>Ga0066710_100006318_pt1 | contig 11030 bp, 9 predicted proteins | sample GraSoiAngelo_159_FD_79666 | JGI IMG/M metagenome (GOLD analysis project Ga0066710, IMG submission 79666) | Grasslands soil microbial communities from the Angelo Coastal Reserve, California, USA - 14_1009_16_40cm | ecosystem: Environmental > Terrestrial > Soil > Grasslands | place: USA...
CGCGTGAAGCAGGCGGTGGACATGGGGGCGGTGGCGGTGGGGGCCACGATCTACTTCGGCTCCGCGGAGTCGTCGCGCCAGATCCAGGAGGTGGGCGAAGCCTTCCAGCGGGCCCACGAGGCGGGGCTGGCCACCGTGCTGTGGTGCTACCTGCGCAACAGCGCCTTCAAGACCAAGGAGGCCGACTACCACCTCTCGGCCGACCTCACCGGGCAGGGCAACCACCTCGGCGTGACCCTGGAGGCCGATATCATCAAGCAGAAGCTGCCCGAGAACAACGGCGGCTACCTGGCCCTCTCCACCAAGGAGAACCCCTACGGCAAGACCGACAAGCGCGTCTACGAGAAGCTCACCACCAACAACCCCATCGACTGGACGCGCTACCAGGTGGCCAACTGCTACATGGGCCGGGCCGGCCTCATCAACTCCGGCGGCGCCTCGGGCGAGAACGACTTCGCGGAAGCCGTTCGCACGGCGGTCATCAACAAGCGGGCCGGGGGCATGGGCCTCATCTCGGGCCGCAAGGCCTTCCAGCGGCCGCTGGCCGAGGGCGTGCAGCTCCTGAACGCGATCCAGGACGTGTACCTCTGCAAGGACGTCACGATCGCGTAGGGCGACGGCCGGCTCAGCGCCGCTCCAGCTCGAAGCTCCCGATCACCGTCTGCCCCGTAGCGTCCGCGGCGATCTGGCCGTTGAGCTTCTGTCCGTCCCAGCGGCCCGCGTAGTAGCGCACGCCCCGGCCGGCCTGGGCCTCGAAGCGCACGCTTCCATCCCGGCCCTGGACGACATTGGAGAGGCTCACCGTCATGCTCAGCGCGCGCTCGTAGGTGAGGGTGCCGGTGGGCGGGGTGAAGCTGGCGGTCACGAACTTCTTCTCGCCCTCTTCGGTCTCGCTTCCCGTCCAGTTGCCGTCCAGGCGGAGGACGGGGGCCGCCGCGACCGTCGCCGCGGCGGCGGCGGCCGGCTCGCCCGCGGGGGCAGGCACCGAGGCCGGCACGTGCAGCGCAAGCGCGCGCACGGTCGGGCGGACCGGAGGCCGGGCCTGGGCCAGCATGGAGCGCGGCACGCCGAAGGGAGCGCTCTTGCGCGCGGTGTCGAACAGCTGGCCGAGAGCCCTGCCCTCGGGGGCGAGGGCGGCGGAGTAATGCGGCCTCTCTCCACGCACGAGCAGCAACACGAGGTCGCGCAAGGTCGCCTGCCACCAGGAGGCCAGACGCCCGGCGGTGACCGGTCCGCCCCTGGCCTTCGCCTTCGTCCAGTCCTCGTTGTAGGCGGCGGCGTCTTCGGGCCTGGCCTCGATCAGCGGCTCGCTCCGGCCGGAGAGGACGAGCGCGTAGCCGCCTTCGGAAGGCCGAATCTCGACGTCTGCCTCCCGCGTCGCCTTCAGGGTGGTGGCGGCGTCGTTCAGGCGTCGCTGCGCTTCGAAGGCCCGCACGGCCGCGCTGCGGCCGCCGGCCGCGCTCAGCACGAAGGCGGGGCCGAGGGCGGTGGACAGCGCGGCGTGGGCGTGCCCCGCTTCGTCCTCGAACGGCTCGGCGGTGAAGCGCAGGTCCACCGGATCGGCCGGCGCGGCCAGGGTGAGCGAGCCCTGGCCGGTGTTGTCGAGGCCGGCGACCTTCACCTCCACGGCTGCCGCCCCGGCCGGCGCGTCGACGAACGGGACCGCCACCTTGAGCTGCTCTTCGCTGCCCGGGGCGACGAGCGCGCGCGCGCCCGCGATGCGGACCTGGTCCTTGGCCGGGTCGCGATCGAAGCCGCGGCCCTCGATCGTCACCACGTCGCCGGCCGCCGCGCTCCGCGGGTCGAGGGAGAGGACGAGGGGAAGCCGGCCCAGGATGAACGGGGCCGGGTTCGAGGGGTCGGCGCCCATCGACACGACGACCGGCACCGACGTCCCCGGCGGCCCGGAGATGGCCGGGACCCGGACCTTGATCGTGGAGTCCGTGACGTCCACGACGGGCACGTCCATGGTCCCGAACCGGACGCTGGCCCCGGGACCCCAGCCGGTGCCGGCGAGCACGATCTCCTCGCCGGACATCGCCACGCTGGGCGAGAGGCCGTGGATGCGCGGCGCCTGGTAGACCGCGACGAGGAACGCGTCGGAGCTGCGGCCGCCCACCGTCACCGTGACCGGCACCCGGTTGGGCCGCCCGACCGCGGCCGGCACGTCGGGCACTTCCACCTGGAGCTGGCTGGCCGAGGCGCGCACGACGCGTCCTTCGCGAGTGCCCTCGAAGCGCACGACGTTGCCGGCGGGATCGCCCGAGAAGTTGCGGCCGGTCACGGTCACGACCTCGCCGGACCGGACGCGTGACGGCGCGATCGACTGGATCGACGGCGCGCGTAGCTGCCCCATCAGGAAGTAACCGGCGACGGTGCCGACCAAGAGCGCGGCGATGCCGAGCATCGCGTAGCGGGCGATCGGAGGGCCTGACCCGCGGCGCGGTGCTCGCTCCGCGGCTGGCCGCTCCACCGGCGGGCGCGCGCCCGGCGGCCGCTCCGGCCGTTTCCGGGGCTCGGGAGGCCCGGGCGCCGGTCTTTCGACCGGGGCGGCCCGTGGCTCGGACCGGCTGGCGGGTGGCGCTTCCGCCCGGGCCGGCGCCGGCGGGCCGGGCTGGACGGCCCTGGCAGGAGGCGGCGGCAGCGGCGCCACCACGACCGGCGGCGGGACGGGCGCCGCCGCGGCGGGCGGAGGTGTCGCCGGGAGAGGTGGAGGCGCCTTCGCGACCGGCGGAGATGGCGGCGCGGGCCCGGCCGGAGGCTCGTCGACCAGGAACACGTCGTCCTCGGCGAGGATCGGCCCCCCGCCCGCCGGCGTCCAGCTCGCCTCGGCCGCAGCGTCCGGCGCCTCGACCAGGAACTCCTCGGGCAGCACGGGCTCCGCCCGGAACTCGTCGAGGGGCTCGGGCACGGGTGGGGGCTCGGGCGCCATGGGCGGAGGGGACGCGGCTGCCTCCGGAGGGGACGCCACGACAGGCTCCCGGGACGCCGCTGCGGGCTCTTCGAGGAAGGCGAAGTCGTCGAGAAGCCCGGCCAGCGGCTCGTTCTGGGATGCATCCGGCGCCGGCTCGGGCGGCGCGACGGGCGCGGCGGGGGCCGCCGGAGAAGGCTCGGCCGCTTCTCCCGGCCCCGGGCCGCGGAACTGGATCATCACGCTCTCGGGCTCCCCGGGCGGGCCGAGCCAGAGGACGTCGCCGTCACGCAGCGGCGCCTCGCCGCTGACGCGCGAGTCATTGACGTAGACCCCCCGCGGGCTGCGCGTGTCGTAGACGGTGGCTCCCGCCAGGTCCAGCCAGATGCGCGCATGGATGGGACTGACGCCGGGAAGCTCCAGGCACAGCCGGGAGTCGGGGTCGGAGCCGACGAGGATCTCGTCGACGGCGTCCTCCACGAGCAGCGTCTTGCCCTTGAGGGGACCGCCGAGGACCGTCAAGCTGGCGGTATGGGACGGCGGGTCGGGCATCGCTCTCTCGGCCCGCACGCCGCGGGCCTCTTCGCCAGGTGGGGCGATTCTAGGCCCCCGCTCCCCGGGGGGTCAAGGAGACGGCGGCGCCGGGCGCTGCTATAATCCCGGCCGAAGCGCCGTCTCGGCTTCATCCATCCCATCCGGAGGCATGATGCCGGAGGCCGGCTCCGCGAAGAAGGTCTTCTCCTATGAAGAGGCGGCCGCCCTCCTGCCCGAGGTGCGCCGCCTGACCGAGGTCGCGCACGAGCGCGTCGCCTCGTTCGAGGGCGGCACCGCGCAGGGCGTGGGCACGGAGGCGCAGGGCCGCATCGAGGAGATCGTCGGCGCCTGGGCGAGGGCCGTGATGGAAATGGGCATCGAGGTCAAGGGTCTGTGGCTCGTCGACTTCGACAACGGCTCCGGCTACTACTGCTGGCGCTATCCGGAAAAGGCGTTGCAGTACTATCACTCCTACGAGGACGGCTTCCGCGGCCGCATGCGGATCCAATGAGGGCCGGAAGGCCATGACCGCCGGCGAGACCGCCGTCGGGTTCCTCTTCATCCTGCTCGTCCCGCTGGTGCTCGTGGGAGGAGGCCTGGTGACGCTCTTCGCGGTCGGAGCGCTCTTCGACGCGCTCGAGAACCCGGACGAGCTGCGCAACCGGATCGAGGGGGCGTTCCGGCGGCCGCCCCGGGAGCCGAAGGCGCCGGGCCCGGACCATTACTACCGTCCCCACTGGCAGTCCGAGAAGAAGCCGTCCTAGCGCGCGGCTCCGAACAGGATCGTCACCCCGGCCTCGCCGGCGACGATGTGGTACGGCGTGGGCGCGCTCAGGTCCACCACCAGGCGGGCGACACCGTCCTCGCCCTCGCCGTAATGGCCGACGCGAACCCTCCGGACCGGCGCACCGCCGGAGGGCAGGAAGCGAGCCCGGGGGACGAACGTCGCGCCCGGGAAATCGACGACCAGACGGTCCGGATGGGCCATTACGAAGTCGCGATAGCGCAGCGGGCCGTCCGTCTGGACGGAGAGGGCCCGCTCGGGTCCACGGGTGGACCACGCCAGGCTCAATACGCGGCCCGCGCCCGATCGGGGTGCCGGCGCCGCCGCCGGGGCCGGGGCCGCCCGGGGTGAGGCGACGACGGTGGGGACCGGCCGCGGGGCCGCGGCCGGCGCCGCGGCCGGCTCCAGGATCAACATGACGCTGCGGCCCTCGGAGACGACCCGATAGGGCACGAAGGCCGCGAGGCGCACCTCGAGCCTCGTACCCGGCCGGCCGCCGGGCAGGGGCGACAGGCCGATGGACGCTATTTCGGGCCGCTCGGGAACCACGCGGGCCGGCAGCGAGCCCGCTCCGACCCCGGGGAAGTCGATGCGCACCAGAGCGGGCTCGGGACTCTGGTAGGAGAACTCCGCCGGAGTGTCCAGCTCCACGACGAGGCGGAACGTCGGCCCCAGCGATTCCTGCCGGAGCCGGGTCAGGACCGCGCCCGCCGGCGCGTCGATCTCCGCGGCCAGCCCGGCCGCGAGGACGGCCGCGAGCACGGACACGGCTACCCTCGCCGCCCCGCCCTCATCGGCAGCCCGCAGCGCGGGCGGAGCGTGATGAGGGCCCGAGGCTCCCCGCGTGCCCGCCGGTCCAGTCGGAATCGCCAGCGCTGCGCGAAGCAGGCCAGGACGAGCACGCTCTCCATCCGGGCGAGCGGATCGGCGGGCAGCCGGCGCAGGGTGTCGACCGGCCGATCCCCGGGCCCCTTCTTCACCACCACCCGAACCAGCGGTTGACCCGCCGTAGAATCAGCGTGGAGGTCCATGCCCGCGCCATTATGACCGGAGAAGACCGGAACTGAGCGCCCTCGAGTGGTCCCGCGCGCGCACCGCCGAGATGGCTTCGCTCCTCGCCGAGCTGGTCGGGATCGAGTCGCCCTCGAACGACCCGGCGGGAGTGGCCGAGCTGGCCCGGCGTCTGGCCGCCGAGCTCGAGCCGCTGGGCCTCCAGGTGGAGCTGGTGCCGGTGGCGGGGGCGGGGCCGATCCTGCGCGCCCGGGGACCGGCCCGGCCGGGGATCGGTCCGCCTCCGGTGATGCTGCTCGGCCATCTCGACACCGTGTGGCCCCTCGGGACCATCGCCGCCCGGCCGGTCCGCACCGAGGGGAACCGGCTGCATGGGCCCGGCGCCTACGACATGAAGGCCGGACTGGTGGTGGTCGTTTTCGCGCTGCGCGCGCTGCACGCCCGCGGGACGCTGCCCCCCGTCACGGTCTTCCTGACCCCGCTCGAAGAAGTGGATGGCGGCCCGTATCTCGAGCACATGGAATCGGCGATGAAGGAGGCCCGCGCGGTGCTGGGCTTCGAGCCGGCGTGGCCCGGGGGTGCGGTCAAGACCGAGCGCAAGGGCTCGGGCTCGTTCCTCGTCCGTGCCCACGGCCGGGCCGCGCACGCCGGGGCCGACCTGGCGCGGGGCGCCAACGCCATCCTGGAGCTGGCCCACCAGTCCCTGCGGCTGTCCGGCCTCACCGATCTGGCCCGCGGCCTGACCGTGAACGTGGGCGTCATCCGCGGGGGCATCCGCCCGAATGTGGTGCCGGCCGAGGCGGAGGCGGAGTTCGACGTGCGCTTCCGCACCGCCGCTGACGGCCGCCGGGCGGAGGAGGCTTTCCGCGCGCTCGCGCCCGTCGTGCCCGGCGTGTCGCTGGAGGTAGCAGGGGGTGTCCATTACCCGCCCCTGGAGCGGGGGCCCCATGTCCTCGCCGTCTACGAGGAAGCGAAGCGGGTGGCCCGCGAGATGGGGATGGAGCTGGAAGAGGCGGCCAGCGGCGGGGCGAGCGAGGCGTCCTTCGCGGCCGCCCTCGGCGTGCCCACCCTCGATGGCCTGGGGGCGGACGGCGACGGGGCGCACGCCGTCGACGAGCACGTGCTCATCTCGTCGCTCCCCGAGCGCGCCGCCCTTGCCGCCGGCTTGATCGTCAGATTGAGCAAGGGGGCGCTAGCGGCGCGCCCCCTTGAACCCCCGCTCGCTACGCGCGAGTGAATCGCGCTCCGCTCGCAGCCTTGGCTTCTCTCTCGTCGCGCGATTCGCGAGACGCGCGCCCCCCGTTACTGTTAGTCCGCGCCGGTGGCGCCGGCTCCCCCTCCAACCGTGGCTGGCCTTACCGGCTCCCTCTGCATACTCTGCGTCCTCTGCGTTGAAGGGCAGAGCCGGGCTAGCCCTTCAGCACCCCGAGCGAGCGGCCGACCTTGGTGAAGGCGGTCACCGCGCGGTCGATGTGGGTGGGCGTGTGGGCGGCCGAGAGCTGGACCCGGATGCGCGAGAGCCCGCGCGGCACGACCGGGAAGAAGAAGCCCTTCACGTAGATCCCCTCGTCGAGCAGGGCGCGGGCGAAGCGCTGGGCCAGCGGGGCGTCGTCGGGCGCGAAGCGCGAGAACATGATGGGCACGATGGGATGCACGCCCGGCCGGATCTCGAAGCCCGCCTCCGTCATTCGCCGGCGGAAGACCCCGGTGTTGCTCTCCAGCCGGTCGCGCAGCTCGGTGCTGCCCGAGAGCAGGTCGAGCGCGCGCAGCGTCGCCCCCGCCACCACCGGGGCCAGCGTGTTCGAGAAGAGGTAGGGCCGGCTGCGCTGCCGCAGCAGGTCCACGACCTCCTTCGCCGCCGCGATGCACCCGCCGGAGGCGCCCCCCAGGGCCTTGCCGAAGGTGGTGGTGACGATGTCCACCCGTCCCGCCACCCCGCAGTGCTCCGGCGTGCCGCGGCCGGTCCTGCCCATGAAGCCGGTGGCGTGGGAGTCGTCCACGAGCACCAGCGCCCGGTGGCGGTCGGCGAGGTCGCATATCTCGGCCAGCGGCGCCACGTCGCCGTCCATCGAGAAGACCCCGTCGGTGACGATCAGCCGGAAGCGGGCGCCGGCCGCCTCCTTCAGCTTCGCCTCCAGGTCCCGCGGGTCCGCGTGCTCGTAGAGGTAGCGCTTCGCCTTGCAGAGCCGCACCCCGTCGATGATCGAGGCGTGGTTGAGCCGGTCGGTCAGGATCGCATCGGCCTCGCCCAGCAGGGGCTCGAACACTCCGCCGTTGGCGTCGAAGCACGCCGCATACAGGATGGCGCCCTCCATCCCCAGGAAGGCGGCCACCTTCCTCTCGAGCTCCAGGTGGAGGGCCTGGGTGCCGCAGATGAAGCGGACGCTGGACATGCCGTAGCCCCACTCGTCGAGCGTGCGGTGCGCGGCGGCGAGCAGGTCCTCGTGGCCGGACAGGCCGAGGTAGTTGTTCGCGCAGAAGTTCAGGACCGGCCGGGCCCGGCCGTCGACGCGGATCTCCGGCCCCTGGGGGCCGAGGATCGGCCACTCCTCCTTCCACAGGCCCTGCTCGCGGATCTGCCTCAGCTCGGCGGCGAGGAACTCGGCAAAAAGAGGTTGCATGCAGGCAATCTTAGTAAATCTCCAATCCGAGCACGCGGCGCCAGACCGTCATGTGACGCACCTCGTCCACCAGGATGAAGGCGGCCGAGAGCAGGTAGTCGCGTCTCCCGGCACGAGGCCGACACCGCAGCGCGGCCGGGCCGCGGGCGCCCGGCCGCCACGCTCCTCGACGATGGCGATCTGGGTATCTCGGTGTCCACCGCACGGACGATGGCCGCCAGCCGTACCGCCACGTCCGTGTACTTCAGGGCGAAGGGCGACACCTGGAGCAGCCGCAGGCGGGTGCGCACCCGCCGCACCACCGGGAAGGGCGCGGCCGGCGGCCCGGCCAGGCGGCGGCCGGAGCGGCGCCGGCCGCGAGGTTGGCCACGTATGCGATCGGATCGGTCAGGAGGAACGGGTCACTCTCGCCGTGGCTGAACGCGACGATGATCTCGTAGGACAGCTTTCCGCCGCCGGCGCGCCCGAGCGGCACGTCCAGGTAGCCGGCGGCCTCGATGCCCGTCCCCACGCCGTAAGGGTTGCGGGAGAGGCCGGCCCCGAGGCCCGCCTGGGCGCCGATGCGTCCGAGGCCAGGCAGCAGCTCGAGGCTGTCCGCGCCGGCGTCCTTCACCCGGCTCGCCGGCGGCGGGGGGCCGGCCGGCTCCTGGGCGGCCGCGCCGTCCGCGGCCAGGACGGCTGCGCCGAGCAGCGCCGCGCGGAGGGCACGCATGGCGCGACATTTTACGTGGGAAGCGCGCTTGCGTGCGCGAAGGGTTCCGCTAAGATGGCGGCTGTCCTTGCCTCCCGCGAACGCGACGGCCCCGGCGCACCCCCGTTGGCTCTCCGGCCTCGCCACAGGCGCCGCCGTGGCCTTCGGCGTCGGCCTCATCTTCACACTCCACCAGCGCGACGCCGCACGGCATGAGGTAGAGGAGCTGCATGGCCAGACGGACGCCCTCCAATCGCGGCTGCGCGCCATCGACCAGGACCGTGAGGCGCTCCAGCGGCGGCTGGCATGGGAAGCGAGCCTGCGCGACCTCGTGGCCCACCCGGAGGCGCGCACCACCGCGCTGGCCAACCCGGGCGCCGGGGCCCGGGGGCGCGTGGTGTGGAACCCGGCCACGCGCGAGGCCGTCCTCGTCGCCTCCGGCCTGGACCCGGCTCCCCCCGGCAAGGCCTACGCGGTATGGGTCAACGCCGACGGCGCGGCGTCGCCGGCGGGGCTCTTCCAGGTCGAGCCCGACGGCCGCGCCGCCTTCCGCCTGCCGGCGCTCGAGCAGATGACGCGCGTGAGGAGCTTCTCGGTCACGCTCGAGCCCGCCTCGGGCACCCCGGCGCCGACCGGGCCCGTGGTCCTGGCCGGGCCGGTGTCCTGAGGTCGACGTGGCCGACATGCCGCTGCGAGGCCGGAAGATCCTGGTGGTGGACGACCAGTCTTCCATCCGAGGCATCCTCGAGACGGCGCTCGGGGAGGCAGGGGCCGACGTCTGGTGCGTCCCGGACGGGCCGGCCGCCATCACGCTCCTGCAGACGGCCGACCCGGAGCTGATCCTGCTCGACGTGGCGATGCCGGGCATGACCGGGTGGCAGGTCCTGGATGCGCTCTCCGGCTCGCCTCGAACCGCGGGCATTCCGGTGGTGCTCGAGACCTCGGCCGAAGACTTCCCCAGCTTCGATCGAGCGCGGCGCCACGGAGTGGCCGCCTTCGTCTCCAAGCCGTTCCGCCTGTCCGAGGTGGTCGAGACCTGCCGCCGCATCCTCGAGGGCGCGCGGCCGCTGCAGGGCCGGCAGGAGTCGACGGCGGCGACGCCGCCCGTCCAGATGCGCGACGGAGAGGACAACCTCGTCTCCATGGGCTGGCTCATCGACATGGACTCCCGCGGCGCCCGGGTGGACCTCGAAAACCCGCTCCAGCCCGGCCGCCGGTTCACCCTCGTGACCCAGGACGGCGCCAGGACCATCACCCGGCAGGCCGAGGTGCGCTGGGCCAACGCAGTATCGGGCCGCTACCACCACGGCCTCCTGTTCCCCGACGACCAGGCCTGACCGGCCTTTTTAACGCAGAGAACGCAGAGGGGAACGCGTTCTCTCTGTTCCTTCTCCGCGTCCTCTGCGTTAAAAGGCTTGTCGTGCGGACTACTTTTCCTTGAAGCGGACGCCGTTGTAGCGGACCTGCGCGATGGCCCGGTTGGCGCCCGGGCCCACGTCGAGGTCGATGACGCCTTCGGGCCGGTCCTTCTCTACGTCGGGGGCGGCGCTGGCCAGCAGGCCGATGCGGCGCCGGCCGAGCGGGATGCCGGGCACATCGAACACCTGCCGCTTCCGGGCGCGGCTCGTCTCCCGTCCCTCGAAGACGATCGACAGTTCCCGGAAGCGGCGGCCGTCGACGAGCAGCTTCAAGTACAGCGTGCTGGCGCCCCCCGTGTATGCGTCCTGCTGCGCGTCTACGTCGAGCTGAAGCGTGCCGGTCGGTCCCGTGGGCGCGGAGGGCGGCGTCGTAGTGGGCGGCAGGGCCAGCATCGGTGCCCGAGGCTCGGCGCCCGCCGCCGCCGGAGGCGTGGAGACGACCGCCGCCGTCGGCGCGGCGCGTGGAGCGGGACGTGGCCGTGGAGCCAGGACGGCGGCGCTGGGTGAGGGCCCGGCCGGCGTCGCGCTCTCCAGCGGCGCCGGGAGCGCGGGCGTCGACGCGCGGCCCATGCCCGGCGGCGGGGCCGAGGCGACCACTGACGCGCCGCCGGACGACAGCGAAGCGCTCGTGGTCCTCGTTCCCGGCTGCGATCTCGCCATCGCGAGGAAGCCGATCAGGCCCAGGGCCAGGAGGCCGGCCAGACCGGTCAGGACGAGCCCGGCGCCGGACCGTGACCGCGCGGCCGCTCGCCGGCCGGCCGTCGGAGGAGGTGGCGGCATCGTCGGCGCGGGACGGAGGGCCGCCGAGCCGATCGTGGCGGTGGCAGCCGCGACGGGAAGCGACGCCGTCGGCACCTCGGCCAGACCGTGCTCCAGCGCGTGCACGAAGCCTCCCGCCGTGGGCCAGCGGTCTTCCGGCTTCTTGGCCAGGCACCTCAGCAGGGCGCGCACGAGCGGCTCGGGCACGTCGGACGGGGACGGGATGGGCATCGGCTCGTTGACGTGCTTCATCAGCACCGCCACCGGCGTGTCCGCCGCAAACGGCACCCGCCCGGTCAGC
>Ga0066710_100006320_pt1 | contig 11029 bp, 9 predicted proteins | sample GraSoiAngelo_159_FD_79666 | JGI IMG/M metagenome (GOLD analysis project Ga0066710, IMG submission 79666) | Grasslands soil microbial communities from the Angelo Coastal Reserve, California, USA - 14_1009_16_40cm | ecosystem: Environmental > Terrestrial > Soil > Grasslands | place: USA...
ATCAACAATATCTTGCTACAGTTCGCCCGCCAGTGGCAGGTCCGGATGATCTCGGTCTCAAAATGTCCAGGGAAGCGTTTGTCTACCGAACGACGCCGCTCGCGGCAAGTCCAGCCTCCGTATCCCGCTCGTAGACCGCACGGCAATGGCTTATTGACAGATGGCCCGAGGTCGTCGAGGTGAGTTATGACGCGACTGATCGCTCGCCGCACCCGCTTGGTGCTGGAGACGCCACTGCTGATCGGCAAGCGGCCACTGATTGTGGCTGTCGAGCCTTGGGGTTTGCGTCTCCGTGAGAAGGGCCGGCGTCGGCACGGCCTGTACATCACTTGGGCGCAGGTTTGGAATCGGTCTGCCGTTATCGCCGCGGAGCGCAAGCGAGCTGAGGGGCATGGGAGTGGTGCGCCGGAACTTACGTAAGTCTCAAGTAACTTAAGGTCTTGGAGAGACGAGAACGCACAATCGAGACAAGCTGGTTTCTCTAATGCAATCCCACATGTCCCCGCACCGAATCGATCAGCTTGGCGGAATCGTAGCCGACGCCGTCCTTGAAGACAATTTCCACCTTTTCGATGTCCTCGATATTCGCAGCGGGATTGCCGTGAATGACGACTAAGTCCGCAGCCTTGCCGGCGGCGACAGTCCCGATGTGGTCCGACTCGCCGAGGAACTGCGCGCCGTTGGATGTGGCGATGTGGATGGCTTCAACGAGTGTGAATCCGGCTTCAACGAGCAGCTCCACCTCGCGCTGGTCGCCGAACCCGGGCAGCACGCCGCCGTAGCCTGTCGGGTCCTCGCCGGCCAGCAGCAGACCGCCGGCCTTGACGAAGTCGCGCTCGAATCGCATTTCCTTCTTGAGGTCCGAGCTATTTGCCGCGATGGCCTTTTCATTGTTGAAACCTGCCCGCTGGCTCAGATAATCGTCCAGGGCTGCGGGCACGAGCGCCTGGAGCACGCGCTCTTCGAGCGGCGGCCGCGGGTACACCCAAGTCTCAAAGACCGGCAGCGTCGAGGTGACGGCCACGTGATGCGCGATCAAGTCGCGGATCATCTCCTGCACAGGCTGGCTTTCCACGCCGAGGCTGGCGAGCGCCTGGTTGCGGTCGGCCTGGGGCGGGCAAGTATCAGGAGCTTTGCCGGGAACAAACTCCGTGTCCACCAAAAGGCCGTGCTCGAGATCATCGATGCCGAGCGCGGCGGCCTCGCGAAAGCCGATCGAGCAGAGATGGCCCGTCACCTTCAACCGGCGGCGGTGCGCGGCCTCGATGGCCGCGGAAAGCTCAGCGCGCGTGATGTGCATGTAGGCCTTGAACGAGGTGACGCCCTCTTCGGCCCAATACTCCACCGTCTTGCGCGCGTCGTCAGGCCCGGTGAGCTCGTGGAGGTTGGGCGTAAACGACCCGACGCCTTCGAGATAAGGTCCGGTAACGTGGATCTTCGGTCCAGGCGCGAGACCCGAGTCGATCAGCTTCTTGAGCGAGAGGTCGGTGTAAGGCTCGATGCTGCCGGTCGTGCGCAGGCTGGTGACGCCGCCCGCCAGATAGAGGCGCGGCGCCGAGTAGGCCAGTTCCGTGTAGACCGGCGGCACATGGCTTCCAACATGGGGAGACGGGTAAAACAGGTGGTCGTGCATGCCGACGAGACCCGGAATCGCCGTGTACCCGCTGAGGTCGAGCGCCTTCGCGCCTTCCGGCGCAGTTGTGCTTGCTGAAACCCCAAGAGCGCGGATCCGGCCGTTCTGAATTACCACGGTCTGGTCCTCGGCAGGGGGAGCGCCGGTCCCGTCGATCACTCGAACGTGCTCGAGAGCGACCAGGGGAGCATCGACGCGCACGAAGGTTTTGACCGCATCGGAAAGCTGCGCCTGCGCCAGAAGAGTTTCGGTCGCGAGCAGCAGCCCCACTGCCATCATCAGCGCCCTTTGCATGAATCCCTCCGCGATCTGATCTTGCAACCTGTCGGACGATGCTCGTCGGTTCGTCGAAAAAATTCTGGCCCGTTGTACCGTCGAAGCGAGGACCTGCTGGTTGGCGCACTGAAGAACCGCAGGCGCCTTTCGTTCGTTCGCGCCTTCGCGCCGCTCAGAACCAGCGGTGGCTCCCCAGCATGACATACTGGCCGAGTTTTTCAACAAACTACCAGACTCGGTGTCTATCTTCTCGAAGCCACAACTCAATTCCATCATGCTGCCGCCAAAAGCAGAGACTCATCGACCAGGCAGCATCATCAACTCTCGTAAATACACTTCGCGAAGGGCTTCATCAGCACAAGAAACTACAAAGGAGAAATTGGAAGTCTGAAATGCGCCGCCTGCGGCCATTTTATCCTTCCCAATCACATCATCATGAGCGTGAATAAAGTGATCTTAGTAGGAAATCTCGGCAAGGACCCCGAGATGAAGCACACGGCGTCCGGTGTCCCGGTCTGCCGGTTCTCACTGGCGACGAACGAGACCTTCAAGAACAAGGCCGGCGAAACTGAACAACACACAGAGTGGCATTCCGTTGTGTGTTTTGCGAGGTTGGCTGAAATTTGCGGACAGTACCTGGCCAAGGGCCGCCAGGTCTATATCGAGGGCTCGGTCCGCAGCCGTAAGTGGGACGACCGGGACGGCAACGAGCGCAAGTCGTATGACATCGTTGCCCGGTACATGCAGATGCTTTCACCGTCCGGAAACGGTAACCGGGACAAGCCGAGAGGGACCAAACCCGCCCAGCCACCGCAACCTTCGGAAGAGGAGAATCCCTTTGGGCAAGACGAAGCGAGTGAAAACGTCCCTTTTTAGGTCGCGGTACCTGCTCCACGACCTTATCGACACAGATATTCCCCCGCCACAAGACTCTTACGCAGACAACGGCACTCTCTCCGGAAGCGGAGTCAGCGGGGGCCATACCTCGGACTTCGACGGTTTCTCCCTTCCGGAGCGGCGAAACCACCTTGGCCGCGATACACTGGGCCTGGAACGGGAATCGGATTTTGTTGTCCAGGTAGCAATGCCAGCCCATGGCCTGCTCTTCCGGTCCATAAGCGTCCACGATAACTTCATTCTCGATTCGGTCCTCGCGGAGGGGATCTCGTTTGCGCTTCGCCATTGTCACTGCGGCTCCTGAGGCACCAGCATGCGGCGCACTGACGTGCGCCCGATCTCCAGTCGGCGGGCAATCTCCGCTTTGCTCAGTATGAGGATGATGGAAGACGCTTCCAAGAGGAACTGCGCGAGAGATTCCGGCGATTCTCGCTGGAACTCCACCCGGAGAAAACGCGCCTGATACGGTTCGGTCGCTTCGCACACCGGGACAGCAGGCGGTTCGACGGGAAGCGGAAACCAGAGACCTTCAACTTTCTCGGCTTTACTCACTCTTGCGGAGTAAATCGAGCAGGGAAGTTTCTGGTCCGTCGCACCACCATGAAGCGGCGGCTGACCGCCAAGCTTCATGAGGTCAAAGCGGGACTTCGAAGGCGCCTGCACCACCCCGTCCCCGAGCAGGGGGTCTGGCTTCAGTCGGTTGTCCGAGGGTACTTCGCGTACCACGCCCTTCCGGGAAACTGGAAGGCACTGGGGGCCTTTCGCACCCAGTGCACGCGGCTGTGGTACCGAACCCTCCGCCGCCGAAGTCAGAAAGCCCGGCTCACCTGGGATCGCATGACAAGCATTGCCGATGCCTGGCTACCCCCGGCCGGCATTCTCCATCCCTGGCCCGAACAGCGGCTTACCGCTCTCATCCGAGGTAAGAGCCGTATGCAGTAGTGCTGCCTTGTACGGATCTGTGCGGGGGGCCGCTCGTGAGTGCGGTCCCTACCGCGACCGCTTCTCCGAGCACCTGGGCGCTCCTACTCGTGGGATCTCGAGCAAGGGATGAGTATGGGACGGAATTTTTACTCGGGAGGCTTGAAGGCGTCGTAAAGGGCCTTGTCGCGGACGGTCGGTAGGTTTTTCCTTTCGGCGTTCAGACGATCCACAATCGCTTGCTCGCGCTTGACATCGTCGGGACGCTTCAGTTTGCCGTAAGCCCGGACAAGAGTGATGTGCGCCTGGGGAAAGTCGGGATTCAGTCGGGTGACTTCTTCCAGGACAGTAACAGCTCGGAGATAGTCGTTCCTAGCGAAATCGAGGAGACCGATTTGATACAAGATTTCGTAGTCGTTGGGGTTTTGACGGGCCGCCTTCTCGAGCAGGGCAGCCGCTTCGTCCAACCGGCCCCGCTGCCGGTAGAGGGAACCCAATAACTTGACCGCGTTGTCGTCATCGGGGTTGAGGGCCAATTCCTCTTCACACATCTTGACGGACAGGTCCCATTTGAATTCAAAGAAATAAGCATAGGCGACCTGGGCGTGAGCGTCCGCGAACTTTGGGTTGCGTTCCAGTGTCTGGGTAAATTCCTTGACGGCGCGCCGGTGATCGAGTTTGGCAAGGTAGTACGAACCCACAATGAAATGCGCCTCCGCAGTGTCACGGCCTTCCAGCTCCTTGACGATGGGTTCGGCCTTGTCCAATTGGTTGAGCTTGAGGTAGGCGGAGACGAGGGTGTAGGCCACATTTAAGTCTTGGGGATTGGCCTGCCGAACGGCCTCCAGCTCCGTGATGCCTTCCCGCAGTCGGCCCAATTTCAGAAGGCAGAGTCCGAGAAGGTTGCGGGGTGCCAGGTTAGTCGGCTGGGCTTTGACCGCTTTGGCCAACTCGTTCTGCGCGGGTTCAAATTGCCGGGCGCGCATGTAGGCAAGGCCGAGATTGAAGTGAACAATCGGTTGGCCGGGATCGATGTTGAGGGCGTCGTGGAAGCATTGGATCGCGCGGGCCTGTTCACCTAATTGCGAAAGCACGAGGCCCAGATTCGAAAGTACGTCCACCCGTCGTGGGGCCAGCCTCTGAGCCTCTTCATATGCCTGTCTCGCCCCCGCGAGGTCACCTTTGCGTTGCCGCTCGATCCCTCGAGCGAACGCTTCGTCAGCCCGGTTGCCCGCAGTTTGCGCTATTGCCACTGCGCTGACGGCAACCGATACGATGGCGACCAGTCGAATTATCGAAAAGCCCTTCAATCAAGATACTCCACGCCCCGCTCGACGGGGGCTCAGGATCGTTTGATCCGCAAGGGCGCCAGTTCTGGAGGGACGTAAACCCGAACCAGTCTGAGGCCCGATCTTGATTCTGGCGCTGCACCGGATGGCTCGTGGCAAGGTGTTTGAACAGGTCCCAGCTCTCGATGAGGGTGCCGGTTTCATGGACCCACTTCTCATCCCGGAAGCTGTCAAGATCGTCTCCCAAGTCATAGGTGATGTTTGAGAACGCCGCCAAGCGGGCGACCATGTACCGAAGGTATCGACGTTCGTCGTCGCTCCCCGCCGGCGGTTGGGCCTGGTGGCGGATATATATCCTGAATCACGGGAATCATCACGTCGTGTTCACGGGCAAAGCGCAGCATCCGCTCCCATTTCTGCCAATACGGAATGTAGACGCGCGTGTAGTCAATACCCAAACTGCGCTTGAACCGTAACATCGGTGAAGGGATTCCTGGCGTCTGGCGAAGCAACGTTCAGACTGACTTCAACGAAATCATACGCCTCGACCTTTGTCGCGCTTGCGAGAAGGTGACGTTGGCCGGCAAGGCGAAAGCGGCAAACGCCGGCCCCGCCGCCAAATGTAAGCGCAAAAGCCAGCGCCGCTTGGAAGGTCGATCTAACCGTAGATCTCCGGCAACAGGCGTTCTTACCCGCTATGTACGTTGCCGGGTTCTGGTTTGACCGCAAGACGATGACCCTCGCGGTTGAACAGCAAGAGCGGACCGTAGCAGGTGGCCCTTTAAAATGTTGATGCATGCTTGTTTACGGCGTTTGCCGCTTACTGTATTACTCCCAGACCGACGAGAAATGCGATCACGAGGGTCACTCTCTGCCTTTGCGCGCAGGGTTTCGGCTCCGGTCCGCGGGTGCGCTTCGCCGTGATCACCTATCTCTCATCGGAGATTCAAGGTGCCGCACAGGTTGCGATGGCCTACCGGCTACACCATCGAGATTGTAAGGGATTACGCGATACCATTTGTTCGTGGTCCCGGGGTTGGGATCATTCCAACAGCCGTCGATGTCAGTGGCGCAGCGGTCGCACAGCGTGGTCCACGGGCCGTCTTCTTTTTGGCCCCCCTGGATGCTGTAAGTATCTGCTCCCGCTGAACCACGCCACTCAACCCTCCCCTCCGCGAGGTGAGTGATGGCCGGTGCGCACGGGATCACGTGGCGCGGCGCCGGTGAGACACCGTTCATCGCATAGATGTGAGCCCTGAGCATCTGGCCCCGGGCGCGCATGTCATCAAGGGTGTTCCACTTTGTGGCCTTCCCAGGATAGTAGAAGGCCCACCAGTCGCCGCTGTCGATGTCAGGTACCGATCTAGTGTAGCTCGCGGGGGCGGGATTGGGAACAGGCATATAGCCGTGATCCGTGGAGTGCCCCCTGAGGCACCAGAACATGTCACCTGAGATGTTTGAATCCTTGAGGAACTCGTCGAGCAGGTTCTGAAGTTCCGTTGTAGTCTTCCAATTGTTGACGTCCCAGCCGAACTCACGAACGATGAATACTCTTCTGTCGGTCACCACCTTTCTGGCGATGCTCGCAACGTCACTCGGTGTGGTCGTATGAAGGGATGCACCTTGACTGGCGCCCATAACACGGTCCCAGAATGGATAGATCTCTTGGGAGACGATGTCTACGCTGGCTGTCTGCGCGGCATCAGGAGGATCCGTCATGAACAAAGAGCTTCCATCCTCATAAAGATGGCGATCATCCACCTGCTTGATGTGCTGTCCGATTTCCTGCACCCAGGAGGCCATGCTGTTTCTGTCTGACTCGCTCCCTCCCATTGTAACGAACAAGCCGCATCCGTTGCAGTTTTCCCATGCGAGAATCGTGGGGTCATCTTTGTAGGCCACACCTGTGTACGTGTTGACGTGGTTCAACACGACGTCGATGTACCGCTCGAAGTCTTTGATGATAGTCTGGTTGGTGATGAAATCTCGGATATTGGTGCTGTCGCGCCAGCGAACGAATATGCACATGTTGCCGGAGTAGAAGAGGGGGAAGATGCGTTCCTCAGCGGTGCAGACGATTGCTGCTTCGCTGAACGGGATCACGAGCTTTATACCGTGTTCGCCAGCCGACCTGATGGCATAGTCGATGTGACGTAGGGCTTCTTGGTTGAACCGCCCGAGCGAAGGCTCAATGCACTTCTCGCAGCCGACGCCTATCCCGAGAGTGTGGGAGCGGACGACCGTACCGCCCATTTCCCGTACGGTCGCGAACCCATCATCAACCTGGTAAGCGCTGGGGTAGTAGGTGTCCCTCCAGGTATCGCTGACAAGTCCGAGCCAGTCAATATTGGCACCGGCAAACCTGAACATCCGGTTGTTCAGGTAGAGCCTCGGACCCGACCGCGTCACGAACCTGCTCCCCACCGCCGAGCGCGAAGTTGGCTTCGACCTCCCAGCCCCGCACAGCCCCACAACGGGGAGCATGAGGTAGGCGGTGAGTGGCATTGCAATTTTTTTCATAAAACGGGACTGTTTGCTAGCGAGGGCAGGGTCCTGGGCGGGGCTGCGCCGTCGTTGTCCGTCACCAATCGGCCACTTTCAACGCGGAGTAAAGAGATTGCAAATACCCAGCCCGAAGCAGAGTGTCATTTAGGGTCTGCAGCCCGCCAAACCTGATGAAAAATGGCTCCGAATTGAGATGGAATGACCGGGCGCGCCGAGATCGAAAGGCGTTTTCGACCCTGCAATCAGAGCAATTACGCGAGAACGTTGATAAGCTGCCTTGCGGCGCGGGCCCCCTCTGTTATTGCCCAATCTGCCGCCGGTTCGCCTCCGATATCACTGTGACCGAAGGCAATCCTCCCAAAAGGTTTGTTTCGCAAAACCTCCCTTGGGCCTAACTTCCCGTCTCTGCCATAGAAAAATCCGGGTGCGGGAGTAATGAAGGCGTGACCCCACCGATTCGAGATAATCCCCGCGATGTCTCGCCGAGGATCGAATCCCGAATGGGAAAACATGTCCACGAACTGTTCTCGAACCTTTCGCTCAAATTCGCGGAAGGGAATTGAAAGCAGCTCAGATCTGCCCTTATTCCCCTGCTCTTCAGTTGACAGCCCGGGGTACGTGAAAGGGACATAAAGGGTGAGCACGGTTGGAGAGTCGGGCCCAAAAGTCTTCTCGTCGTAACCGTAAACCATAGGGTTGCGAACTTCTGTCCATAACCCAAAACCGTCGAACCAACGCCCTCCGGAAATACCCAACTTATATAGAAATCGCCAGTTGCGCACCGCAACATTCAACGAAAGGTGTGCTGCGTAATAGAACTTACTGTAGGCTTCGCGGTGGCTCGGCGGCAGATCACGTATCACGTGCCGGGCGAATACCCCTTGGCATGCCATGACGACCGAGCGCGCCTTCAGACGATACAGTTTCCCCTCGCGCGTGTATGTCACATAGACGAAATCCGATTTTTCAGGCTCGCGCTCATGTTCCACGCGGACGACTGTGCACCGCATCCGCATCCGCACTGGATTTCGGGGCGAATCCAACACGCTAAAATTCACCCGACTCCGAACAATATTCTCCAAGGTGACCGGTCCTGGCAAGGCATCGGGGAGTAGCGCCTTTAGTTCGTGACGCGCTATCACTGCATTGCCACCTGGGAAGGAATAACGGTTGTCATCTTTGGTCAAGTGGTACCAGTCGTCGTACAGGCGCGCGGACAGGGCATCGCACCCGAGGCCGTAGCCCGTTGCGGCGAGTGGGGAAATAAACATCCGGATCATCTCCCGGCTTATGCCTTGCTCCTTGATGATTCGGTCTTCCTGAGTCATCGTATCGTAGTAGCGCAGTTTTGGGTCGTCTTCGCTGTAGTACTCGTCGGGGCTCTTGTCCTCCGTTCCAGTCTCCTTCCACCACTTCAGCATCTCGGAGCGGATATTGGCCGGTAGCGGCGCCCCCTCGAGATTTTTCCCCCAGGGGTCGACCAGCCACATTCCTGGACGCTGTCCGAATTGTGCGCCGAAGTAGAAGCCAAAATTCGGCGGCATCATATAGATCCAACTGTAGCTGGTACGGCTCAAGGGCATCCTCGGATGAGGACCACCCCAAGGGACGTATTCGGCCTTTTGATAGTCAAGACCTATGCTGCCGAAGAATTTCTCCAGAAACGTGCCCGGACTGGGAGGTACGTTTAGGTTGGAACCCTGAGGCGCGTACAAACGGTGGCCGTCCACGATAAACTCATTTCGCTTCGCCTCTCCACCAAAGATTGGATGGTTCTCCAAGATGAGGCAGGTTCGCCCATGACCGGCTTCTTTCTGGAACGTAAGAGCGGCCGCTAAACCGCTAATACCTCCGCCTACGACAACTAGGTCGAATATCTCGCCCGCGTTGACCGTATCAGCGGGCAACTTATCGTAAACGCCATCGCGAATCGCGTGGCCGGCCTGCATCACTTCCCATGTATTGCCGTTCGAGCCGCGATAATCGCCCTCGCCGCTGGGTCCGTCCCACTCTTTTCCCTTTTCATCTTCGCTGGCTTTTTGCGCGAGGATCTGAGTAGGATTCAGAGCTCCTAGCAGTAGACTCCCCGAGGCAAGCAAGATTGAGTCCAGGAAGTCTCGCCGGCAAATATCCTGGTCGAGCCCCAATGCTTTATCGCCTGGTTTCATAGCACTCCCCATGGCCTTCGTCTTTTTGTCACTGTGGGGCAATAGCACCCACAACCTCGTACCCAAGCTAGCGTGGTCATTCAGACTCCAGCGCCCCTGAAGCTGGTATGCCCGCTCTGTGCCGCCTGCCTCGCGGTTCACCGTGGATCTGCCGGGCTGTGGTCTTCTCGGCTATCTGCGTGTCCCCCGTCTCCTTCGCGTTTCTTTTCAGCCGACACTCATGCGCGGCGCCCCATGTTTGGCCAGATTTTCTAGTTCGCAGACATCAAATTCTTGACTTCAACATTTCTAGGAGCGAGGAAGAACGCTCGCTCCCGGTGCAGGCATTTTTCGAGACGCATCGTCTATTACTAGGACCCAATCACCTTCCTCCGGTGGGGTGAATTGCCGCGACCCGTGGGTAGGAAATTCGCCAGATGCCGTGGCGCTCCCCGTGCGCGGATTGAACCACCACACCGTTCCCTGGCTGCCGGATATCTTTGACATGTCTACCGTCACTGTGCGGCTGCTCGGCAGGTATGCTATCACCGTCCCGCCGTCCGAAGTTCGAGCTGCGGCCACGTAATCAAGCCCATTCCGTTCTCCGATTCCCGCCGTGACCACCCCACGCGCCAGATGGGCGGTGGGTGAGCCGCCGATGCTGGTGGCGCCCTCTTGGTCTGGAACGAGGTCGTACCAAGCGCGCGACTGGAATAGCCGTATTGTGATCTCCATGTCCGTGGATGCCGTGGCGTCCATGGCGGCCTGCCAGCCGGGAAAGAACCCCCAGAGCGGATAATTGCCCACAAACTGGCCCGCTGCTCCGCACAGCAGCGCCCAGTATGCCTGCCTACGGATCTGGACCGGGCTGGCATTATGCTCGCCTTCGTAGGTCGACTCCACCAAAACGTATGGCATCAGCGGCCTGTAATTGTAATCTGACAACAGCTTATGATGGACAATCTCATAGGTATACGTGGTGTTGAAATCGAGCCAGCCGGTCTCACCGTAGCTGTCGACGGCCGAATCCTCCGGTGGTCCCTGCGCGGTGAAAAGATGCCGCCGGTCATTCTCTTTAATACCAGCCACGACAGCATTTACATCTTTCAGGGCCTCTCCAGGCTTGCGGTCGGACCCCATCATCCAAATGATATTGTCGAAATCCTTGTAGCGCTTGCCGAGAAAAAGTCCCCAGGCACGGCACTTCTCGGGGCCATTGGATAAAACTTCCTCAATCCAGCCTTCGTCGGTCCCTTTGTACCCGAGAAAAATGGGGAGGAGCAGGACTTGGATCCCTTTTTCCGCCGCTTTGCGAATCACCCAATCCGCGTGCTCAAAATATTTCTCATTAGGAGTGCTAA
>Ga0066710_100006321_pt1 | contig 11029 bp, 9 predicted proteins | sample GraSoiAngelo_159_FD_79666 | JGI IMG/M metagenome (GOLD analysis project Ga0066710, IMG submission 79666) | Grasslands soil microbial communities from the Angelo Coastal Reserve, California, USA - 14_1009_16_40cm | ecosystem: Environmental > Terrestrial > Soil > Grasslands | place: USA...
CAAGAATTACGGGCCATTTCTTACTGCGACTGCGATTGCGCTGCCCGATGCGCTCAAATGAGCCGACCGCGGGCTCGTTGTAAATTCCACGAGATCGAATATGTTGACGTATAGGATTCTGGCAGCGCTCGTGCGCTGTGGTCACCGAATAAACGTTTGTGCTGCCGCATGCATTCGGGATTTGGCTTCAACGCTCAAGGGCTATTATCGTGACAGAGCATTTGGCAACATTGACACGAGCTACTCGCACTCTGATGGCTTTACGCAGAACCGCTATGGAGACTCCATCGAATACCTTCCTTCAGGATACACCGCAATCACGGCGATGCTGCGTCATATACGGTTCTCAAAAGATGATGTCTTTGTGGACTTGGGTTGCGGCAAGGGAAGAGTGATCTTTGCCGTAGCTACTCGTCGATTAAAGAAGGTCGTTGGAATAGAACTGGACAAGACGCTCGTCGATATTGCCCGCGCGAATCTTGTGAAATTTCGTAAGTCGAAGGTCAGCCATTCTCCTATAGAAATTCTTCATTTGGACGTGACCGCTTTTGATCCAAAAGAGGGAACGATTTTCTTCATGTTCAATCCGTTTGGACATGAAACAACACAACACGTGCTGAATAGGATTAAGACTGGTCTGGTCACGCATCCCAGGGACATTCGAATACTGTATAGCAATCCGAAGCACAGAGTTGTCCTGGATATGCAGGATTGGTTGGTGGCAGAGGGAGAGATCGGTAATAGCCGGCTGCATGTCTGGCGCAATAGGCTGGTTCCGCAAACCCACTCCATCGCGGAAACAGAGAGTGTCCTCAAGGAGCTATGAACCGGCTGCGGCGCGTCGCCATCATCTATAAGTGTCTGCCGCAGTATCGGCGGCGGTTCTTCGAGTTGCTCCGGGACAGACTCGCCCAGGAGGCGATCCACCTCCAACTGATCTATGGCCAGCCGGGCGCGAAAGACGCCGCGAAGAAGGATACGGTCGATCTGGAGTGGGCACAACGCATCGAAAACCGAATCATGCGCTTTTGCGGACGAGAACTGTACTGGCAACCCTGCTTACATTTTCTTCGCGGCGCCGATCTTGTGATCGTCGAGCAGGCGAGTAAACTGCTGGTCAACTACGTTCTCCAAGCGCGATACCTTTTGGGGGGGACCAGATTGGCGTTCTGGGGACACGGCAAGAATTTCGCTCAGTACGATTCCCATTGGCTCGGTGAGTTTTTGAAGCATCGCGTGTCGAGAAGGGTCCACTGGTGGTTCGCCTACAATGCGAAATCAGCGGCGGTGGTGCAGTCACTCGGTTTTCCGGCAGACCGCACGACGCTTACTCAGAACGCCATCGATACGCGTGCCCTCATCGCCGCGACGCGTAGGTTGGATCCGTCTGCGCTGACCCGCCTTTGCGACGTGCTGCAACTGCGTGGTCGAAACGTATGCCTGTACGCCGGAGCGATGTACCGGGACAAGCGTCTGCTTTTCTTGCTGCAGGCGTGCGAGCTGCTCCGGCGATGGGTTCCGGATTTCGAGATGATCTTCATGGGTGCTGGAGTAGATGCAGGGATTGTCACAGAGGCGGCGATGCGGCATTCGTGGATCAAGTACATCGGGCCCAAATTCGACCAGGAGAAAGTGCCGTACTTCATGCTTTCCAAGTTGTTCCTCATGCCCGGCGTGGTCGGTCTCGCTGTGCTAGACGCATTCGCTCTGGCTGTCCCGCTGGTGACCACAGCGGTGCCGGGTCATGGCCCGGAGATCGACTATCTGGACGACGGGACAAACGGCGTCTTCCTCCAGCAGGTACAGAGCCCGGCAGCGTACGCCCGAACGGTCGCGGAACTGCTGAGAGATGAACAACGGCGTCAGTTACTCATCGAAGGCTGCCGCGCCGCTGCGGAAATCTATACTGTCGAAAACATGGTGGAAAGGTTCGCCGCAGGTGTGACGCAAGCGCTGGCGGCCTAAAGGCAGCCACGACGAAAGGAATGTTCATGCTCAGCGCAACAGTGCGGCGGCTATGGCAGTTGATCTATCGCAGATTTGGGGTCCGCAAGAACGTCATCGCCGGTGCCGGCCTTCACGTAGGAATTGGGTCGATCCTCTCTGCGCCGCGGCGGATGGTGATTGGGACGGATGTCTATATCGGCAAGTTCTGCACCATCGAGTGCGACGGCGAGATCGGTGATTATGTGATGTCGGCGAACAACGTCGGTCTCATTGGCCGTTACGACCACGATCACCGATGCGTGGGGAGGCCCGTTCGGCACGCATCGTGGATCGGGGGCCCGACTATTCCGGTGCCGGCAGAGGATTGGAGATTATCGTCGGAACCGACGTCCGGATTCGCTACGGTGCCATCGTGTTGCCTGGGGTCACCATTGGCCGTGGCGCCATCATCAGGAAGCGTCGTCACTTCCGATATTCCACCCTACGCTATCGCGGCCGGGAATCCCGCTCGGAAGGTGGAACTGCGATTCACCGACGCCGAGAGATCCGCTCATGAGATGGCCGTCTATGGGCGGATTTTGACCACCGCGTCCATCGCGACGCGCAATGGTCAACCGGGCTCGCTAATGCTTCCGACGCGATGAAAGAATGATTCACAAACTGAGTCTCGAATCCCCGGAACGTACCTCGGCCGCTCCTGCTCGAACATCACAGCCAGGAAACCCGGCTCAGATCTGGCTAACCCATACCCTTTCGGACTTCAACAATTTCTGGCCACGCAGCCAGCAACTCAAGGCCGCGCGGTGCTACGCCTTTCAATGTGCCGACATTCTAGAAGTACGGTGCAAGACAATAGCGCTTGCCAGGAAAATCGAAACTCTCTTCGTGGCGGTACTCGATGCCGAAAGGAACCCGCTCATGCTTCTGCCTTTGGGAATCGAGCGCCGGCACGGAGTTCGAATCTTAACGTTCCTCGATGGAGGCCTGTCTGACTACAACTCACCAGTAGTGTTTACCGGCGTGCGGGGATGGGCTGAGGACGATGTCCGCATGCTATGGCGAGGACTACAAGAGATTCTGCCGCCATTCGACATCGCGATACTGGATAAGATGCCTGAGTGTATAGGTGATCTCCCGAACCCTTTAATTCTCCTCGACACGTCTCCTTTCCCGAGCTCGGGCCACGCCATCACTCTATCGGGAACATGGAGTGAATTCGAGGCAAGCCGGCTCCCAGGTAGCCGGAAGCACCGCCGATACTACCATCGCCGGCTGGAAGGACGTGGCAAGTTAACGTTCGAAATCGCCACGAATCCTGAGCAGTTCGACACGTTCCTTCAGGCCCTCATCCGCCAGAAGATCCGTCGCCACCGAGAGACGCGGACGATCGCCGGATTCGACCAGCCCGGCTATCAAAACTTTGTTACGGAAGCGACCCATTGCCTGCCTACACCTTATCCTATCCATCTGTCGGCGTTGAAATTAGATGACACTATTATTGCAGCTCATTGGGGCTATGTGGTTGGGTCGCGTTTCTACGGTTTAATCGTGAGTTATGAAGGTGGAACATGGCGTACTTTTTCACTGGGACACATTCTTACCGAATATCTCTTAAAGTGGAGTTTTGCTCAGGGCATTGAGGTTTTCGATCTCGGCGTTGGAGACGAGGCATATAAGTTTCACTATTGCGACGTCATGATCCCACTGCACGTCGCGACCATCCCCGTGACGTTCAGGGGGATTGCATATTCTATGGCGCTCAACATAACAGAAAAGCTAAAACGCAGCCTAAGAGGAACACGAGCGGGAGAGATGCTCAAGTCCATCGTGAGAAGGCGTCCATCATCCGGCAAGGTCGCATATAAAGAAGGTTGGGCTAAAACCTGTAGTTGAAAAAGTCGACTTGATATCCCGGCTTTTCCTGTAGCGGCGGTCTATGGAGCTGTGAATAAATTGGAATCGGGGGATTCCCCTCCTTGCATCACCGCAAGGAGGGGTGGCCGAGCGATCAAAAAATTATTGCGAAGCCTCCGCTGATCGCGAGGCCGGGGTGGTTTTCCGATGAGACGCCTTAATTCACAGCTCCTATGGCCGTCGAGGATCTGGAAACGAGACAGCGCCGACGGTCATATGGTTACTGGCTTCGCCCTGTCGGGCTCGCATTCGCTCCGCTCATGGACCACCGCTACAGTACATTTGTGACCGCCTATGGTACTTTCAGCGATCCGCAGGATTGTTGCCGGCGACCTGACACACGTCTTCTACCACTCGTTTACGGCCTCAGCGCTTCCCCACATCGCGCCGCTTTTCCCCTGCAAGAGTCCGGGGGACCTTGAGCGGGATCTACTCTATCTGAAATCCCACTTCCGCCTGGTAAGCCACGACGACACCGTCTTCCACCGCGAAAAGGGATGGAGACTCCCGTCGAACGCCGCAGCGGTGAGTTTCGACGATGGCTTCATCGAGTGTTTCACGGTGGCGCGGCCCCTGCTCGTTGCACATGGGATCCCGGCCACCTTCTTCGTGTGCAAGAGCTTCATCGATAACCAGGCGTTGATGTTCCGCAACAAGATCGCTTTGTGCGTGTCCCGTATCGCCGAGGGTACGCCAGGCGAATTGTCGAGGTTCACTGCAGCCTTGCGAGCGGGGTTCGGAATTAGAGTTGACTCGCGTACCGGGGTTCAAAAGTGGTTGTTCGGTCTCGGCTTCGCCAGCCGCGACACCATAGATGCCGCCTGTGAGTGCCTCGGCATCGACATCCCAGCTTTCCTACGCGACCGCCGCCCGTACATGACCATGGACCAAATCGCGCAGCTTCACCGCGAGGGCTTCACCATCGGCGCGCATACGAGCGATCATCCGGAGCTCGGCAAGCTGGAAGACTGGAATGAAGTGCGGCGCCAGGTCAGCGAGTCGTGTGACCTCGTACGCGAGATCACGGGCCGTGCACGCGTACCGTTTGCGTTTCCGTTTAATGGACTGGACCTGCCACGCAGCGCGCTCGCCGCCTTGCGCGACGAGCTCGGCAGCATCGATCTAATGTACGACACGAACAACCTGATGAAAGATCGGTCCTTCATCGTAAATCGTGTATGGTGCGACACGCCTGAGGGCGCCAACAGCCAGCGCTCGAACTTGCCGGCCCTCCTGCGGCGGGCGCGCGCGTTCGAACCTCTGCGCGCCATCCGGCGGCGGATGCGGCGTCGGCTGGCAGTGCCGATTATGGGATGACTTCTAGTATTTGTAGATTCGTCGGCGGGCTTATACGAGGAACCGGTCCTTGGTCCGTAGGCAGTGCTTGAAACTGAATTTGCGTGTAGGCCGGAGATGTCGGCTTCATCGAATAGTCTCCTCCGGACGGGTTGCGAAATTGCGGGTCGGCATATACGGGATCTGCATCAACTATCTGTCCGCTGTCGGAAATGCTGGCGCCAGTCGCCGAGTAATACAGGTTCGTTGCAACCGTCGGTAGCGCATCGCTCGACCCGATTCCAACGACCCAAAGGGAATTCGGAACCGCGCTCGAAAAATAGACGATATTATTTTCGAAAGCATTCCCGGCCATACCATAGTCGGTGAAGAGTGTGTTCTTTTGATAAAGAGCGATCGATGCGCCCCCCGAAAGATCAAAGACATTATTGACGACGTTGTTGTGGTCGCCGGCGTGATATTGCAAAGCGTACTGACCGCAATTGCGGCACACGTTTCCTCTGACCAGCACGTTGGACATCAGATCGTCCAGATAGATAGCTTTCGTCCAGTTGCTCGAGAAATTGACCCCGCCATTGCCATCGATAATATTGTTCGTAATTTGGTTCCCCACGGCCGAATGAGTTCTGTCCATCATGTAGATGGCGCCGTTATCGACAACGTTAGTGTTGACGTTTCGAAGAATATTGCGGTCGACAATGTTGTTATTGTTTGGCGGATCATTGCGGCCGCCACTGAAGGCAATGCCGCCACCTTCAGTGTTTGTAATCAAGTTGTGGGTCACGCTATTGTTGCTGCTACCGTACCATATTTCGATCGCAGAATAGGCAGACCCGGTATTTCCCGCCGGGTTTCCGGGGCTTTGACCATCCATGGTATTGCTGTCAATCACGGTGTTCGTGAGGTGGCTGCCCGTCAGGCAGGAATTTTTGCAGTTGAGAAACTTATTCCAGCTAACCATGTGGCCCGACCTGCTCAAATACATACCTGCGCCGTAAGGTCCGATTCCAAGATTTTGGAACACGAGACCTGTGAACGTGAGGTTATTCGCTCCCGAGTTTGAGATGTAGCCCATACCGGCGCCGTCAAGAATAGCCGTTTCGCCTGGATAGCGGATCCACGATTCACCCGAATCTTGCGATGCAAAAATAAGGTTCATAAACTGGATCGAGTAGGTGCCGCCTCGAATATTTGCTATTTTTATCGTCGATGAGGCCTGCATGGCGGACTGGGCGCGAGCCAGAGTTTTGAACGGACCATCAGTGTTCGCAAAATTCGGATCGGCTAATGTACCAGACCAATTGTCATTCCCGTTGGTCCCGGAGACGTAATAGGATGGGGGAACTTGGGCCACTGCAACTGCCGTCATTCCCAAAGCGATCAGAGAGGAGAAAGGGAAAACTATCAGTGTCGCGCGTAGAGATCCGCGAAAACGTGTCAGGTTTTGTCTGGAATTATCCATCATCGCACCTCCCGATCTAAAGGCATCAACTGCAGCTCAAACCTACCGCATGCTTCGGTGCCTCTTGCTGATCTCAACGCGCTGTTACCGTGACGATGCCCGATGCTCCGGCATTGCCCGCGGCATCATGGGCCGTGACTTGGAACTGGTAAGTACGTCCGGGAGATCCAGGGAGCCTCCATTTACAGGTATAAGGGGTCGTCGCATCCGAACATGCCAGTTTCCTATTGATATAGAAATTGACCCTTGTTACATCTACGTTGTCCATAGCCGTCGCAGCGATAATAAGACTTGAAGTCCTTTTCAACGTAGCGCCGTTGGGCGGCGACGTAATAGTGACAGCGGGCGGGGACGTGTCGAGGATCGCGGCACTTACCTCGGGCGAAGAAAAAGGACTTTCATAGCCACTAACATCGTAAGCCGTGGACGCAAAGTAATACGTGCGTCCCTGCAGAAGATTGGAGACTGTGGTGCCGCTATAGTTGCCGACGTCCAATTTCACGCTATAACCTCCACTAGCCGTTCCGATATAAAGAAAGTAGCCGACCACGGTTGGGTCTGTGCTAGGGTTCCAACCGAGGACCACGGAAGACCCTAAGGCCCGCTGCGAGAGGACAAGGCACAAAGTGCACAACAGTGCCGCGTGCGAAAGCCAGCGAAAAGGCCTGAAGTTCTGCTTGGAATTACCCATCATCGTACCTCTCGATCTGCGGCGCGACAAACAGATGCCTGCTACCATGCACGTCACCGGAAGTATGAGTCACGCCGACGCTTAAAGGCACGTCGTTAGCCAACCAAAGCAAGCTGATCCTACGGAACACATCGGCTCTGCTTTTCAGTACGTTGACCGTCCGCAGAGCCGTACCCAGAAGGCCTAAAGTCAACATACTTGATTGGTTAAGCTCCATGCACGTTGGTGCCAACGAGGTCGTGCGTTGCAGGGTGGATTCGTAAATACGAGCCGGTTGCCGCGCAGGGCGGACCGGTGTTCGCGAATGTCCAGAAGGGCGCTGAAGTCGATGTGCTGACTTTTCCAGCCCCGTTCTGGCGCGAATTGGACGGCGGGCCGTTTGGTCAAGGAAAACAGAATGAGCCGGAACGCGGGCTAAAGCCCGCGACTACATGTGCGCCTGCACGTTATCTCCACCACGAACGACGACTCGAACCCGCATGCGTTGCGGCGCCACCCCTCAAGATCTTTCTTGCGACTAATTCATGAACTCAGTCCAGTCAAAGTCGCTGCCGGTGGGGAGCCGCGACGAAAGATTGTTAGCCGCGAATTGCGCGAACGACGCGAAGGACCGCACAGTATTGCGGCCGTTGGACAATCGCAGTAATTGCGGGCGGGCTCATTCGCGTCACTCGCGCAATTCGCGGCTTAGATTGGATTGCGGCTTCTTACTCCCGCAAGTTCGGCAAGGTCACCAACAGTTGCGCAAAGCCGGCAATATTCGTAGACTGCCTTCAAAAACAGCAGACAATGGAGGAAAAACCGATGAGGTGGGTCAGTCTGTGGGTATTATTCACGCTACTTGCCGGCATGTCTTACGGGCAAACCGTCGGAGCGAGTGTCCAAGGAATTGTCAGTGACGCCACGGGTGCCGTACTTCCCGGGGCGAACGTTACAGTTAAGAACTCGGGGACCGGCGCAGTCGTGGAGTTCGTCAGCGACGAGAGAGGGCGATATCTGGCGCCGCTGCTTCAGCCGGGTGAGTATGAGATCCAGGTGGCGTTACCCGGATTCCAATCCGTGACGCGCCGGGGTATCCGTCTGGCCGTGGGCCAGAACGCCGTGGTGGACGTGAAGCTCGATGTCGGACAAGTCACCAATCAAGTCGAGGTCGTTGCGGACGCCAATCCAATCAACCTGACTTCGGCGGCGGTAAGCGGCCTCGTGAATGATAAGGAGATTCGCGATTTGCCGTTGAACGGCCGGTCGTTCCAGCAGCTTGCGCTTCTTCAAACGGGAGTCACTGCCGCACTGGCCGCGGGCAACGACGTCGTTGGCGGGCGCACGCCAAAAATCTCCATTAACGGCGCCCGGCCCGAGCAGAACAACTTTCTGCTCGATGGCACCGACATTAATAATGTCTACAACAAGACGCCGGGTTCATCCGCTGGTGTGCTGCTTGGTGTGGAAGCGGTCCTGGAATTCCAAGTTCTGACGAACTCGTATTCGGCAGAATTCGGAAGATCGGCTGGTGGCGTGATCAATGCCGTTACACGATCCGGTGAGAATGACGTTCACGGATCAGCCTTCGAATTCCTGCGGAATTCGGCTCTGGATGCGAAAGATTTCTTCGACCCGCGCGATAAGCCCATCCCCCCTTTCAAGCGAAATCAGTTTGGGGCGACATTAGGCGGACCGGTTAGGCGCGACAAGACGTTTTACTTCCTTGCTTACGAAGGACTCATTGAACGGCTAGGCGTCAGCGGGGCGACATTCGTTCCTACCGCGGATGCCCGGCGCGGCATGATTGACGGACGCACGGTTCCCCTGCATCCGCAGATCGGGCCATACCTGGATCTGTTTCAACTGCCGAACGGCCGGGCTCTCTCCGGTGGCATCGGTGAATACCTGTTCTCGCGATCTCAGCCGACCGATGAACATTTTGTGCAGGGGCGACTGGACCATCATTTCTCGAACAAAGACACGTTCTTCACGCGGTACACATTCGATAACGGAAAAGTCAATCGAATACCCATAAACAAAACTCCAATCGCCTATACAAAAGAGAGCACGCGCAACCAGTATGCGACTGCGGAATGGAGGCATACCTTTTCGCCCACGTTCTTGAACCAGATTCGATTCGGCGTTAACCGATCCACATCGCTGGCCGACAACGTGCGAACGATCGACATACCGCCCTCCATGTCGTGGATTCCGGGTGAGAAGTTCGGCTATTTCACGATTAGCGGTGTCGTCACCGAAATGGGGGGCGACTACCGGCTTCCGCGTTTCGACCGGCTGAACAACATTTCGCTCGGCAACACGTCCTTCCTGACGCGCGGCCGTCACGGCATCCGTTTTGGCTTCGAGGGCCAGCGGATTCACTTCAATCAAAACACCACCAGCCAGCGCGGCGGCATCGTTACGTTTCCCAGTCTCGAGAGATTTCTTAGCGGGACACCCAGCACTGTGGAATTTGTGGTGCCCGGGTTGCTTGATCCGGTACGTGGGTACCGGCAGTGGTTGTTTGCATTTTTTGCGCAAGATGATGTTCGCCTCAAGCCTAACGTGACGGTGAACCTCGGTTTGCGCTACGAATTCATCACCGTTCCCACCGAGGTCAACGGCAAGATCTCCAATTTGCGCAATGTGACCGACAGTCAAACGACAGTCGGTGATCCGTGGCACAATAACCCTTCGCTCAAAAATTTTGCGCCGCGAGTGGGGCTGGTATGGGATCCGTTCAAAACAGGCAAGACCTCGGTGCGCGCCGGTTTCGGAATGTTCTATGATGAGATCCTGCCAAAGTATTATTTCTTCACGGGCAGCCTGAATCCGCCGTTCACAACGAGAACATCTCTCACGAATCCTCCATTCCCGAACGTTGTCGCGAACTTTGATGTCAAGACGGTGAAGCCGCAGTTGCAAGTTACCAGTTTTGATCTGAAGACGCCCTACATCATGCAGTACAACCTCGCCATTCAGCGGCAACTGCCGTCGAATTGGGACATCACGCTCGGCTATGCGGGCTCGCGCGGCAATCACTTGATCCGCGTAGGCGACATCAATCTTGCACCGTGGACCATCCTGGATGGTAAGAAGGTCTTCCAACCTCAATTGGGAAGGCGGAACCCCAACTTTGTCGGCGTGTGGCAGCGCATAACCGACGCGCAATCGTTCTACAATTCGCTTCAGGTGAGCGCGATCAAACGGTTCTCGGGTGGTTTCCGCGCGCAAGCATCCTACACGTTTGCACGATCCATCGATGACGCCAGCGGAATCAACTCGCAAGACTTCAGTAATAACATCCAGTACGTGGCGGATTTTTACGACCGCACGTACGATCGCGGCCTCTCGGCTTTTCATGTGAAGCACAATCTGACATTCAATTGGACGTACGACTTGGCTGTCGCCAAAAACAGTCATGGCGTCGAAAGCGTTCTGTTCAAAGGATGGCAGTTGAACAACATCACGACCGTAAGCAGCGGGCCACCGTTCACAGCTCAAATCTCCGGATATAATCGCTCGGGTAACCTGAATACGACGAACTTCTCGCTGAACGAGAGGCCAAATCTGAAGCCGGGCGCGTCGAACAACCCCATACTCGGCGGGCCGGATCGTTATTGGGATGTTAATGCGTTCGAGTTAAGTCCGTTAAATCAGCGCGGCAATCTCGGACGGAACACTCTCATCGGTCCAGGACTCGTGAACGTGGACTTCTCGCTAGTGAAGTCCTTTGA
>Ga0066710_100006323_pt1 | contig 11028 bp, 12 predicted proteins | sample GraSoiAngelo_159_FD_79666 | JGI IMG/M metagenome (GOLD analysis project Ga0066710, IMG submission 79666) | Grasslands soil microbial communities from the Angelo Coastal Reserve, California, USA - 14_1009_16_40cm | ecosystem: Environmental > Terrestrial > Soil > Grasslands | place: USA...
GGACGCGTCGCTCGGCGTCCCAGAAGACGGTGTCGGATGGGCTGTGGCCCGGCCGGTGGAGCACCTCGAGCTTCCGATTGCGCAGGCGAAGCTCCTCGCCGTCGCGGAGAGGGCGGTTCACGGTCGCGCGGCCTCCCCAGCTTCGAAAGGCGGAAGACACGGTCCGAAGAGCCTGGACGATTTCCTCGGAGATGCCGTTGCGAAGCATGATCTGCGCTGCAAACTCGTCGTCCTTGCTCGCGTCCTCGCCGAAGTGCTCGACGAAGTGGACGACCTTGTCGATCGCTGCCACCTCGGCCCCCGAATGACTCGCGATGATGTCGACCAGTCCGAGGTGGTCGATGTGCTGGTGCGTCAGGACGATCAGCTCGATGTCGTCGATCGAATGTCCGTGCTCGGCGAGCTGGTGCTGTAGCTCGTCGAGGGCCTTCCCCGAGTTGGGGCCGGAGTCGACGAGCGTCAGCGGCTCATCCTCGATCAGATAGGTGTTGACGCGCCCGACGGCGAACGGAGTCGGGATCCGCAGGGTGTGGATTCCCGCCCGTGCCGCCTGCTCGAGCGCCTCGCTCGTGCTTGTCGCGGGCTGCGCGCGGCTCACGACCTGATCACCCGGAGGACCTCCTCGGTCCGCGCCTCCATTTCCTCCTTGGTGGACGCTTCCAGGTTGAGGCGCAAGAGTGGCTCGGTGTTCGAGGGGCGAACGTTGAAGTGCCACGTGTCGTACTCGACTGAGACTCCGTCGAGCCGGCTCACCCGCCCGTCGGAGTAGTGCTCGGCGAGCTCGCGCATCTTCGCGTCCGGATCTTCGACCACCGAGTTGATCTCGCCCGAGATGAAGTACTTCTGGCGGTAGGGCTCGAGCAGCTCCGCCATCGTCTTCTCCCTGACGGACAGGAGCTCCAGCACGAGCAACGCCGGGATCACCCCTGAGTCCGCGCACCAGAAGTCGCGGAAGTAGTAGTGACCCGAGACTTCGCCTCCGAACACGGCACCTTCCTCGCGCATCCGAGCCTTGAAGAATGCGTGGCCCACGCGATTGACGATTGGTTGCCCGCCGTGGCGAAGGACGGTGTCGGGAACGGCGCGGCTCGCGCGCAGGTCGTAGATGATCTTGGCGCCCGGTTCCTTGCGGAGGATCGCCTCCGCCAGCAGCGCGGTCAGGAAGTCGCCGGGAACGAACTCGCCGTTCTCGTCGACGAAAAAGCAGCGGTCGGCGTCCCCGTCCCAGGCAATGCCGAGCTCGGCCTGCCGGTCGAGCACCGTTTCGGTCATCAGCCTGCGGTTCTCCTCCAGCAGCGGGTTCGGCGCGTGACCGGGGAACTCGCCATTCGGCTGGAAGTAGAGCCGATTCTCTGCGATCGGAAACGAGTCGATGATCGGGCCGATCATCGGGCCCGCCATCCCGTTGCCGCCGTCGAGCACCACCTCCATGGGCCGGATCACATCGGGCTCGATGAAGCCGAGCACGTGGTGCTGGAACTCCTCGTAGATGTCGGCCTCCTCGACGGTCCCCTTGCCGGCTGCCTCCGAGAAGTCCCCGGCCTCGACCGCCTGCTTCAGCTGCGGGATTCCCTCGTCGCCCGAGAGGGCAAGCGCGCCTTCGCGCAGGAGCTTGAAGCCCGTCCACTGCTTGGGGTTGTGGGAAGCGGTCACCGAGACACCGCCGTCGAGGCTTCGCGAGCCGATCGCGTAGTAGACCATCTCGGTTCCCACCAACCCGATGTCGAGGACGTTGCAGCCCTCGTCCAGGAGACCGCGGCGGAAGGCGGCGGCGAGCGCCGGAGAGGAAGGGCGCATGTCCCGGCCGATCGCGATGCTCCAGGGCCGCGAGCCTGTGCTGGGGCCGCCCTTCAAGGCGGCCAGCACCCGCGGGAACGCGCGGCCGATCCGGTAGGCGATCTCCTCGTCGACCTCGTCCGGATAGACGCCACGGACGTCATAGGCCTTGAATATCTCGGGCTTGACCGTGGTCATGCGGGCAGCTGGGCAAAGGCCTCGCGAACGGCTCGGTAGGTGTCCTCGAGCAGCTCCGGCAGGACGCGGGTATCGCCGATCGCCGACATGAAGTTGGTGTCGCCGGCCCAGCGCGGCACCGCGTGAACGTGGACGTGGTCGGCCATCCCTGCACCGGCGATCGTCCCGAGGTTGACGCCCACGTTGTAGCCGTCGGGGCCGTAGGCCCGGTCCAGCGCGCGCAGCGAGCGCTGGGTCAGCGCCATCAGCTCGGAGGCGGTCGTCTCCTCGAGCTCTTGGAGCCCGGCGGTGTGCTCGTAGGGCGCCACCATCAGGTGGCCGCTGTTGTAGGGAAAGGCGTTGAGCATCACGAAGCAGCGTTCGCCCCGGTAGGGGATGAGGCTCGTCTCGTCATCGCGCGCCGCCGGCTTGGTGCAGAAGATGCACTCGTCGCTCTTCTCGCCCTTGATCCAGGGAAGCCGCCAGGGGGCCCAAAGCCGCTGGTTCGCCACCCGAGTCATCCTATTGACCACCGCTCGGCGGCTCCGGATTGCATTTCCGCTGCTCACCTGCGTATAATCCCCGGCCAACATAGCTTCGCATCCAGAGGGGTGGAGGGACTGGCCCGATGAAGCCCCGGCAACCATTCCGACCGAGCGTCCAGTACGCAAGGCGGAAACGGTGCCAATTCCAGCAGGCTCCATGTAAAGGCCTGGGAGATGTGGGGGGGCGAATCCACTCGATGAGACCTCTGCATATCCAGGCAGAGGTTTTTTTATCGAGAAGGAGACACATGTCGGTACAGGGGCTTAGATGCAAAGAATGTGGCGAGGTCTACGACCTCGAGGCAATCTACGTCTGCGAGCAGTGCTTCGGCCCGCTCGAAGTTAGCTACGACCATTCCGCGCTGGACGACCCGGCGGAGCTTCGGCGAAAGATCCAGGCCGGGCCGTCGTCGATCTGGCGCTATGCGGACTTCCTGCCGTTCGAGCGTCGTCCGAAGACCGCACTGGAAGTCGGCTTGACACCGCTCATCCGCGCTGAACGGCTCGCCGATCAGCTCGGGGTCGGCGAGGTCTATGTCAAGAACGATGCCGCCAATCCAACCCATTCGTTCAAGGACCGAGTCGTCAACGTCGCGATTGCGAAGGCGAAGGAGCTGGGGTACGACGTGGTCGCCTGCGCTTCCACCGGCAACCTCGCCAACGCCGTCGCCGCCCACTCGGCGGCTGCGGGCCTCGACTCGTACGTCTTCGTGCCCGCTGACCTCGAGGAGCAGAAGATCCTCGCCACCGGGGTGTACGGCACGAAGCTGGTGGCGGTGCGGGGAACGTACGACGACGTCAACCGGCTCTGCACCGAGCTCTCGGACTCGCGTCCGTGGGCCTTCGTCAACGTGAACCTCCGCCCCTACTACGCCGAGGGGTCGAAGACCCTTGCCTTCGAGGTCGCCGAGCAGCTCGGGTTCGAGCTTCCCGACCGGGTGGTCTGCCCGGTCGCATCGGGATCGCTATTCACTAAGATCGCCCGTGGTTTCGAGGAATGGCTCGACCTCGGCTTGCTCGAGGGAAGCCTGCCGGTCTTCAACGGGGCGCAGGCCGCGGGGTGCAGCCCGGTGGCCGACGCCTTTGCCGAGGGCCACTCCGTTTGCCGCCCGGCCAAGCCGAACACGATCGCCAAGTCGCTTGCGATCGGCAACCCGGCCGATGGAGTGTTCGCGCTCGACGTCGCTCGCAAGAGCGGCGGCTCGATCGACTCCGTGACGGAGGAGGAGATCGTTGATGGGATTCGCCTGCTTGCCGAGACCACCGGAATCTTCACCGAGACCGCCGGGGGAGTGACCGTCGCCGTTCTCAGGAAGCTGGCCGAGCGGGGCGACATCGCCGAGCACGAGCGCGTGGTCGTCTACATCACGGGTGAAGGGCTGAAGACGCTCGACGCCGTGCGGGGCATCGTGGGCACCTATGAGATCGAGCCTGCGGTCGAGAGCTTCACCGAGAGGGTTCCCGCTCACGCCACTGTCTGATGGCAGTCGTGGTGAAGATCCCGACCCAGCTTCGCGCCCTTACCGGCGGTGAGGGCGAGACGGAGGTGGAGGGCAGCTCGGTGGGCGAGGTGCTGGAGGCCCTCTTCGAGCGTTATGACGGACTGCGGGACAGGATCACCGAGGACGGCGAGCTTCGCCGCTTCGTCAACGTCTACGCCGGCGGGGAGGACATTCGCTTCGGCGAAGGCCTCGCGACGCCGGTGAACGACGGTGACGAGGTGACGATCCTGCCCGCGGTCGCGGGCGGGTAGCGCAGCTCTCGACGGCACGGATGTCCACTGTCGCTCAGCGCATCGGCGCTGGCCGCTTCGTCTCGTTCGAGCTGTGGCCACCGCGCTCCTCGGCGTCTGCCCAAGCTCTCGAGGAAGCGCTGCACGAGCTTGTCTCCCTGGGCCCGGCATTCGTTGCCATCACCTACGGCGCCGGCGGCTCGACGCGGGAGCGCACCCACGACCTCGTCGTGCGGCTCGTCAACTCGCCGCATTTGCCTCTGGCGCATCTGACCTGCGCCGCCCATCACCGCCGAGAGCTGGTCGAACTGATGCAACGCTACCGCGCGGCTGGCGTCGACAATCTCCTCGCTCTCCACGGCGATCCGCCGTTGTCGGCGGTCGAGCGGCTGCCGGAGGGCGACCTGCGATACGCAGTGAAGCTCGTGAGGCTCGCGCGTGAGCTCGAGTTTCCATGTGTCGGCGTCGCGCTACATCCTGAAGGTCACCCCGCGGCAAGCACCCCCGAGTCGGACTGGCGACACCAGGCGATCAAGCTGCGTGAGGCTGACTTCGGTCTCACCCAGTTCTTCCACTACTCGGAGGACTACTTTGCGCTTGTCGAGGAGATGCGCTCTCGCGGCGCGCAGGCGCCCATTGTCCCCGGCGTAATGCCGATTACGAACGTGCGGCAGCTAGAACGCATGGCAGCTATGTCAGGGACCAGCATTCCGCTCGGACTGGCAGAGCGACTTCACGCGGTCGCGGACAGGCCAGAGGAGATCCGGCGAATCGGAGTCGAGCACGCCACGGCTCTGTGTCGTCGCCTGCTCGACTATGGCGCTCCCGGGCTGCACTTCTACACGATGAACCGAGCGTCTGCGACGCTCGAGATCTGCGCCAACCTCGGCTGGGAGGCGGCCGCCGTCCTGTAGCGCCGGCGCAGCCCTCGCCTACGGAGCGAACTGACCGTCGTACAGGGTGAAAAAGGCGCCCTGCGGGTCCCGGACGATGCCGATCTTGGCGACCCCGATGTCGACCGGCTCCGGCATCAACTTCTCTCCGCCCAGCTCCTCGACCTTGGCGAGCCCGTCGTCGATGTCCTCCGTTCCGAAATACACAGACCAGTTCGGCGGCTCACCCTGGTTGACCTCGCGAAATCCTCCGTTGCCGGAGTCGCCGTTCCTGATCACCAGGTAGGTGCCGGGGCTTCCCTCGAAGGGCTCGAGCGTCCAGGCGAAGAGCTCGCTGTAGAAGGCACTCGAGGCGTCGAGGTCAGGTGAGGCGAGCTCGTTCCAGGCGAGAGCGCCCGGAGCGTTCACGAGCTTCGCGCCAGAGTGCTGCCGCGCCTGCCAGGGCATGAAGAAGGCGCCCTGCGGGTCCTGGATCACGGCCATTCGCCCCGACTCCAACACGTCGAAGGGAGGAGCGTGCACTGTCGCGCCGAGCTCGCTCGCTCTGTCTGCGACCGCGTCCGCGCTCTCCACCGCCACGTAGGAGTTCCACGCCGGCGGGATGCCCGCCTCGCGCTGCTGCCGCGGCTGCGGTGAGATCGCGGCCACGTCCTTTCCATTGAGTCGCATCATCGAGTAGACGAAGCCCTCGCCGACCGGCAGATCCTCGGCCTTCCAGCCGAAGAGCCCGCTGTAGAACGCCTTTGCAGCACCCTGGTCGGTCGTGGTCAGGTCAGTCCAGCAGAACGTGCCGGGCGTGTAGTTGGTTCGTTCGCCCATTGGTGCGGCACCCTACCGCAGACCGGCGCTAACGGTGACCGATGAGCCCGGCGGCCTCCTCGGCCTGGCCTCGGTCGAAGAAGAGCTCCTGCCGCAGCACCTTTCCCGCGCGGAAGGTGAACAGGGTGAAGCCGCGCTCCTCCGCCCAGATTCCGCTCCCGGTGCCATGACCGCGGGCCTCCATTGCCACCAGCAGTCTGTTCCCACCGAGGTCGATCACTTCGTCCGGCTCGAGCCGCAGGTCTTCGAAGGGTCCCAGCCAGGCTGACCACGCCCGACGGAACCCGTCGTGAGCGTGAAACTCTCCCTCCAGGTCTCCCGGCACCCTGCCGGTGGGGTCCGGGACCCAGCGGATCACGACGTCGGGATCCTGCGCCGCCAGAGCGAGCTCGAAGTCCCTGCGGTTGACGATCTCGTACGAGCGCTTGACCCAATAGACGACGAGCGCCCGTCGCAACCGCGAGTGGCGGGGGAGACGGGTGATCACGTCCGCCGAGATGTGCATAAGCGACGGGAGCCGGGCCCAGATTCGCTCGTCGAGCTTGCGGCGCGGCCGGATGCGCTTCGGCATGCGTACTCGCATGCGCCTGACGGACTCGCGGGAGATACCCCTTTTCGCTCCAGAGTGCGCCAAGAGTTCCTCGTTGCCGAGGGGGCTCATGTCGGCCGCCAGTATCCCCGAATGCGAGCTCGATCGCCAGTCGCCCGGCGCTACGGCCGTTCCTGGTGGGGCAGGCTGCCTACAGCCAGCCGCGGTGGCGGAAGTAGGACACCATGCCGACGAGGATGCCGATCATCGCGCCGGTCAGGATCCAGAAGCCGACCATCTCGTGTTCCCAGGGGACGCCGACGTTCATCCCCCAGAGACTCGCCACAAAGGTCAGAGGCAGGACGATGACGCTGAACGCCGTCAGCACGCGGAGGACGTCGTTGACCCGGTGCGAAATGACCGACTCGTTGGTGTCCTCGAGTGCCTCGACCACTTCTTTGTAGTTCTCGAGCATGTCCCAGATCCGCTCGGAGGCGTCGACGATGTCGTCGAAGTAGAACTCGAGCTCCTCGTCGGTCAGGAAGCGCTGCTTGGTGCGCTCGAGGTCGCGAAGCACCGTTCGCTCGGGCCGGATGATCTTCCGGAAGTTGATGATCTCCTGCTTGACGTTGGAGATGTCGCGCACGACGTCCTCGCCGCGGCCGCTGAAGATGTCCTCTTCGAGCTGCTCGAGCTTGTTCCCGATCTTGCGGAGCATCGGGAAGCAGTAGTCGAATGCCTGATCGACGATGTGATAGAGGAGGTACCCCGGGCCCTTGGAGAAGTACTGCTCGCGAACCTCCTCGTTGGTGCGACAGCGCTCGAAGAGGTATTCGATGGGCTTGAGCGGCTGATTTGGCAGCGTGATGACGTAATCCGGCCCGACGAACATGTCGAGCTCGCCCGCGTTCAGCCGCCCGACCTGCTTGTCGAAGATCGGAAAGTGGAGCAGGATGAACAGGTAGTCGGGATACTCGTCCAGCTTCGGCCGCTGGTTGCGGGACATGACGTCCTCGAGATCGAGCGGGTGGAACTCGAAGTGCTCGGCCAGCCAGGCCCGCTCGAGCATCGACGGCTCCTCGACGTGCAGCCAGCGCAGGCCGGCGTGCGAGATCTGCTCGATGTGCGGCTGTGTGCGCTCAGCCGGCGGCGCGACGACCGGGCGGCGCCCAGACCGCGTCCTCCGTGGCAATCGTGGCCTTGGAACGATGGGCATGGTTGGGCTCTCCGCTGATCATCTGAAAACACATCTCCTGCTGCTCGTCCGATTTTAGCCTGAAGGTCGGCCGTGCCAGACGGCCCTGGACGGCATTACAGGTTCAGCGAGCGCTGCGGCGCCGGGTAGGTGAGCCGCTCGCCGTCGACGACCGCGAACTCGGGGAGGGCGTGCTCGTGCAGCTCGCCGGCGGGATCGATGTGGCAAACCGTCCAACCGCGAACCAGGAGCGCGTCCGAGAGCAGCCGGCGGTGACAGCGCCACCAAAGCCCTTCTGCACACATGAAAGCGGTGCGCCGCTTGCCCGCCAGGCTCATGAGCCGATCGAGCGCCTCTTGGAACTCGGCCGTCGTCATGTGGTCGGCGTAGCCCTGAAAGCCCTTGCTCGTCCAGCCCGTGTTGGGTGAGTCGCGGAGCGGCCGCCGCCAGCCTCCGAGCTCCTTCAGGTGCAGGTAATCGATTCCTCGCTCCGGAAGGGACTCGGTGAGCGATTCTTTCGAGAAGTGCGGCATGCGGCGCGACTTCGGCGTGCTTCGGACATCGACGAGGGCGCGCACCTCGTGCGCGTTCAGCAGTCCGACAAACGCATCGAGCGCATGCGTGGAATGGCCTATCGTGAAGACAAGCTGCACACCACTAGGGTAAGAGAGGCGCATGGCTCGAAAGCTGACCAAGTACCGTTCGATGCGCGACTTCGAAGCGACGCCGGAGCCGGCGGGCGAGGAGTTGGCGGCAGCGGGTAGCGGACGCTTCGTCGTCCAGGAGCACCACGCCCGGAGCCTTCACTGGGACCTTCGTCTCGAGCGCGACGGAGTGTTGGTCTCGTGGGCGGTACCGAAGGGCATCCCGAGCGATCCGAAGCGCAACCACCTCGCGGTGCACGTCGAGGACCATCCGTTCGACTACATCGACTTCGCCGGTGAGATACCGGAGGGCAACTACGGCGCCGGGACGGTGAAGATCTGGGACGCCGGAACCTACGAGGCGCAGAAGTTCGAGCCCGACGAGGTCATCGTGATCTTCGACGGCGAGCGCTTGAAAGGCAAGTACGCGCTCTTCCAGACGAAGGGCAAGAACTGGATGATCCACAGGATGGATCCGCCGGAGCCGGGCCGTGAGCCGATGCCCGAGCGGATCGCTCCGATGATGGCGACGCTCGCCCCGGACGTCCCCGATGGCGACGATTGGGCGTATGAGGTCAAGTGGGACGGCGTCCGCGCCATTCTCTACACGGGAGGCGGCAGAGCGCGTCTCACCAGCCGCAACCTGCGCGACGTCACCTCCCGATACCTGGAGCTGCGCGAGCTCGGGCGGACGCTCGGTACCCGCGAGGTCGTCCTCGATGGAGAGATCGTCACGTTCGACGAAAGCGGCAAGCCGAGCTTCGGCCAGCTTCAGAGGCGCATGCACGTGGCCTCCGAGAGCACGGTGCGCCGGCTCATGAAGACGATCCCGATCGTCTACATGATCTTCGATCTCCTCTATCTCGACGGGCGTTCACTCATGCGGCTGCCCTACGAGGAGCGCAGGCGCATGCTCGACGAGCTCGAGCTCTCGGGCCCGCACTGGCGCGTGCCGTCCTACCACGTCGGCCAGGGCCGTGCGCTCTTGGAGGCGAGCCGCGAGCAGGGACTCGAGGGGGTGATCGCAAAGCGTCTCGACAGCATCTACGAGCCGGGGCGTCGGAGCCGAGCCTGGCTCAAGGTCAAGAACCGTCCGCGGCAGGAGGTGGTGATCGGCGGCTGGCTGCCCGGCGAGAAGGGCCGTTCGGGCAGGATCGGCTCGCTGGCCGTGGGTTACTACGACATCACCGCGGACGAGGCTGCCCGCAAGGACCGGCCGCAGCACCTGGTCTACGCGGGCAACGTCGGAACAGGATTCACGGAGGAGACCCTCGAGCGCTTGGCCGAGCTCCTCGAGCCGCTTCGCCGCGACGAGAGCCCATTCGAGGGGAAGCGGCAGCCGCCGAAAGGGACCGTCTTCGTAGAGCCGCGCCTCGTGGCCGACGTCGAATTCGGCGAGTGGACCAGGACCAGAACCCTCCGTGCGTCGTCGTTCAAGGGGCTTCGCGACGACAAGGATCCGCAAGATGTCGTGCTCGAGCTCCCCGACCCCAAGGCATTGGGGTGAGAGGCAGAGAATCAGGCTTGCTCTGCAAAACTTGACTTGAAAAGACGAGGTTTCGGGAAGGAATCCGGGAGAACGGAAGATGCCAAGGGCGATCTGGAAAGGCGCGATCAGCTTCGGACTGGTGAACGTACCGGTCAAGCTCTATAGCGGCGTACAAAAGAAGACGGTCCGTTTCCACCAGCTCCACGACGAGGAGGGGGTGCGGACCCAGCAACGGCGGGTCTGCCCCAAGGACGGCGAGGAGCTCCCCTACGACCGTGTCGTCAAGGGCTTCGAGGTCAGCCCGGACCGCTACGTCGTGGTCAAGCCGGAAGAGCTCGAGGCGCTCGATCCGGAGAAGACCCGGACGATCGAAGTCGATGGCTTCGTGGACCTCGAGGAGATCGACCCGCTCTACTTCGAGCATCCGTACTACCTGGCGCCGGACACCGGCGGCGCAAAGGCCTACAAGCTTCTTCTCGCCGCGCTCGAGGAGGCCAACAAGGTGGCGATCGCGAGAGTGGTGATTCGCTCCAAGGAGTATCTCGCTGCGCTTCGCCCCGCGGACGGTGTGCTCACCATGGAGACGATGCTGTTCCACGACGAGGTCGTTCCGCCGGACGATCTCGACGACCTGCCGAGCGGGGACGTCCAGGCGAGCAAACGCGAGGTCGACATGGCTCGCCAGCTGATCGACTCGCTCTCGGCCGAGTTCGAGCCGGAGAAGTATCGCGACGAGTATCGCGACCGCGTGCTCGAGCTGATCGAGCGCAAGGCCGAAGGCGAGGAGATCGAGCTCGAACCGCTCGAAGAGCGGCCGGAGAAGGTACCCGACCTGATGGCTGCGCTCGAGGCAAGCCTCGTGGCGGCGAAGGGCACGGCCCCGGCCGACGGGAAGGCCCGTGCCGATGGCAAGGCCCGTACCGACGGGAAAGCGCCCGCGCGGCGCACGACACGACGAGCAAGCGGCGCGGCCCGCAAGAGCGGCTCGAAGAAGCCGCAACGGGCGAAGAGCGGCGGCGGCACCAAAGGCGACGGTGGCACCGCGAGCGGCGGGTCGACGAGGAAGCGCGCGAAGGCCAAGAGCAAGTCGTGAAGCAGGCCCTCGAGGTAGAGGTCGAGGGCAGACGGCTCAAGCTTTCCAACCTTGACAAGGTGATGTACCCGGCCGTTGGGTTCACCAAGGGCCACGTCGTCGACTACTACAGCCGGATCTCGCCCGTCCTGCTGCC
>Ga0066710_100006324_pt1 | contig 11027 bp, 11 predicted proteins | sample GraSoiAngelo_159_FD_79666 | JGI IMG/M metagenome (GOLD analysis project Ga0066710, IMG submission 79666) | Grasslands soil microbial communities from the Angelo Coastal Reserve, California, USA - 14_1009_16_40cm | ecosystem: Environmental > Terrestrial > Soil > Grasslands | place: USA...
AACGCGGCGTCCTGCGCGAGCCCGGTGCGCCCGGCGGCGATCTCCCGCGCCTGGTCCTCGAGGATCCGCTCCATCTCCTGGACCTCGTCGGGCGTCGCGCGACTCGCCGCGAACGCGGCGATGGCCGGCTCGAGGACCCGCCGGGCTTCGAAGAGCTCGCCGATCGCCTCCCGCTGCGAGGTCATCACCAGGGCCAGTGGGCCGACGAGCGCGTCGATGGACACCTCGCGGACGAAGGTCCCCTCGCCCGGGCGGATGTCGATGAGTCCCAGGCTCTCCAGCGTCCGCAACGCTTCGCGCACCGAGGTGCGGCTGACGACGAACTTCTCGGCGAGCTCGCGCTCCGGCGGCAGCCGATCACCGCTCTTGAAGCGTCCTTCCGCGATCAGCTGCTTGACCTGCCGGACGATCTCCTCGTAGATCCGCGTCGACTTGATCGGTCCGAGCTCGACCGCGGGATCGTCCGCTCGCCGGCGGCCGGGCGTGCTCATCGGCGCCTCAGAGATTCTCCGGCACATGGACGTGCCGGCGGCCGCGCCCGAGCCACCATCCGAATGCCGTCACCGCCACGCCGATGCCGATGGGAATCGCGTAGTGGAGCCACGCGGCGCTCTCGCCGAGCCGGCGCTGGACGACCGGGTCCTCGATCAGCATCTCGCCCGCGACATAGCCGAGCAGGCCCCCGCCGAGCCAGACGATCCACGTGTAGCGGTTCATCAGGAGCGCCAGGAGGCCGGCGCCCCAGATGACGATCGGCAGCGAGAGCCCGATGCCGAACATCACGAGAAGAAAATCGCCGTGGGCCGTCGCCGCGATCGCGAGCACGTTGTCGAGGCTCATCGTCACGTCGGCCACGATGATGATCCAGATCGCCTCCCAGAGGGAGGCGCCCCGGCGGACCCGGCTCTCGCCGGCGGTCTCAGGCCTGACGAGCCTGACCGCGATCCACACGAGGAGCAGCCCGCCGACGAGCTGGAGCAGCGGGATTCTCAAGAGGACGCTCACGATCCCGACGAAGATCAGCCGCAGCACGACCGCGCCGGCGGCGCCCCAGATCTGTCCCAGCAGCCGCTTGCGCCTGGGCAGCGCCCGCACCGCCAGCGCGATGACGAGGGCGTTGTCGCCCGAGAGGAGGAGATTGAGCATGCCGATGCCGAGCAGCCGCAGCCAGAACTCGGGGTCGGCGAGGAGCGCCATCACGTCCTCCGAGAGGCGGGCACCGAGGCGCCGCGGACCCGGCGCCACCACGGCGTCAGCACCGGGAGGACGAAGAAGAAGATCGCGGCGGCCGTGATCACGCCGGCGATCGGGCGGTTCAGAAAGATCGCGAGCGAGCCCTGGGACATGATCAGGCTCTGGCGCAGCGCGTTCTCGGCGAGGTCGCCCAGGACCAGCGCCAGCACCAGGGGCGCGAGCGGGTAGTCGAGCTTCTTGAAGACGTAGCCGACCGCGCCGAAGATCAGCATGTACCAGATGTCGATCATGCTGTTGTGGACGGCGTACGAGCCGATCGCGCACACGACGACGATCAGCGGCGTGAGGATCGCGAACGGAATGCGAAGGATCGCGGCGAAGAACGGCACGAACGCCAGGACCATCAGGACGCCGATGAGGTTGCCGGTGTACATGCTCGCGATGAGCCCCCAGACGAAGTCGGGCTTCTCGGTGAACAGGAGCGGCCCGGGCTGGAGGCCCCAGATGATGAGCCCGCCGAGCATGACGGCCGCGGTCGGCGAGCCCGGGATGCCGAGGGTGATCATCGGCAGGATCGCGGCGACGCCGGCGGCGTGGGCGGCCGTCTCGGGAGCGATGACCCCCTCGATCTCGCCCTTGCCGAAGCGCTCGGGGTGCTTCGAGAACCGCTTGGCGAAGGCGTAGCTCATGAACGAGGCGGGGGTCGCGCCGCCCGGCTTGAATCCCATCCAGAAGCCGATGAAGGCGCCGCGCACGAAGGTGCGCGCGTAGCGCGGCAAGGTCTTCCAGGTGTCGAGCACCACGCGCAGGTTCATGCCCGTGCTGGCGCCCTTGAAGCTGAGCCCTTCCTCCACGCTGAGGAGGATCTCGCCGATCCCGAAAAGCCCGATGACCGCCACGATGAAGTCGAACCCCTTCATGAGATCGACGATCCCGAAGGTCATCCGGAGCTGCCCCGTGACGACGTCGAGACCCACGGCGGCGAGGATGAACCCGAGCACGATCGACACGAGCGACTTCAGCGGGGCGCCGCCGCCGAGGCCGATGAAGCTCGAGAAGGTCAGGAGCTGGATCGCGAAGAACTCGGGGGGCCCGAAGCGCAGGGCGATCTCGGCCAGGAGCGGCGCGAAGAACGTGATCAGCACGATCGAGAAGAACGCGCCGACGAACGAGGAGCTGAACGCCGCGGTGAGCGCCTGGCCCCCCTGCCCCTGCCGCGCCAGCGGATATCCGTCGAAGGTCGTCGCGACGGACCAGGGCTCACCCGGGATGTTGAACAGCACGGACGTGATCGCGCCGCCGAAGAGCGCGCCCCAGTAGAGCGACGTCAACAAGATGATCGCCGAGGTGGGCGGCATCGTGAACGTGAGCGGCAGCAGGATCGCGACACCGTTGGCGCCGCCGAGCCCGGGCAGGACGCCGATGATGGTCCCGAGCGTGATGCCGAGGACCGCGACGAACAGGTTGAACGGCGTGACGGCGATCTGAAAGCCGTGGAGGAGGTTCTCGAGGCCCATGGGCTCAGTACCCGAGCCACGTCTCGAGCGGGCCCTTGGGCATCGGCACCAGGAACCATAGCTCGAACACGACGAACGTGACCAGCGGCACGCCGATCGCGCACAGAATCACGGCGAGCCAGCTGTGCCGCCCGACCCAGCGCATGTAGAAGCCCAGGTAGAGCGCCGACGCGACGTAGAGGCCGAGCGGCGTGATCAGGACGACCATCAGCGTGGCCGGCCACAGCACCTTGAGCACCGGACCGAGCCGCGCGCGCGTGACGAACGGCTTGTCCGTCGCACGGTGCCACGCCTGCATGCCGATCGTGACCGATGCGAAGATCAGGATCACGCCGAGCCAGAACGGGAAGAATCCGGCCCGGGGGCCATCGGTCCCCCAGCCGATGCCGATCCGCAGGGAATCGAGGACGACGACTCCCCCCAGCAAGATCAGGATCGATGCGGTGGCGAGGTCGGCGGCGCGCATCCTACTTTTTCAACAGCCCGCCCTTGGCCATCAGCTCCTTGTGGAGCTGCTCGTTGTCCTCCACCCACTTCACGTACTCGGCGCCGGTCGCGAAGGCCGGCTTCAGCGCGCCGTCCTCCGTGTACTTCTTCCATTCTGGCGTCTCGGTGACCTTCTTCAAAAAGGCGACGTACCAGTCGACCGCGTCCTTCGACATGCCCGGTGCACCGAAGATGCCGCGGAGCATCAGGTAGCTCACGTCGACGCCGAGCGCCTCCTTGACGGTCGGGACGTCCTTCCACTCACCGACCGTGATGCGCGCGGTGTCGAAGACCGCCAGCGGACGGACGCGCCCGGCCTTCCAGTGGCTCACGCACTCGATGGGGTTGTTCACGGTCGAGTCGACATGCTTGCCGACCAGGTTCACGCAGACCTCGCCGCCGCCTTTGAACGGCACGTAAGAGAACTTGGTCCCGGGCAGCGCCTGCTCGAGCTGGATGGTCAGGATCTGGTCTTCCTGGGCCGAGCCTGTCCCGCCCATCAGGCACTGACCGCCCTGGCGCTCCTTGCACTGCTTGTCCTTGACGGCGGCCAGGTACTCTTTGGCGGTCTTGTAGGGGGTATCGGCATTCACCCACAGGATGAACTCGTCGAGCGCCATGCGGGCGAGCGGCGTGTAGTCGCGCCAGTTGAACGGGAGATTGTTGTGTAGCGGCGTCGTGAAGAGATTCGAGAGCGTGATGATGATGGTGTGGGGATCGCCCTTCCTGCCCTTGACGTCGAGGAAGCCCTCGGCGCCGGCGGCGCCCGACTTGTTGATGACGATGAGCGGGCGTGGCGAGAGCCTGTGTTTCTCGGAGATACCGGCGATCAGGCGCGCCATCTGATCGGCGCCGCCACCGGTCCCGGCTGGCACCACGAAGTCGATCGGCCTGGTCGGCTCCCATGCGACGGCGGAGGCGGGAGCCGCGACCAGCAGCGTGAGGACGAGTACGACGACTCTGTCGAGCTTCATCGCTCGCTCCTTTGCTCGAGGCCAGGCCCCGAGTCCATGTCGTGCGGTACGCGTTGCAGGCCGTCGCGGGCTGGGCCCCGCCGGCCGAGGCGCGCCTGTAATCCATGGAGACGCTTATGGACACGAAAGGGCCGGGTCCCGTTTCCGGGAGCCCGGCCCTGCCCTGCTAAGAGCGCCGAGGAGGAGCCAAGGGCGATTCGGGGGCTACTTCGCCGACAGCGCCGCGCGCGTCGCGTCGAGGCGACGGAACGGCACCACCGCCGGAATCTCCCACTTCTCCCACATCTCGTCGACCTTCGCCTGGAAGTAATCGAGGTCCTCCTCGACGAAGTGGGCGAACCGCCCCTGCTTCAGGAGGTACTCGCGCACCGGCTTCCTGGCGCGCCCCTCGACGATCGCCTTGGTCTTGCCGTAGTACTTCACCTGGCCGTCTTCGACCTCATAGAGCGGGAAGATCCCGGTCTCGATGGCCAGCTCGCCCAGCTCGTGCGACAGCATCGGGTCGTAGTCCCAGCCCTTCGGGCATGGATCGAGCGAATGGATGAACGTCGGGCCGCCGATTGTCAGCGCGCGCCGCACCTTGTTCATCATCTCCACCGCGTACGAGGCGCAGACCGTCGCCACGTAACGGCACTCCGGATGCCCGGCCGCCATCAAGCCGGCCATGTTCTTCTTCCACCGCGTGTGGATGAGGCGCTTCACCTTGCCGGGCGGGCTGAACGTGGTGTTGGCCCCGTACGGCGTCATCCCGGAGAGCTGGATGTCGGTGTTGGCGTACGACTCGTTGTCGTAGAGGAGGATCAACGAGTTGTACTCCTTGTGGGTCAACGTGGCCGAGATCGCGCCCAGCCCCATGTCGGCCCCGCCGCCGTCGCCGCAGAAGGCGATGACGTTGATCGGCTCGGACTTCATCTTGCCTTTGCGCATGAGGGCCTTGAGCCCGGCCGCTGTGCCGAGGGCCGCTGAGCCGGACGATCCGAGCTGCGTGTGCATCCACGGCACCACCCAGGGCGTGGTGTAGTACGTCGTGTTCGCGACGTACATGCAGCCGGTCGAGCCGAGCACGATCGTGCGCGGGCCGGATGCCTTGACCATGAGCTTCATGACCAGCGCGGACTCGCACCCCTGGCACGTCCGGTGCCCGGAGGTGAAATACTCCTCGATCGTGACCCGCTTGACCCCGCGGAAGGGCTCGAGGATCTGCGTCGCGTTGCCGAAGGTCGTCGTCTCGGCCATGGTGGCTTCTCCTATTCCCGCACGCCCAGCCAATGGGTCTTGGGGTCGGACTTCCCGGACGTCGCGGCCGCGTAGCAGAGATCGGTCGCCTTGTAGACGTCCTCGAGCGTCACCTCGCGGCCGCCCAGCCCGCAGATGAACGACAGCAGCGGCGGCCTCCGCTCGGCATTGTACAGCGCCGCGCGGATCTCGTTGGCGACCACCCCCGAGCCGAACGGCGAGCCGAACGAGTAATCGCGGTCGATGACACCCACCGCCTTCGCCCTGGAGAGCGCGGCCACGAGCCTCTCCGTCGGAAATGGTCTGAACCACCGCAGTCGAACCAGTCCGACTTTTTTGCCTTTCGCGCGCAGCTCGCGGATCGCGACCTTGATCGGCAGCGAGATCGTCCCCATGCCCACCAGGATCACGTCGGCGTCATCGGCCATGTACTCCTCGAACCACGGATTCTCCGGACCGCGGCCGAAGACGCGCCGGAAATCGGCGTACGCCTCGTCGATCACGGTGACCGCGCGGGCCATCGCCTCGTAGTTCTGGCGCCGGATCTCGATGACCCAGTCCTCGTTCGCCTGCGGTGCGACCGTGATCGGGTTGTCGGGATGCAGCAAGAGATCGCCGCGGTCGTAGCGCGGCAGGAACCGGTCGACCTTCGACTTGGGCGGCACCATCGTCAGCGCCTGCGAGTGCGTGAGGAACGCGCCGTCCGCCGAGATCGCGAGTGGGAGGAACACGCGCCGGTCCTCGGCCACCCGATAGGCGATCAAGGTGGTGTCGAGCGCCTCTTGCGAGGTGTCGATCCAGCAGAGCATCCAGCCGACGTCGCGGACCACCAGGGCATCGTTGTGCTCGACGCCGAAGGCGCCGGGATCGTCGAGGGCGCGGTTGCCGACGAGCGCGACCATGGGCACGCGCAGGGGCGGCGTGACCACGAGGCACTCCATCGCGTACATCCAGCCGACGCCGGACGAGCCACAGAAGACACGCGCGCCGACGGTCGAGGCGTGCTTGACGATCTCGAACTGGCTGTGCTCGCCCTCGGCGACGATATACTCGGCCACCAGCTGGCCGCCCGAGATCTTCTTGGCGATCGCCTGCATGACGGTGTCGTATGGCCGGATCGGATACGCCGTGACGACGTCCAGATCGGCGAGAGTGAGAGCTTCGGCGACGGCCTCGCTCCCGGAGATCAGGAGCTCCTTGTCCTCTTCGGTCGCGGCTGGAGCCGCCGGGGTGACAACCGCCATGTGCTAGCCCTCCTTGTGCTGCGCGTTCTCGCCCGGGATGCCTGCGGTGATCTCGGCGCCACCGCCCTCGAAGTTCTTCTCAAGCTCCTTCTCGTACTGGCCGCGGAACCGGAACCCGTGCGAGCGGACGGTCGCGTTCTTGTCGCCGATCTTCTCAGCCATCCAGGCTTGATACGTCTGCTTGTCCTTGCGCCACATCTCCCACTGGCTCGCGTTGTCGTCGAACACCGACTCGTTGACCATCGTGATGCAGTTCTCGACGGGGCACACCGCCTCGCAGACGCCGCAGCCGCAGCACGCCTCCATGTTCGCGTCGTACGTGCCGTCCGGCATCACGTCGAAGCAGGAGTCGGGGCACTGGATCCAGCAGAGCGTGCACTTCACGCACGTGTCGAAGTTGACCACCGGGCGCATGGTCCGCGTGGTGAACTTCTTGAAGTACGGGTTCCGCTCGGGGACGTACCCCTTGCCGGCCTCCTTGGGCTTGCCCACGGGGATCGCCGGGATGGTCACGCCCTCGCGCATCTCCCACCACTTCGGCATCTCGAACGAGTACGGGATCTCGGCGTTGCCCTCGGTCATCGTGACGTCACGGGATTCCAGGCGCTCGTACGCCTTTTTCGCCGAATCGACCTTGAGGTCGGAGCCCCACTCGCTCTCGCGGATCGCCTCGCCCACGCCCTGCAAGGTCAGGAACGACGGGGCGATCTTCGCGAGCGCGCCGAGGATCCGAACTTCGGTGTGGTCCTCGCGGTAGACCCAGAGCCCCGAGAACGACGCCTTGGCGCGGATCAGCGCCAGCTTGTAGGGCGCGTCCTTCTTGTGAATGTCCTGCAGCAGGCTGTCGTAGCTCTGGAGCGACGTCATCAGGAGGGTGCCGTTGGGCACCGTCAGGCGGTTGATCGGCTGGAGCCCGTACCACGCCCACGACTCGACGCCCTTCGAGAGCGTATCGTCGACCGCGATCGTCACGTCGACGTGCTTGGGCTCGTAGCGCGCCATGTTCTGCTCGAGCTCTTCCTTCGTGTCAGCGACGATGGCGAAGTCTTTCGCGGGGATTCCGTTCCGCTGCGGGCTGTCGCCGTAGCGGCCGAATGCGATGCCCCACCGGCCCGACTTGCGCGCCGACAGCACGATGCCGCGCGTGATGCGGGCGGCGAGGTTCTTCTGAAAAATGCCGCGATAGACGACTTCACAGATCAGGGCTGCCATTCGGTCCTCCTCGGCTCGCTCTCGCTCCGTCGTGAGGGTTTCATCGCGGTCGGATGGTCTGACCAGAGCCTACGGCCCCCTCCTGACCCTGTCAAGACCGGGGATTCTCACGATGGCTCCGTCTGTCCGGAAACCCTTGTGTCGGGGCTAGTTAGCCTTGCTCAGGAAGCCGGTCAGGGCGTTGGTGAACGCCTCGGGCTGCTCCATGTTCGACAGATGAGCGGCCGATTTCAGGATGACCAGCTGGGAGCCCTGGATCCGCTCGTTCATGACCTTCGAGGCCGCGACGGGTGTGCCCTGGTCGTCCTCACCGACAATGATCAATGTCGGCGCTTTGATGGCGCTGATGCGGTCCGTGAGATTGAGACCCGAGATGGCCTGGCAGCAGCCGATGTAGCCGGCCGGAGGGGTCGAGCGGATCATCCCCCGCACCGTCTCGACGACGGAGCCGCCCTTCTCCTTGAACGGCGCGGTGAACCAGCGGCTGAGCGTGCCTTCCACGAGCGGCTCCATTCCCTTCGTTTCGGCGGTGTGGATGCGCTCGTCCCACAGGGGCTTCGCCTCGGGCGGAATGCGGCTCGACGTGTCGCAGAGCGAGAGGCTCGCGAACAGCTCCGGCGCCTTGAGCGCGAGCGTCTGGCCGATCATGCCTCCCATCGAGAGACCGACCCAGTGCGTGCGCCGGATCCCGAGGGCGCGCAGGAGGGCCTGGGCGTCGTCGGCGAGCTGGTCGAGCGCGTACGCGCCCTTGGGCGCGTCGGTCCCGCCGTGGCCCCGCGTGTCGTAAGCCAGCACACGCCAGCGCGCGGTGAGCGCTTTGAGCTGCGGCTGCCACATCTCGAGCGTTGTCGCAAGGGAGTGGCTCAACGTGACGACCGGCGCGCCGGCCGGACCGTCGAGGGTGTAGTTCATCGAGATTCCGTTCGCCGTGATCTTCATCGGGTCATCCTCCGGGCCCACGGGCTTCCCAGGGCCTTCACCGTTCAGCGAGGTCGATCGTCCACTGGAGCGCGTCGGCGGCGCGGCCGTCGTTCGGCCTGCCGCGCTTGCGGAGCTCGGCGATCACCTGTCGCCGAGCCTCGGCTGGCCGATTCTGCCCCAGCTTGAACTTTGCGCGCCAGCGCTTGATCTCGAGCCTCACGGCGGCGAGTTGAGCCATCGCCGCGCGATAGAGAGGGCTCTCCGGGTCGAGAGGGCGGAACCCGCCTTCGGGCTGATATCGTGCCAGGAGACGCTCCTGCTGGGCCGCGACCGCCACCGGATCCTCCACGACCCTCGCCTCGCACTCGAAGATCACGGTCCGGTGGTAGGCGGTTGCCGCGCCCGCGTACTCGCGGGAGACCCAGTACGACGGGATCACCGCGAGGATCTCGTCGACCTCGAGCACGCAGCGGGGACGAGCCTTCAAGTCCTTGATCTGCTCGTCGGATCTCACGAGGTGCAGATCGATGGTGTTTCCGTCGTAGACGAACGGATAGAGCCCCACGTGCGGGATCGAGTCGTCGCCCACGGTGATGAGCCGGGCCAGCTCCTGGGACTGGACGAGGCGGTCGACCTCGTCGCGCGGGACGTCCGAGTAGATGTCGTGAAAGATCACGCGCCGGCCCTGGACCGTTCCACCAAGTCGCAGAAGTACCGGTGCACCTTCGTGCTGTCGGTCAGCTCGGGGTGAAACGTCGCCACCAGCACCCGATCCTGTCGGGCCATCACCGGCTCGCCGCCGTGCTCGGCCAGCACCTGGACGCCCGGCCCTACCCGCTTGATGCGGGGCGCCCGGATGAAGACCATCTCGAGTTGACTCGGATCCGGGCCGAGCTTCGCCGTTCCGGAGGCCTCGAACGACTCTCGCTGGCGGCCGTAGGCGTTGCGCACGACGGTGACGTCGATGAGCCCGAGCGAGAGCTGCTTGGGGCTCTCGACCTCTCGCGCCAGCAGGATGAGGCCCGCGCACGTTCCAAAGATCGGCTTGCCGGCGCTGTTGAACTTTTCGAGCGCCGGCACGAAGTCCCACGCGTCGATGAGCTTGAGCAAGGTCGTGGACTCACCACCTGGCATGATGAGCCCATCGACCTCGTCGAGCTCGACCGGCTTGCGCACCTCGACCGCCTCGACGCCGCACTTCTCGAGCGCCCGAGCGTGGAGCGCGAAGTCACCCTGGAGGGCGAGCACGCCGATCCGCATCGTGTCGGCTCGCCCCGATCTGATCATAGACTCGCCTCGCCTGCAGCTGCGGCTCGCCCTACCACCCCCGGGTCTGGAGCAGATCCTTCTCCGCCAGCTTCGAGGTCTCGATCCCGACCATGGCGTCGCCGAGATCCTCGCTCACCCGCGCGAGCACGTCAGGATCCTTGAAGTGCGTCGTCGCCTGCACGATCGCGCGCGCGCGCTTGGCGGGATCGCTCGACTTGAAAATTCCGGATCCGACGAAGACCGCTTCCGCGCCGAGCTGCATCATGAGCGCCGCGTCGGCGGGTGTCGCGATGCCGCCCGCGGAGAAGTTCGGCACCGGCAGCTTGCCGGCCTTCGCGACCCAGCGCACGAGGTCGTACGGCGCGCCGAGCGTCTTCGCCTCGGTCATCAGCTCTTCGGGGCCCAGCGTGGTCAGGCGCCGCATGCCGGAGATGACGGCGCGCATGTGGCGGACGGCCTCGACGATGTTGCCGGAGCCGGCCTCGCCCTTGGTGCGGATCATCGCCGCGCCCTCACCGATCCGCCGGAGGGCCTCGCCGAGATCGCGACAGCCGCACACGAAGGGAATGCGGAACGCGAACTTGTCGATGTGGAAGTGCTCGTCGGCGGGTGTCAGCACCTCGGACTCGTCGATGTAGTCGACCGCGAGCGCTTCGAGGATCTGCGCCTCCACGAAATGGCCGATGCGGGCCTTCGCCATCACCGGGATCGTCACCGCCTTCTGGATCTCCTGGATCTTCTTCACCGGGGACATCCGCGCGACCCCGCCGTCCCGGCGGATGTCGGAGGGCACGCGCTCGAGCGCCATGACGGCCGCGGCGCCGGCGTCCTCGGCGATCTTCGCCTGCTCCGCGTTGGTGACGTCCATGATGACCCCGCCCTTGAGCATCTCGGCGAGGCCGATGTGCTTGCGGTCAGCGATTCGCAGTCCGTTCAGATCCGCCATGTCATCTCTCCTTGTTTGGCTATACGAG
>Ga0066710_100006325_pt1 | contig 11027 bp, 8 predicted proteins | sample GraSoiAngelo_159_FD_79666 | JGI IMG/M metagenome (GOLD analysis project Ga0066710, IMG submission 79666) | Grasslands soil microbial communities from the Angelo Coastal Reserve, California, USA - 14_1009_16_40cm | ecosystem: Environmental > Terrestrial > Soil > Grasslands | place: USA...
CTCCACGCGATGCTCGACTTCTTTCTAGCCTGTGCTCGTAAAGAACCTCACTATAGGATCTACTTCTTGCCTTCGCTTGATCTTACGCTGGGAAGACTTCCTTCGACCCGACTGTGATGCCCCTGCCCACTCCCGGCGATTCGTGGAACCCCGGGCCATTTGTAACTATACCAGCTTTTCCAATTCCGTCAAGCCCCGGTAATAACTATTTTTCCTCACTCTGTGCCTTTCTGTGCAAAAGCGGGCAGCCGACGCTAGCTGGCAGTGAACTAAGCTAGAATCGCTGCCATGCCTAAGTACGCCTACACCATCCTCGCGGCCGGATGGCTCTTCTGGTTGATGCCATTTTTGCTGGCTAAACGAAGCTCGGAGCCTGCCAAACGGCTCGACCGCCGGGCCCGCTGGGGCATAGTGCTTGTGGCTGTCGCCTACTCACTCTTGTGGCAGGGCCATTTCTGGGAACGATTTCCGCGGCCCTGGCAGGTCGCGCTCTCCATTGTCTTTTTCGTCCTCGCCAGTCTTCTTTCCTGGACCGGCGCCCGCGCTCTCGGCCGTCAATGGCGAATCGATGCTGGTCTCAGCGCCGATCACCAGCTCATCACCTCGGGACCTTATCACTTCGTCCGCCATCCCATCTATACCTCCATGCTCTGCAACTTGCTCGGCACCGGTTTTCTGACCACACCCTGGTGGCTCCTGCTGCCCTCGCTTTTGCTTCTTATCATCGGCACGGAGATCCGCGTGCGCATTGAGGACAACTTGTTGGCTTCGCAGTTCGGCGAGCGCTTTAGGGAATATCAGCAACGCGTTCCGGCGTACCTCCCTTTCCTCAAATAATCGAAGGCCGGGCAAGGGGCGACGGTGCAGGTCGAAAGTGGTGGGAGTCCACATGCCGATCCGTGGGTGAAGGTCCGAATTCGCATTTATCCCGTGTTTAGAAACCCGGGCGTAGCTTTGGCGCAACGGGGAGCTATTATTCCCCGCTTCAAGGAGAGACCATGAGGACCAACTATCTCGTATCGCTTGCGGTTGGCGGTTTGCTGCTCGCGGGCATCGCCTCCGCTCAGGAAAAGAAGATCAAGCGGTCGGACCTTCCGCCAGCTGTTGAAAAGACGGTGGCAGCAGAGAGTGCAGGAGCAACCATTCGCGGATTCTCGACAGAAAAAGAAAACGGCCAAACCCTGTACGAAGTGGAAATGACCGTCAACGGCCATAGTAAGGACATTTCGATGGGCGCTGATGGTTCCATCGTCGAAATCGAGGAGCAGGTTGCGCTCCATTCACTCTCGCCTGAAGTCAAAGCGAGATTGCAAGCCAAGGCCGGCAAGGGAAAAATCTTGAAAGTCGAGTCCCTCACCAAGAAAGACAAGCTGGTGGCCTACGAGGCTCACGTCGAGACCAATGGGAAGAAATCTGAAGTCCAGGTTGGACCTGACGGGAAGCCGCTGGATCACGAAGAGTAGGGCGCTAAAGGTTCAATTCGTTCCTAGAATGTCATGCGCCAGGGCGGTGGGCCCGCCCGGGCATGCTTGAAGGTTCCAGAGAGTGTGCTAGGCTACGTCCGAAGCAAGACGCGGGCTGATTATCTAACTTTCCCGCACCAGATTCTTCGCTCGCGAATCAAGGACAACACCCATCACCACGGAAAACTGGCAAACTTTCCTGAAACGCTAGCACGATCATTGCGCCAAGAAAGGCCTGACCGCGGTAGACATCACAAAATTCTAACCCTTACGCTTTCCGCTCATACCTTTCATGGGTGTTTTCCGTTTCAAGCACGCGGCGGCCAGCACCAACTCCCGAAGGCCCTTCTGCTGCAGCCCTGCCACCGTTTGCAATTTCACGTGCCGAATGTTTTTTCCCGTGCCTTCCAGCAGCCCCTGAGGGTCCGGAAGCGAAGTCGCGAAGTGAAAACCGAACGTCACATGATTTTTGCCCACCATGTAAAAACAAAAAGGATCCGGCGCTTCAAACGTCGGCACTCCCCAGGCATTGACGGTTTCCTTCACGCCCGGAACGATCTTTTTCACAAAGCCGCGCAACGCTTCCGCGACTTTGCGCAGTTCCGGATTTTCGTCTTTCACGTACGGGCTCTCTTTGCTTTCGTGTGCTTGTCAACCCTTGCAGACATATTTCCATTCCACCACCGGCGCTCTGCCAGTGTTCCCGAGATGCTCAGCGGCTGCGAATGCTCACTCTGGAAACGCCTGCGCGTCAATTCCCGGTACCAGCTTTAATGCATTTTTGTAGTACACCTTTTTCAAGACTTCATCCGACAGTTGAAAACCGTAGATCCGCCAGAAGGCGTGGCGCTTGCGATAATATTCAAAATACTCGTCCCGCGTTTCCAGCGTCCGGAAATACCATTTGTATTCACTCACTTCGTAGATGTCCTTGCCCATCAACACGCGGTCCTGATACTTGCTCAGAAAGTCGTGCGCCGAATACGGCTGCCGGCCCAGTTCCGCCAGCACTGCGGCGATGTCCACATACACATTCGAATTTGCATCAAACAGTCTTCCGAGCCGCTCCAGGTCGTTCCCGTGAAACCCCAAATGCGCTGCGATGAAATTTGTCTTGGGGTGCTTCCGAAACAGGTGATTGCGTTCCGTCATCAGCGTCTCGAACGGTGGATATTTCGCCGGCGGCCGCGCGCGTCCCGGAAATTCCTTCAGCTCCTGCCAGCGTTCGTTGTGATAGTCCCACGGATCGAAAAACGCCGAAGGCTCCGCAACGTGGATCAGCACGGGAATCTTCAACTCTGCGCACTTCTCAAACACAGCATCAAACTCCGGATCGTCCACGTGCACGCGCTCCCCACTGGCATATTTCAGATCCATCCCGAAATTCTTAAAGATTTTCAGCCCCTGCGCGCCATTCTTAACGTCCTCTTCTAACCGCGCGGCTACGCGCTTCCCGAATCCCGGAGTGTTCAGATCGTCGTAACTCATGTTCGCGAACACTACAAACCGGTCGGGATAGCGTCCCTTCATCACTGCCACGGTTTTCTTTAGTTCTTCCCCCGTTCCTCCGCTCAGGTTCACCATGACACGCAGATTGATCGTGTCCATCTCTTTGGCAAGCCGGTCCACTTCTTCTGCCGTGGGATTCCAATGGTGGCTGTGAATATCGATGAACGGAAATTTCGCCCGCTCGACCTTATGCTCCTTGGTGACGAGCGTGGACTTCGGCTGGTACTCGTCAATGGTCGGCATCGGTTGCTTTTGCGGAGCCTGGTCCTGCGGCGTCATCGCGGCGCGCGGCCAAACAATGAGCGCAGCGAATATGGCAACGAGAACGATGGAGAAAAAGGTGATGGTTCGCCGGGAATTCATAGTGCCCCTTGGGTTCTTGAATGTCCGGCTTATTTTCCCACAGGAGAGTGGACAAGCGCCGCGGAATCCTCCACTAGAACCGGCGGCGATGCCTCAGCGTAAGTCACTCCGTTTCGTTTTGTTCGCCGGGCTTGGCCTGATTGCCGGATCCTTCGGCTGGCCATCGCCGTTCTCGTCGAGCCGCAACTTCCCGCCCGCGGGGCAGGGTGCGGCAGATAGATCGAACTGAACAGGGGAGCTGGCGCGCTTGGCAGCGCACGGCCTGCGCAACAGCAGACCGCGTCGGCGGCGCACCGCACCCAGCCGTTCGGCCAGATGTCATTTTCAAAGGCAGGCAAAGGTGCGCGTACCCGAAAGGAGCGTCGAGGCAAACAAAACTGACAGGCAGGGAACACAACTCTCCCAAGAGTGCCCCCCACCCATCAGCAACCAGCCAATGGGAACAAACAACCGCACGGCACAAGGTCATTGGATGCGGTCGCTTGCTCCGATGGGGCTTGGTCTGCGCAAGTAGTGTCGGGACCCGCCAAATTGTTTCAGGGCCCTGATTTTGGTCGAGTTTTTACCCGCTGCCCGTCAGCGCGCAGCCACAAGAGCGCCGCGCCTGACTTTGGATTCGATTTCCGCTCGGCAGAACCCGAGTACTTCGCTTGTATTCTGAACCGACTTTCCGTCGACGTTATTCTCATCGGTGGGGAGGAGATCGAGCAAATGCCCGAACTCGTGCAGGAGGACCAGAACTTGGGCGGACATCGTGTCACCCGCGTAAGGCCCGACGTTTGTCGGCCGCGGACCGCGATGGTCCACAGGCCCGCCTTCCTTCCAAACTTCAACCACGCTGGCCATTGGAGTAAAGAAGGCGCCGTACTTGTTAATCGTCACCGTGGCGTAGGCTCCGTCATCCTGAAAAACCTTGGCCACGTACGGATTCCGGAAGATCGTCAAGTTACCCGGGTCTTTTGATTGCAAGATAAAATCTTCTGCCTTCCCGTCCACCGCAAAGGTAAGTGTTCGAAATGTGGCTGCCGGATTCGGATCTTTTTCCCGGAACCAGGCCGAACAGGCATTCTCGGTTTGCAGAATTCCCAGAACTCTTTCACGCGCCCGCAGTATTTTTTGGCCTGGTTTCCCCATGGCCGCCAGGTCCTCCTGCACCAGATCTCTGGGCCCTTTGCAGCCGATTTGCGCCAGGCTCGCGGAATTGCAGGGGTTCACCGATGGCACACTCACCGGCGGCGCATCGCAGGTTGCGCCTACGTCACCCGTTGCCGGCGTAGTCGCGCTGGTGGCGGAGATCGTCCTCCCCGAATCTCTGGTGCAAGGTGCCCTGCCCAGAGGCCTGCTAGCGAGCGGCAGAGGATCGACGGCGCGACGGATGAAGTTGACGCCCTGCGGGAACGCAACCGTTCCGGAAAGCCACGATATGAATAGAAGACCGACGGCCAGAACGCTCCGAAGGGCGGAGTACATCTTTATTCTCCCGCCCGGACCTGCAACTCACCACAGACCGTCCCCGGCGGCACGCTTCCTGATGTCCGTCAACTGGAAGCTGCCCAAGGAACGGCAGAACCCTCGATCCGGGACTAATGTGAAAGACGAATCTCGGGGAGCAAAGCCACCTCAAACGTTTCTGGAATGCTTCTCAGCGGCAGGTGAAGTTCTGAATTCCGGTCGGGTGGAGTGTCATCCGCCTGAAAGGCGAGGCGAAAAGTCGCTAAAATTTAGAAGATTCACCGCAGGGAAAGTCGCGTTCGGATGCTGGCCGGATTCCTCTTGCCCTATGCTGCAGCAAGGAAGGTGACCGCGATGGCCGGTGATTGGCAGTACTAGCTGGTCTACTGATTTTGCGCGGTGGAATCTCTCTTGACGAGCATCCAGCTGTACGTCATGGAAAGATAAACGAGAAAAACGGCGGAAAAGAAGATCCAGCCTGCGGAGATATGGAATCGCGCGACGCTCTCCGCGAAGCCGTGATTCCCAAGCACTACAAAGGAAGTGTTTCGAATGGCGTTGCCGAGCAGCATGGCAAAAAGGCCGGCGCCGTAGGCGAACAGGGCCCGGCGCCTCCTAAGACGATTCCAATCGAGAAACATCACAATACCAAAAAGATAATCGAAGAGTTCGAGCCCGTTGATTCCGGAACACTCCGGAATGATAGTGACGTCCAGATCGGGGCCACTCAGAGTCGGATTCGCATCGGCGAGGTAGGCGAGCTCCGGCACGAAGACACGCGCCAGCCTGTGAACAAATCGGCCCAGCAATTGCCCGTACCATGGCCAGAGTGCCTCTAGCGCACGGCTGGGAAAAAACGTAAGCAGAACAACAAGGGCGGCGATGGCTTCGGGAAAATAAATGGTCGCGACCTTTTTCCACGCTGCGAGTGTGAAGAGAAGCATCACCGGGACCAATACACACAGTTTCGACGCTGCCACAAGCGTTCGCCCCAACGGTCATCGCGCCGGAAGCAGCTTGAAACTTGATGCTTAACGAGCGCCCGAGGAGAATTACACGCCATGCACTGCCAGGAAGGCCGCCAGACGCCCGATCGAGATGAAAAGGCGGAGCGCTGGATCGCCGGGAGGGAGAGGGATTTTGCCGCGTCGCCAAACGAGCAGCAAGCAGGCAGTGGCCGCCCAAAGCGGAGAACTGCTGTGGAATCCTGGAGCCAATTAGGGGGCCCACTGGGAATCTGTCCATAAACATTAATCCTTTATTTGCGATGGGATACGGGCGTTTCCCAAAACGCTGAAGAGCCCGCATGGACAAGATCCTTTCCCGTGCCCCATTCCCTTCCCATAGGTGGTAACTGTTTCAAATCCTCGTTTTCATTTCGCGGCCTGTTCCGAGATGTAGCTGGGCGCGCTGACGGTGAAAATGCGCTGATTGCCGCGGACGAGGAGTGTCCATTCCAAGAGGCGGGCGCGTTGATTGTGCAGGAAATACTCGTACCAGCGATCTTCGACAAGCTCGGGAATGACAACAACAATATGCCGATTGGGGTGCTTTTCTGAAAGCGCGAGAATGTATTGAACCAGGGGAACAATAATGAAGCGGTAGGGAGACGGCAGCGTGGTGAGCTTGGGCGGCACGGCCCCGGCGGCTCGAAAAGGCTGCTCGACGTAGCGCTCCCATTCCTCGCCCAAGAGCCAGGAATGTTCGCCGGACTCCACGTGAATGGCGATGATTTCAGGCGAGAGACGTGAGGCAAACTCTATCGCTTGCTTGCAGATGGAACTCCAGTGGTCCACGGGTACGACGACGATCGGCGGCGCACGGTGGTTGGCGGGAGCAGCAGGAGCAATGCACCTAGTAGCGACACTAATCATGTGATAGTGCCGCCGCACCAGGCGGAAGAGAAAAATCAACAGCGGGATGAACAGGACGGTAATCCACGCGCCTTCGGCAAATTTCGCGACAAGCACCACGATGGCCGTGACGCCGGTAACGAAACCTCCGAGGCCATTCACGAGCGCGCTTTTCCGCCAGTGCGGGCCGCGTTTTTTTCGCCAGTGCACGACCATGCCGAATTGCGAGAGCGTAAAGGCCAAGAATGCGCCGACGGCGTAGAGCGGAATTAGTTTGTCCGTAACGCCATCGAAGAGGACCAGCAAGAGACAGGTAAGCAGTACCAGAACGACGATGCCGTACGTGTAAACCAGACGGCGGCCACGATAGACAAATGCATGCGGTAAGTAATTGTTCTGGGCGATGGCGCGGCAGAGACGAGGGAAATCGGCGAACGCGGTGTTCGCGGAAAGAGATAGAACGAAGAGGATTGAGGCGATCGTGAGGTAATAAAAAACACCTTTCCCGAAAACCGCGGCGATCAGCATGGAGAGAAGGCTCTGGTACCCGGGCTGGCCCGGATCGGTGGCCGCGATGCCGTATACTTTGACGAGATAGGAAATTCCCGCGAGCAGTACAGCCAGGAGAAAAATGATGACCGTCAGCGCGCGTTGCGCGTTCTTCACGGCAGGCTCGCGGAAGGCTTTTACGCCGTTACTGACGGCCTCGACGCCGGTCAGCGCGGTGCAGCCGCTGGCGAAAACTTTCAGCAAAAGCCACCAGGTGACGGCTTCGCTCATGGGCGGCGGGGGCGGCGGCGGCGTGATGGGTACGGGATGCCCTCCGCTGAGGGCGACGCGCACGAGGCCGCCAACAATGGTTATGAGCAGCGTGCCGACGAAGAGATACGTGGGCACCATGAAGGCCACGCCAGCTTCGCGGACGCCACGCAGATTCAAAATAGTGATCACGACAAGAATCCCGACGCAGAGGGCCACGGTATGCGGCTGCAGCCAGGGAACGGCGGAGACCAGCGCGCCGACCCCGGCGGAAATGCCCACGGCCGCGGTGAGAATGTAGTCCGTTAGCAATGCTGCGGCAGCCAGAAGGCTTGCGAAAGCGCCCAGGTTGTAGCGCGCGACGGTATAGGAGCCGCCGCCGGTGGGATAGGCAGCGATCGTCTGGCGATAGGAAAGGTAGACGATCACCAGCAGCGTTATGATGGCCGCGCTGATGGGAACGATGTACTGCACGCCGAGCAGGCCGAGCGGAATCAGCAAGCTGAGGGCGGCTTCCGGGCCGTAAGCGGCGGAACTGAGCGCGTCCAGGCCGAAGATGGGAATGCCTTCCCGGATGCCGATCTGTTCGGCGCGCTCGTCGCTGGTCTTGAGGGGCTTGCCGACAATGACGTCGAGGATGTTCATTCTTGATTCGCTGCGGAAAAGCGCCCTCTCTCCAAACGTCCATTTGCAACGAGGTGGGTTGGAAAGTCAACCACCGGAAAGGAGAAGAGTGATTCGCGACTGGCAGAAGAGAAATCTTCTCTTCATTCAGGATGCTTGAGCTATTCTCCAGAATCTAATCCAGCGAAATTGCGGCTTCCCAAAGGCGGGCCGCGCCTTGACAGTGGAGAGGACTCAGCCTAGGCTCCACCACTCGTAAGGAACCGCTCCAGTAAACCAGGAGGGAGGCATGCCCATGCAAAAGAATCGCCAAGACAGCTTGAAGTTTACAGGGCCAGCCGTTCTGCCTTTTGCCGCTTTCGTACTGAGCGTGGGGCTGTTGGCGCCAGCGGTGAGGGCGGCGGAAAACTACGAAGTGACGGTGGAGCGCAACGTGGCGGCGAAGATGCGCGATGGCGTGACGCTGCGCGCGGATATTTTCAGGCCGAAGGTGGAGGGAAAATTTCCCGTGCTGCTGGTGCGCACGCCTTACGACAAGACCGGGACGATCAACTTTGGTTTGAAGGCGGCCGCGCGCGGATACGTGGTCATCGCCCAGGACGTGCGCGGGCGGTTTGAATCGGAAGGGGAGTGGTACACCTTCAAGCATGAGTCGCAGGATGGGTACGACACCGTGGAATGGGCAGCAGGGCTGCCTTACTCAAATGGAAAGGTGGGAATGTTTGGCGGCTCGTACGTGGGCGCGACGCAATTTCTGGCGGCGATTGCGAAGCCGCCGCACCTGGCGGGAATTTGTCCGAACGTGACGGCGTCGAATTATCACGACGGCTGGACTTATCAGGGCGGGGCGTTCGAGCAGTGGTTCAACGAATCGTGGTCCACGGGTCTGGCGATGAACACGATGCGGCGGCGCGTGGAATCGAGCGGCAATGCCGTCGGGTGGACGAAGATCTTGCCGTTGCGGGCATACCCCGTGCTGGAAGTGCCGGCGGAGGAGGGGCTGGCGTCCTATTTCACGGACTGGCTGGCACATCCGAACTATGACGATTACTGGAAGCAGTGGTCGATCGAGGATCACTACCTGCAGATTCAAGTGCCGGTGCTCAGCTTCGCGGCGTGGTACGACATTTTTCTGGGCGGCTCGCTGAAGAATTACGTACGGTTGAAGACGGAAGCGGGCACAGAAGCGGCGCGCAAAGGGCAGCGGCTGGTGGTCTCGGTAGGAGGGCATGCCGGAGAATCGAGCAGCGGAAAAGTGGGCGCGGTCGAGTTTGGCAGCAAATTGCCGGCGAATGGCGATGAGTTGACGCTGCGTTGGTACGACTGGCTACTGAAGGGAGAAGCGAATGGCGTCGAGAAAGAAAAACCGGTGAAGATTTTCGTGATGGGAAAAAATGAGTGGCGTGAGGAAGACGACTGGCCGCTGCCGCGGGCGAAAAATTCGAAGTATTACCTGCATTCGGCGGGCGCCGCGAACGGAATTGCGGGCAACGGACTGTTGAGTACGGTGGCTCCGGCGGAGGAGAAGGCCGACCAGTACGTTTACGATCCGAGCGACTCGGCGCCAACGATTGGCGGACCGCTGTGCTGCGGGGCGCTGCCGACAGGGATTGGGCCGCAAGACCAGCGGCCGGCGGAGGCGCGTGGCGACGTGCTGGTGTACACCACCCCGGCGTTTGCGAAGGACACCGAGGTAACTGGACCAGTCTCGTTGGATCTGTACGTCAGCAGCTCGGCCGTGGATACGGACTTCACGGGGATGCTCGTCGACGTTTGGCCGAATGGGTTTGCGCAGAACTTGACGAGCGGAATCCTGCGGCTGCGTTACCGCAATTCGCAGGAGAAGCCGGAGCTGGCGAATCCAGGAGAGACGTATCACCTCACCGTGGATTTGTGGGCGACGAGCAATGTGTTTCTCCCGGGGCACAAGCTGCGGCTGGAAGTTTCCAGCAGCAATTTTCCGCGGTTTGACCGCAACCTAAACACCGGGGAAGAGCAGGCGCGCGCGACGAGGATGGTCAAAGCGACGAATGTGCTCTATCACGATAAGGCGCATCCTTCGGCACTGATCGTGCCGCTGGTGCCATAGGAGACCTGACCAGTGGCCGGTGAACAGTGACGACTGAATCAGGTAGGACAGCATCGCCAGGAGTGGCCGTACCATGAAGCAGGGGCACGACCCATCGGCAATCTCGGGACGAGCTGCATCGTGCGGCTGCAAATCGATCGCCGGGCTAAGGAGGAGGTCCACGCGCCGATCGGAGATTGACAGCAGAGGGGCGGCGGCCCTATGGTTTCGCGTAGAGATAAGGCTGAAATCGAACAATCCGGAGCAGAAGCACGCGAAAGTGAAGAAGCGGAGGAAGTGAGGGGGTGACCTCGCGCGTTCGTTCGAAATTTTTCCAACCAGGTAGATGCCGAGGGCCGAATGTTCTGAGGGGGCGGACAGAACGTTTGAACGTTACCCGTTATAGGGCGAGGGGGGAGCGTTGGAACGTCGGAATGTCTAAGAAAAAGGGGGACGCTTCCGCAAGAAAGACTGAGGGCCGCAAGCGAGATTGAGTGCGAGTCGGAGTAGGGATCGCGATTGCTCACGACCCCCTCCACGGATCCGGACGAGCGGAGCTACCGCATCCGGCTCTTGCCTGAGGTAACGACGCCCATGCGATGCAGAGGATAGGGATGACAGACAGTAGGCAGTGGCAACCAGCGGTTAATGAGACGCCGCATACGATCCCACAGGACGCGCCCGTTCTGGCTTCGCCGCGACAGCGCGCGATGCCAGAGCCGCCCTACTTGGAACCGAAAGATCCGCAGCGCCGGTGTGTTCATGGGCACCCCGTAGTACCGGATGTGTCCACGCACGACCGCCTGCAACCATCTGCCCTGTTCAAGGATGGGTATGTGCATGCGCCGCCGAAGCTCGGCTTTCACCTCGTTCAGCTTCGCCTGCAACCTTTTGCGCATCGTCGGCCGCAACCCCGTGAACATTCCGTTGCTTCTC
>Ga0066710_100006327_pt1 | contig 11026 bp, 9 predicted proteins | sample GraSoiAngelo_159_FD_79666 | JGI IMG/M metagenome (GOLD analysis project Ga0066710, IMG submission 79666) | Grasslands soil microbial communities from the Angelo Coastal Reserve, California, USA - 14_1009_16_40cm | ecosystem: Environmental > Terrestrial > Soil > Grasslands | place: USA...
CCGGAGTCGAACCACACGTCCAGAATGTTCATCTCGCGCTCGAACGCTGTCCCGCCGCACGACGAACAGCGCAGATCGGCCGGGATGAAGTCGGCGGTCGGCCGCTCGTACCACGAGTCGGCCCCGTACTGCTCGAAGACGTCCGCGGCTTTCTTCACGAGCGCCGGAGTGACGATCGCTTCGCCGCACTGCGTGCAGTCGACCGCCGGGATCGGCACGCCCCAGACGCGCTGTCGCGAAATGCACCAGTCGGGACGATTCGCGATCATGTTGTATAGACGATCGTGACCCCACGCCGGCACCCATTTGACGTCGTGGTCGATCGCGTCGAGCGCGGCCTGTCGCAACGAACGTGCAGTTGTGGCGTCCGGCTTGAGCCGGACCTCATCGAGCTTGATAAACCACTGCGACGTGGCCAGGAAGATCACCGGGTTGTGACACCGCCAGCAGTGCGGGTACTGGTGCGAGAACGTCTCGCGATGCCACAGGCGTCCGCGCTGCTCGAGCGCCTCCACGACATTCGGATTGGCGTCGAACACGCGCTGCCCGCCGAACAGTTCCACGGTATCGAGGAAGTGACCGGCCGGACCGATCGGCGCGTAGATCTCGAGTCCGTACTTCATTCCCGTGTTGAAATCGTCCGCGCCGTGGCCGGGCGCCGTGTGCACGGCGCCGGTGCCGGCTTCGAGCGTGACGTACTCGCCGAGGACGCCGGGCGACGGGCGCGCGTAGAGCGGATGTTGGAAGCGGATGTGCTCGAGCCGCTCGCCCTTCATCCGGGCGATCGGCGCCCCGAACGTCTTGCCTCCGGCGGCCGCCACTCTCGGCGCGAGCGCCTCGGCGACGATCACCACCCGGTCGTCGACCTCGTACGCGCCGTAGTCGACGTCCGGATGGAACGCGATCGCAAGGTTCGACGGGATCGTCCACGGCGTCGTCGTCCAGATGAGGACCGACACGCGGCGTCCCGCGAGCGCGGGAATCCGCGCCCCGAGCTCCGCCGCGCCGTCCGGCGCGAGCGGGAACTCGACGTAGATCGATGGCGACACGTGATCTTCGTATTCGACCTCGGCCTCCGCCAGCGCCGTGCGGCAGTGGATGCACCAGTGCACCGGCTTCTTGCCTTTGTAGACGAGCCGTTGCTCGACGAACCGGCCGAACGCCCGGGCGATCGCCGCCTCGTACTTGAAGTTCATCGTCAAGTACGGCGCGTCCCAGGTGCCGAGGATGCCCAGCCGCTGGAACTGCTCGCTCATCGTCCCCACGAACCGCTCCGCGTACGCGCGGCACGCGCGGCAGAAATCGGCCACCGACATCTCGCGCTTCTTCGGCCCAAGCTCGCGGTCCACTTGCAGCTCGATCGGCAAGCCGTGGCAGTCGTAGCCGACGACGTACGGCGCGTCGAACCCGGCCATCGACCGCGATTTGACGACGAGCTCTTTCAAAATCTTGTTGAGCGCGGTGCCGATGTGAATGTTCCCGTTCGCGTACGGCGGGCCGTCGTGCAGCACGAATTTCGGCCGCCCCACCCGGCGGGCGCGAATCTTCCCGTACAGGTCCATCGCCGCCCACCGGGCGAGCGTCTCGGGCTCGGACGTCGGCAGGCTCGCCTTCATCGGGAAGTCGGTGCGCGGCAAGTTGACAGTGTCTTTCCACTCAGGCATGCGTATCCAACGATTTTATAATGAATGGATGGCCACCGTGCGCGCCGCGACCCTCGACAACGGGCTGAAGGTGCTCGTGCAAGAGGAGCACACCGCCCCGCTGGCCTCCGTCTGGTGCTGGTACAAGGTCGGATCGAAAGACGAACGGCCGGGCCTGACCGGCGTGTCGCACTGGGTCGAGCACATGAATTTCAAGGGCACCACCAACATCCCCCGCGATCAGATCAAGGGCATCATCGAGCAGGTCGGCGGCGGCTGGAACGGTTACACGTGGATCGACCAGACGACGTATGTCGAGACGGCGACGCGCGACGCGCTCGATCGCATGTTGTTCATCGAGTCGGAGCGGATGGCGAACTGCCTGTACCATCCCGACGACTGCGAGTCGGAGCGCACGGTGATCATCTCGGAGCTCCAGGGCGGCGAGAACGACCCGGACCAGTTCCTCGATCAGGAGGTGACCGCGACGGCGTTCAAGGCGCATCCGTATGGCCATCCGACGATCGGCTGGCTCGCCGATCTTCAGACGATGACGCGGGATGATTTGTACGGGTACTACCGGCGCCATTACGTCCCCAACAACGCGACGCTCGTGATCATCGGCGACGTCGAGACCGACGAAGCGCTGCGGCGCGCCGACCGTCACTTCGGCGGCATTCCGGCGGGAACTTCGCCGTCGAGACTGCGGACGGCCGAACCCGAGCAGACGGGAGAGCGGCGCGTCACCATTCGCAAAGAAGGCACGGCGGCGTACCTGAAAGCCGGCTACCATGCGCCCGCCATCGGCGATCCGCAGTTCTTCCCGCTGTTGGTCCTCGACGGCGTCCTGACCGGTGCCAAAGGGTTGAATCTCTGGTCCAGTTTCAAGATGCCGCCCGCTCAGCGTCGTGCGCGCCTGTATCGCGCGCTGGTCGAACGTGGCCTCGCCTCGTCGGTGAGCGGCGCGCTGCTGCCGACCGAGGATCCGTTTCTCTACACAATCTCCGTCACGGCCACCGACGGGACGCCGCTCGCGGCGGTGGAAGCCGCGCTGCTGGAAGACATCGACCGCGCCCGCCGCGAAGGCATCACCGATGCCGAGTTGATCAAGGCCAAACGCCAGCTCAAAGCGCGGCTCGTCTTCGACAACGACAGCATCACCAACATCGCGCATCAGCTCGGCTACTTCGAGACAATCGCCGGCGTCGACACGTTCCTCACCCTGCAACAGCGCATCGCAGCCGTGACGATCGAGGATGTCGCCGCGGCGGCTGCCGCGACCCTGCTCGACGCCAATCGCACCATCGGCTGGTTCGATCCCCTCAAATCCTAATGCGCCAAGCGCTCCAGGCTGGCCTCGCGCCGTCCCGCACCCGCCTCGACAACGGCGTCGTCGTCCTGGCGAAGGAGACGAACACGACGCCCGCTGTGACGATCAATCTGGCGATGCGGGCCGGATCGATTTGCGATCCGGCGGACGCGCCCGGCGCCGTGCATCTCCTGTCGCGCGTCATCGACCGCGGCACGGCGACGCGGTCGGCCGAACAGGTTGCGGAGGAGTTCGACAACCGCGCCGTCGCGCTGGCGATTACCGTCACCCGCCATGTGTTTTCGGTGGTGTGCACCTGCCTCGCCGAGGATTTCGAGGCGCTGCTCGCGCTGCTGGGCGACATCCTGATGTCGCCATCGGTGCCCGACGCCGAGTTGGTCACGCGCAAGGGCGAGGTGATCACGGCCATCCGGCAGGACGAGGACAATCCGGCGGTCCGGGCCGTCGAGGCATTGATGGCGCGGCTCTATCCCGACGGTCATCCGTACGGCCGTCGTGCCAAAGGCACGATCGAGGCCGTCGAGGCGTTGACGCGCGAGCGACTGATCGCGCTCCACGCTCAGCGCTTCGCGCCGAGCGAGCTGTCGGCGGTGGTCGTCGGCGACGTCGCCGCGGCCCGTGCCGGTGCCGCCGCCGCCGGCGTGTTCGGCGCGTGGCGGACGCCACCGCCCGTCCCCGTCGTGCCGGCGCGGGTCGCGCCCGCGGCGGGCCGGCAGCGCGTCGTCATCCCGATGATGAACAAAGCGCAGGCCGACATCGCGTACGGCTTCATTGCGATCGCGCGAGCGGACCCGGCCTTCCATGCCTGTTCGTTGATGAACAATGCGCTCGGCCAGTACGCGATCGGCGGCCGGTTGGGCGACAGCATTCGCGAGCGGCAGGGCATGGCGTACTACGTGTTCAGCTCGCTCGACGCCAACGTCATCGAGGGTCCGCTCGTCATCCGGGCCGGTGTCGGGCCGGCCAACGTCGATCGCGCGATCGCGTCGATAGACGAGGAGATCGGACGGCTCACGCGCGAGGGGCTCACGGAAAAAGAGCTCACCGAATCGCGCCAGTATCTCATCGGTTCGATGCCGCGGATGCTCGAGACCAACGCCGGCATCGCGCACTTTCTGCAGACGGCCGAGTTCTTCGGCCTCGGGCTCGACTACGATGTGCGCCTGCCTGGGCTGCTCCGCGCGGTGACGCTCGACGAGGTGCACGCGGCGGCGCGCCGTGTCCTCGATCCCGCCCGGGCAACAGTCGTCGTCGCAGGACCCTATCAGCACTCTTGAATCGGGTAATCGGGTAATCTGGTAATTGGATAATTGAATTGCACAACTTGAATTGAGCAACGGTGAAGGCCCTACTACAAACCCCGTCGCGGCCAGCGGGTGATCCGTCTACGCGGAAACAGAAGCCGAAAAAGAAGAAGGCCGTTCCGCGTAAGCGGAAGCGGCCATGAAGGAGCCATTCCTATTGGTGTTCGCGCTACTGTGGATCGCGTTTCCCCTGCTTCCGATTAGGTGGTACCGCAAACGAACACGAGAACCTGCTAAAGACCACCTAGCACGCCGAGCGACGATGATCGCGATTGGCCTCGCGCTGTTGGTGCTCTGGTATTCATTGAACTGAAGGCGAAATGGCCTTCGCATGTTACGTTTTTCATGGGTTTGTGAGCGCGCCAATCACCTTGAGCAATTGATCAATCCAATTACCCGATTACTCGATTACCCGATTACCCAATTCCAGTGGCGCAGGCCGTTTTCTTCGACGTCGACTTCACGCTGATCTATCCCGGCCCGATGTTCCGCGGCGAAGGGTACCGCGCGTTCTGCGCGCGCTACGGCATGCAGGTGGACGCCGCGAAGTTCGAACACGGCGTGGCGAGCGCCGCGTCGCTGCTCGACGGTCCGGACGATGCGCCGTACGACGCCGAGATCTTCGTGAAGTACACCCGGCACATCATCGAGCAGATGGGCGGGGAGGGGCCTCGCATCGACGACTGCGCCCGCGAGATCTACGCCGAATGGGCCGCGTGCCAGCACTTCGAGCTCTACGACGAGGTGCCCGCCGTGCTGCGCGAGCTCGCCACGGCGGGCGTGCGGATCGGCCTGATCTCGAATTCCCACCGCTGTCTGGCGTCGTTCGAGTCGCATTTCGAGCTCCACGGCCTGATCTCGGCCACCGTGTCCTCGTCCGAACACGGGTTCATGAAGCCGCATCCGAGCATCTTTTCGGCGGCGCTGCAACTGGTGAACGTGGCGGCCGGAGACGCCGTCATGGTCGGCGACAGCGTGCGGCAGGACGTCGAGGGCGCGCTTCGCGCCGGCATGCGCGCGGTGCTGCTCAACCGAGGAGACCGGCCGGCGCCGCGCGAGGCGGATCTTCGCGCGCAGGGCGTCCCGATCATCCGGTCGCTTCGCGACCTGCCCCATTTGGTCATCGAGTAGTGGCACCGTTCACCTTCCGCGATCTGACGACGCTCGACGAGTTCGCCGCGGTCGTCGAGCTCGAGCGCCGCATCTGGGGACCCGGGTACGACGAGGTCGTGCCGGTGCCGATTCTGGCCGTGACCGTAAAGCGGGGCGGCATCCTCATCGGCGCATTCGACGCCGACGCGAGCGAGCGGTTGATCGGATTCGTATATTCGATTGCCGCCATGAAGGACGCAAAACCCACGCAGTGGTCGCACATGCTCGGCGTGGTGGACGAGCATCGCAACAGCGGACTCGGGATGCGGCTGAAGCAACTGCAGCGCGACTGCGCGCTCGCGATGGGTCTGGACCTGATTGAATGGACGTTCGATCCGATGCAGGCGGCGAACGCGCACCTCAATCTCGCACGGCTCGGCGTCATCGTCGAGGAGTACGAAGAGAACGTCTACGGCGAGTCGAGCAGCCCGCTGCACCGAGGTAATCCGACCGATCGGTTCGTCGCGGAGTGGCGCATCAGCACGCCGCACGTCGAACGGCGCCTCGCGGCGCCGGCGCCGTTCACGCTGAGATCGGAGGAGATCGCCGACGCAGCGAAGGTTAATCGATTGAAGGGTGCGGGCGAGTGGCTCGAGTGCGCCGACGTGGACCTCTCGATCGACTCCCGGCGGCTGGCGGTACAGATTCCGATGGGGTTCACCGAGATGCTGTCGGGCGCGTCCGATCTCGCGCTCGCCTGGCGCATGGCGACGCGCGAAATCTTCACAACCTATTTTGCGCGCGGCTATCGGGCAGTCGACTTCTTCATCGATCGCGAACACCGTCGTGGTGCGTATCTGCTAACGAACTCCTGAATCGATCCAGCCGCCCACTTTCGCGGAGGAACAACGTTGCACTGCGCCGCCGGTGCAGCTGAACGAAAACGACGGCTGCGGTCGGCCGTTCTCATTGATGCCTCGTTCGACCCACATTGAACGTGCAGCCTCGCACGCACTCGATGGTGGTTGCCCCAGCCGGAGCATTCACGACCAGCTCGAAATCAGGCGCTCGCGTTTGAGCCCTCGCACGCAGCCCAGCCCAATCCGACCAACGCGATTGCGACAGCCGCTCGGAGAACGAGTCGTTTCACTGGACACCTCCAGACCCAATTAATCCCAAATCGCACTTGTGTCGACGCAGCCCGGGTCCTGTCCGCGAACAGCCCACTCGGGTGCTCGGCGAACGGCACTCGTCACGGCTCACGCCTCCGCGCCCGAGCGGGCGCCCGTTCGCGGCCACCCGCTCGCGGCTGGCTTCTGCCGTCGACACAGCGCGATCCGGGATTAGGTATTGATTAAGTTAGGAATGATGACCGTCCTGTTCACAACACCAGCGCTTAGCTGCCGAGAATGCGCGCGATCTTTTCAGCTGGCCTCTCGTTTGGGTGACCCGCTTCCCACAGCTCGTTCCTAATCGATTCAAGTCATTCGGTTTGACATTTCGCATTGTTGGAGAGGTCGGCCATCTTTTCATTCAGGGCATCGAGCCGACGATGGACTGCCTTCCCCATTCGTGGAAGACAATAAAGCCGAACGCGACCACCAATGCCGCCGCTGAATATTGCATGGTCGGACTACCTTACGCGCCGCTTAACCAAACAGCATGGCCAGCGGACTTAATGTACCTGTGACCGCTGTAGATTGGCGAGCACATCGGCGATCGCTTGGGCGCTCTCCTCAAGCTCGCCCGAGATTTCTCTGTTTTCCACACTTCCAATTGCTTCAATTCGATGTCGAGCGGCATCAACTGTTCGGAGCCACCTGTTGACAGTTTCGATTTGCTCAGCAGTGATGATGAACTGTTGCATCAGCATATGCGTCTCGATGTCTCGCCTCTCGGCGGAATCCTAATCCGGAATTCATTAATGCGTAATTTCGAATTCTACCCTGGCGGCCAGTGCATGCTGCGGCCGCCGAGCAGATGCAGGTGGATGTGGAAAACGGTCTGCCCAGCTTCGCGATTGGTATTGAACACGGTGCGGAAGCCGCCTGCTGAAATCCCCTTCGCCTTGGCGATCGCGGCGGCGCGCCGCACGAGCTCGCCGACGATCTGATCGTCGCCCGCCGACAGATCGTTCAGCGTGGCGATGTGCCGCTTCGGCACGACGAGCACGTGGGTCGGCGCCTGCGGGTTGATGTCGTTGAAGGCCAGGATCCGTTCGTCTTCGTACACGATCGACGCCTGGATGTCGCGGCTGATGATCTGGCAGAAGAGACAGTCGCTCATAGTCGCTTCGCGATAGCCGTGCGGGCGATGCCCTGGAGATCGCGCCGCAGGCCGACGAGAGTGAGTCCACGTGCCGCGGCGATCAACTGCTCGACCGCCATGTCCTGCCCGAAGCCGAACTCGAAGATGAGATAGCCGCCCGGGCTCAGATACGCCGGCGCCTGCGCCACGAGCCGCGTGACGATGTCGACGCCGTCGAGGCCGCCGAAGAGCGCCACCGCCGGTTCGTGATCCCGGACTTCCGGCTGCAGGCCCGGCCGGTCGCCCGCCCGGACGTACGGCGGGTTGGCGACGATCGCGTCGAACGGGCCCGCCACCCCGCCCAGCACGTCGGTCCGAACGAAGCGGACACGCGCCTCGACCCCATGGCGCGCCGCGTTCCGCCGGGCGACCACGAGCGCCACGTCCGACACGTCGGTGGCGACCACGTGCGCGTGCGGCAGCTCCCGGGCCAGCGCCACCGCGAGGCAGCCGCAGCCGGTGCAGGCATCGGCGATGCGCAACGGGCCGCGGTTCCCCGGACGCTCGCGCAACAGCTCGATGGCCGCGTCGACGATCAGCTCGGTTTCAGGACGCGGGATGAGCACGTCAGGCGACACGTCGAAGGTGAGATCCCAGAAGTCCTGCCGGCCCGTGATGTAGGCCAGCGGCTCGCGCAATGCGCGGCGCGACACGAGCGCGTCGTACTTCACCGCGAAATCTTCCGGCTCCGGTTCGCTGCCCGACGTGAAATAGCGAGTGGCGTCCCATCCGAGCACGTGCTCGGCGAGCAGGCGCGCGCCAAGATCAGCTTCAGCCTGCGAGAGTCCGGCGTCACGCAGGCTCTCCCGCGCACCGGCGACGCGAGCGTGCACCGAGCTCATGAAACGACCGTCGCGTCTTTGAGCTTCTCGGACTGATAGTGCGTGATGACGTGTTCGAGCAGCTCGGAGAGATCGCCGTTGAGGACGTCCGTCAGCCGGTGCGTGTCGTACTTGAAGCGGTGATCGGTGATGCGGTTGTCCCGGAAGTTGTACGTGCGGATTTTCTCGGAGCGTTCGCCTGTGCCCACCTGGCTCCGGCGGTCTTTCGCGATCGCTTCCTGCTGCTTGCGCAGTTCCATTTCGTACAACCTCGAACGCAGCACCTTCATCGCCTTCGACCTGTTTTTGATCTGCGACTTCTCGTCCTGCTGGGACACAACGACGCCGGTAGGGATGTGGGTGATGCGGACGGCAGATTTCGTGGTGTTGACGCTCTGGCCGCCAGGTCCACTCGAGCAGAACGTATCGACCCGGAGGTCCTTTTCGTTGATCTGAATATCGACCTCTTCCGCCTCGGGGAGCACGGCGACCGTCGCGGTGGACGTGTGAAGGCGTCCGCTCGCCTCGGTGGCCGGCACGCGCTGCACGCGATGCGCGCCGCTCTCGTACTTCAGCTTGCTGTACACCCCGCGTCCTTCGATCGTCGCGATCACTTCCTTCAGTCCGCCGACGCCCGTGTCGTTGCTCGACATCACTTCGACGCGCCAGCCCTGACGTTCGGCGTACCGGCTGTACATACGAAACAGTTCGCCGGCAAAGAGTGCCGCTTCGTCGCCGCCGGCGCCGGCGCGGATTTCGAGGATGACGTTCCTCTCGTCGTTCGGATCTTTCGGCACGAGCAGCGCCTTGACCTCCGTCAGCAGCGCGTCGCGACGCGCCGTGAGCGACTTGAGCTCCTGCTGTGCGAGCTCGCGCATGTCGGCGTCGCCCGCCGCGGCCAGCTCCTCGGTCTGCGTGATGTCGCGGGTGAGCGTCTTGTACTCGCGGAAGCGCTCGACCACCGGCTCGATCTCCGACAGCGTCTTGGCGTGCTTCCGGTACTCCGACTGATCGCCCTGCACCTCGGGTTTGCCGAGGAGCTCGAGGATCTCGTCGTACCGCCGCTCGATTGATTGGAGCTTGTCGAACATAACCTTCAACTATCCTCCCGACACCGGCGGGAGAAAGGCCACCTCATCGCCGTCGCGGACCTCGCGATCCATCCGTGCGTAATCGGCGTTCACGGCGCTCGAAATCGATCGCTCGTACGCTTCGAAATCGGGGAACTCGCGCGTGAGGTCCCGCCAGACCGCCCCGATCGTCGCGCCGGGTGCAATGTCGCGCGCCAGTTCGGAAGCGCCCGCGATGTCCCGCAGCCGCGCGAACAACCGCACCGTCACGCGCATGCGACCCGTTCGGCCTCCGCCCGCGCCACGCCGTCGTCGGGATCCGCCGTCGCGCCTTCGATCCAGACGTCGCCGCCCTCGAAGAACTCGTGTTTCCAGATCGGCGCGATCTGCTTCACGCGCTCGATCGCATACCGGCACGCCGCGAACGCATCGGCGCGGTGCGGCGATGCGGCGGCGATTGCCACGCTCGCGTCGCCGATGTCGAGCCGGCCGATCCGGTGGTGCAGCGCGAGTCGCACGCCCGGCCAGCGATCGCGCGTCTCGCCCTCGATCCGCTCGAAGACTTTGATCGCCAGCGGCTCGTAGGCCTCGTACTCTAAGTATCGGACGCCACGGCCGGCGTTGTGGTTGCGCACCACGCCGAGAAAGCTTGCGATCGCGCCATCAGCGCCGCGATCGCGGGCCACGGCCGCCACCAACCGCTCGAGCTGGAGCGGCTCGCGGCCGATTGCCAGTAGCGGAATGGTCACCATCTCAGTATACGGGGGGTCCGGCTAAAGCCGGACACCACACGTGAAGGGGAAGCCACCTGTGGCGTCCGGCACCCGGCACCCGGTCCGGCTAAAGCCGGACACCACATGTGAGGAGTGACGCTACACTCACGTGGCGTCCGGCTTTAGCCGGACCGGGTGCGCCAGAAATGGTCCAATGGGCCTTGACCGTGTCCGATCGCGAGCGCGTGGCGAATTGCCCCCGCCACGTACTGCTGGGCGCGCGAAGCGGCTTCCGGTAATGGGTGTCCCAGCGCGAGGCCAGCCGCGACCGCCGACGCAAACGTGCAGCCGGTGCCGTGCGTGTTCTGCGTGTCGATCCGCGGCGTCCGAAACTCGTGGAACGTGTGGCCGTCGAACAGCAGATCGACGATGCGATCGCCCGCGCCGTGTCCTCCGGTCACGATCACCGATCGCGCCCCCATGCCATGAATCCGTTGCGCAGCGTCCCGCGCGTCATCGGGCGAGACGATCCGTTTGCCGCTCAACACCTCCGCTTCCGGTAGATTGGGCGTGACGACGAACGCGCGCGGCAGCAGTTCGACGCACATGCCCTGCACACCATCGTCGTCGAGGAGACGAACGCCACTCTTCGAAACGAGCACCGGATCGAGGACGACGAGCGGCAGGTCCAGCTCCTCGATCGCCGCCGCCACGGCTTCGACGATCGCGGATGTGGCCAGCATGCC
>Ga0066710_100006328_pt1 | contig 11026 bp, 8 predicted proteins | sample GraSoiAngelo_159_FD_79666 | JGI IMG/M metagenome (GOLD analysis project Ga0066710, IMG submission 79666) | Grasslands soil microbial communities from the Angelo Coastal Reserve, California, USA - 14_1009_16_40cm | ecosystem: Environmental > Terrestrial > Soil > Grasslands | place: USA...
CGGCTCGAAGGCTTGCGCGCGAACAGCCCGATCAGCGCGAGCAGCACCGGCAGCGCGCCCGGAAAGAGACGACGCTCGGGCGGACTGCGGCGGGCGACGCGTTCGCCGTACAGGCGGTTATTCGGCGTGGCGATCAGGTAATTCGCGGGGCGCGCGCTGTAGCGCGACAACTCGTCGATCGGCCGGTCGCCAACCTGCGCGCGCGTTCGCACGTACGGCCGCGCATACGCGCCGCATATCAACGCCGCCACCGCCAGACCCGCGGCAAGACTCCGTGCGACGCGCCACCGAGAGGCGCGCCGATCGGCGACGAACAACAGAACGGCCGCGGGCGCGAGGAGCGTCGCCAGCAAAACGCCGTAGTAAATGCTCGACAGCATCTGGAGCGCCGCCATCGCGCCGGCGGCGACGCCGAAACGCCAGGCCCCGGTGTCGAGCGTGCGATGCACGGCCCAGAACGCCCACGGCATCCACATGGCCCACTGCAGCTCCATGTGCATGTAGTGTTCGTATCGATACGGCGCAAAGCAGAAGATCACGCCCGCGAGCAGCGCGGCGGCGGTGCTGCCGGTGAGATACCGCGCGAGCGTGAACATCCCGAGACCCGACACGACGATCGCGCCCAACAGCAGCAGGTTGTGCACGAGCACGGGAGGACACCGCGCCCGAATCAGCGGCGTCGCCACGAGTCCCTCGACGATCATCGCGTCGGAATACGTGAGCGTGCGCGGCTCGGGATAGAAGATGTTCGCGTCGAAGAGATGACGCGGGTTCGTCGTGACGGCGTGCGCCACCCATGCGAGCCGCCACATGTTGAAGTAGATGTCCTGGTGCGCGACCGACGCGTCGCCAATCCGGCGTGCCTGCGGCCACGTCATGAAGACGGTGAGCGCGGTGAAGAACAGCGCCGCCCCTACCCAGCGGCGCAGCGTCATTCGGCGTCGATCCCGATCAGCCGCATCAGCCGCAGCGCGTTGCGCGACGTGGCCAGCCCGTCGCGCAGCCGGTAGTCGAACGTCATCGTCCCGTCGGGCAGCACCTGTTCCGTGAAGTGCACGAGCCGCGCGGCCGACGCCAGCGGCTCTTCACCGGCCAGCGCGAGATCGTGCGTCGTCAGGATGCCGATCGCATTGGCGTGGAGCAGGTGGCGGACGACGGCGCGGACGGCGATGCTGCGCTCGACGCTGTTGGTCCCCTGAAGGATCTCGTCGAGCAAGTACAGCAAGGGCCTCGTCTCGTCGCGCCGCTCGGCGGCATCGACGATCGCTTTGAGGCGTGCGAGCGCCGCCATGAAATACGAGAGTCCCAGCTCCAGCGAGTCCTCGATCCGGATGCTCGCCTGCAGCTCGCACGAGGGCATCGACAGCGCGGCCGCGCAGACGGGCGCGCCCGCCTGCGCGAACACCGCGTTGAGGCCGACCGCGCGCAGGAGCGTGCTCTTGCCGGACATGTTCGATCCCGTGACGAGCAGGAGCGTGCCCGGCGGCCCTACCTCGACGTCGTTGGCGACGCGGCGATCGTCGGGGATCAGCGGATGCGCCAGTGCCCGCGCGTCGAATCGCTTCAGCGAGGGATCGATCGTGGCGAACGCCCAACCGGGATAATCATGATGGACGATCGCGAACGTCGAGAGGGCGTCCACCTCGCCAAGCGCGGCGATCCAGTCGCGCGCCGATCGGCCGGCGTCCCGGCGCCATCGATCGAGGGCGAACGCGACATGGAAATCCCAGAGCGTCAGCGCCTGGATCGGCAGGTGCAGGAGCGCCGCGCCGCGGCGCAGCTCGGAGAAGCCCACGAGGCGTGACAGGGACCGAAACCGCTCGGGGGCCGACCGGCCGCTCGTCTCCATCCGGCGCCGCATCGCCAGGAGCGACGGCGTCTGCCACGCGCGGCCGCATACGAGGTCGAACATCGCGACGTACCGCTCGATGGCGTGCTCGCCGACGCTGACATCGTCGAAGTCGTGGTGCAGGCGGCGCGCGACCCGGAACCACAGAATCAGCCCGAGGATCAGCGGGAGCGACCACCACGGCGTCGCGATCAGGTTGGTGAAATCCGCGGCGGCGAGCACCCAGATCGCGATCGTCAAGGTCCAGGTGACGGCCTGCCACAGCGCGGGATTTCCGAACGACGGCTGACGCGACTCCGCCCACGCCAGGAACCGCCGCAGCTCTTCGCCGCGCAGCATCGCGAGCGAGCCTTCGGCCGCGAGCGTTTCGCGCCACTCGGCCAGCGGGCCAAGCTCGCGAATCGCGGCCTGCCGCGCCGCCACGACGTCCGGTGGCGCGGACGCAAGGAGCCATTCCTGCAGCGTCGCGGCGCCGGCCGCCGTGGCCGTCGGCCCGAGCCACTGCGCGACCGACGCGTGCCCGAACAAGTCGAGATCGCGCGCGTAGGGGTGCCGATCGAGGTGCGCGTCCTGCGTCGGCGCGACGTCCGGCAGCGCCGCCCACTCGCGCGCGAGACGCGCGAGCGCGCGCACGTTGATGACGCGCGCCGCTTCGTGCCGGGCACGCTCGTCCTCGACGCGCGCGTGACGCACGACCAGCGCGGCAAACGTCAGGAGCAATGCGCCGGCGCCGGCCGCGCCGGGAAGGCTGCCGGCGCGCGCGGCCCAGATCAGGAGCGCAACGCCGCTGAGAAACGTCGCGAGGCGGAAGCGAGAGAACCGCGCGGACCGTCCCGCCGCCGCGTCGCGGCGGCCGGCGCATTCGCGCACCCGGCGCTCGTACCACTCGCGTGCCGTCATTCCGCCGCGCGCGCCGAGATGTTCAGACGCCAGTAGTCGAGCGTGAACGGAGGATTGTCGGCGGCCGCCGCGTCGGCGAGGCTTTCGACGAACGGACGCCGCAGCGGCACAGGCAGCGTGTCCACGTGGTGCCGTACGCACACGCACGCAATGAAGTCCACGAACGTCGCGCGATCCTTCATCGTCGTCGGCGCCGGCTCGAGATCGGCGTGGACGTCGCGGAATCCCGCCGCGTCGAGACGCGCGATCGTCTCGTTCACATCCGCAAACATCCACGGATCCGTCCATCGCCCGAAGTGCGCCGCGTAGCGGGGATCCCGCATGAGATCGTGGGTGTGCGCCAGCAGACGCGCGAGGTTCGGTCCGCCGCCGCACTGCGCCTCGAACCGGCCGCCCGGCCGGAGCGCGGCGCGGATCTCGCGGAAGAGCCGATCGTGATCCGGGATCCAGTGAAACGTCGCCGCGCTGAAGACGACGTCGAACGCGGCGCGAAAGGGCAGGCCGGCGCCGCTCGCGCGGACGAGTTGGACGTTGGGCGCGCGCTCGCGCAGCCATGCCGCCGCAGTCTCGATCATCGAGGCGGACACGTCGAGCGCCACCACACGTCCGCCGGGGAGCCGCTCGGCGAGCGCAGCGCTCAGGTGCCCCGTGCCGCAGCCGAGGTCCAGCACGCGCTCGTCCCCGTCGAGCGGCAGACGCGCGAGGACGCGCTGCCCCCACGCCTGCTGCGGCGCGGAGAGCTGGTGATACACGCCGGCGTTCCAGTCGGCCGTCATCGTCTCCGGATGCGCTGATCAGTGTACAGTCCACCGCAGCGGATCGATCGTCTGAACGGGAGATCTTCCGCCTGAAGGCGGAAGCCACCGTTTCTCAAAAGGGATCGCTGCGCGGCCCGCAGCCCGCGATTTCCGGAGAATCACATGAACCGCTTCGCGATCGCCGGCGCCGTCGCCGTCAGTCTCGCCGCCGCAGCCGGCCGGCCGGGGCCGCCGCCGCCGCGCGGTGTCCGGCTCATCGATCTCTCATGGGTCCAGGCGGAGCCGCTGCTCGACGTTTCGGCGATTGTCGTCTTTCCACTCGGGGCCGGCGCGATCGAACATGGCCAGCACCTGAAACTGAACGCGGATCAGCGGCTTGCGAACTACCTCACCTCCCGCGTCCTCCTGGCCGCGCAGGTCGTCGTCGCGCCGGCGCTGACCTATCATTTCTATCCCGCGTTCGTCGAGTATCCCGGCTCCACGTCGCTGTCGCTCGCGACGGCGCGGAGCCTGACGGTGGAAGCCGTCCGCTCCATCGCGCGCTCGGGGCCGCGCCGGTTCTACGTCCTCAACACGAGCCTCTCGACGGTGCAGCCGCTTCAGCAGGCGGCCGACGCGCTCGTGGCGGATGGCGTCCTGCTGCAGTTCACGGACATCGACGCGAAGCTCGCGGCCGCCGCGCGGCGCCTCCAACAGCAGCCCGGCGGCACCCACGCGGATGAAATCGAAACGTCGATGATGCTGTACATCGACGCGGCGTCGGTGGACATGACGAAAGCCGTCAGGGACTACAACCCGCCGCCGTCGACGACGGGGCCATTTACGAGGCGGCGCGGCGCGCCGGGAACGTACTCGCCGACCGGCGCGTTCGGCGATCCGACGCTCGCGACGCCGGAGAAGGGACGCGAACTGGTCGAAACGCTCGTCGCGGGAATCCTGGACGACCTTCAACGTCTGCGAACGGCGCCGCTGCCGGCCGCCATGCCCGCTCTCGCGCCGCGCCCGCAAAGCGGCGCACGCTCCTCCGCGGCGGAATCGGAATCGGGCGGGCCCGACTGCTCCCCGGGCGACGAGCGCGCGATCCGGAACATCGGCGTCGCGTTCACGACCCATTGGGCGAACAATGACGCTGAGGGAATCGCTCGACTCTGGATGAAGGACGGCGACATCCGCCATCCCGACGGCACGATCGAGCGCGGCGTGCAGATCATCCGCGAGAACCGCGCGCAGCTCTTCATGCAGCGCGCCTATCAGGGGACGAAACATCCCGTCACGCTCTACGATGTGCGCTGCGTGGGACGCGACGTGGCCATCGCCGACGGCAAATGGGAGCTGCGCGGGCTCGCCGACGCCAGGGGCGCGAAGACGACCTATGCGGGCCTCGTCACGATCGTCGCGCGCCGATCGGGACCGGAGAGCCGGTGGTCCATCGAGGCGTGGCGCTACACGATCAATCCGCCGCCGAGCGCCCCGCCGCCGCCGACGGTCCTCAAGAAGCCGGGGTGGCCGGGCTACGATTAGCCACCATTCGTGCGCGATGATTCCGGTGTGGTTCGTCCCGACGCTGGAAGGATGACTATTTTCCTCTGTCGACCGGATTCCCCTCGCTCAGCCACTTGTTGAATCCGCCGAGCAGCGCGTGCGCGTCGACGCCGGCCTTCTGGAGCGTGAGCGCCGCCCGGGCGCTCGTATGCTCCTGCGGTCAACTGCAGTAGGTGACGATCCGCTTCTTCAACCGCTTCAGCTCGTCGAGATGATCCGCGACGGCGGACGCGGGGATGACGCGCGCGCCGGGAATGTGTCCAGCCTCGAACGATGCCGCGTCGCGCGTGTCGATGACGACCACTCCGTGCGTGTCGTACAGCTTCTTGAACTCGTCGTACTCGATCCGCAGCGCCGGCGAGTTCATGTCGTCCTGGACGACCGGGTCCGGCGTCGGCAGGGGGGGCACCTGTGGCGGCGCCTGCAGAGCCACGGCATGCACGAGCGCGATGAGCATCAGCATGCCCGCCATTGTACCGCGGAGTAGACTCTCGCCGTGCCGCTCGACCGCTATCTCTCGGATGCCGCGCACTTTCCGGGCGGTCACACCGCCGGCGTCATCGTCCCCCGCTCCGTGGACGAGATTCCAGCCATCGTCCGATCCGCCCCCGCGCTGCTGATCGTCGGCGCGCAGTCGTCGCTCACCGGCGGCGCCACGCCGATGGGAGAACTCGTGCTCTCCACCGAAAAGCTGACGCGCATCGTGGACATCTCGCCGACGCTCGTCCGCGTCGAGGCCGGCGTGACGGTCGCGGCGCTGCAGGAGCATCTTGCCTCGCGCGGCGCGTGGTTTCCACCCACGCCGACGTTCACCGGCGCCTTCGCCGGGGGAATCGTGGCGACGAACGCGGCGGGCGCGGCGACGTTCAAGTACGGCGCGGTCCGCTCGTGGGTCGAGGCTTTGACCGTGGTTCTCGCCGACGGCTCGTCGCTCGCGATTCAGCGTGGCGAGCAGCGTGCGAGTGGCCGCCGTCTGCGCCTCGGCGCCGTCGACGTGCCGGTCCCCATGTATCGCATGCCGGATGTCGTGAAACGGTCGGCCGGCTACCACGCCGAGCCCGAGATGGATCCGATCGATCTGTTCATCGGCTCCGAAGGGACGCTCGGCGCGATCACGACGGTGACGTTCCGCGTCCTGACGCCGGCGCCGACGACGGCGCTGGCGCTCGTGCCGTGCACGTCGGAGCCGCGCGCGCTCGCGCTTGTCGCGGCGCTGCGCGACGCGTCGATCGCCACGTGGCGGACGAGCGATCCCGACGGCGTGAACGTCGCCGCGATCGAGCACATGGATCGGCGGTGCCTCGAGATCCTGAAAGAGGACGGCGTCGATCGGAAGTACGACGTGACGCTGCCGTCCGGCGACGGTCTGGCGCTGCTGGTGCAGCTCGAGCTGACACCGGGCACCACGGAGGCGCAGGCGTTCGATCAGATCGCGTCGGCACAGGCGCGCGACGCGCGGGGCGGACTCGCGGCGTTCTGCCGCGTGCTCGAACAGCACGGCGGGTTCGACGAGACCGAAATCGCGCTGCCGGGGAATGTCCGTCGCGCGGAACAGTTCGTCGCCGTCCGCGAAGCGGTCCCCGCCGGTGTGAATCGACGAGTGGGCGACGCCCAGCGCGACGTGGATGCCCGCATCGCGAAGACCGCGGCCGACATGATCGTCCCGTTCGATCGGTTTGCCGAGATGATGGAGATCTATCGCGCCGGCTTCGTCGCGCGCGGACTCGACTTCGCCGTCTGGGGACACGTCTCCGACGGCAACGTGCACCCGAACGTGCTGCCGCGGTCGTACGCGGACGTCGAGCGTGGGAAGGAAGCGATCCTGGCGTTCGGCCGCGAGGTGACGCGGCTGGGCGGCTGTCCGCTCGCCGAGCACGGCGTGGGACGCCATCCCGTCAAGCAGGCGTTACTGCGCGGGCTTTACGGCGACGCCGGGATCGATCAGATGCGCGCCGTCAAGCGCGCGCTCGATCCGGCGTGGAAACTCGCACCAGGCGTCATTTTCCCGGCGTGACGTATTTTGCGGGATTCTGATCGAATTTCGTCTTACACACCGGCGCGCAGAAATAGTACGTCTCCCCTCTGAAGTCACTCTTGCCTGCCGCGGTCTTCTCGTCGATCGTCATTCCGCAGACGGGATCTTTTACCATCAGGACCTTCCGTGTTTGTGCGCGGGGCCGGCCGGACGTTTCGGCTCCGCGTGACCCGGTTGCTCCGCCATCTCGTCGGGCGCTTTCGGATTGAGCTTCTTCATCGCCGTCAACTCCGCCGGCGTGATCTTCGGCAGATGCCGAACGAAGAGGACGAGCCGCCACGAATCCTGCTCGCCGTGCCCCTCCTTGTCCGCCGGCTTCTCATCTTTCTCTTCATCGTCGCCGGCGAACGCAGGCATGCCGGTGAAGCGGACGCCGTTCTGAATGATGTGAAACAGCTCGCCGTCGGTCAGCGACTGCGTCCGCTCTTGTTTGAGGTCGGGCGGTTTCGGATAGAGACCGCCGCCGATCTCCGTGCTTCCGCTGCCGTCGTTCGCGTGACACACCGCGCAGTGGTCGGCGAAGTGTTCCATTCCCTCGCGCGTGTTGTCGGCCGTCGGCTGGAGCGGATTCGTCCGTGCGCGGTCCGCGCTCGGAATCGTGAAGCTGCGCAGCCGCAGGGCGACGGCCGTCTCGATCGGTCCCGGCTTCGCGCGCGCGCTGAACCCGTTCCGCTGGATGTACCAGATCGTCACGGCGCCGGCGACGACCAGCGCGAGAACCAGTAGAACGAGCGCTCGCAGCAATCGCATCAGCATTGTGAGTTCCGCGTCTGTCGATCGGCCTGTCTTTGTTTTCCGTTCTTCTGTTTTCCGTTTTCCGTTTTCCGTTTTCCGTCTTTCTTCTGCGGCTATCATACGTCTCATGAGGATCGCGTGCTGGGGGGACCTACTGACGAGTTGGCCTCTCATTCGGCAGATCCGGCCAGTTGATCTTTCATCGCGGCGGGCGCGTCGTATCCGTCGATCTCCGAAGGGCATCTGTGTCCGAAATGGGCCGCGACGTTCGGACTGCTGACACACGCCGGACGTCAGACGCGCGTCAAGTATCGCGCGCCGTACGCGATGTCGTGGACGGATCTCGATCTCGAGACGGGATATGGTCGCCGAGCGCGTCTGGTCGTCGCGCGATCGTCATTTCAAGGAAAAGGGGTTGATGCAGCGCCGGTGTCGAGAACAGCCGGGGTCACTGGAGAGATCTTCCGGCTGAAGCCGGAAGCCACGAATTCATTGAGGGAGCCCGTGGGCGAACTCGTGGCTTCCGCCGCGAAGCGGAAGATCGCCCGTTGGCACCGTGTTTGGAACCGTGAGCTCCCGGACCTGCATTCCAGGGAGTCTCACTCTTGCATATTGCCCTCGTCGCGCCCCCGTTCATCCCTGTTCCGCCCGTCGCTTACGGCGGCACCGAACTCTTCGTCGCGCACCTCGCCGAAGGTCTCTCCGCGCGCGGGCATGACGTGATCGTGTACGCCAACGGCGAGTCGCGTGTATCGTGCGAAACGCGCTGGCGCTACGCCGAGACGGACTGGCCGCCACGGCCGGGCTCGGAGACGACGCTGAAGTCCATCGACCACGCCGCCTGGTCGGTCGCCGACATCGTGCGCGAAGGATTCGACGTCGTGCATCTCAACGAGGCGGTCGCGGTTCCGCTGTCGCGATTCATGTCGATGCCGGTCGTCTATACACTGCACCACCCGTTCGAACCGGATCTCTCCGCGCTGTATGCGAAGTACCCGGACGTGAACTACGTCGCGATCAGCGATGCGCAGCGCGCGCGCGAAACGGCGGCGAAGCTCCGCACGATCCACCACGGGCTCCGCGTCGAGGACTACGTGTTCGAGGATCGCAAGCAGGACTACGTCTGTTTCCTCGGCCGGATCGCGCCGGTGAAGGGGCCGCATCTGGCGATCGCGGCCGCGCGGCAGGCGGGCGTGCGCCTCAAGCTGGCGGGAGAAATCCAGCCGACCTTCAAGGATTACTGGGATCGACAGGTCGCGCCGGACATCGACGGCGCGCAGATCGAATACGTCGGCGAAGCGGACCATCAACTGAAGAACGAACTGCTGGCGAACGCCCGCGCGCTCCTCTTTCCAATCCAGTGGGACGAACCGTTCGGCCTCGTCATGATCGAGGCGATGGCCTGCGGCACGCCGGTGCTCGCGCTCCCGGGCGGCTCCGTCGCGGAGGTCATCGCCGACGGCGAAAGCGGGCGCATCTGCGCGGACGTGGACGAGTTGGCCGAATGGGCCGTCAACCCCGGCATCGACCCGCACGACTGCCGGCGCTACGCCGAGAAGCGCTTTTCGGTGGACCGCATGGTGGACGAGTACGAGGCGCTGTACCGCGAGCTGATCGTCGGCGCGCACGTGCCCGCTGAGAAACAGAGACTGTAGAACGCGATGGCCGACGTCATCAAGGTCGAAGATCAGTACTACATCCTGGCGACCGCGGCGCGCGCGCGCGGCTCGTCGGCCGTGCTGAAACACGCGGACACGTTCGCGGTCTTCGACTCGCTCGGCGACATCGTCGGCGCCGGCCTCGGCGAGCAGGGACTCTACCACCAGGGCACGCGATTCCTGTCGCTCCTGCGGCTGCGTCTCGGTCACGACCGGCCGCTGCTGCTCAGCTCCCGCACGCACACCGACAACGCGGTGTTCGGCGCGGATCTCACGAACGCGGACGTCATCTCCGGCGGCGCCGTGAAGCTGCCGCGCGACGTCGTCCACATCTATCGGTCGCGGTTTCTCTGGAACGGCGTGCTGTACGAGCGGCTGCGGCTCGTCAACTACGCCGCGGACACGGTGCGGCTGACGATCGTGTACGAATTCGCCGCCGACTACGCCGATATCTTCGAGGTGCGCGGCACCCGTCGCGAGCGGCGCGGCGCGCAGCTCGGCACGCGCCGGGACGACGACTGGATGGAAACCGGGTATCGCGGCCTCGACGGCGTCGTGCGTTGCACGCGCATCGAGTGGGATCAGCGTCCGGTTGACGTTCGCGACGAACAGGCATCGTGGGACGTCTCGCTCGCGCCGCACGAGACGCTCACGCTCTCGATGCAGGTGAGCTGCGTCGTGGAGTCCAGTTCCGCGCCTTCAGCGCCGTCACTCGACGACGCGTATCGGATGTTGTGCGATCGACAGCGCGAGGCGGCCGCGGCGTACGCGAGGGTCGATACATCCAACAGACAATTCGACGCGTGGATCCAGCGATCGTTCGCCGACGTGCAGATGATGGCGACCGACACGGCGTACGGGCCGTATCCCTATGCGGGCGTGCCGTGGTTCAACACGGCGTTCGGGCGCGACGGCATCATCACGGCGCTCGAGCTGCTCACGGTCAATCCGTCGCTGGCGCGCGGTGTCCTCCGGTACCTCGCAGCGACGCAGGCGGACGCGGTGGTCCCGGATCGCGACGCCGAGCCGGGCAAGATTCTCCACGAGACGCGCGGCGGCGAGATGGCGGCGCTGGGCGAGGTGCCGTTCGGGTTGTATTACGGCAGCGTCGACGCGACGCCGCTTTTCGTGGTGCTCGCCGGCGCGTATTACCGGCGGACGGCGGACCGCGCGCTGCTCGAACACCTGTGGCCGCACGTGGAGCGCGCGCTCGCATGGATCGATCGCTACGGCGACCGCGACGGCGACGGCTTCGTCGAGTACGAGCGCCGCACGCCAACGGGGCTGGCGCACCAGGGCTGGAAGGACTCGCAGGACTCGGTGTTCCACGCGGACGGCGTGCTCGCGGACGCGCCGATCGCGCTCTGCGAAGTCCAGTCGTACGTGTTCGGCGCGCGCAAGGCCGCCGCGATGCTCGCGCGGGCGCTCGGCTCCTCGTCACGCGCCGAAGAACTGGAGCACGCGGCGGAGGATCTGCGCGGCCGATTCGAGCGCGACTTCTGGTCGGAGGAGTTGGGAATGTACGCGCTCGCGCTGGACGGCGCGAAAC
>Ga0066710_100006329_pt1 | contig 11025 bp, 9 predicted proteins | sample GraSoiAngelo_159_FD_79666 | JGI IMG/M metagenome (GOLD analysis project Ga0066710, IMG submission 79666) | Grasslands soil microbial communities from the Angelo Coastal Reserve, California, USA - 14_1009_16_40cm | ecosystem: Environmental > Terrestrial > Soil > Grasslands | place: USA...
CCCACCACGATCAACACGGCCGCGAACAAGCCCACGAGAACGACCGCCGCAGAGGGAGAAACTTGCGTTGCGACGAAGGACTCGAGTCGGGAGGAAGCCATGTCGACCGTCCGCGGTGAGCCCGCGATCGCGTACCCGTCGCGCGACACGGAGACCGTGACGACGTGCGTCGACGTCGCCGTGGCGGTGATCACGCGATCCTCGACCGCGATCCACGCCGCCAGCCCCTGTCCGTCGGTGACCCGTGACGAAAGCGACGCTCCGTCGACGGTAACGGAGACCGCCGCGCCGGCGACGGCGCGACCGTCCGAGGTCGCGACGCGCACGGAGAGGAAGTTCGCGACCGCGAGTCGCGACGGCGCGATGATCGTCCGTTCGGAGGCGACATCGGTGAAGGTGCAGTTGAGGACCGTCGCGATCGAGTCCACGAGGAGGAAGTCCTGGCCCGCGCTTGCAATCGAGACGTTCGCGAGGACCGCCGCGCTCCCCGCCAGGTTCACGGCCCGAGACGTCGCGCCCGAGAAACTGCCGCCCTCGACGCGCAGGTTGTCCGAGTCGACGGCCCGGAGACTGTTCTCGCCCCCCGCCACCCGCAGGCCCTGGATGGCGATGCCCGGATCATCGACGACGAAGACGCCATCATGATCGGGATCCGCGATTGACACGTTCGCGATGGTGGCGGTGGCGTTCTCGACATGGAGCCCAGTCCCGAATCCTTCGATCGTTGCATCCCTCACAATGCCCGCGGATCGGATGAGGTTCACCCCGTCCCCCGTCCCATCGCGGGCCACGAGGCCGATGATCGTTGGCGAGCTGTCGACCGCGCCGACCGCGTCGGTCACATGTTCCACGATCGCGTTCACGAGCCGGCCCGAGCCGCCGGCGAGGAAGTGGACGCCGCCCCAATCGCCGGGCGATGGCGGGAACATGCCGGACGTCAGGTTGATCCGTGCGACGGGGGAACCGTCGCCCGTCAACGTGCCCGCCACGAACAGGCGGCTCGACGGACAGAACTTGACCGTGACCCCCGCCTCGATCGTCAGGGTGGCGGTGGCGTCGACGAGAAGATCCCCGCAGACTCGCCACGGGCTTCGGGCCAAGTCCCATGCCCTCGTCGTTCCCGCGGTCACGTTCGTGGCGGGCGTCGACGGACCGTAGACAGGGAAGGAGGTCGCGTTCGAGACCGTGTCGTTGCCGAGGTAGGTCGCCGTCACTCGATAGCTGGCTCCGACCACGTCCGGGGCCCAGGCGTCCGTCGCCTCGCCGTTCGCGACGTTGACGGTCGCTTGGCGGGCGACCGCGGTGGAAGGATAGTACCAGATGAACTGTACGCGCTCGAGGCGGCTGACGTTGCCCAGGACCCACCCGGGTTTCGCGGTGAAGTTCGCCACGGTCGTCGCGACTTGGCCGCGTTCAAAGCCAGACGGGACCATGGAGACCTCGATTCCCCGCGCAATCACGTAATCCGAAAGCGCCCATGCTCGGAAAGGGGCGGATCCATAGATGATGGGCGGCGAACCGTTCGTCTGGTTCGCCGTCACGTTCACGTGATATGCGCCCGACATGACCGGGGTCCAGTTCCCGGCGGCCGTCGCGATCGTGTTCGACACCCGGACCTTCGGAACGTACTCGATGCGTTGGAGGACCCAGGTCGCGTTGAACCATTCGACGCGGGCGGGCTCGCTGATTTGGATGAAGGAACCTGTGTACTGGATCGTCGCGTTCGCGGAAACGGCCATGCCCACGAAATAGTCCGACCGGTCCGTGGCCACCGTCACAACGGTCACCGGCGCCTGCGCGACGGGCGCGAGGGCAACAAGGAAGAGCCCTGTCAGTAGGACGGTGAGAAGGTGGCGCCGACTCACAGGGCGAGAAGATGAGTTTCCCTCAGTATATTAGTTTACCCGGGAACCCGGACCCGTTCGGGGGCCACCGGCCGTGCGTGGTATGCTGGTAAGTCGTTCGGTGAGCACCGCCACAGCCTTATCCCGCGCCCGGGGCTTCACGCCTTGGCGCTAGGCTCATGGGTGGGGTCAAGGACCGGGGGGGCCTTGGAGGAGGGGCATCCCGCCGGTCCGGGCGATGCAATCGTCCCGGAATCTGCTGCGCAAACTTCTAAGTGGCGGCCCCAACATCGCTCGGGGGTGCGCGGCCCGGTCCCGTTCTTGCTCGCTCTCCTACTCCTTGCGCCGACCCTCCCGCGGGCTGCCGCGGTCCCGCCGACGGACCTCTCAATCCTGTTTGACGGAACCCCGGACACCGTCGTCTACGTGAACGGAAGTACGGTCGAGGCGTCGGCGATCCTAAACTTCACCGGCCCCCCCGACCCCCCGCCATTGCTCGGGGACATCGCCTTTCAATGGGGCGCACCGAATGGGACCGTCGTCGCCACCGCCACCGTCCATCCCGACGCGAACGGATCCGCGATCAGCGCGTATCGAGTGGCCCTTGAGGGCTCCTGGTCGGTGAACGCGACGTACCTCGGGACTCCGGCGCTCTGGCGGAACCATACGTTCGGAGTCGCTCCCGACACGTGGAGCGGAGCCCCGGTCATTCTGCCAAAGAGCACGATGGTCGGAAGGAACGCGACGCTGACCATCGCCGCGGGGATGACGGTGATGTTTGATCCCGGGGCGAGCCTACGGATCAAGGGCACGGTGGCGGCCGTCGGAACGACCCCGTCCCCGATCTTGTTCACCGCCAATTCGTCCTCGCCGGTCCCCGGCTTCTGGGGATCCCTCGTATTCCTGCCGGAGAGCGCGAACGGCTCCGTCCTCGATCAAGTGCGGGTCCAGTACTGCACGGACGGCATCACCATAGCGGGAGGGGACCCTCGCATCGATCACGCGTTCGTCGCCGACGCCTCGGGAGACGGTTTCCGAGTCGTGAACACGACTGTAACAATGCTCGACATCGGCGCGACACGAGCGACCAACGGCCTGAGGATCGAAAACAGCACTCTCGCGGTGGACACGGCCGCGTTCCTTCACTCGAAAACGGGCATTTTGGGATTTGGCGGGAGCGGAGACCTACGCAACGTGACGTTCGACAACGCGTCGTGGGCGGGAATCCGTGCGAGCGGGGCGGCAATCACCGTCCGCGATTCCGCGTTTGGCGGGGGAGGCGCATCCGGGCTCGACCTGACCAACGCGCTCGTCCACGGAGAGCGGCTCTCCTTCGCCTCGTTGCAGAATGGAGTGCGCGCCGATGGGCCCGGCACCTCGGCAACCTTCGGGAACTCCTCATTCGGCAGCGCGACCGTCCGCGACTTCTTGGTGATCAACGGGGCCCGCGTGGCGGTGATCAACGGCACGTTTCCCCCGGGCGGAGAACGCGGGTCCCTGACCACCGACTCGCAGGTCACTCTTTGGAACTACCTCACGACCGTCGTCGTCAACTATGATGCCAACAACGCAACCCTGGCGGGCGCGACCGTTGACGTGTTCAGCAACAAGACGCGGGTGTCGCGCGCGATTACCGGGGCGAACGGGACGATTCCCGATCAGCTCCTCCTCTATCGTCGGTACGCCGACGCGTTTTCGCAACCCACGGTGCGCGTCCTCGTGAACCTCTCCGGGTACGCGTTCGCATTCAACAATCGTTCCCTCATCATGGACCAGGCCACGACCGCACGATTCCAGGGGAGCGTGGCTGACCTCGACCACGACGGGGATCCGGACTTCTCGGACTTGGACATCGACGGCGATGGCCTCACGAACAGTGCAGAATTCGCACTGGGCACCAACCCTCGAAATTGGGACACGGATGGAGATGGGATGCCCGACGGATGGGAGTTCGACCACCAGCTCCGGCCCCGCGATGCGTCGGACCGGACCGAGGACCCCGACGGAGATGGTCTCGGGAACTACGCCGAGTACGTCCTCGGCACGGACCCACGAAGCGCCGACACCGACGGGGACGGGATGCCCGACGGATGGGAGGTCCAATACCAGCTATACCCGACGAACGCGACGGACGCAGACCGGGACGCGGACGGAGACGGGTTCACGAACCTGCAGGAATTCTTGGCGGGGACGAATCCACAGGATCCGGGCAGCTACCCGCGGCCCAATGACTACACGGCCGCCTGGTCCTTCCTCGTCGGGGTCATCGCGGCGCTGGCCATCATCCTACTTTCGTGGACCCTCGTCCGTCGAAACCGGCGGCGCCGGGAGACGCCCCACGTGAAGCAGGACGATGCGCCGGCCGACGAGGACGCTCCGCCCCGGCAGCCCTAGAGTTCGATCAGCCCGCGAGGGGCGGTGGACAGCAACTCGGGCCCGCGGCTCGTGATCAGGACGTCGTCCTCGATCCGGACGCCGCCAAATCCCGGCACGTACACCCCGGGCTCGTTCGTGAAGACCATGTCCTTCCGCAGGACGAGGTCACTCGCCTGATTGAGCGCCCCGCCGTCGTGCACGGCCAGCCCGACGCTGTGCCCCAGCCCGTGGATGAACCGACCCTTGAACTCCGTGGCGTCGATGATCGAACGGGCCGTCGTGTCGACCGCTTTCGCCTTGACCCCAGGCCGCATTCGCTCGAGGGACTCCGCCTGGGCGCGGCGAACGATCGCGTGCATCGACCGCTGCCGGGCCGTGGGTCTCCCCACGACCACCGTACGCGTTACATCCGAACAGTACAGTTTGCACCGCGCCCCGAAGTCGATCACGATCAGGTCGCCCCTCCGGATCTTTCGGGGTCCCGCCGTGTAATGCGGTTCGGCGCTGTTTGGCCCACTGCCCACGATCGTCCGGAACGAAGCGCCGGACGCCCCGCGTCGCTGCATCGCGTAGACCAGGTCCGCCGCGACGTCGCTCTCCGTCCGCCCCTCCCGAATGCTGGGGAGGGTGTCGGCGAGGGCCTGGGACGCGACCCGAGCTGCCTTCCGCAAGAGCTCGATCTCCCCCCGTTCCTTCACGAGGCGCGCTTTCATCACGGCCTGGCTCACGTCGGTGAACTTCGCCTTCGGCGCGAACGCGCGAAGTTCCTCGGCAGCCTTGTGCGTAATCTCCGAGAAGTTGAGACCGATTTTCCGGTGACCTCTCAGGAGCTTCTTGTACGCCGCTTCGCGCTCGGCGCGGGAGAAGAACGGATAGAGTGGCAGCCCGCTCTTTTTCGCCGCCTCCTCCTCGAGGGCGGACGTGGCGACCTCCACGCCCCCATCGGGATAGCAAAAGGCGGCGCATCCCTCGAACAGGCCATCGAGCAGTCCGGTCGCGTACATGAACGCCATGTCCACGTGGGGATCCGTCGAGTTCGCGAACACGACGAGGTCGACCCCATCGTCGATGCTGGCGAAGATGCGTCGGACGCGCGAGCTCATCGTTGTCCCAAACGAGGCCCCCGTAAATAAGGCTTGGCGGGATCGGACCAATCCTTAACCGCGGGACTCCGTTCGCCCGGCGTGGCGCGGAGGAAGAAGGGGCAGGAACGGCGGATCGCTGCCGAACGAATCGACGTGCTGTTCCAGATGGCGGAGCGCGAAGGCCACGCCGACCATCTCGCGAGGTCGGATCGGTACGTCGAACTCGCCCGAAAGATCGGGATGCGATACAACGTGCGGCTCCCTTCCGAGTACAAGCGACGGGTGTGTCGCGAGTGCCACGCGTACTTGCTCCCGCCAAAGACCGCGCGCATCCGGATCGGCGAATCGCGCGTTGTCACGACCTGCCTCCGTTGCGGCGCGGTCATGCGGTTCCCGTACCTGCGGGAACAGAAGATGCGCCGGCGTCAATAGCTCGTCGTCATGTCGAGCTTCCCCGCCTTCCGCGCAAGATATTCCATCCACCGGAACATGCCGATGGACAGCACGAAGAACGCCGCTGCGGATACCGCCAGAAGCCCCAGCATTGTGAGCGGGTCGCCCACGATGCCCGTGTCGATCTGGTATTCCGGCGGGAGGACGAGCCTCCGCGTGATCTCGAACCAGTAGGTGAGCGGAAGGGCCCGACCGACGAACTGAGCCCATTGCGGGAGGATGGAAAGGGGAAACAGGATGCCGCAGAATAGGTAGAACAGCCCCGGGATCCCTTCCGCGAGCCCGTGCACGTGGCGGGCGGTGAGGAATGAGAGGGCCGCGAGGCACACACCAATACCGACGAGCGTGAGGATGCCGAGGAGGAACGCCGCCACGAACAGCGGGAGGTCCCCGAGTGCGAGAACCAATCGGATCTGAAGAAACCCGACCCCGAAACCGAGGGTGATGAGGACCGCGAAGGCGGCGACGACGACCTTTGTCGTCGCGCGGCCGACGATGTAGGTATAGTACGAGATCGGGGAGATGTACGTGTACCGCAGGGTCTGGTACCACTCGCGGTCCTGTTGAATCACCTGGAAAGTGCCGAAGAGCGTGTTGCCCACGAAGATGAAGAATGCGTTGCCGACGTAGACGAAATTGAACAGCGCCGGGTCGTCGATCTTCCCGATGAACGCGAACGCCACGTACATCAGCACGAGGATGAAGGCACTCGCGATCGGTTTGATCACGGAGTAAATCGCGAACAGCGACGGCCGCGTCCAGTTCGACTCGATCTGCCAGCCGAGCCAAGCGGCCCACTTAAACGAGCGCCAGTGGCGGCTTATGGTCGGGTTCATTGATGCCGTGAGGTCAGCCTCCCTTCCCGTTTCGCGAGCGTTTCCATGTAGCCGAGGCTCAGGCGGGCGAGGACGAGGAACAGGACGCAGAGACCTAGCAGGATCGTAAGTTCGAGCCCTACCGAGAGGAGCCAGAATTGCCCGCCGAAGAAGCCGGGGAACAGCAGCTGCCGGAGCGCATCCAGACCGAGGGCGGCAGGGATGATGGACGCCGCGAACGCGACGGCGGGGCCGAGGATCCGGACGGGGAAGTAGAATCCGGAGGCGAGGAAGACGGGTTCTTCGAGGAGCGCAGACAGGTTCCACGCCTCTCTCCCGTACAGAAGGTACAGGGACGCGAGCATCATTCCCATGCCGTACAGCGCGACGAGGGTGGCGAAGAACACGGCCATGAGCATCCACGGGTCTGTTAGCTGGAAGGACACTCCGAACACAAACACGCCCGCGACGAGGGTCGTCACGGCGCGGACGGAGGTCATGAAGATCCCCCCGAGCGCCATCCCGCCGAGGAGCGACATCCGGGACATCGGCGCCATCATGTACAGCTGCAGGTTCCCCATTTCCTTTTCCCAGTATAGCTGGGACGCCATCGACCACAGGACGTTCATCCAGAATGCGGTCATCGTGCCGCCGAGGACGACGAAGCCGACTAGCGCGTTGACGTTCGCCTGCGCGGCGGCGATGGCGGCGGCTCGGGCCGTGTCAGAGAGCGTCGGGTCGGCGACGAGGGTGGCAATCGCCCGTGCCCCGAACGCCTGATAGATGAACACGTACACCGCAATTCCCAAGAGCGGGAGGAGCCCTTCGAAGAAGATCCAAGAGGGCTCCCGGTTCGCGCCGACGATGCGCACGTACGCCCGTCCCCAGACGGACCGGAGGTTCACGGCGACGGGGCTGACGGTCTCACTCACTCGAGGGACCTCCCGACCATGCTGATGAACACATCCTCGAGCGTGGGTTCCGACTTGTGGAGGTAGTGAATCTTGCTGCCTTGGCGCACGACTTCGCTCATGATGTCGCTGACTGCGGATTCTTCCTCGAGGATGAACGTGAGCTTCAGCACGCTCCCCCCGCCATCGCTCGTCTCGCTGAAGTTCTTGACTCCTGCGATGCCCTTCAGGGGACTCGTGTCCTTCAACGGATCGACCTCGAGCCGGAACGTCGTGTCCTTCTTCAGACGCCGCTTCAGGTTGCCGGGGGTGTCCACGGCCAGGATTCGGCCGTTGTTGATGATCGCGAGGCGGTCGCACATGTCGTCGGCCTCCATCATGTAATGGGTCGTCAAGAGGACCGTCTTGCCCTTCTGCCCCCGGACCCAGTTCATGACGTACTCCCGGATCACGCGGGATGCGTTCACGTCGAGCCCCAACGTGGGTTCGTCAAGGAAGAGAATATCCGGGTCCGTGACGAAACCCCGGATCATGTTCATCTTTTGGCGCTGCCCGCTCGAGAGGACGCGCACCTTCGAGTCACGCTTGTCCCAGAGGCCGAACGTGTGAAGCAACTCGTCGATCTTCGGCTTCGCGACCTTGCTCGGGACCCCGTAGAATTGGGAGAACATCCAGATGTTCTCGCGCGTGGTGAGGAGTCCGTATCCGCTCGTCTCACCGCCGCTGACCATGTTGATCTTGGTGCGAATCGGGAACGGGTCCTTCGTGACGTCATACCCTGCCACGAACGCTTCTCCGGAGGTCGGCAGCAGGAGGGTGCACAGGATCTTGATCAACGTCGTCTTCCCCGCGCCGTTCGGCCCGAGGAGCCCGAACAGCTCCCCGTCCCGGATCTCGAGGTCCACGCCATCGAGGGCGGTGACGGGGCCTGCCGGCTCGCCGTTCTCCGGCTTCCGCCGCCGAAGGAACTTCCGCTTCGCGTCGAACACGCGCGTCAGGCCCTTCGTCTGAACCGCTAGCGCCATGGCAGTGCCCACACACCCGCGGCATCGCCGCCGCGCTCCGACCGTGTCACGCCCGCGCCAGCTGCTTGTATCGGGTCACATACCCGGCGATTCGATTCCGCATGATGGAGGTCGTGACGTCTGTGAGCTCTGAGACCTTCGCTTTGTTGTGATCGAAGTCGTCCGTGAACGAGTCGGGGTACAGGCGGAGGAGCTCCTTGGCGACGCGCTTGATATACGTCGGCCGAATGTTTCCCATGATACACCCGTTGCTACCGCGGTGAAGCCTTTGGAAAGGAGGGACATAGATAAAGATTGTTGTCGGAACCGCGCGAATGACTCGGGCGTCGCCTCTCGACGGCGCGCGGATAAACGATTAAATAGGGAACCCAGATTCGGCTCCGTCCCCGGGGTGGGATGGCGTGGAAGAATCTCTTGCGGCCGTGGAGGTCATCCGGCAGTCCGACGGATACCTCGCCAAGGTCCAAAGCGAGCTGGGCGGGGTCCGCGAGTATCGGGGCATGACGTTCGAGTCAATCCTCGAGCAGGTGATCATCGATCTCCAGGAAGAGTTCGAGGTCCCTGAGCTTGGGCCGTGACCTTACGCGGAAGCCGTGTAGTCGTACACGCCTTTCCCGGTCTTTCGCCCGAGGCGGCCCGCGCGGACGTACTGCCTCAGCAGGGGTGAAGGACGGAACTTACCATCGCCCGTTTCCCGGAACAGCGTCTCCATCGTATCGAGTCCGATGTCCAAGCCCGTGAAGTCGGCGAGCTCGAACGGACCCATGGGCATGTTCGTGCCGAGCTTCATCGCCTTGTCGATGTCCTCCGCCGTCGCGACCCCTTCCAGGAGGAGGTTGAACGCCTCGTTCATCATCGGGACGAGGAGACGGTTCACGACGAAGCCGGGCGCCTCCCTGACCTCGACGGCCTCCTTCCCGAGCTTGAGACAAAACGACTTCGCGAACGCGATCGTGTCGCTTGAGGTCTCGCTTCCGCGGATCACCTCGACGAGCTTCATCACGGGTGCGGGATTGAAGAAGTGCATCCCGACGAACCGGTCCGGGCGCTTCGTGGAGGCCGCCATCTCGGTGATGCTGAGGGAGGAGGTGTTCGACGCGAAGACCACCTCCGGCGGGCAGCTGCGCTCTGCTTCCGCCCAAACCTGCTTCTTGAGCTCCATCTTCTCCGGGACGGCCTCGATGACGAGCTGCGCCCCTTTCACCGCGGACGCGACGTCGGTCGTGCCCTGGATCCGAGCGACGACGGCGTCGACCTCGGCGGCGGTCATCTTCCCCTTCTCCACGCGCTTCATCAACGGCCCCCGGATGCGCTTGAAGCCCGCGTCCACGAACTTCTGCTCGATATCTCGCATCGCGACCGCGTATCCGGCCTGGGAGCACACCTGGGCGATCCCCGCACCCATCGCTCCGGCGCCGAGCACGCACACCTTCTTGACGTCCTCGACCTGCATTGCGCCCGCCCCTGGGAGGGAGCCCCCGATGGGGACGCGAGGTATTTGAGGGCTAAGGCTGGCTCGTCCCGCGGGGCGGGAACCTAGATGGGATGTTCGGCCGTTCCGCCCGTGTGCGTCGTGGCCCACAAGCAGCGATTCTCACCGCCATCGTTTGCGTGTCGTTCGCGTCGGTCTTCATCCGGTGGAGCGCATCGCCCGCGCTGACAATCGCCCTCTACCGGATGGGGTTCGCAACCGTTCTCCTGTCGCCGTTCCTCGCGACCGCCAAAGGCGCACAGCTTCGCACGCTCACCGTCCGCGACTACGGCCTGCTGGCGGTGGTCGGGTTCGCACTGGCGGCGCACTTCGCGACGTGGATCCTCTCCCTGCGACTGGTGGACGTCGCGACCTCCGTCGTGATCGTCACGTCCCATCCGTTGCTCGTTGCGGTCGTGTCCCACTTCGCCTTTCGGGAACGCGTGAGTCGCTCGGCAATCCTCGGCATCGGCGTCGGCTTTGGCGGCGTTCTCGTGATCGCGCTCGCCCAAGCCGGACGCGGTTCGAACCCGCTTCTAGGAAGCTTCCTGGCCTTCCTGGGGGCAATCGGAGCGGGGGCCTATCTCTTGGCGGGACGCCGGCTTCGTCCACGAATGGACCTTGCACCTTACGCAGTCAACGTGTACGGATTCGCCACCCTGTTCCTCGTCCTCTTCTCCGTCGTCGCCGCCACCCCGGTCGTCATAACCACGGACTTCGCGAGGGAGATGGTGCTGTTCTTGCTCTTGGCCGTGGTTTCCCAAATCGGCGGGCACACGCTCTACAACTACGCGCTGCGCCACGTCAGCGCGACTGTTGTTTCCACGAGCCTGTTAGGAGAACCGGTGGGGGCCTCGATCCTCGCGTTCCTCCTCCTCGGGGAGGTCCCGGGGTGTTCTGGCGGGGCGTGTCCCTCGTCGACCACGTTCCTCATCATCGCCGGCAGCGCGCTCGCCTTGGCGGGCATCTACCTCACCGCTCGGAGTTCGGGCGGGACGCAGACCGACGTCCCTTGATCGCCGCTCAAGCTCTCGAGCGTGCGCTC
>Ga0066710_100006332_pt1 | contig 11022 bp, 12 predicted proteins | sample GraSoiAngelo_159_FD_79666 | JGI IMG/M metagenome (GOLD analysis project Ga0066710, IMG submission 79666) | Grasslands soil microbial communities from the Angelo Coastal Reserve, California, USA - 14_1009_16_40cm | ecosystem: Environmental > Terrestrial > Soil > Grasslands | place: USA...
GCGCTGACGACAACCGAAGCTGGAACTGTGGAGTGGAAGGCCCGACGGAAGATCCCGCGGTCGACAAGCTCCGGACGCGACAGGTGAAGAACTTCTTCGCCGTGACCATGCTATCCGCAGGGACGCCCATGATGCTCATGGGCGACGAGGTGCGGCGCACCCAGGGCGGCAACAACAACGCCTATTGTCAGGATAACGAGACGAGCTGGTTCGACTGGACACTGCTCGCGAAGCGCGCCGACGTGCACCGGTTCGTGACCTTGCTCAATGCTCGCCGGGTGTTCCGAGACGCCGAGCCGGAGCGGCAGCGCGTGGCCCTGAACCAGCTGATCCGCGAGGCGGACATCACCTGGCACGGCGTGAGACTCCACGAGCCCGACTGGCGACATTCTTCCCACAGTGTGGCGTTGACGGCGAAGTTGACGACCCACCGCGTGTTCGTTCACGTGATCCTCAACGTGTACTGGGAGCCGCTCGAGTTCGCGCTCCCCCCGGTCGCCAACGGCGCTCGAGATCCATGGCGCCGATGGATCGATACCTTCCTCGATTCCCCCGACGATATCGTTGACTGGGAGCGAGCGCCCGCGGTTCCCGGCCATAGCTATCGGGCGGAGCCACGCTCCGTGGTGGTGCTGTTCGCCGGCCTCGAGCCGGAGCGCCAATCGCCGGGCGGCCGTCGAGCTCTGCATGGGGCGTGACCAGGGGATCGCACGGAGAGCCCTGAACCCCTCAGGGGGTGCCGCGGCTCAGTCAGCCGGGAGTGTTCCCACCGCTCAAAGGCAGCGCGGTCGTGAACTCCCCCGATCCGACCGAGCACATCCGCACCGTCCTGCGTGGACTGTCGGGCAAGGCCATCGGCGGCGTGACCTACGCGTCCGCCATGCCCGCCTTCGCCGACCAGCTCACCGACGAGGAGGTGGCGGCCGTCCTCAGCTACGAGCGCACCAGCTGGGGAAACCAGGCCCCACCGGTGAAGCCGGAGGACGTTGTCGCCCGTCGGTGACGCCATGAGAGTGGTGGCGATCGGCATGGCCGTGACGTTGAGCGTGCTCCTGGTGCAGGGCGCGGCCAGCGGCCTCGGCGTGGAGTCGATCGGCTGGCTCCTCGCGAGGCGTGCCGTAGGCACGCACGTCTTGGCCAACGCCCTCGCGACCCTGATGCTCATCGTCGTCCTGCTGGCAGGGCACTTGGTGCAAATAGCCGTATGGGCGACGGTCTTCCTTGTCACCGGTGAATTCCCAGCGTTCGCCGACGCGTTCTACCACTCGGCGGTCAACTACACGACACTCGGCTACGGCGACATCGTCATGTCTCCGCGCTCCCGCCTCTTGGGGCCGCTGGAAGCGGTGAGCGGCACACTGGCCTTCGGCTGGTCGACCGCGATCATTGTAGCGGTCGTGATCCGGCTGGTCCGCGTCCGACACCGCGCGGAACTCGGACGGGGCGGTAGCCCCTGATCGACGTGCCGGTACCCGATCTCCTCGTGGAGCACGGTGTGGCGGTGTTCTTCGGCTGGGCCTTTGCCGTGCAGGCCGGGCCGCCGGCTCCGGCCATTCCCATGCTGCTTGGGCAGCGAGGTGGTCTTTTACTGTGCGGAGCCGAGAGAGGCGACGAGCGCCCGGATGGCCCTCCTCCTGAGCTCCCACGGTTACAAGGATCTCCACCCTCTGAGCGGGGGGCTCGAGGGGTGGCGCCAGGCCGGATTCGTCGTTGAACCCCTGCGCGTCGAGACGCTCCGCGCGCGGTGATGGCTCGATGAGCCGGCCGGCAACGGAGTCGCACGTGCCTCGTCTCATCTTTTTTCGCGACCCTTCGTAAGAAACTCGCGAGCTCGAGTCGTGTCCTCAATGGAACCAAGCGTTTAGCGTTGGCCCGCGCCTTGCTCGTCTCCGGTGGGCATGCGAATCCATCGCCTCGTGGCACCTGACGCGGGCGTCTTTGCCCTGAGCGGAGACATGGCCATCGAACATCCGACCCGGCTGCAGACGTTCCTCCTCGACGAAGCGAAGGGCCGACGCGGTCATGGGCGCACCGCCCGGGCATCCGACGAGCCGGGACTCCAAGCGGTGTCTACGCGATGACGCCGATCCAGACACCGAGCATCTTCGCGCCGGTTTCGACTCCGGCCTTCGCGATTCGCGACCTGTCCTTCTTCGTTCTCGCCATCATGGCCGCGATCTTCCTGATCGTCGCGGGCATTGCGATCTACACGCTCATCCGGTTCGGCCGGCGCCCGACGAACCCGCAGGCCGAGCCGGCGCAGGTGTATGGCAGTACCCAGATCGAGCTGGCGTGGACGGTCGTGCCCCTCTTGATCGTCGTCGTCCTCTTCCTGGTCACCGCCCGGTACATCTATGGGATCGAGCGCCGCCCGCAACCGCCGGACGCGCTCGAGCTCACCGTCGTCGGCCACCAGTGGTGGTGGGAGATCCGCTACCCGAAACTCGGCATCGTCACCGCGAACGAGATCCACGTCCCCGTGAGTGACGCCGCCAACCCGGCGCCGACGTTCATCACCCTGGAGTCGGTCGACGTGGCGCACAGCTTCTGGGTTCCGCAGCTGGCGGGAAAGATGGACGTGATCCCGAACAAGACGAATCGCGTCTGGATCGAGCCACAGCAGGTCGGGACGTACGTCGGCCAGTGCGCCGAGTACTGCGGCCTCCAGCACGCGTTGATGCTCCTCGTCGTGGTCGTTCATCCGAAAGACGAGTTCCGGAAGTGGGTCGCGGCGCAACAGGCCGCACCGGCGGAGGTGCCGACGGCGAGGGAGGGCCGCGAGCTCTTCGCATCGCTGGCTTGCATCAACTGCCACAGTGTCCGGGGAACGCCGGGCAACGGCGTGTTCGGCCCGGACCTGACGCATTTGATGAGCCGCTCGACGCTCGGCGCGGGCGCCGCCAGCAACACGCCGGCGAATCTTCGCGCCTGGGTGAAGGACCCGAGCGCGCTCAAGGCCGGCGCCCTCATGCCGGGGATGAAGCTCGACGACGCTCAACTCGACCAACTGCTCGCGTATCTCGTGACGCTGCGCTGACACCATGGCGACCGCGCCCGTGCCCGCTCCCCTTTCCACGCCGCACGACATCATCGAGGCCTCGAGCCCGTCCGGCCTCGCGGCGACCCTACACGACTGGGTGGTGACGGTGGACCACAAGCGCCTCGGCATCATGTACGTGGTGACCGGTCTGGTCTTTCTCGTGATCGGTGGCGTCGAGGCGTTTCTCATGCGCCTGCAGCTCGCGCAGTCCGGCCTCACGCTCGTGCCGGCCGAGACGTTCAATCGTCTGTTCACGCTCCACGGCACCACGATGGTCTTCCTGGTCGGGATCCCGATCGTCTTCGGCTTCGCCAACTATCTGGTTCCGTTGATGATCGGCGCGCGAGATCTCGCCTTTCCCCGGCTGAACGCCTTCGGATTCTGGATTCTCCTCTTCGGCGGGGTGCTGCTGTACTGGAGCTTCGTCGGTGGGGACGGGCTCTACGGCGCCGGCTCGGCGCCGGCCGTCGGATGGTTCGCCTATGCGCCCCTCACCGAACGCGCCTTCACCCCGGGCAACGCCACCGACTACTGGAATCTGTCCGTGCTCGTTACGGGCTTCGGGACGATCGCGACCGCCATCAACTTGATCGCGACCATCGCCACGATGCGGGCGCCCGGGATGACACTCGGGCGGATGCCCGTCTACGTGTGGACGGTGCTGACCGTCTCCGCGATGACGCTCATCATCTTGCCGCCCCTGTCCGCCGCCCAGATCATGTTGCTGCTGGACCGGTTCCTCGGCGCCCACTACTTCGACACCCAGGCGGGTGGCTCCGCCATCATCTGGCAGCACTTCTTCTGGTTTTTCGGCCACCCTGAAGTCTACATCCTGATGGTGCCGGGTTTCGGATTCGTCTCCGAGATCATCCCGGTGTTCTCCCGCAAGGTCATCTTCGGCTACGTGACCCTGGTCGCGGCCACCGTGTCGATCGGCGCCGTCGCCATGAGCACGTGGGCCCACCACATGTTCACGGTCGGCATGGGCGGCACCCTGAATTCGTTCTTCGCGGCCTCGACCATGCTCGTCGCCGTCCCGACCGGAGTGAAGATCTTCAACTGGCTGGGCACGCTCTACGGCGGCAAGCTGCGTTTCCGGACACCGCTGCTGTTCTGCTGCGCCTTCCTGTTCCAGTTCCTCTGCGCGGGCCTGACCGGCGTCATGCTTGCGGTTGCGCCGTTCGACTGGCAGCTCACCGACTCGTATTTCGTCGTCGCGCACTTCCACTTCGTCCTGTTCGGCGCTTTGATCTTCACGATCTTCGCTGCCCTCTACTACTGGTTCCCCAAGGCGACTGGCCGGATGCTGAGCGAGCGGGTCGGGCGGTGGGTCTTCTGGCTGCTCGTCGTTGGGTTCAACGTCACCTTCGTCACGATGCACTTCCCGGGAGTCCTCGGAATGCCCCGGCGGATCTACACATATCCTGCCGATCGCGGCTGGGACCTCTTGAACCTCGTGACGACGCTGGGCGTGCCGTTGCAGGCGCTCGCGGTGCTGATCTTCGTCATCAACGTCGTGTATTCACTCCGCCACGGCGCGCCAGCCGGCGACAACCCCTGGGAGGCCTGGACGCTCGAATGGGCCACGACCTCTCCGCCGCCCGCGTACAACTTCGCGACGGTGCCCCCGGTGACCAGTCGGCGGCCCTTGTGGGACGCGCAGCATCCCGACGACCCGGACTGGCCACATGAATAGCGCGGCATCGCGTGGGCGCGCTGGCGTCATCGGGTTCATCGTGGCCGAGGCGTCGCTCTTCGGTGTCTTCGTGGTCGCCTACCTCTTCTATCTCGGCAAGAGCGTGACCGGCCCGACTCCGAGAGAGGTGCTCGACCTGCCGATCGTCGGCACGCTGTGCCTGCTGTCGAGCAGCGTCACCGTCGCGCTGGCGGCGCGAGCGCTCGCCGCCGCGCGGGTTACGCGCGCCGGTTTCTGGCTGTTCGTCACCGTCGTGCTCGGTCTCGCGTTCCTGGGCAGCACGGCGCGGGAGTGGCGCCGGCTCATTGTCGACCGAGGCCTCACCATCGGCACGAATCTCTTCGGGACGACGTTCTATCCTCTGGTGGGCCTCCACGCGTCGCACGTCATCCTCGGGCTCATCATGCTGGGCCTCTGCCTCGCCCTCGCTTGTTCCGGCGCCCTCAAGGCCATCCATGCGGAACGCGTCGAGCTCGTCTCCTGGTACTGGCACTTCGTGGACGGGGTCTGGGTCGTCGTCTTCACCGTCGTCTACGTGATCGGACGATGATCAAGCCAGCCGTCGGCGCCATGGCCGCCGCCGTCCCGCGGGACCGGTATCAGGTGGCGTCCGACCTCGTCGCCCTCACGAAGCCTCGCGTCCTCCTGATGGTCCTCGCGACCACGCTGGTCGGCTACTTCGTGGCACGGCGCGGACCGGCGGGCTACCTCCGGGTGGCCCACTTGCTCGTCGGGACCCTCCTGGCCGCCGGCGGGACACTCGCGCTGAATCAGTACGTCGAGCGTGACGTCGACGCCCGGATGGAGCGGACGAAACGTCGCCCGCTGCCGGACGGCCGGCTCCAGCCGCTCGAGGCCTCGCTGTTCGCCGGCTCGCTCACATTACTCGGCGTGGGGTATCTCGCCGTCGGCGTCGGTGTCGCCGCTGCGGCCATGACCCTGGCCACCACCATCCTCTACATCGGCCTCTACACGCCGCTCAAGCGACGCACGACGTGGTGCCTGCTGGTGGGCGCCGTCCCCGGCGCGCTGCCGCCGGTGACCGGATGGGTCGCGGCGGGCGGCGACCTCGGCCTCGCCGCGGCCGTCCTGTTCGGAATCTTGTTCTTCTGGCAGCTGCCTCATACCCTCGCGATCGCTCGTCTCTACGCCGACGACTATGCCCGCGCCGGCGTGCGCGTGCTACCCGTCGACGATTCGCGCGGGACGAGATCGCGGCGCCAGATCGTATCCTCCACGCTGGTCCTCGTCGCCGTCAGCCTGCTCCCGATGGGGATCGGTATCAGCGGCATCGCGTACTCGGTGACGGCGTGCGCGCTTGGCCTTGGGCTGCTCGGCGCCGTTCTCGCGCATGCGAACGCGCCGTCGACGGCCTCGGCTCGACGCGTCCTGATGGCTTCGCTGCTCTATCTCCCGTTGCTCCTCGCCGTACTGGCGTTCGACAAGCCATGACCCCATCGGAGAGAGCCGGCAGTATCGCCCTTCCCGCCCCCACCGTGTGGCCGATGGTCGCCGCGCTCGGCGTCACCCTCGGATTCGCGGGACTGGTCACGCATGTCGCCGTGAGCGCGGTCGGGATCGCGCTCGCCTTGACGGGCGGTGTGGGGTGGTGGCGATGCGTGCTGCCGGACGAGCGTGAGGAATACGTGCCGGTTGGGCCGATGCCGAGCGTGTCAGCGTCGGTGACAACGCCGCCCCGGAGCGTCGAACGCCTGTCGTTCGGCGGCGAGCGCCATCGCTTGCGAGTTCCGGTGGAGGTGCAGCCGCTGTCGGCGGGCGTGAAAGGCGGGCTCGTCGGCGGGTGCGCGATGGCCGCCTGTGCCGCCGTCTACGGCCTCGCCGTCCAGCGCAGCGTGTGGTATCCCCTCAATCTCCTTGCCGCCATCGCGATGCCGCGGATGGCCGAGGCCGATGCCACGACCCTGCGGGCGTTCGACGGCGCCGCCTTGGTCATCGGCCTCGTCGCGCACGGCGTGACATCGATGCTCGTCGGCGCGCTGTACGCGGCCATCCTGCCGCTGCTTCCGCGGCGCCTTCTCCTCTGGGGCGGCCTGCTCGCACCCCTCCTGTGGAGCGGATTGCTCTGGGCCACCCTCGGAGTCATCAATCCCGCGCTGAACGCCAGGATCGCCTGGACCTGGTTCGTCGCCTCCCAGATCGCGTTCGGCATCGCGGCCGGCTACGTCGTCGCCCGCGCGACGCCGGTCGCCACCGCGCAGACACGGCCATTCGCCGCGCGCGCGCGTGTCGAGGCGACGGGACTCGACCGGAGCAAGGACGTCCGGCCATGACGCGATCGTTCATGGCGGCCTTCGCGGCGACACTGGCGCTCGCAGGATGTGATGTGGTGCCCGGCCGGCCGAGACCGGACGCTCGCGAGCTCGCGCCGACGGAGGTCATGGCGTTCGAGACGCTGTATACGCGGAACTGCGCCGGGTGTCACGGCGAGGCCGGGCGCCTGGGCGCGGCGCGCGCGCTGAACGATCCGGTCTATCTCGCGGTGGTGCCCCCCGAGCGCGTGCGCCAGGTGATCGCGGCCGGCGTGCCGGGTACGGCGCAACCCGCCTTTGCGCTGAGCGCGGGCGGCCCCCTCACGGATCCACAGATCGACGTCCTCGTTCGCGGAATCGAGGATCGCTGGCGGCGACCAGGCGCGGTCGACGGCCAGGAGATTCCGCCCTACGACGGGGGCCGGGCGGCGGGCCGCGACCCGGGCAACGCGGACCGCGGTCGGGGCATCTTTGCCGGCGCCTGCGCCCGCTGTCACGGCGACGACGGGCGGGGTGGTCCGCGAGGCGGTGACGTCGCCGATTCGTCCTACCTCGCGCTCGTGAGCGATCAGCATCTGCGGACGACCATCATCGCGGGGCGCTCGGATCTTGGCATGCCGGATTGGCGGGGCGACGGCAGGACCGCGCCGTTGACCCCGCAAGAGGTCTCGGATGTCGTCGCCTGGCTCGTCGCCCAGCGGCGGCCGGTGCCAGGGAGGCTCCCATGACACCATGCAGCGAGTCGCGCAGGGGATTCCTGTTTCGGCTCGGCATCGCGCTGAACGGGCTCGGGGCGCTGCTGGTCGGCATCCCGGTCGTGGGATACATCGTGGGACCGGCCCGACGGCCCGCCGATGGGCAATCGTGGATCTCGATCGGTCCGATCGGGAGCTTTCCTGCCGGCGAGACGCGCCTGGCCACGTACGAGAATCCTGTCCGCGTCCCGTGGGACGGCGCGACCGCCAGGATCGCCTGTTGGGTGCGCCACATCGAGGGCGAGCGGTTTCAGGTGTTCGCCGTGAATTGCGCCCACCTGGGATGTCCGGTGCGGTGGTTCGCGCAGTCGCGCCTGTTCATGTGTCCGTGCCACGGCGGCGCGTACTACGAGGACGGCTCTCGCGCGTCCGGGCCGCCTCCGCGTGGCCTGTTCGAGTACGAATACCGCGTCCGCGATGGCGCGCTCTGGGTGCGCGGCGGCCAGCTGCCGACACTCTCGAGGCCGGTGTGAGCGTACACCGTCCCGGCCCCGTCCGCTCGACGCTCGGCTGGCTCGAGGAGCGAGCGGGCCTGGGCGCCGCCATCACGCCGGCGCTGGACCATCCGGTTCCACGCAGCACGGCGAGCTGGTGGTACGTCTTCGGCAGCGCGACGCTCGCCCTGTTCGTGCTGCAGATCGCGACGGGCATCTGCCTCGCGCTCGTCTATGTGCCCTCCGCCGACGGCGCGTATCAGAGCCTGCTCTACTTGAACTTCCAGGCGCCGTTCGGGTGGTTCCTGCGCGCGGTGCATTTCTGGGGCTCCAACGCGATGGTCGCGGTCATGACGCTGCACATGATCCAGGTCTTCCTCTGGGGGGCCCACAAATACCCGCGCGAGCTGACGTGGATCGTCGGCGTCTTCCTGTTCCTCTGCACGCTCGGCATGGCCTTCACGGGCCAGATCCTCCGCTGGGATCAGGACGCCTACTGGGGACTCGGGATCGGCGCCTCGATCGCGTCACGTGCGCCCGGCGTCGGCGACACGCTCGTCCAGCTCCTGCTCGGTGGTCCCATCATCGCCGGGCGCACGCTCTCGCGGTTCTTCGCCGTGCACGTCTTCCTCGTCCCGGGGATCCTCATCGGGATGATCGGGCTCCACCTGTGGCTGGTGCTCCGGATCGGCATCAACGAGTGGCCGATGCCCGGGCGCGTGGTCACCCGCGAGACGTACCGACGGCGGTACGAGGAGGAGGTGCACCGGGACGGCGTGTCGTTCTTCCCGTACGCGGCGCGAAAGGACATGGTGGCCTGCGGCGTGGTCGTCCTCGCCGTGGTGCTCTGCGCGCTGCTGTTCGGACCGTTCGGCCCACATGGCGTTCCCGATCCGACGATCATCGATGCGGCGCCGAAGCCCGATTTCTACTTTCTCGCGCTCTACGCCCTCTTCGCGCTCCTTCCGCCGTGGACGGAGACCGTCGTGATCCTGGTCGGGCCGGTGCTCGCCATTGCCGCGCTCTTCCTCGTCCCGTTCGTCGCCGGCACCGGGGAAAAGAGCTGGAAGCGCCGTCCCGTCGCCGTCCTCGGCGTCCTGGTCATCGTCCTCACCGTGGCGACGCTGGCCGGGCTCGGCGTCACGGTGCCGTGGTCGCCGAAGATGGACGCGTGGACCGCCGCCCCGACCCCGGTCCGGTACGTCCGGGGCCGTACGCCGCTCGAGCTGCAGGGCGCCCTCGTGCTGCAGAACAAGCAGTGCCGGACCTGCCACAGCCTGGGCGGTGAAGGGGGCCAGCGCGGCCCCGCCCTGGACGGCATCGGGACCCGCCAGACCCGCGATCAGCTCATTCGGCAGGTTCTGCAGGGGGGCGGGAACATGCCCGCCTACGGAAAGAATCTCAGCCCTGCCGAAGTGAACGCGGTCGTCGCGTTCATGGTGACGCTGCGGCCATGAGCGGATGGCCGGTCGAGCCATCCGTGGCCATCCCGGTCGCCATCGCGGCGGCCATCTATCTACGCGGATGGAGCCTGCTGCGCCGGCGCCTGGTCCGGCGCTTCGCGGCGGGTCACGCCGGCCTGTTCCTGGCGGGACTGGCGACGATGCTGCTCGCGCTCGCCTCACCCGTCGAGACGCTGACCCATCGGTCGTTGGCTGCCCACATGGTGCAGCACCTGGTCCTCATGGTGGTCGTCGCGCCCATGTTGTGGATGGGCGCGCCGGTGGCTCCGCTGTTCGTCGGGTTGCCCCGATCGATCCGCGGCCGGGTGCTCGCGTTGACGAACGGCCTGGCAGGCCGGCGCCTGATGCGGTGCCTGCTGCACCCGGGCGTCGGCTGGAGCGCATTCGCCCTCAGCTTCTGGGGCTGGCACGTGCCGGCGCTCTACGACCTCGCCCTCGAGTCCCATCTCTGGCACCACGTCGAGCACGCGTGTTTCCTCGTGAGCGCGCTGCTGTTCTGGCGGCCCGTGATCCTCGCGTGGCCGGCGCGGATGACCTGGCCGCGCTGGACGATGATTCCGTACCTGGCCCTCGCGATGTTCCAGAGCCTGCCCCTGGCCGCGATCCTGACGTTCTCCGACCGCGTGATCTACGCCGGATATTCGTCCCTCGACGACCAGGCGCTCGCCGGCGTCATCATGTGGGTCCCGGGATCCCTTCCGCTTCTGCTTCCGATCCTCCGGCTGATCGTCGAGCTGACATCCGGGCGGGTCGCCGCCGGGGGGAATCATGCCTGATACGGTTCCGCGCGTCGTGATCGTGGGAGGGGGCTTCGGCGGTCTGGCCGCCGCCAAGGCGCTCCGCAAGACCGACGCCCGGACCGTTCTCGTCGATCGGCAGAACCACCACCTGTTCCAGCCGCTGCTGTATCAGGTGGCGACGTCGGTGCTCAGCCCGGGGCAGATCGCCTCGCCGATTCGCGGAATCCTGAGGAAGCAGCGAAACGCCACGGTGATCCTCGGCGAGGTGACCGGTGTCGACACGGCTCGGCGACAGGTGTTCGTCGACTCGGTGGACCGCGAGGGTGTCGCCCTCGAGTACGACTATCTCGTCCTCGCGACCGGCGCGAGCCACAGTTACTTTGGCCACGACGAATTCGAACAGTTCGCGCCCGGGCTCAAGAGCCTCGCCGACGCGGTCTCGATCCGAAACCGGATCCTCCTGGCCTTCGAGCAGGCGGAGACGGAGGAGGACCCGCGGCGCCACCGCGATCTGTTGACCTTCGTGCTGGTCGGCGCCGGTCCCACGGGGGTCGAGATGGCCGGCGCGCTGGCGGTTCTCGTGCGCAGCACGCTGCGGTCGGAGTTCCGGCGCATCGACCCCAC
>Ga0066710_100006333_pt1 | contig 11022 bp, 10 predicted proteins | sample GraSoiAngelo_159_FD_79666 | JGI IMG/M metagenome (GOLD analysis project Ga0066710, IMG submission 79666) | Grasslands soil microbial communities from the Angelo Coastal Reserve, California, USA - 14_1009_16_40cm | ecosystem: Environmental > Terrestrial > Soil > Grasslands | place: USA...
CGGCATTGCCATGTCGAGGACTGCGAGGCCCACGACCATCACGCCGACCCGAGCGACGGCGGCCGCAGCGGGCTCATGATCATCATCGGCGACGGTTTCCACAACTTCGTCGACGGCATCCTGGTCGCCGCGGCGTTCCTGCAGAGCACCGAGCTGGGCGTGGTCACCGCGGCGGCGATCATCGCGCACGAAATTCCGCAGGAAATCGGAGACTTCGTCATTCTCCTGCACTCGGGTTACAGCAAGCTCGCGGCATTGGCGCTCAATCTGCTGTCGAGCCTCGCGATGCTGGTCGGCGCGCTCCTCGCTTACTTCACGCTGCAGGCGGCGCAGGAATGGGTCGGCACGGTGCTCGCGCTCGCCGCCGCGAGCATGATCTACGTGGCCGTTGCCGATTTCATCCCCGGGCTGCACAGGCGCCCGGAGCTCCACGCCACGGCGCAGCAGGTAACGCTCATTGCGCTGGGGGTCGCGTTGATCTGGCTCGTGGGCGACGTAGTCAGAGCGGCCTAGCGCTCACGCCATCGCCGAGCCGCCGTCGACCACCAGCGCCTGTCCGGTCATGAACGCGCAGTCGTCGAGCCTTCTGGTGGCGGGCATGCTGGCTCTTGCCCACGTCGGCCACGCACAGGACGTTCCTGAAGAAGCGAGCGCCAAATTCCAGGCGACCTATGTCTGGCAGCGAAAATCCCCTTTCGGCGCACCGTATTCCGGTCCCCACAGCCTTTCCCCCGATCGCGAGAAGAGCTATTCGCTCACCGCAACCGCAGCCCTGGGCACGAGAACCTGGAGGGGAGGCGAGCTTTATTTCAACCCCGAGGTGGCGCAAGGCGTGCCGCTTTCGGGGTTGACCGGACTCGGCGGATTCACGAACGGAGAGATCGCCCGCACTTCCGGCCCGAGCGCCAGTTTCTATCGGGCCCGGCTGTTTGCGCGCCAAACCTGGGGCTTCGGCGGCGGTCGCGAAAAACTGGAGTCCGATGCCAATCAGCTTGCCGGCAGCGTCGATCAGCGTCGCTGGGTCTTGACCGTCGGAAATCTTTCGGTACTGGATATCTTCGACGACAACAACTTCAGCCACGACCCGCGAACTCAGTTTCTGAACTGGTCGCTCATGACGCACGGTGCCTACGACTACGCTGCCGACGCGCGCGGTTATTCCTGGGGATTCGCGCTCGAGTATTTCAACGATGACTTGAGATTGCGGGCCGGCCGCTTCATCCAGCCCAAAGAGCCGAACCAGCTCGCGCTGGACTCGAGGATATTCAAGCACTACGGCGACCAGTTCGAGATCGAGCGGGCATACGCTTTGGCCGACCGACCGGGGAAGCTGCGTTTTCTCGTCTTCCGCAACGTCGCGAGGATGGCGCGCTATCAGGATGCCTTGGATCTGGCGGCCCAAACGGGTGGAGCGCCCGATATCAACGCCGTGCGGACGGTCGAGCGTGTCAAGCGCGGGCTCGGGCTCAACTTCGAGCAGGAAATCTCCCCGAGCGTGGGCCTGTTCGGCCGGGCGAGTCGGGCCGACGGCCAGACCGAGACTTACGCTTTCACCGAAATCGATCAATCGCTCTCGGGAGGTTTGTCGGTGAAAGGCGGGACATTCGGTCGTGCTGCGGACACCCTTGGCGTCGCCTATGTGCGCAACGCTCTTTCCGCTGCGCACCGCGATTACCTCGCCGCGGGAGGGCTCGGGTTCTTCCTGGGCGACGGTGCGCTGAGGTATCGGCCGGAAAACATCCTCGAAGCCTATTACAGCCTCAATGTCGCAAAAGACATGTCCTTCTCCGCCGATTTCCAGCGGATTTCAAATCCCGGCTACAACGCCGATCGCGGTCCTGCGACCGTCATCTCGGCGCGCCTGCACTACGGGTTTTGAGGCCCCTGCCCTGAGCGGCCGAAGATCACGCAAGGTCGGGGTCGATTGCGGCGAGCAAGCTGGTCCCGCCGCCGGAATGCCGGATCCACCACAGCGCTCCCTTGCCGATATCCCAGTCGGCCTGCGCACCCGAAAGCAACATCGCAGCCACGCGGCCCAGCGTCGGCTGGTGTCCGACGAGCATTACTGCCCTCGGGCGCGCGGGCCAATCGACCGCTGCAATGACATCGAAGGCAGCCGCATCGGGGCCTACCGCCGGCGCGGTCATGAACGCCACGCCGAGCGCCTGAGCGGTCTGCTGCGCGCGTGCGGCGGGGCTGACCAGAATTTCGCAACTTCCGGGCAACCGGGGCTTCAGCCAAGCGGCGACGCGCCGCGCCTGCTCCCGGCCGTGCTCGGTAAGCTGTCGCGCAGAATCCGGGCTGCCCGCCTCGGCATCGGCGTGTCGCCAGAGAATCAAATCCATCGTCGCGCCCCTCCGAGATCCCTAGCGTTCGAGCTTACGCCACCGGCGGAGGAGTATCATCCCGGAACGCTTTCGTCCGGGAAGCGCGACACTTGTCACAGGAGACGAACGATGGCCAAGGCCGACGGAATCTACAGGATCACGGAAGTGATCGGAACGAGCGAAACTTCGTGGGAGGACGCCGCGAAGCGGGCGGTCCAAGCGGCATCCAAGACCTTGCGCGACCTTCGCATCGCGGAGGTCGTAAAGCAGGACTTGAAAGTCGAGGACGGCAAGGTCGTGGCCTATCGCACGCGGGTGATGCTGTCGTTCAAGTATCAGAAATAGATCTTCCCCGGGAGAGCCGCTGGGCATTGCGCCTCATTCCTTGCCCGATGCGGAGATGGCCTTGCGGACGAAGGCGTTCCTTTCGTCCTTGTCCTCGATTTCTTCGGCGATGAGGAGGTACAACTCCCCGGCGTCACGCGCCTTCACCGCGGCGCGCTTCACGACGACCCTGGCGACCGCGCCGATATACCTGGCGAGGGCGGCTTCGGCCTTGGCGAGCGTCTGCGCATCGATGTTCGATAGGGCCGGCGGCGCGGACTGTTGCCGCGCGCTGCCGGCACGGGTCGGGTCCCCGGTCGGCGTCGACTTGTCGCCGGAGAATCTCCTGACGAACGCGGCCCGCAGCTTTTCGTCGGCGATGTCGACTGACACGATTTCGGCGAGGCCGGAGATGGTATAGGCCTTCTTGGCCGCGGACTTGATCACGACGGAGGCGATCGGGCCGATGTGCTTGGCGAGCTCCGCTTCGATTTTCTTGAGAGCCTCGCGGTCGAACTCGACCCCGGTGGGAAAGGTTGTCGGCGGGGTCGTAGCTTGCAGCGGATCCTGCATTTTCACGGTCGTCTGGTAGGTCACGGTCCTTGGATCCGGCGCGGCAAGTCCGGAGAGCGCGGAGCGAAACTCCGCCACCGATTGCGGACGCTGTTCTTCGTGTGACACCAGCGCCCAGTCGACCGCCGTGAGCAGCTCCATGCTGTAGCGGCTGCGGTCGGCGACCTGAACCGCGGGCGGCAGCATGTCCTGGCGCACGCGCGCCACCGCCTCCACAGGCCTTTTGCCGACGATCATCCAATACAGAACTCCCCCGAACGCGTACAAGTCGCTCCACGGCCCCTGCCGGCCTTGCGAGTGATATTGCTCGATCGGCGCGTAACCCGGAGTGACTATCGCGGTCCGCTCAGTGCCTGACGAAGCGGTGCGCGCGGAACCGAAATCGAGTAGCACGGGCGACCCGTCTTCGCGAATAAAGACGTTGCCGGGCTTGATGTCGCGGTGCAAGTAGCCGGTGCGATGAATCAGTTCCAGGCCGTCGAGCAGCGGGCCGGCGATGGCGAGCACGGCGCCTTGCTCGAGCGGCCGGCGGGTGCGGATCCATTCACCCAGGGGTTGTCCCGCAACGAATTCCATCACCATGTACGCGGTCCTGTTCGCTTCGAAGAACCGCAAGACCCTGACGATATTCGGATGGCGGAATGAGGCGAGCGTGCGCGATTCGTCGAGAAACCGAGAAAGGCCCCACTTGAACGACTCCGAGCTGGACTCGGACTTCGGCTGGACCGATTGGTCCTCGCCGCGCTGGGCGAGGTCGCCGGGCAGGTACTCCTTGATCGCGACCTTGAGGTTGAGGTTCGAGTCGGTGGCGAGATACGTCAGGCCGAAGCCTCCGATCCCGAGAGTCTGTTCGACGCGGTATTCGTGCAGCGCATAACCCTGGGGGAGGGCGATTTCGGCGGCCATAGAAATGCGGCGCTGCGCCCCGAACCAACTAGCCCTTGGCGCGGGGTTTGTGCGGGCAATGCGGCTTGGTGCACTCGGCGTACAGCTGCAGCGAATGCTCGCGAATCGCAAAGCCGCGTTCCGTGGCGACACGAACCTGGCGCTTCTCGATTTCGGCGTCGTAGAACTCTTCGACGCGGCCGCACTGCATGCACACGAGGTGATCGTGATGGCTGCCCTCGTTCAGCTCGAAAACCGCCTTGTCGGACTCGAAATGGTGCCGCTGGAGGATGCCAGCCTGTTCGAACTGGGTGAGGACGCGGTAGACCGTGGCCAGCCCGATGTCCAATCCCTCGTTGATGAGAATCCGATAGACGTCTTCGGCCGATAGGTGGCGCACCTTGCTGTTTTCGAAAAGCTTCAGGATTCGCAGCCGCGGGCCGGTGGCCTTCAGGCCGCTGGTCTTCAAGTCGTGGACGTTGGTCACGGAGGATCACCTCGGGAAAGATGCCCGTTTCCGCTATCATATAGCGTTTTATTGCCGCGGAAATACCCTGATCGTGCCGCGAATGCTGATTTTGGCGTTACCGTTTCTCACTGCGGCGTGCGAGCTTGCGCCGAGCCTCACGCCTTACCGGATGGAAATCCAGCAGGGGAATTACATCACCCAGGAAATGGTTGCGCAGCTCAAGCCCGGCCTGACCCGCGATCAGGTGCGATTTGTCCTGGGTACGCCCCTGGTCAGCGACATCTTTCACGAAGAACGCTGGGATTACGTCTTCCTGCGTCAGCGCGCCAACAGCCGCGAGATCGAGTATCGCCGCATTGCGGTGTTTTTCGAAGACGGGAAGATGAAGCGCGTCGAGGGAGATGTCGTGGCTGCCGCGTCCCCGGGAAAGCGCGAGCAGTGAAGCTCGTCATCGCCGGCGCTGGGGGCCGGATGGGGCGTACCTTGATCGAGATGGCCCTCGCATCGGGGGATCTGAAGCTCGCGGCGGCGGTGGACGTTCCCGGGAGTCCCGTCATCGGCAAAGATGCCGGAGAACTGGTCGGACGCCCCTGCGGCTTGAAGGTCGCTTCCAGCTTTGCCGACGCAGTTGCGAAAGGCGACTGCCTGATCGATTTTACCCGTACTGAAGGTACGCTCGCGCACCTGGAGCAATGCCTGAAGAAGGGCGTGCGCATGGTGATCGGAACAACCGGTTTCTCCGCGGAGCAAGATGAACGCATCGCGGCCGCGGCGGGAAAGATCGCGATCGTAAAGGCGCCGAACATGTCGGTGGGCGTGAACGTCGCGTTCAGGCTTGTCGAGACGGCTGCGCGCACGCTCGGTGACGCTTACGACGTTGAGATCCTCGAAGCACACCATCGACACAAGATCGATGCGCCTTCAGGCACCGCGCTCAAATTCGGCGAGGTGATCGCCCGCGCCCTCGGCAGGGACCTCGCTCGCACTGCAGTGCATGGACGCAAAGGGGAGGTCGGTGAACGCGACCCCAAGGCGATCGGGTTCCACTCCGTTCGCGGCGGCGATATCGCCGGTGAGCACACCGTGATGTTCATCGGAGAGGGCGAGCGCATTGAACTAACGGTGCGTTCGGGTAGCCGCGCAACCTATGCCCTCGGGGCCCTTCGAGCCGCGCGCTTCGTCAAGAACAAGGAACGCGGCCTCTACGACATGCAGGACGTGCTGGGGCTTCGGTAGTCCGTCCGGGACTCAACTACCCTGTTTCAGCGCCCGCAGGGCCTGCTGCGTCCATACGTCGTCGATTGCCTCGAGCACTTCGTCCGCCTTTTTGAAGCGGTTGCGGGGATCCACGGCGATCATCCGCTCGAGCAGCCCTTGATACTCCGCCAACCCGTCGGGGAGCTTCGGCCGCGGTGCGCTGACGTGCAGCGCGATCAATCCCGACACCGATTCGGCATCGAACGGCCGCTGGCGCGTCAACATCTCGTAAAAAATGATGCCGAGGGCGTAGATGTCGGACTGCATCGTCGCGGGGCTGCCTTCGATCTGCTCCGGTGAAACGTAGTAGGGAGTCCCGTAGAGCTCACCTTGCAGCGTGCGCCCCTTGTCCTCTCCGAGCCGCTTTGCTATGCCGAAGTCGGCGAGGACGATGCTGCCGTCGGCGCGCGCCATGAGATTTCCGGGCTTGATATCGCGGTGGATGATGCCGCGGCCGTGGACCTCGCGCAGCGCGCTCGCGGCTTGGGCAAGGAGCGACAAGGCCTGCCGCCCGCTCAAGCCCTGGGGGATGACTTCGGCGAGGCTGCCGTTGGGAAAATACTCCATTGCGAGATACGCGTGGCGATCGCTGAAGCCTCGATCGTAGATCTTGACCACGTTGGGGTGATCGATCGACGAGATGATGTCGAACTCCTGCACAAAGCGCTGCAGCAGGATTTCGTCCAGGCCGGCCGTGGCGTTGAGGATCTTGAGGACGACCTGCTGGTTGTCGCTTTCGCGCTCGGCGAGGTAGACGATCGAGGAGCCGCCGCGGCCGACCTTCGACACGACGCGGTAGCCCTGGACCGTCAGGCGCTTTTCGCCGATTTCGCCGGTCATGATGCTCAAAGTGATGCCCAGAGCGGCCTTTGCCGCATCGGCAGCGACCCGGGCGTTGGCCGCGAGCGCCTGGCGCATGTCCTCCGGGATCTGAACGGAGGCGTGGTCGGCATCGCCGGCCGCGATGCCGATGATTTCGAACGCATCGGTGGGCATGCTGCGTCCGCGCAAACGCACTTTGCGGCGCGAGCCGACGACGAGCGCCGGGCCGACGGCGTTGACGGTCGCTTCGCTTGCGACTACCGCCCAGCCGAGCTCCTTGGTCTGACCCTCCAAGCGCGAAGCGATGTTCACGGTGTCGCCGATCACCGTAAGCTCTCCGCGGCCCGGCGTGCCGACGTGGCACAGCAGCACTTCGCCGCTGTGTATGCCCACGCCTATCGAAAATTCAGGGAGGCTTTGTGAAGGGTGGTGCTGCTTGACCCATTCGCGGAATTCGAGCGCGGCGAGCTGCATTGCGAGGCCCGCGCGCACCGCCCGGTGCGCGTGGGATTCGCCTCCTTCGTCCTGGGGCGACTCGAACAGGGCCATGACGCCGTCGCCGATGAATTTCATGACGACGCCGCGGCAGCGGATGATCGGTGCGCAAGCGGTCTGAAGGTAGGCATTGAGCAGCTCGGCGATCTCGTCGCTGGTAAGCCGCTCCGAATACGTCGTGAAGTTGCGGATGTCCGAGAAAAGCACCGAGGCCTCGGCGATCTTGCCGGTCGGGATGCCGGGATCGGTCTCTTCGAGGGCCGCGGTGCCGTCGCCGCCGGAGATTTTTTCCCGGAATTTTTGCGTGAGGCGGTCCTGCTGCGGGACGAGCCGCGCTGACAGCGCCTGGGTCAGGTTCTCGAATTTCTTGAGCCTGCTGTTCACCGCTTCCATCAGCTCGTTTCGCGTGAACGGCTTCGGGAGGTAGTCGTCGGCGCCGAGGTTCATGCCGCGGCGCGTGCTGGAGCGGTCGTCGAGCGCCGTGAGGAAGATGAACGGAATCTCGGCAAGACGCGGCTCGGCTCGCAAGGCCTCGAGTACGGCGAATCCATCCATCTCCGGCATCATCACGTCGCAAAGGATGAGATCGGGGGGATCGCGGCGCGCCAGTTCCAGGCCGACGCGGCCGTTCTCCGCTCCGGTCGCGGTATAACGTTCGACCTTCAACATCAGCATGATGTTGTTGCGGATGCTGGGCTCGTCCTCGATGACGAGGACTTTCTTTTTAGATTCGGCGGCCATCAGTTCACTCCGGCCGGCTGTTCGGTCGGCCGCAGCGGAATCATAACCGTGAACCGGGTTCCGGAGCCGACTGCGCTAGTGAGACTGATCTCGCCGCCGTGAAGCTCCACCGCCTTCTTCACGATCGCAAGACCCAGGCCCGTGCCGGGACGGTTTTCGACGTTCGAAGCCCGATGAAAGCTCTCGAACATCCGCGGCTGGTCTTCCAAAGGTATCCCGATTCCCCGGTCCTGGATCTCGATCGCGGCCTGCTCGTCACGCCGGCTGAGCGAGAAAGTCACCTCGCTGCCCTGAGGAGAGTACTTCACCGCGTTTGAGAGGAGGTTGTTCAGGATATGCCGCAGCAGCCTCTCGTCCATGGTCACATCGGGGCGGTCGAAGCGGTCGTCCAGGGTGATGATGTGCTCCTTGCCTTGCGCGATGCGGAATTCCGACACCACCCTGCTGCAGAGCTCGCGCAGATTCGTCGGACCGAGGTTCAGCTTGAGCACGCCCGACTCCGCGCGCCCCAGGGTGAGTACGTCGTCGATCATTTCGCTCATGCGTTTTGCGCCGCCCTGGATGGTCTGCAGGAGGTGGGCCTTCTCGGCCGGGCTCAGGCTCTCGGCGTAGTGCTCGAGCAATTCTGCCGACGACAGCATGGTCGCAAGCGGCGTGCGGAACTCGTGCGAGGCGGTCGAGACGAACTTCGATTTCATCTCGGAGAGCTCTTTTTCGCGCTGCACGGCGGCCAGCAACTCGACCTCCGCGCGCTTGCGATCGTCGATGTCCACGTTGACGCCGGTCATACGCAGCGCCCGCCCGTCCGCGTCGCGCTCGACCACTCTACCGCGGGAGAGGCTCCAAACCCAGCCTCCGGCGAGCGTCTTGACGCGGTGCTCGGCGACATACTCGGACTCTGCGCCGTTCAGGCAATTGTCGAGGGCCTTCTTCATCTTCGGAAGATCATCGGGATGCACCATTTGCGCCAATTCATCCAGCGTCAGGGCGCTGGTTTCCTTGCCCACCCTCAGGATAATCGCCCAGTTGCCGCCCAGGAACACGTTGGTCCTGCGCGCGTCCCAGTCCCAGATGAGGATGTTGGCCGCCTGCAGCGCGAGGTCCAGGCGATCCTTGGCGTCCTTGACCTGCTCGAGGAGTCGTTCGTTTTCCCGGCCGAAGCGGAGCGTCTCGATCAGCGCCCGGTTCGAGGACAAATACAGCGCCAGGAGCACCGCGGAGAACACCAGAATCAGGATTCCGGCGGAGGTGTTGAATGCGCCGCCCTGCGAAAAAAGCAGGCCAATCAAGGGCGTGAAGATCGGCACGATCAGGCAGGCGAACGACTTGGGGCTAGGAGCGAGTGCCGGAGGCAGCCCCATCGCGACGCTGCCGATCAGGAACGGAAGGAGGATCTCATGGAACTGGCCATGCTCCGGGTAGAGCAGCATCACCGTCAGGCCCCAGGCGGTGCCGACCGATGCGCTGGTGAGGCAGAAAAAACCCTCCCAGCGCTCCGCGGCTTCCGGTCCGGGCTGGCGCAGGCGGTACGCGCGCTTGAGGGCGATGCGCACCAAGCTCGCCAGCACCAGCCAGATCAGCCAAGCGGCGAGGAGTTTGTCGCTGATGTAGCCCCAAAGGGCGAACCCCGCGATGGCCGAGGTGAGCAGGATGACGGGGACGTCGTTTCCCGACAGCCGGTAGAGAAGCGAGACTCGCTGCGGCAGAAACTCAGCGGAGGACAAGGCGCCGGTCGAGGCGCGTGATGCGGTCACGTTTTCGTTCTCGGGAGCTGTGAAGAGTGAACTATTAATTCTGGCACGGTTTAGCGAGCGGTGCCGTTCATCCGAGCAGGAAGCGGACGCGCGAGCCCAAAGCTTGATGGGGTAGGAGGAATCACGTTATACTTCTACTGTTCGGTGCAGAGCGGGACCGGCGTGAGCCAGGTCCCGCTCTGCACGTCTGGCCCCCATGAGCCCGCTGCCGTGCCCGTCGCCCCGCCCGCCCTGCTTGCATTAGCCGACGGCACTATTTTTCGGGGCACGTCGGCCGCAGCGGCCGGTCTTGCCTCGGGAGAGGTGGTCTTTAATACCGCCATTACCGGGTATCAGGAGATCCTCACCGATCCGTCGTATTGCCGCCAAATCGTCACGCTGACCCATCCCCACATCGGCAATACCGGGGCCAACCGCGAGGACGTGGAGTCGGGAAAGGTGTTCGCCGCGGGTCTGGTGATCAGGGATCTGTCCGCAGCGGTTTCGAGCTGGCGGGCCGAACGGGATCTCTCAGATTTTCTCGTCTCGGACAAGGTGGTCGCGATCGCGGGCATCGACACGAGACGCCTCACTCGGATCCTTCGCGAAAAAGGCGCCCAGAACGGCGCCGTGCTCGCGGGCTCCGATGACGCAGACCAGGCCGTGGAAGCCGCGCGGGCTTTTCCCGGTCTTGCAGGAATGGATTTGGCGAAGGTCGTGACGACCGCTAGGCCCTACGAGTGGTCCGAAGGGCGGTGGCAGGCCGGCGGCGGGTTCGGCAAGGGCGCCGAGGCGCGCTTTCACGTCGTCGCGTACGACTACGGCATAAAACGCAACATACTGCGCATGCTCGTCGATCGCGGCTGCCGGGTCACGGTTCTTCCGGCGCAGGCGCCGGCTGCGGATGCCCTTGCGCTCGGGCCCGATGGGGTGTTCTTGTCGAACGGTCCGGGCGACCCGGAACCCTGCGACTACGCCGTACGCGCCATCCGCCAAATCATCGACGCTGGGATTCCGACTTTCGGGATCTGCCTGGGCCACCAGCTTATGGGACTCGCATCGGGAGCCAGGACCGTGAAGATGAAGTTCGGGCATCACGGCGCAAACCACCCGGTGAAAGACCTGGAACGGGGAACGGTCGTCATCACCAGCCAGAACCACGGCTTCGCGGTCGACGCGGACACGCTCCCGGCGAACCTCAAGACCACCCACATATCCCTCTTCGATGGCAGCCTGCAGGGCCTCGCACGCACCGACCAGCCGGCGTTTTGCTTCCAAGGGCACCCCGAAGCCAGTCCGGGGCCGCACGACATCGGGTATCTCTTCGATCGCTTCGTAAAGATGATGCAGGAGCGCCGGAGTGCCTAAGCGCACCGACATTAAGAGCGTGCTCATC
>Ga0066710_100006335_pt1 | contig 11021 bp, 4 predicted proteins | sample GraSoiAngelo_159_FD_79666 | JGI IMG/M metagenome (GOLD analysis project Ga0066710, IMG submission 79666) | Grasslands soil microbial communities from the Angelo Coastal Reserve, California, USA - 14_1009_16_40cm | ecosystem: Environmental > Terrestrial > Soil > Grasslands | place: USA...
CTGGCTTGAAATCTCTGACTTGCGTGTGCGCGACAGTCAGCATCGAACCGACTGTCAGGGACGCCACCACGAAAGACGTCGTCAAGGCGCTGGTCGTCATGGCTGCTCTCCATCCTCGCTGACCGAGTTACTGTACCATCGGGGAAGAGCCGATTCCTTGAAACCGATTCCTTGAACGAATACCCGTATTGGTGGGACGGCGTGCCCCTGTTCCGCACTGCGACGCCGGCGGAGGGCGCCCGCAAAGACAGCCATACGTCCGTCATCTCCACTCGAACGTGTGACGTGGCGGTGATTGGCGCCGGCTACACCGGTCTGTCGGCGGCGCGTCATCTGGCCGCTGGCGGCGCATCGGTCGTCGTGCTGGATCGGGAGTGTGTGGGCTGGGGCGCCAGCTCTCGGAACGGAGGGCAGGTCCTGACCGGGCTGAGTGTTGGCCCCGCGCGGCTCGTTGCGCGCTACGGCGAAGCCCTGGCCGCGGAGCTCTTCGACAGCTCCCTCGAAGCCATCGCGGGCCTCGAAGCGCTCATTGCACGTGAAGCGATTGACTGCGACTACGAGACGAGCGGCCACTTGCATGCGGCCTGGAAGCCGTCCCACTTCGAGGCGCTTCGCGAGGAACAGGGACTCCTGGCGCGCGTGTTTCGGCACCGAGTGGAGCTCGTCCCGAAGGCCAGCCAGCGATCTGAGCTTGGCAGCGACCACTACCATGGTCTCCTGATCGACGAGCGAAGCCGTGGCCTGAATCCGGCCCGTTACGTGATTGGGCTTTCCGAGGCCGCTCGGCGCGCGGGCGCGGCGATCGCGCCGTTCACACCAGTGGAGCGGGTGGCGCGGACCGGTGGTCGATGGAGCCTCACGACACCAGCGGGCGCAATCGACGCGGGCGACCTGCTGATCGCCACCAACGGCTACAGCGACGGCGCGGCGCAGCCTCTCAGACGACGGCTCATCCCGGTTGGCAGCTACGTGATCGCGACCGAGCCGCTCGAGCCGTCGCTCGCCGGATCCCTGTTGCCGCGACGCCGCATGGCGTTCGATTCAAAGCACTTTCTGTATCACTTCCGCGTGACTCGCGACCGTCGTCTCGTATTCGGCGGAAGGGCGGAGTTCAGCCGGCCAGATTCTGCCAGCACCCGTCGAGCGGCGGCGATTCTTCGACGCGGCATGACGGCGGTCTTTCCCGAACTGTCAAACGTGCGCATCGACTACGCCTGGGGCGGCAACGTCGCGTTCACTCGCGATAGGATGCCGCACGCGGGTCGCCTGGGCGGCGCGTACTACGCCGGAGGCTATTGCGGGCACGGGATTGCGATGGCGACCTACCTCGGCCAGCTCGTGGCGAGGCTGGTGGCCGGTGAGTCCGTCAAGCATCCGCTGCTCGACGACACAGGAGCTCGCTTCCCCGCCATACCGCTCTATAGCGGCTATCCGTGGTTCCTGCCGGCCGCTGGGCTCTACTACCGGCTGCTCGACGCCCTGGACTGAGCCGTGGCGGTCACCCCTCAACGATTCCTGTCGCACATTCGGGTTGGATCACCCGACCCTCCGTCAGAAGGATGCCGTCGAGATATCGTCAGGCGCTCAGAACCGGTAACTGACGCGGCCGGCGAGGCGGGTCAGATTCAGGTCGTTCGTCGTGCCGAACAGGCGCAGATAGCGGATGTTGACGCCCACCGCCAGTCCGTTCCACACCTGAAAGTCCACACCGCCTCCAATCGTCAGCGCCAGATCCGTTTCTGACCGACTGAGGCCGTCAAATCTGGCAATCGTGTAGCCGACGATGGGTGGAAACACCACCGTGCTCGGCACGTAGAGCGCGGCGGCGGGCGTTGCGAGCAAGGGCAAGACGACGAGGCTGCGCGAGACCGAAGCGACACCCCCGCCGCCTTCGACATATGGAATCAGCCAGCCGGCGTCAGTCGGGAGCTCGGTGACGAAATTCGTGAGGAAAGCGACCGTCCGCCCCGAGGAGTCGAAATTTGGCAAGGGCACGATCCCGGCGAACGGCCGGAGCGAATCGAGCAACGGGTTCAACCGATCGCGGTCGAAGTGCGTGTCCGGCATCACCTGCACCTCGAAGTCGAACCCGAATCGGGGTGTGAAGCGGTAACCGACGCTCCCGCCCGTCGTGATCGGCGTCTTGCCCTCGCCGAACGAGCCGCCAAAGAAGCCGGACACCCGCGCCCCGCTGTCTTGCGCAAAGGCGGCTGTCGAAACGAGCAGAAGAGAGACCGTCAGGATTCCCCGTCGAATACGCCGTCGCACCGTTTCACCCATGTTGCAGCCAATACTCTCCCCGGCATCCGTTCGTGTCAATCGAGAGCAGGAGCGGCGACTATTGGATTTTGATCCCGCGAACGTTGCCATCCAGTGTCCGTGGCAGCGAAACGGAGGCGAGCGCGTCAGGGGTGCATGAATAGGTCTCGACGGTCACGTCATACCAGGCACCGAGACTTCCTGCGCAGTCTGTGATTCGCAAGCTTGGTGGGCACTCGGAACTGCGCCGATCCATGATCGTTCGCCTCACGGCGAGCAGCGCGTTGGCGCCGGCGTCGGCTGCCTCATTGCGCGTTTTGCGGAAGGGATCCTTCTGGCCATCGAGATCGAGCTCGGTCATGCGCGCAGGCGGCCTGGTCCCCACGAGACTGCATCCGCCGGGCATGCTGCGTTGAGGCAGGGGGTCGCCCAGCCGCGCCTGAAACACCGTGACGTGGGCACCGCCCGGGGTGAGGGTGGCACAGCCGTACGCGAGAACACCTAGTAGCACCAGTCCGGGGCGCATCAGTCGGCTCTTCGAGTCATTCCAGTCAGGGTATATCGGTTTGCTGAACCAGTGAACGCTTTCGACAGGACCTGCAGCTTCTTGATGCAGCTCGCTGATCACGGTCTACTCACTCGATTGTGTGGGCCGATACGGCGGGATCCTTGGATCGCGGGTCATGGCGGCGCGGTTCGGACTGGTGTGTCGGCGCGCCACCAGCCCGAACCTGCAGCCAGACGCGACGGTTACGCGAGGGCCTTTCCGTATAGCGCGAGCAGCCGGTTCCAGGCCTTCTCGGCCTGCGGCTCGTTGTACACGCGCGAATCGGGCGGGCACCAGCCGTGCGCAGCACCGGTGTACACCTCGATTTCCGCAGGCACATTCGCCTTGGCAAAGGTCTCCTTCAGCACGTTCTTCTCGTTGGGCGACCGCTCGTCGTCGTTTGCGGCGATGGCGATGAGGAGCTGCACCTTGGTCTTCGACGCGAGGAGATGCGGACTGTTGGGCCCTTCGGTCACGAGGCCGCCGCCGTGGAACGAGGCGACTGCGCCGACGCGATCGGGTACGGCGGCTGCGGTCCGAAACGCAATTGGGCCGCCCATGCAGTAGCCCTGCGTCCCCACCTTCCGGTTCTTGGCGACTGACGACTGCTGGTCCAGCCACCCGACGAACGCCTTCGCATCGGTCATCTGCACCGTCTCGGTCAGCGCCTGCGCAAGCGGCATCAGCTGCGGGATCGGCGTTGCGGAGCCGGCGTCCGCGGTCGGGGCTTTCTTGACGCGATAGAACGGATTCACCACGAGCACCGCATACCCCGATTCTGCCAGCCGCTTGCCCATCTGACGGAACGACGGCCGGAGCCCGAAGATGTCCGGCCACACGAGCACGCCAGGAGCGGTGCCGCTCGAAGGGTGGACGAAGTAGCAGTCGGCGGTGCCGTCCGGCGTCTTCACCATGACCTCCGCGTCGGCCACCGCAACGGCGTTCGCAACCCGCGGCAGCATCATGGCCACGCCTGCGCCCAGGAGGACGCCGAATTGTCGCCGGGTCACCAGGCCGCGCGCCTCGTACTCCAGCCGATCCTGCTCAAAATGATCCTGATCGCACATGTTCACTCCTTGTTGATGCTTGATGGCGCGACAGACTCATTTGCGCACCGGGGACACTCTATACCTATTTGTCGTTCCCAACCCTCAAGGCGACTCCCAAGGAGGCTCCCCGCCTGTGCCCTGAGGTTCTCCAGCCGCCTGACCGCGTCAATCAACCTCACCTACCTGGCGCGACAGCTTCCTCGGCACGACGCGCCGCCACAGCTGACGTGGGAGGCGTCGAGCCGCTGCTGCGGCCGTCAGCTCGGCCTGCGTTCCGACCTACATCGCACCCCATCAGAAGATGGGCCTACGACGTCTCGTGCGTTCAATTGCGTCAGAGGTGACTATTTCTGACATATCACGACTTTAGAGCATAAAGATCTCCAACTAATACCGCATTCGGCTGACTTTATCCTTCCAAACCAGGCCGGAAAGCCTCCCAAGGTCTCACCCGATCACAAAACTGCTCAGGCTCTGCGCTTGCTCAGCTGGCTCCGAGTGGCGTGTGCGCACCGAGCGCGCGCGCCTTGGCGTTCGCGCATGGGGAACGCGCGCAAGGAAACACCTGAGGCTGGTGGTTCATGAGTGGGATCGCGAAGAGGGTCGTCTCGATCGCGGCGGTTGCGGCTGTGCTTGGGTGGCTGGCGATGGAGATGCGGGCGAGCGCGCCCCAGGTGCCGTCGAATACCTGGGCTGCCACTGGCGATCTGGCGCAGCCGCGCGCCGGCGCCGCGGGGACGCTGACGTACGACGGGTACGTGCTCGTCAGCGGCGGACTTGATGCGACTGGCATCGCGAGCGCGACGGTGGAGAGATACAGCCCGGATGGCGGGCAGTTTCTCGCCACGCCGCCGATGGCGACCGCGCGCGCCAATCACAGTTCGACGCTGCTGCCGGACGGGCGGGTGCTCGTGGCCGGGGGCGTCGGTGTGGATGGGCTCGCGACGCCGGTGGCGGAAATCTACGATCCGGTCAGCAACGCTTGGACGACGGTCGCTACGATGCACCGCGCGCGATCTGGGCACACCACCACCGCGTTGTATGACGGACGCGCCGTGATCGTCGGGGGGGACGATCACGGCGTGTCGCTCGACTCGATTGAGATCTTCGATCCGAACACCAATCTGTTCACGCTCTCGAGCGCGCCGCTTTCGGCCGCGCGCACGGGGCACGCCTCGGCGCTGTTGTACGATGGCGCCGTCTTCGTCGTCGGCGGCTCCGACGGCACGAACCTGCTCGCGTCGACCAACATCTACAATCCGTTCTTCGACACGGTCACAGCCGGGCCTGGGCTGGCGACGGCGCGGGCGGGCCACTCGGCCACGACGCTGCTCGATGGGAAGGTGCTCGTCGCCGGAGGCGCCGGCGCGACGGGCGAGCTCGCGTCGGGCGAAATTTACGATCCTAAGTCGAACGCGTTCGGTCTCGCCGCCAACTCGATGATCACCGCGCGCCAGCGGCACCAGGCGATCCTGCTCCCCAACAACAGCCAGGTCCTCATCGTCGGCGGGACGGCCGGCGCGGACGCCGTGTCAGTGGCGGAGGTGTACGTCGAGTGGCAGGGGGCTGGCGGGACGTTCTACCCGACCAATATCCCGACGAATCCGGATGGGACCGCGCAACAGCCTGGCACCAAGCGCGCGTGGGCGACAGCCGCGGCGCTCAGCTTTGTACCGGAGCTGACGATTCGGACCGGGCCCAATGATGGATTGGTGCTTCTGACGGGCGGCAGTGCGAAGTCGGATGCAAGCAGTCCGTACACGAGCAGTGCCCTGTACGGGTTCGCCACGATCAATACGGATAAAGCCGACTACGCGCCGGGCACGATGGTGACCATCACCGGCAAGGGCTGGGTGCCTGGTGAGACGGTGACGTTGACGCTTCTGGAAGAACCGCTGCTCGACACACACACGCTCTCGCCTGTTGTCGCGGATGCATCTGGAAGCATCATCAGCACCGAGTTCTATCCTGACGCCGGCGACGTCGGCGTGAGATTTTATTTGACCGCGAGTGGCGGCCAATCACAGGCGCAGACATCTTTTACGGACAACATAACCATAACTGCAAGTTGCACACCGAATCCGGTCGCCGTAAACGGGACAACAACGTGCACTGCAGGGGGAGGCGGCGGTGCCTCCAGCGGAGCCATCATCCAATGGAGCTCGAGCAGTTCGGGCACGTTTACAAGCACCACCTGCACGCTGCCGCAGAAAAACGGATCATGCAGTGTCGACTACGTCCCGTCGGCAGTCGGGTCTGGCTCTCAGACGATCACGGCAAACGACACAACCGACGGCGTTTCTGACATCACTACCCTTACCGTCTACGGCGCGGCGAGCAAGGTCGCGTTCACGACACAGCCGGGCAATGGCACGGCCGCCGTCGCGTGGGGGACTCAGCCGAGAGTGACGATCCAGGACGCGAACGGGACCACCGTTGCCAATAGCACCGCTCCTGTGACTCTAGCCATTTCGAACAATCCGGGCGGCGGCACGCTGAGTGGAGTCTCGACGTTAAACGCCGTCGCCGGCGTCGCAACCTTCAGTGGCCTCTCGATTGACAAGGTTGGAATCGGCTACGCGCTGCAGGCGTTAAGCGGCGGTCTGACATCGGCCACCAGCAACGCGTTCAACATTACAGACAGCACAACGACAGTGGTCACTTCGTCCGGGACTCCGTCGGTCTTCGGCCAACCGGTCACCTTCACCGCGACTGTCAGCCCGGTCCATGGGAGCAGCGGCACGACGACTGGCACAGTGAATTTCAGAGATGGGGGCACGACAATCACCGGCTGCGGGAGCCAAACGGTCGATGGGAGCGGGCAAGCAACCTGCAGTCCCTCGTCGCTTTCGGTGGCTCCGCACACGATCAGCGCGGTTTTCCTCCCGACCACCGGCGACGCAAGGTTCACGGGCAGCACGTCCGCAAACATCACCCAGACGGTGAACAGAGCCAACACGACCACAACCGTGGCGCTCACGAGTGGGTCGAACCCGTCGTTCTCTGGGCAGTCGGTTACCTTTACAGCCACCGTCAGTGTGACAGCGCCTGGAGCGGGCACCCCCACTGGCACCGTGCAATTCAAAGATGGTGCAAACAACCTCGGAAGTGCGCAGAACGTAACCACGACCGGTGGAGTGACGACCGCGTCGTTGACAACTTCATCGCTGACTGTGGCATCGCACTCAATCAGTGCTGTTTACAACGTCAGCACGAACTTCAACACCAGTACGTCTCCTGCGATCACGCAGACGGTGCTGGCGCCGGTAACTTCGAGCATCACCAGCCCTACGACTGGCGGGTTCGCGAACACGCTGTCTTTTTCGGGGACCGCCAGCGGCGGCACAGGGATCGCGAGCGTCGGCGTCAGCGTCAGGCAGGGATCCGGAAACTATTGGGGTGGCACTGCGTTCGACAGCAGCACCGAGATTTTCAACCTTGCAAGCGGCACCGGCTCGTGGTCATACACAATTGGCGCAGCGTCACCTGATGGTCAGTACACCGTGCGATCACAGGCCGTCGACACATCGTCCAACCTACAGGCACCACCGGCGTCGTCCACCTTCACACTGGACCAGAGCCCGCCGATAACCGCGTCGGTGACCTCACCAGCCGAAGGCACGAACTTCTCTGCCGGGACCGGCCCGTCGAGCTTTGCTGGCACCGCCGCCGACAGTTCCGGCGGCGCTGGGTTGAGCGCAAACAGCACCACATACACCCTACAGCGCGGGACGGATGGCCTTTACTGGAATGGCAGCGCGTGGCTGCCGGCCCAGTTCAATCTCACGACGACAGGGGCTCCAGCAGGTGGAACCACTGGCAACTCACCTCTGAGCTGGTCGGACAACACCGGCCTCCCGAATTGGGCATTCGAGGTGGGCGACTATTTCGTCCAAGCGACCGCGATCGACAAAGCTGGCAATACGTTTATCGGGGCCCAGGTCACGTTCAGGGTCCTCGGCGCAGTCACGGCCACCTCGCTCGGCGCCGCCAGCAACAACGGCCCAACCACCACCCTTACGTCGCCAACGTTCAGCGGAATGAGCGTCAGCACCGCGAGGACGATTTTTGTGACCATCGCGATGGACGGCGGTACGGGCAATGTTACTGTCGCGGACACGGCGGGCAATACGTACACCAAGGATCCCGACGTCACCAACGGTTCCGGCACGAGTGGCATCCGCACCCTCCTGTTCTCAGCCCGCGTCACAACGGCCCTGAACGGCACGATTACGATTACCAGCCCTACCAGCGTGAACATGGCGGCGAGCTTCTTCTCATTCAACGGCCTCGTATCGCCATCGGCCGGCGACAAATTCCATACCGCAACCGGGAACGGCACTTCGCTGAACTCCGGGACGACCGCCACCACATTACAGGCGGATGAAGTCCTTATCGGCGCGATGGGCATCGACAAAAAGAGCGGAGGCCAGGGCTTCGGAGCATTTACGGCGGGCACCGGGTTCACGACGCTGGCCCAAAGCGGCACCAACGGGGGACAGGCGACGAACATGGTCACCATCCAGCCCGAGTACCGGGTCGTGAACGCCCTCGGTGGTTACGCAGCATCCGGAGCGATCACGAACAGCGCTGCCTGGGCGGTCGCGATCGGAACCTACAAAATCAGAACTCCGATTGTTTCCTCGATTTCCCGCGTAGACAGCAGCCCGGTCGCCAACGGGGCGACGGTCCATTTCACCGTCACGTTCAGCGAGAGCGTGTTCGGTGTCAACGCCACAGACTTCTCGCTGGTGGAAAGCGGTGTCTCTGGGTCCTTGATCACCAGCGTCAGCCCCAGTGCCACCACCCTTGCAGCAACGTTTACAGTCACGGTGCAGGTCGGCACTGGTACGGGCACCGTCGGCCTGAATCTCGTAGACAACGATTCGATCACGAACCTCAACACGATTCCGTTGGGCGGAACCGGAGCCGGGAACGGCAACTTCGCCGGAGAGACCTACAGCACACCCAACTGCACCACGCCGTCTGTCAGCGGGCAACCGGCGAGCGCGACGAGAACAGCAGGCCAGTCGGTCACGTTCTCTGTGACCGCGTCTGGCTCAGCGCCGTTGACGTACCAGTGGCGCAAAGGTGGAGTGCCGATCCCTGGCGCAACGAGCAGTAGCTACACCATCGCCTCTGTCGTCGTTGGCGACGCGGCGTCCTACGACGTCGTGGTCACGAACGCGTGCGGCAGCGCCACCTCCAATGCGGCGACGCTGACGGTGAACAAGGCCGACACCAGCGTCGGGAGCATAACGGCCTCGACGTCGACCTATGGCGGGACGACCAATCTGTCGGCGACGGTCACGCCGGCCGTGGCTGGAAGCGTCGCGTTTCTTGTCAACAACGGCAGCACGCCGGTGGCGGCAAGCTACAACGCGGCGACGGGCGCGGCAACGGCAAGCGGTGTTGCGCATGGCCTGGCGGCGAGCGCGACACCGTACAGCGTGCAGGCGGTCTTCACCTCGAGCGATGCCAACTACAACGGCAGCCAGGCCACTAACGCCACGGCGTTGACGGTCAACAAGGCCAACCAGACGATTACCGTGGGCACACCAGCGCCCGCAGGCGCCACGTACAACACCTCGTTCAACCTCGCAGCGTCGGCGGACTCCACGCTGAGCGTGGCAATCACCGCAGGACCTGCCGGGGGAGGCAGCATCGCCGCCGGTGGGAGCAACACCGCCACCGTGAACATGGACAATGGCAGCGGCACGTGCGTAGTGCACTACGACCAGGCAGGCGACGGAAACTACAATGCCGCCACCGAGGTCGCGAGCAATACGACCGCAGCCAAAGCGAGCCAGACGATCACGTTCGGGGCGCTGGCCGACCAAACCTACGGCGCCGTCCCGTTCTCGGTCAGCGCGTCGGCGTCCTCGGGCCTTGCGGTGACCTTTGCGAGCACCACGACCGCTGCGTGCACGACCTCCGGGACCAATGGCGCAACGGTCACGATCGGCGCCGCTGGCCCCTGCTCGATCAAGGCATCGCAAGCGGGCAACGGCAATTACAACGCCGCCACCGACGTGACGCAGGGCTTTTCGGTAAACGCGCGCGCGATTACGGTGACAGCGGACGGGAAGAACAAAACCTATGGCGACTCCGACCCGTCGCTGACCTACCAGATCACGAGCGGTTCGCTTGTGGGGACTGACAGCTTCAGTGGTGCCCTCACGCGGGTGGCCGGCGAAAACGTCGGCACCCACGCGATCCAGCAGGGGACGCTCGGATTGAGCAGCAACTACGTGCTGACCTACGTCGGCGCCAATCTCGCGATCACGCCAAAGACCGCTTCGGTGACGCCGAATCCTGGGACGAAATCTTATGGCGACGTGGACCCGGCCCTGACCGGGATCCTGAGCGGATTCCTGGCGGGCGACTTGGTAACGGCCACCTACAGCCGGGCGGCCGGCGAGACGGTGGGGCCGTATGCGATCGGCGCGACGCTCAGTCCCGCGACCGTGCTCGGCAACTACGCGATTACCTACAACACGGCGAGCTTCATCATCACGGCCAAAACCGCCTCGGTGACGCCGGACCCAGCGACGAAGATCTTCGGCGCGGCCGACCCGGCGCTGACTGGCACGCTGAGTGGGTTCCTGGCGAGCGACGGGGTGACGGCGACCTATAGCCGGACGGCCGGGGAGACCGTGGGCGGCAGCCCGTACACGATCAGCGCAGTGCTCAGCCCGGCGCCGGTGCTCGGGAACTACACGATCACCTACAACACCGCCAACTTCACGATCACCCCGGGGAAGATCACGGTGACCGCTGATGCGCAGGTCAAGACCTACGGCGACGCCGATCCGCCGCTGACCTACCAGGTGACGGCAGGGACCCTGGTGCCGGGGACCTACGGCGCGGAAGTGGGAACCGACGTGCCGACGGCCCAGTGGCGGTTCGAGGAGGGCGCGGGCCTGTCGTTGGCCGACAGTTCGAGCCATGGCCATACGGCGACATTCGGTTCCGCGACGGCGGTGAGCTACGGCGTGCGAGGGGCGCTGGCCGACACGACGACGGGCTTGGGGCTGGCGGTGGGCCATGAGGCCGCCGCGATGACCGGGATCTCGCTGTTCGCCGGGGCGCCGGGCTCGATCGAGTTCTGGCTGAAGCCCGACGCGGCGATGGCGCCCGATGGCTACGGCGCCATCATCGCCAAC
>Ga0066710_100006337_pt1 | contig 11021 bp, 10 predicted proteins | sample GraSoiAngelo_159_FD_79666 | JGI IMG/M metagenome (GOLD analysis project Ga0066710, IMG submission 79666) | Grasslands soil microbial communities from the Angelo Coastal Reserve, California, USA - 14_1009_16_40cm | ecosystem: Environmental > Terrestrial > Soil > Grasslands | place: USA...
AGGAGGACCGCGCGCCGCGGGCGGGAAGGAAGCCGGCCCGACTCCGCGAACGCGCGCCCGAGAAAGGCGGCCCGGACGGTCGCGCCGAACAGGAGCGAAGCGAGGGAGACCGGGATGCCCCAGAGGAGCGGGGCCGCCGCGCCTTCCGATCCGAGCCGGAGGGTTCCGAAGATCCAGAGGAAGAGAGGTCCGGCGACGGCGAGGAGGCCGGACACGGCGGCGCCGCTCCCCGGGTTTTCCGAACGGCCGGCCGCGAAGAAGAGCGCGGCCGCGAAGACGACCGATGGAAAGAGAGCCGCGAAGAAGAGATGGAGGAAGAGGAGAGCCGCCGCCCCGGGCGATCCGCCGTAACGGAACTGCGACGCGGCGACCGCCGCCGTTTCCGCCATCGAGAGCGCGACCGCTCCGGTCGCGACGACCGGCAGAAAGAGAACCGCGATGCCCTCGAGAGCGCGGCGAAAAACGAAGCGTTCGACGCGGCTCTGCAGGTAACCGAGCTTCCGGAGCTTCGTCCGCGCCTCGGAGAGCGTGGGCCGGGGAGACGGCGAGGTCACGAGCGGCGATCGCGGACGTAGCCGGCGAGGTCGGCCAGGACCGCGGCGCGGCCCCGGAACGGGGTGAGCGCGGCGGTCGCCGTCTCGACGAGCTCGGTTACGAGGGCGCGGCTCGAGTCGATGCCCAGGACGGCCGCGAAGTTCGCGCGGTGCGCGTCGCGTTGCGTGTCCTTGCCCAGGCGGTCGGGATCCCCTTCGAGATCGAGGACGTCGTCGGTGATCTGGAAGGCGAGTCCGAGGTTGCGGGCGTAGAGCGTCAGAGCCTCGAGCGCGGCTTCGTTCGCCTTTCCCGCGAGCGCGCCTCCGCGGACCGCGGCGACGAAGAGGGCGCCCGTCTTGCGAGCGTGGATCGACTCCAGGTCGTCGAGAGCGAGCGCCGCCGGATCGGCCGCGAGGTCGGCGGCCTGCCCGCCGCAGCAGCCGGACGCTCCGACCGCGGCAGCAAGCTCTCGGCAGATGCGCGCCCGCAAGTCCGGGGCGATCCCGGCTTCCCGGGCCAGGACCTCGAAGGCGCGCGCGAGGAGCGTCACCGAGGCGAGCTCGGCGGTCGCGACGCCGTACGCGAGGTGGATCGCAGTGCGGCCCCGCCGCCGGACCGCGTTGTCCATGGACGGAAGGTCGTCCAGGACGAGCGAGGCCGCGTGAACGTACTCGACCGCGATCGCCACCGCGAGCGGGCCCGCGGGCTTCGCGCGAACGAGCTCGCCCGCCGCGAGCGCGACGAGCGGACGGATGCGTTTCCCCGGCGAAAGGACCGCGTCCCGCACGGCGTCGCGGAGCCGCTCCGCGCCGGGCGCGGGCGACGGCAGCTCACGGGCGAGCGCCGCCTCCAGCCCGGGCCGCGACGCGGCGGCGAATCTCTCGAAGGGGAACGCGGGCGCGCTACGCCGCGTACGTCGCGAGGGCCTCCGACTCGGATTCGTAGACGTCGAAGACCGTGATGAGCTGGGTCACGGTCAGGACGTCGTTGATCTTCGGAGGAAGGTGCAGAAGCTTCAGCTTCCCGCCTTTGTTGGTGACCGACGTGTAGCAGCCGACGAGCTCGCCGATCCCGGACGAATCGATGGTCGTCACTTCCTGCATGTTGATGAGGATGTTCTTCTTGCCCTTTTCGACGAGACCGTTGATGACCTCGCGCAACTGGACGTCCCCGGAGCCGATCGTGATCTTCCCCTTCAGATCCACGACCGCGACCCCCTGGACCTCGCGCACATTCGCCTTCATGTCCGGTTTCCCTCCTTCTCCTTTCCCGAGCCCAAATTCTTGGTCAGAACGATCTCCATGCCGCCGCCTTCGAGCCTGCGAAAACGGACGTCATCCATGAACGTCTTCATGTAGAAGATGCCCCGCCCTGACGTCTTCAGCCGGTTCTCCGGGGCGAGAGGATCTTCGACCGTCGCGGGGTCGAAGCCCTCGCCCTCGTCGCGAATCGAGATCTGCAGGTTTCCTCCGACCACGTCCATCTCCACGTGGATTCGTTTGGAGACGTCCTGGCGGTTTCCGTGCTTGATGGCGTTGGCGAGCGCCTCGCGCAGCGCCATCAGAAGCCAGTGCTTCGTTTCTTCGGAAACCTCCCTCCCCTCGAGGAGTTTGCCACAAAGGTGCTGCGCCAACTCGATGTTCTCGAATCGGCTGGAGAGCGACATCCGGATCGGTCCGGCGTCGTGGGACGGAGGCGTTTTCGTCATTCACGCTGTCGCGGCGAAATCGGCGCATCTTAATCCAAAAGCCGAGCCAGCATCGGAGGGTCGGAGCCGGCTCCCATCCCGGATCTCGAAACCCCGCATGCTACCCTGCCCGGCGTGAAGCGGTTCGCTCTCTTTCCCCGCGCCGCGGCTCTCGGTCTCGCGGTTCTGACCGTCGGAGCGTCGACGCTCCTCCCCACGCGGATCCGGGAGGTGTCGAAGCTGGTCGAGGAGGTCCGGGGGCGCCGGTTCGAGAGCGCCGTGCCCGCCTCCGAGATCGATCCGCCCGCGCTCAAGAAGTATCTGCGGAACAAGCTCGTCGACTCTTTTCCGGCCGGTCCCGAGGAGTCGCTCAAATCCCTGGCCGTCCTCGGCCTCATCGATCCGACCCCGAACCTCGTCGATCGGCTACTCGACTTCTACGCATCGCAGGTGATCGCGTTCTACGATCCGGAGCCCCGGCGCTTCTACGTCGTCCGGGGAGGGGCGGCGGCCGAGACGCTTGAAGGCGGGTCCGGAGAGCTCGCCGAACGGCTCCTCTTCTCTCACGAGCTGACGCACGCGCTCCAGGACCAGAGTCTCCGGCTCGATCGGCGGTTCAAGTCTCTCCGGGACGACGGCGACCGCGCGCTCGCCCTGCAGTGCCTGCTCGAGGGAGAGGCGACGCTCGTCATGGTTCGCGTGGCGTTGAAAGACCTGCCGGGAGCGGACGAGGCCGCCGAGGAGGCGCTGACGCCGCTCCTCTCCGCGGGAGCCCTGGAGAAGGCGAACGTCCCCAAGAACCTGCCGGACTTCTTCGTCGAGCAGCTCTTCTTCCCATACGTCGAGGGAACCGCGTACGTCCGCCGGGCCGTCGCCCGCGGAGGCTGGAAAGAGGTGGACCGGCTCTGGGACCACCCACCCGTCTCGACCGCCGACATCCTTCACGACGACGAGCACCGTCCGGCGCCGGTGTCGGATCTACTCCCGCAGGACGGGACCCGCCTCGCCCCGCCAGGATTCCGATTCCTCTACTCCGACACGATCGGCGAGTGGGCAATCCGTTTCCTCCTGCGCCGTTCGCTGTCGGACGAGGCCGCCTCCGAGGCCGCTTCGGGCTGGCGGGGCGATCGGATCGCCTTCTTCACGGCGGGCGAGAAGTTCGTCTATCTCTGGCGCCTGCGTTTCGAGAGTCCCGGCTCCGCTGAACGGTTCGAGAAAGCGATGCGCTCGGTCAAACGGGAGGCCGCCCCGGCGGTCGCGCGTTCGGGCGCCGACGTCCTCCTGTCCCTGGGATTCCAGGAGCTCCCGGCGATCCCCGGATTTCCCGCGCGGCCCGCGGTCAGCCGGCCTGCGTCGCGCGGGTGACCAAGGGAATCACGACGAACATCTGAATCGCGTCGAAGGCGCCGTGCGCGACGATGCACGGCAGCACGTTGCCGTACAGCACGAAGGTCACCGAGAGCACTGCGGAGATCACGAGGATCCCGACGAGGACGAGCGGCTGTCCGTAGACCCCGTGCGCCGCCGTGAACATCAGCGTCGCCGCGAGAGGTCCTACGCGCGTCTGCAGAAAGGAACGGAAGAAGAGCTCCTCGACGATCATGGCCGAGACGACGATCGCGATCTTGATCCCCACGGGCTGCGACACGATCCAGAGGATGGTCGGCGACACCGGGGCGCCCTCGGCCGGCGCCGGGAGCGGCCGGCGGATGAGCCACCATGCGCCGAGGACCGCCAGGGCCGCGAGGATCGTCACGACCCAGCCCGCCGCGCCGATCAGGATCCCGGACGAAAGGTCCGCGATCGGCCGCGCGCTCTTCAGCTTCAGAAAGTCGGCCAGCGAGCGGCGGCTGGAGAGAGCGAAATAGCACGAGAGAAAGAAGATCAGAATCGCGTGGACCGCGAAAAGGGAGACGATCGTCAGGTCGGCGGTATCCGGCTGGGCCCCCGCGAAACCTCCGGCGAACGGGATCGCCACCGTCAGCAGGAGGACCGCGGCGAGGAGCGCGACGGCGAGGGTCCGGCGGCCCGGCTCGCGGAATCCATCCTCCGCGAAGACGGCGCGCGAGCGGGCCCGGGCGAAGGACAGCGTGATTCCCGCGCATCCCGCAAGGAGCAGGAGAAGAAAAACGAGCGTGTGTGTGGTCACGGAGTCGAGATCGCGTCGAGCGGCGCAGGATATCCCAACTGTGCCAAATCGGCCGGAAAGCGAGCAGGACTCTCGTTGACTTGCGCATCGAGCGACAGATAGATTTCGGGACAACTCAGCCGAACGAGAGACGCCGCTTCTGAAGCAAGGAGGTCCCTCATGGCGAAGACCTGGTGGCGCGCCGCGCTCGCAGCGCCCGCTCTCCTTCTCTTCCTCTGCGCTCCCGCCTTCTCCCAGTCACAGGCCACCACCGGAGTGATCGAGGGAACGGTCGTCGATCCCTCGAACGCGGTACTCCCCGGAGCTTCTGTCGCGGTCCGAAACACCGCGACGAACTTCGAGAAGCGCGAGACGACCGACTCGACCGGCCGGTTCCGCGCTCTTCTGATGCCGCTCGGCCCCTACCGGATCACGGTCAGCCTTCCCGGTTTCACCACGCTCGTACGAGACGGCGTGACACTCGGGCTCGGGCAGACCGTGACCCTCATCCTGACCCTTCAGCTCTCTTCCGTACAGCAGGAGATCAGGGTCACCGGCGAAGCGCCGGTCGTCGAGACCAGCCGGACCGCCGGCACCACCATGATCGACGAGAAGGCCGTGCAGAACCTGCCGAACGCCAGCCACAACTTCCTCGACTTCACCAAGCTGACTCCCGGCGTCACGGTCGTGCAGGGCCCGGACGGCGACGAGCTCTCGATCAACGGCCAGAAGGGAATCCACAACAACATCTCGGTGGACGGCCAGGACTTCAACAACCCGTTCTTCGGCGAGCAGCGGGGCGGCCAGCGGCCGCCTTTCACCTTCAACCTGGACGCGGTCCAGGAGGTCGTCGTCGTGGCCGACGGCGCGAACGCCGAGTTCGGCCGCTCGTCCTCCGGGTTCGTCAACGTGGTGACGAAGTCGGGAACGAACGACTTCCACGGCTCGGGTCACCTGTACTACAAGGCGGACAGCCTGGCGGCGAGAGCGGCCAAGCGCGGCGGCGGCCGGGCCGAGAGTTTCGACTTCGATCGGTGGCAGGCCGGCTTCACGGTCGGCGGCGCCCTGCAGCCGGATCGCCTCTTCTACTTTCTTGCGGGCGACGGACAGAAGGGCGACTCGACGAAGCAGACCAATCCCGCGAGGATCGAGCAGCGGGTGGTGGACTATTTCGCTTCGGTCGGCAGCCCGGACGAGAACGGATCGATCGACCGGACCGACGACGCCTTCGTCGGCCTGGCCAAGCTCGACTGGCACGCGAGCGACAAGCACCTCGCGACCCTCCGCTACGCGTACACCTACTCGAAGCAGGACAACGGGACGTTCGACGTGGACTCGTGGGGACGCAGCGCGAACGCCACCGAGAAGGACTGGTCGCAGAGCTACGGCGGATCGCTGATCTCGACTCTCTCGGCGAATCTCCTGAACGAGCTCCGCGGCCAGTGGTCCCGCGAGGATCGGCCGCGTCCGTACAACGGGCCTCTGATCACGGGCCAGAACCGGCCGCTCCCCGACACCGCGTTCGACTTCGTCCGGGCCTATCGCTTCGGGGAACCGTTCTTCATTCCGGTCAAGTACTACGACACCCGCACCCAGATCCTCGACAACTTCTCGATCGTCGCCGGCGACCACTCGATCAAGATCGGCGCCGAGTGGAACCGGGTCGACTCGGTCCAGACGTTCATCGGTTTCGGCAACGGCCGCTTCATCTTCAGCTCGACGGACGGGTTCCTCAACTACGCGCACAACCCGAACTACGTCGAGTGCTCCGGCGGCGCCACATCCCAGACGGGAGCGTGCCCCGCGGGGCAGAGCGTCACCGGCCCCGTTCTCCTCTACCTCCAGCAGGCCGGCGTCGGCGGCCGCACGGTCGAGGAAGCCGGCACCCAGTCGATCGTGCAGCGGGAGCCGGCCGCGTTCATCCAGGACACCTGGCAGCCGATCCGCAACCTGACGATCAACGCCGGGCTGCGCTGGGAAGGAGAGCTCGAGCCGGACCCGCAGACGCCGCCCAGCGAGGTGTTCTTCGCCCCGTTCATCGGTCAGACGCGCAACGGGATGGAGTTTCCCTCCAATGGAAAGATCCCGTCGGACAAGAAGATGTGGCAGCCGCGGCTCGGCATCTCCTTCGATCCCTGGGCCGACGGAAAGACGGTCTTCCGCGGGAGCTGGGGCATCTTCTACGCGCGGATCCCGGGCCTGAACCTCGCGTCCTCCCGCTCGACGAACGGCTCGATCGGACAAACGATCTTCCGCAACAGCGCGTTGACCGGCATTCTCGGGCCGGTACCGGCGTATCCGAACCTGATCCCGGCCAGTCAGCTGACGGGGCCGGTCTTCTTCCCGCAGGTCTTCGTGTTCGACAGGCACTTCGAAAACCCGCGTACGACGGCCTGGGCCATCGGCGCGGAGCGGGAGATCGCGCCGGGCTGGGGCGCCGAGGTCAAGTACAACTACGCGAAGGGAGATCACCTGACCCGGTTCGCGAACCGCAACGACCCCTTGCTGGGCTGCCCCTGGTCGACGGGGCTCGCGCCCGGCGGATCGAACGGAATCATCTGTGATGCCGGCACGGGTTTGACGACGGTCGAGTCCACCGCGAAGAGCAAGTACTGGGGGTTGACGTTCGGCCTGACCAAACAGCTCGGCAGCCACCTCGCTTTCCAGGCGTACTACACGTACTCGAAGGACAAGTCGGACGACGACAACGAGCGGGATCCCTTCTCGTACCGCTACGCGAAGATCACGGACCTCGAGGCGGAGTACTCTTACTCGGACCGGGACCAGCGGCATCGCTTGAACAGCTGGCTCCTGTGGAACGCGCCGCTCGGGATCGACGTCAACGTCCGTTACGCGTACCGGTCCGCCCAACCGAAGTCGATCACGGCGACCGGAGCGGACGCTTTCACGCCGCAGGATCGCTGCTCGGCCCACAACCCGGATGGCACCTGTACCGCGGATGCCGTCGTCACGCGCCGCAACCTGGGCCGAAAGGACAACGCGTACCACGACGCGGACCTCCGCCTCTCGAAGCGCTTCCAGGTTTCGGGCCTCGAGGTCGAGCCGATCGTGGAAGTCTTCAACATCTTCAACTCCGACAACTTTCTGACGCCCGAAGTCACGAATCTCGTTTTCAATTTCGACGGCACCATCCGCAGCGGCGACGGCGACCCCCGCCAGGTTCAGCTCGGTCTGCGCGTGAGCTGGTAACTCTCGTCGATCGGCCGATTCTGAAACGGGGGCTTCGGCCCCCGTTTCCTTTGCTCGTCGGTGGTACCCTCCGCAGGCCGAGGGAGGGCGCGATGTCAGCCGTTCACGAGCACGGATCCGAGCCCTGGTCGCAAGATCCCGAAGATCCGCGGGTAGTGCAGGACAAGTCCAGGAAAATGGTGGCGCTGGCGATTTCCGTCGATAACGCCCTCCGCATCATTTCGAGTGTGAACGCTGTCGAGAACGTCTCCTCCGAATCGCTGGACGCGGGGATCGTGTCGGAAGGGCTGCGTTGTCTCTCGCTCTTGTGCCGATATCACAGCGACGAGGTCTACAGAAACCGGATCGACCTCGAAAAAGGATTCGAAAAACTCCTCGAGCGAGGCAACGCCGTCTGGGGCGTGATCAAGAAGGAGCGGCTCGCCGAGCGCTGGGCGTAGCCCGGATCCGGCAAGACTCTAGCCCATTTCCGGAAGCGTCTCGCCCTGGACGGCCACCTTGCCGGAGCGTCCCGGCACCTCGCCTTCGACGACGCGGTGCTTTGGCAGGCTGTCGAGCGGGAGCGAGCGGAAGAGCGCTTCGATCGAGACGAGCTCGTAGCCCTGCCGCCGCCAGCCCGAGAGCAGCCGCTCGAACGTCGGCAGCCACTTCATGCCCTCGAGCTCCGCGTGGAGCGTGTAGACGTGCGGCCCCGGCAGAGACGCCGAGAGGGCGAGCACCGCGTCGTGGACGTTTTCCGGAGTCAGGCCGTTCTCGCCCACGAGCTCGTCCAAGGTCGGCAGCGTGCTGGGCAATTGCGGCACCCGGCCCGCGCGGCCGTCGACCACCGGGAAGAACGGGCGTTCTCCGCGCACGTCCGACGCGTGCGTGAAACCGAGCTCCTCCTCCAGCTCGTATGCATGCGCGTTCATCTGCCAGCCGGCGGCGCCGTGCATCCGTGCGGGGACGCCGAAGATCTCGTGGAATCGTTCGACTGCCCGGCTCATCTGCTCCCGCGTCCAGTCGCGGTCCCGCGCCGCCACGTTGTCCTGCCAGAGGACGTGGTCGTAACAGTGGACGCCGACCTCGAAGCCCGCGTCCCGGACGCCGCGCAGGAGGTCCGCGCAGGAGCGCCCGATGTCGGGGCCCGGCAGGAGCGTGCCGGACAGAAGCGTCCGGAGGCCGTAGTGCTCGAGCGTCGAGGTGCGGGAAACCTTCCGGAAGAAGCCGGGGCGGAAGATGCGGCGGATGGCGCGCCCGGTTCGGTCCTTTCCGAGAGAAAAGAGGAACGTCGCGCCGGCGCCGTGCCTCTTCAAGATTGCCTCGAGCCGCGGCACGCCCTCGCGCGTGCCGCGGTAGGTGTCGACGTCGACCTTGAGCGCGAGCTTCACGCCCGGGCGCGGCTCAATCGGCGACGAGCTCCCGGGCTTCGGCGACGTGCGTGCGGTAGGCGTCGAAGATGCCCCGGAGGGCGTCGGACATGTTCACCTGAGGCTTCCAGCCGAGGTCCCGCATCGTGTTGTCGATCTTGGGCACGCGGCTCTGCACGTCCTGATATCCGGGTCCGTAGTAGGCGCTCGACGTCGTCTCGACGAGCCGGACGCGGGAGGCGTTTTCGCGATACTCGGGATATCCGGCGGCGAGCTCGAGCATCATCCCGGCCACCTCGCGCACCGAGCAATCGTTCGAAGGATTCCCGATGTTGTAAATCTGTCCGCTCGTCCGGCCGTCCCGGTTCTCAACGATCTTCATGAGGGCGTCGACGCCGTCGTCGATGTAGGTGAACGTGCGCCTCTGGTGGCCGCCGTCGACGAGGGTGATCGGCTCTCCGCGGACGATGTGTCCCAGGCACTGGGTGATCACCCGGGAGCTGCCTTCCTTCGCGGTCGAGATGTTGTCGGTCCCCGCGCCGATGCAGTTGAGCGGCCGGAACAGGGTGTAATCGAGGCCTTCCATCTGGCCGTAGGCATGGATCACGCGGTCCATGAGCTGCTTGGAGCAGTCGTAAATCCAGCGCGGCTTGTTGATCGGCCCGTAGATCATCTCGGAGCCGTACGGGTCGAACTCCGGGTCCCGGCACATGCCATACACCTCGGAGGTCGATGGAAAAAGAAGCCGCTTCCTGTGTTTCACACACGCGCGCACGATCGGCAGGTTGGCTTCGAAGTCGAGCTCGAACACGCGCAGCGGCTGCTGCACGTAGCTCGCCGGCGTCGCGATCGCGACCAGCGGCAGGACCACGTCGCACTTGCGGATGTGGTACTCCATCCACTCCTTGTTGATCGTGATGTCCCCCTCGAAGAAGTGGAACCGGGGGTTGGCGAGGAGTTCGGCCACGCGCTCCGAAGCCATATCCATCCCGAAGACGTGCCAGTCGGTCGAGTCCACGATGCGCTTGGACAGGTGATGGCCGATAAAGCCGTTGACGCCGAGGATCAGGATCTTCTTCATTCCGCCCCTTCCGGGAGCGCCAGCCGGCCGCTGTGCTTCGAGTTCAGAGTTTCTCCGTCCAGGCGTTTTCCGTCCAGCTCCGCGTCGAGCACGGTCAGCAGGCTGCCGTCTCGACATCGGGCGACCAAGCCGCCGTTCTCGACGGTGAGCGCCGGCGCTCCCGGCACCCCGCCGTTGTCGACCCGCGTCCGCCAGAGCGTCAGCCGTCCCGCGGCAGTATCGCAGAACGCTCCGGGGTACGGCCGCGTCACCGCCCGGACCAGGTTGTGGACTTCCCGCGCCGGACGACGCCACTCGATCACTCCGTCTTCGGGCCTGCGGCCCCCGAAGTAGGACGCCTTCGAGGGGTCCTGCGGCGTCAATTTCGCCGTGCCGGCCAGGAGCGGGGGGACGCTCCTGTGGAGAACCATCTCCGCGGCCACGGTGACTTTGTCGAGCACTTCGCGCGCCGTGTCGTCGGGGAGGATCGGGACCGCGATCTGATCCACGATGTCGCCGGCGTCCGCCTTCTCGGTCATCGCGTGGAGCGTCGCGCCGGTCTCGGTCTCGCCGTGGAGGATCGCCCAGTTGATCGGCACGCGGCCGCGGTATTTCGGAAGCAGCGAGCCGTGCACGTTGTACGCGCCGCGGCGGGCCGACGCGAGCAGCGGCCGCTTCAACATCTGCCGGTAATAAAACGAGAACAGAAAATCGGGCTCGCATGCGCGCACCCGCTCGAGCACGTCGTCCGCGTTCGGGTCGGCGGGCGCCTCCGTCGGCACGCGGTTTTCGAGCGCGCGGTTCTTGACGCTGTCGAACCAGATGTTCTCGCCGGGGCTGTCTTCGTGGGTCAGGACCAGCCTCACGTCCACGCCCCGAGCCAGGAGAGCGGAGAGACAGCGGACCCCGACGTTGTGGTAGGCGAAGACCACGGCGCTCGTCACGGCCGGCGGTCTTCCGTTTCCAGGATCGCGCCGATGAGATACCGGGGGCGTTGCCGGACTTCCTGGTAGATGCGCCCGACGTACTCGCCGAGCATGCCGATGCCGAAGA
>Ga0066710_100006338_pt1 | contig 11020 bp, 9 predicted proteins | sample GraSoiAngelo_159_FD_79666 | JGI IMG/M metagenome (GOLD analysis project Ga0066710, IMG submission 79666) | Grasslands soil microbial communities from the Angelo Coastal Reserve, California, USA - 14_1009_16_40cm | ecosystem: Environmental > Terrestrial > Soil > Grasslands | place: USA...
CTCAGGGAGGTTCCGATGGCCGATGCTGCGATCAAGTCGGCACGACGCGTGTTCGAAATTATGGAATTCTTCGACCGCGAGCGCCGCCCGCTGGGACTGAAATCGATCTGTGACGCGCTCAAGTATCCAGTATCGAGCGGCGCGGCGATGCTGAAGAGCCTGGTGTCGCTTGGTTATCTCGAATACGACCGCAAGACGCAGACCTATTTGCCGACCATGCGCATCGCCGTGCTGGGACGCTGGGTATCCGAGCAGCTGTTCAGCGAAATCAGAATGTTGCCGCTGATGGAGGATTTGCGCGACCGTACCCGCGAGACTGTCATCGTCGGCACGCAGAGCGACATTAGCGCGCAGTATGTGCATGTGCTGCGTTCCAACCAGACGATCAGCTACTCGGCCGAACCCGGATCGCTGCGACCGCTCGCCCGCTGCGGAGTCGGCCTGACATTGCTCAGCAACAAGTCCGATGCCGACATCGACACGCTGGTCTATCGCAACAATCACGCTGAACCCGTGCGCAGCCGCCGAGTCGCGCTGAAGGACGTGATGGGATCGATCGACAAGATTCGCAAACAGGGCTTTTTCTTTTCGCGCAATCTGTACAGCGAAGGCGTCGGCGTGATTGCCATGCTGCTGCCGCGGGCGCCGTTCACCCGCACCTTCGCGATTGCCCTGGGCGGGCCGGTCCAGCGTCTTGAACGGCATCTCGATGAGAACGTTGCAACGATGCGAAGTGCCATCCGCCGCTTCCTGCCCGCAAGCAAGAACGCCGAACCCTGAAGTCATCATTTCCATATATGTAGAAGTTACAGACATATCCGTGTAACAGATTGCGGCATGTGACTGCCCGCTCTAGTTTGCTCCCAAGAAATGAGCCGCCGGAAAATCGCCGGCGTGCATTTGGCGAGGAGCGGACGTGGACTTTGCGCAAAGCGAGAGCGATGACATCATCGCCGAGACGATCGGCCGCTTTGCGGTGGACGAGTTGCGCCCGCGGCTTCGGGAGTTCGAAGCCGCGCGGTCGGTGAGCAAGGCCGTACGCGACAGCTATGCTATGTTGGGTTTTGAGGGGTTCGACCTGCCTGAGGACGCCGGCGGTGCCGGACTCGGGATGCTCAGCCGTATCCGGACCAACCGTTTGCTCGCCGAAGCCGATGCCGGCGCTGCGCTCGCGCTCGATCGTTTCGCGCCTGCGGTTTATGTCATCGAAGCCTTTGGAGGCATCGCGGCGCTGAAATCGTTCGAGGCGATGCTCGGACGCCCTGATAGCCGGTTTGCGCTGGTCATGGATGACGGCGCCGGCATCTCGTCCGGCGCGCGCGTCGAAGGCGAGGCGGCATGGGTGCCGGCCACGCATGCCGACGTGCTGGTGGGGCTTGGCCCGCACGGCGCATGGGTGCTGCAGGAAGGGTTTGCATTCGAGCCGGTCGCAGGGGCGGCACTGCACGCCGCCGGCGCCAGCCGGGTCCGCTATACGGGCGCGCCGATCCATGCCTGGCACGATCCGGCGCTTGCCGCGCGGGCGCTGGCCAAAATCAGGCTCTATTATGCATCGCTGATCTGGGGCGTGCTCACCGACGCGGCGGGATTTTCGCGCACGTACGCGCTCGATCGCGTCGCCTTCGGCAAGCCGATCGCCCATCACCAGGCGCTGGCGTTCCTGATCGTCGATATGTATGTCGCGGTCGAACGGGTCGGGTTGCTGATCGAAGACGCTGCGCGTGCCATCGATGCCGCTGACGATCGCGCAGTCGGCGCGGCCGCCGCGGCCTTTGTCGATGCCGTTGAGGCCAGTCGTTTTGTCGGCTCCAACGGCGTCCAGATCCTCGGCGGCCATGGTTTCATGCGCGACTTCCCGGTCGAGAAGGCGATGCGCGACGCCCGCGCGCTCGGTCTTTTGGCCGGCGGGTGCGATGCCGCGCGCGAGGATGCCGGCGCAGCATTGGCGGCTATCCCGTTGAGGGCCGTCGCGTGAACGGTTTTAGCCCGGCGCTTTGCGCCCACATCCAGCGCGTCCGGGAATGGGGACGCGCAGAGGTTCGGCCAGCAGGACTGGAGGCCGACCGCAGCGGCGCGCCGTTGCCCGCCGATCATCCGTACTTTGCGAAGTATATGGGCTTTCGCCGAGAGCATCTTCCGGCGCTTGAGGACGACTCCGTACCAGAAGGCCCCGCGGTCCGGATGGTCGCGTTCAATGAAGAGAACGCCTATTGGGATCGCGGCATGGGCGTCGCCGCGCCGGGACCTGGCCTTCCGTCGCGCATCGTCGCGACATCAGGCACGCCCGATCAGCGCGAGCGCTTCCTCGGGCCTTTCCGGGGCACCGACCAGCCGCGCTGGGGAAGCTTTGCGTTGACCGAGCCCGGCGGCGGCTCCGACACCGCGGCGTTTCGAACCCGCGCGACCCGCACCGATCGCGGATATCTGCTCAACGGCGCCAAATGCTTCATCGGCAATGCCGCGCGCGCCGACTGGGTGCTGGTGCAGGCCAATCTCGACCCGGAAAAGGGTCGCGCAGGCCAGCGCGCCTTCTTCGTCCAGCACGGCAACCGCGGCATGACCGGCATCAAGATCGAAAAGAAGATGGGGCTGCGGGCCTACGAATCGGTCTCGTTCATCCTCGAGGATTGCGAGGTGCCGCACGAAAATATCCTGGGTGGTGAACGGCCTGCACAGGCGTCGCGATCGGGTGCCTATGCCGAGACGATGGGTACCCTCAACACCACGAGGGTCGGCGTCGCCGCGAGCGCTGTCGGAATGGCGCGCTCAGCCTATGACGAGGCGCTCGGTTTCGCGAAAGCGTCGGGTGCCATTCGAACAGCTCGGGTTCGCGATAGGCTGGAGGCGATGCACCGGCAGTTGCGCGCCGCATGGCTGATGACGCTACGCGCCGCGTGGAAAGCCGATCGCAAGATTCCGAATATCGTCGACGCCTCGATGGCAAAAGTCTTTGCCGCCGAGACTGCGCAGGATCTCGCCAGCGCCGGCATGGAGATAGTCGGACTCGAGGCCGGCGCCGGCCATCATCTGGTCGAAAAACTGTTCCGCGACGCCAAGGCGCTCAACATCGTCGAGGGCACCGGACAGATCCAGCGCATCATTATGGGAAGGAGCCTCGTCGGGTTGCCGCGTTGACGGCGATCCGAGGCATTGAACATGGATAGTTCCGCAAATCTCACGGCCAGCGCAGGCGATGTACCGTCGATCGCTTCGTTTCTCTCACCACAGTCGATTGCCGTCATCGGTGCTGCGCCGGCCGAACAGCGTTCGATCCGCGGCATGCTGCTTCTTGTGCTGCGCCGGGCCGGCTTCAAGGGGCGGATCGTCCCGGTCAACCCGAGCTACCGCGAAATCAACGGCTTGCCCTGTTATCCCGCGATCGGCGCGGTGGATTTTCCGGTCGACCTCGCCATGGTCGCGTTACCAGCCGACATGGTCTGCGACATCGTCGAGCAATGCGCCGCGGCCGGCATTCGAGCGGCGATCATCATCTCTTCCGGATTCGCCGAAGAGAGCGGCGACCGGGCAAAACTCCAGACCAGGCTCTCGCAGATCGCGCGCCGGACCGGCATCCGCATTTGCGGGCCGAATTGCGAGGGTTTTTACAACATCGTCGGCGGTATCGCCGCGACTTTTAGCGCCGCAGCGGAGCCCTTGGAGTCGGAACGGGCATTGCCGCACGCGTCCCGTCGCGTCGCCGTGGTCGCGCAGAGCGGCGGCCTCGGCTTTGCGATCCTCAACCGCGGCCGCGCGCTGGGTCTGCCCTTCAGTCATGTCGTCACCACCGGCAATGAATGCGACCTGACGGCAACCGATTTCATCGCACATTTCGCCGCCGATGCCACTACTGCCGTCATCATCGCTTACCTGGAAGAGATCCGGGACGCCGCCAGCTTCGCCGTGGCCGCCGAATTGGCGCGCACGAACGGCAAAGCGGTGATCGCGATCAAGATCGGCCGATCCGAGGCGGGTCGGCGCGCCGCGCTCGCCCATACCGCCAGCGACACCGGTTCGGCCGCCGAGCACAGTGCTATGTTGGCGCGGGCAGGCGTCATCGCGGTCGCCGATCCCGACGAAGCGGTCGCCATGGCGCTTTCCCTGACGACGAGCCCGGTCACCGCCGGCAGGCGGGTCGGCATCGTCACCACCGCCGGTGGCGCGGGGGCTGTACTAGGCGATTGTTTCACCGCCGCTGGTTTCACGGTTCCTGCATTGAGCGAACCGCTCCAGGCATCGTTGCGGCCGACTTTTCCTGCTTACGGATCGGCTGCGAACCCGGTCGACGTCACCGCGCAAGGCATTTTCACGGGGGGCATCCTCCGAACGCTCCAGATCCTGATCGGGTGCGACGAAGTCGACCTCATCGTGCTGGTGGTGTCGCTGTCCAGCGAGCGCAGCGTCTCGCTCGATATTGAGGCCCTTCGGGCGCTGAACGCCCGCCGATCAAAGCCGATACTGATCTATAGCTACACGCTGCCGTCGCCGATGGCGCAGGCGTCATTGTCGCGCGTCCGCATCGCGATGTTTGCACATGTCGGCGATCTTCTCGCCGCCATGCGCGCGCTGGCACGCACCGATCATCCGCACGCCGCGGTTGCGATCGAAAGCGAGTTGCAGGCCCCATGATCAGCTTCGAACTAAGCGAGGAACAGAGCCAGGTCTGCGACATGCTGTCCGGCTTCGCGACCAATGAATTGGCGCCGCGTGCTCGCGAAGCCGACGAGACGTACGCCGCGCCGGCCAATGTCCTCGATGCGGCCTGGTCGCTTGGGCTGATTGGGCTCGCGATTCCCGAGGCCTATGGCGGGGGTGGAACACCGAGGTCTGCGTTGACGAATGCGCTGATGCTGGAGGCGATGGGCTATGGCTGCGCGGGGCTCGCCGCGGCAGCCTTCGTGTCCTCGCTGTTCGTCAATCCACTGATCGATCTCGGCTCGGAAGAGCAGAAGTTGCGCCATCTGCCGGATTTCTGTGGTGAGGAGCGTCGGGTAGCAACGTTGGCGCTGCATGAAACCGCGTTCGCATTCGATCCAGCTCGAACGACCACACGCGCCGAGCGCGATCGCAGCGGATGGCGGATCACCGGGACCAAGCGGCTCGTGCCGATGGGCGGTGAGGCGGACAATATGCTTGTCGTGGCGCGAGCCTTGGACATGCCGGGGATCGACGGCATCAGAGCCTTCATCGTTCCGCCGGACGCGTCAGGCGTCACGGTGACACCCGAGAGCGGCTCGATCGGCTTGACGCCGATGGGCTTTTCCCGAGTCGAACTTGCTGAAGTCGCGCTGCCGACGAATTCGATCCTGGGCGAGGGCGACGGCGCGGACATTCGCCCGCTGCTGGCGAGCCTGCGCATCGGTGGGGCGGCGCTTGCGGTGGGCCTGTCGCGCGCCGTCACCGATTTCGCGATTCCCTACGCCAAGGAACGCGTCGCCTTCGGCGAACCGATTGCCAAAAAACAGTCGATCGCCTTCATGCTCGCCGACATGCACATCGAGTGCGACGCAATGCGCTGGATGGTGTGGAAGGCCGCGGCCGCATTCGATACCGGGAGCGATATTTCGAAGGCCGCCATTCTTGCGCAGAATTACGTCAATCGGCGCGCGGTCAGGATCGCCGACGACGGGCTGCAGATTTTTGGCGGCCACGGCTATATCCGCGATCTTCCACTCGAGATGTGGCTGCGCAACGCACGTGCGCTGACCATCCATAATGCACTCGCGGCGGCATGACGGAGCGGAACATGGTCGATTTCACACTGTCCGATAATGACAAGGATATCCTCGAAAGTGTCGCTGCTGAGGCAAAGGCCGGCGAGAAATACGCCCGTTATTACGACGAACATGAAGACGAGACTTTGCCGAAGGCCTTTCCCGAGGCCAAGGCGTTTCCTTCCATTCTTGAGCGGATTCGCCGCCAGCCGGGCAACGATACGGCACCTTTTATTATGCAGATGCTGATCAAGCTGGAGCGCGAGGCGCACAACGGTGTGCCGCTGCGTCAGGCGCCAGCGGCGCTCGGCAACGCGGCGCTCAACGCCGCCGGCACACAGGACCAAAAGACGCGGTGGGGGCACCTGATGCTCGCCATGTCGATCACCGAACCCGGGGCCGGTTCCGATACCAAGGCGATCCAGACCAGCGCCAGGCTCGACGGCGACGAATGGGTGCTCAATGGCGACAAGATCTTCGTCACCAATGGCGTGCGTTGCGCCGGCACGATCGTCTGGGCGACCGTCAGCAAGTCGGCCGGTCGCGGCGGCATCAAGTCGTTCCTGGTGCTAAAGGGGACGCCGGGGTTCGAACTGGTTCGCAAGGAGAAGAAGCTCGGAATCCGCTCTAGCGATACTGCGGCCTATGCGTTTCGCGACTGCCGCGTTCCGCGCGATCATCTGATCGGCGGCGATGAAAGCGTGCCGCGCCACGACGGAGAAGGCTCCGCCTCTTATAAAGGAGTGCTCAAGACCTTCAATACGACGCGTCCGACCGTCGCCGCCGGCGGCATCGGCAAGGCGCTTGGCGCGTTCCGCTACGCGCGCGACCGTCTCGCGGAAGAAGGCGTCGTCGTCTGCTGGGACGACGGACGCTGCGATCGCAGTTCGGTCGAGCAGACCCTCGTCGAACTGGAGGCTGACATCGAGGCCGCGACACTGACGGTGCTGCGCGCCGCCTGGCTCGCGTCGCGTGGCCAATCCAACAATCTCGAAGCGTCGGTCGCGAAAGCCAAAGGCGGTGAGATCTGTCGCAGCGGACCGCAGCGCGCGATGGAAGTGCTGGGCGCGATGAGCCTCAGCCACGATCATCCGGTCGAGCAGTATCTGCGCGATGGCCGGATTACCGACATCTATGAAGGAACTGGTCAGATCCAACGGCTCGTGATCGCACGCGCGATCCTCGGCTATTCGTCGGCTGAGTTGACCTGACTGCTGGTGGTTGCCTGCCACGCTCACCAACGATCGACTGGCGCTGGCGTGAAGAGGAGGAATTGATGCGTGAAGCTGTTATCGTCTCGACGGCACGGACGCCGATCGGCAAGGCCTATCGCGGCGCATTCAACGATACGACGGCGCCTACGCTGGGCGGGCATGTCATTCGCGCGGTGGTCGAGCGAGCGGGGATCGATCCGGCTGACGTCGATGACGTCGTGATCGGCGCGGCCCAACAGCAGGGAACCTGCGGCAACAACGTCGCCCGCCATGCAGCCCTCCGCGCCGGACTTCCCGACAGCGTTGCGGCGATGTCGATCGACCGGAAATGCTCGTCCGGACTGATGGCGATCGCGACGGCTGCCAAATACGTCATCAATGACGGCGCTCCGGTTGCGATTGGCGGCGGCCTCGAATCGATCAGCCTCGTTCAGAACGACAAGATCAACCGCTTTCGCGCATGGGACGAATGGATTCTTAACAACGCGACGGGTCTCACGAGTTCGATGATCGAGACGGCCGAACTCGTCGCCGAACGATATGGCGTCAGTCGCGAAGCCCAGGACGAATATGCGCTCCGGTCGCAGCAGCGCACAGGACAGGCGCAGGCTGAGGGCCGCTTCGACCGGGAGATCGTGCCGCTGACGACGGTCATGACCGTCACCAATCGGGGAAGCGGCGAAATCACGAAAAAGGAAGTCACCCTTACGCGCGACGAGGGTAACCGGCCGCAGACCACGCTCGATGACCTCACGAAGCTCAAGCCGGTGTTCGAAGGCGGCCGCTACGTCAAGCAGGGTCGCTTCGTTACCGCCGGTAATGCGCCGCAATTGTCTGACGGCGCCGCGGCGGTGTTGCTGATGGAGGCGAAGACAGCGGAAAAGCGCGGCCTCGAACCGCTCGGCGCTTACCGCGGCATGGCGGTTGCAGGTTGTGCGCCGGAAGAAATGGGCATCGGTCCGGTATTCGCGGTCCCCAAGCTGCTTGAACGCAATGGATTGCGGATCGAAGACATCGATCTCTGGGAACTGAACGAGGCCTTTGCCTCGCAGTTGCTTTACTGCCGCGACCGGCTGGGTATCCCTGACGAACGACTGAACGTCTCCGGCGGCGCGATTGCGATCGGTCATCCCTACGGCATGACGGGTGCGCGTTGCGTCGGACATCTGATGCACGAAGGCAAGCGCCGCGGCGCCCGCTACGGAATTGTCACGATGTGCTGCGCCGGCGGAATCGGCGCCGCCGGCCTGTTCGAAATCTTCTGAATCGCAAGGGGACAAGGATGATCCGCGAACAAGGCCATGCCGGCATGCAGATCCGCAGCGACCCATCGAAGGCGCAACAGCATATCTTTGCGGCTGAACTCGCTGCGGCGAAAATCGACGATGTCGCGCATGACATAGCCCTGATCCCGGTCAACCGGGTCGGCATCCTCGGTGCCGGAACGATGGGCGGCGGCATTGCGATGAACTTCCTGTCGATCGGCATACCGGTGACAATCGTCGAGCGCGAGCCGGCGTCGCTGGACCGCGGCGTCGCCACGGTCCGCCGCAACTACGAACGCGCCGTGAGCCGCGGGCGCCTCACGCAAGCCGAAGTCGAGCGCGCTATGGCGTTGTTGACGCCTTGTCTTGCGATCGAGGACCTCGCTTCTTCCGATCTGATCATCGAGGCCGTGTTCGAGAATATGGCGGTAAAAAAGGACGTCTTTCGCCGCCTCGATACGATTGCCAGGCCGGGCGCGATCCTGGCCTCTAACACAAGCCGGCTCGACATCGACGTGATCGCAGCCGAGACGACGCGCCCGGAGGCCGTCATCGGGCTGCACTTCTTCTCACCTGCCAACGTCATGCGGCTGCTTGAGGTCGTGCGCGGCGCGAAGACTGGTCCCTCGCAATTGGCCACCGCCATGGCGCTTGCGAAGCGAATCGGGAAGATCGCGGTGGTGTCGGGGGTGTGCCCGGGCTTCATCGGCAACCGCATGCTCGGGCAGCGTCAGGTCCAGGCGCAGAGGTTGATCCTCGAGGGTGCCAAGCCCTGGGACGTCGACCGCGTGCTGACGCGCTTCGGCTTTCCGATGGGACCGTTTCAGATGAGCGACCTCGCCGGCCTCGACCTCGGTTGGCGCCGCGAGACCTCGAAGGGGGAGAGTATTCGCGATCTGCTCTGCGAGCGTGGTCGGCGTGGCCAGAAAACGTCGAAGGGATACTACGACTACGACGCAGAGCGAGTCGCAACTCCGTCCGCGGAAGTCGAAGCGATCATCGCTGCATTCGCCGAGCGGCGGGGCTATCGGCCACGCAAGGTCGAGGATGAGGAGATCCTGCAGCGGCTACTTTTTCCGATGATTAACGAGGGCGCGAGGCTCCTTGAAGAGGGCATCGCGCAGCGCGCCTCCGACATCGATGTCGTCTGGCTCAACGGCTATGGCTGGCCCGCCGCCACCGGCGGACCGATGTTCTGGGCTGATACCACCGGCCTGCCGAAGATCGTCGCCGGCCTTCAGACCCATGCCGACAAATTCGGAACCGGTTTCGTGCTCTCGCCGATGCTGTCACGCCTGGCTGCCGCCGGCGAGAGCTTGCTCTGATGGAGGGAAGGGCACCGATCGTCAGCGCAAGGCCATTGGAACGCCATGTGGGATGATGGCTACACGGCGTGGGCAAAGGCTCACCTTGGTGACGCGCTGCGCTGGAACCGCGAGACCGAGTTCGAATTTGCCGAGGGAATAATCGCCGGCCTCGGCTTTGTCGGGCCGATCCTGCTCGCGGCACTGTACGGGGATCTGCCGCTCGGCCTTGCCGCCTCGGCCGGAAGCCTGCCGATCGGTACCATAGCCGCCGGGCGCAGCGCGGCCGAGCAGGCCCGCAACCTCGCGCTCGCGTTGATGCCGACGTTGAGCGCCGCGGGATTGGCGGTCGTTCTCGCCGATGCCGGTTGGCAGGGCAAGGTACTGGTCGTTGTGCTGGCCGGCATAGCGGCGCTGTTCGGCGGCTATAGCCGGACGGCGGCGATCGTGACCACGCGCTTTACGCTCTTCCTGATCATCACGCTTAGTCTTGCCGCGGCTACGCCCCACCGTCTGCTGTTGATGCTGCTTCTGGCTGGTGGCGCGATCTGGACTGCGCTGCTCTGGCTCCTGCTAGGAATTGCCGCGCACGTGACCAGGAATATCGGGGCGGCGACCGTAGAGGATCCTCAGCCGCGGCCGACAACAGCGGAGAAATTGACGCGCTGGCGGGCATCGCTGCATCAGTTCGCCGGCTGGCAATATGCGGCGAAGCTCGCGCTGTGCCTTGCAGTCGCCGCGGCGCTCGATCTCGGCTATCCCGACCATCATCTGCACTGGATCTCGCTGACGATCGTCCTGCTGGCGCAACGGCGCGTCGACCTGATGCCCGTCAAGATCACGCAGCGCGCACTGGGCGCCGGGCTCGGAGGGATAGTGGCCGGTCTCTGCGTCGCGGCCCGTCCGCCGGTATGGCTGTTGATCGCTGGCATCGCACTGATCGCCGGCACGCGTCCGCTGCTGAAGGCACGGCACTATCTCTCCTATTCGGCGATGATGACGACGTTGATCGTGCTGATGATGGACTTCGAGCAGCCGCTCGAACCGGCCGTGCTGGCGGACCGGACGCTCGCCACATTGATCGGCGGCAGCCTCGTCGTCGTTTCGAACCTCGTTGCCAACCGTATCGCCGCGCGCCGCGCCGGATATGGCTCATGATCCTTCGGTCCGGGGGACTTCCATATCCATGGAAGTGCGCGCCACGGCCCGCGCGCGCAAGACGCGCCGCGAGCGGTCGCGCTAGGATCGCCACAACGGCGCGCCCGAAGAGGCTTTCGCAACCGCCGACCGCCGACACAATCTGAGGAAACCTACTGGATGTCCGAAAACGTAATCGCGGTCTCGCGTCCTGCCAGCACGGAGGCGGCGGGCGCACGTGCGCTATCGCTCAGCGCGTGGTCCTGGATCGGCTATGAAGCGACGCGCATCCCTTATCTCGTCCTGATCAAGATCTACATTTTTGCACCTTACGTCGTGAAGGTGATGATTGGAGACCCGGTCGTTGGGCAGACGATGTTTGCCAGATA
>Ga0066710_100006339_pt1 | contig 11019 bp, 8 predicted proteins | sample GraSoiAngelo_159_FD_79666 | JGI IMG/M metagenome (GOLD analysis project Ga0066710, IMG submission 79666) | Grasslands soil microbial communities from the Angelo Coastal Reserve, California, USA - 14_1009_16_40cm | ecosystem: Environmental > Terrestrial > Soil > Grasslands | place: USA...
CTGGATCTGGTCTCACGGCGGCGGCACCATGCCTTTCCTGGCGGGCCGGATCGATGGCTCTTCCGGCAATTTCAAGCAACAAATGCCCAACGGGCTTTTTCCCGAATTGAGAAAGTTCTATTACGACCTTGCCGGCGCCGCCAATGCCGGCGCAGTCGCTTCATTGCAGAAACTTGTGAACGCGGATCACCTCTTGTTCGGCACAGATTTTCCACCCGGCGGGAAAGCGCTCGAAGTTGCGCAGACGATACGGGATTTGAAAATGTTCACCGAGAGCGATCTGCGCCAGATCGATCGCGACAATGCGGTCAGACTTCTGCCCCGATTGAAAACCACATGAAATATGTGTTGTGGATTCTTCAGGTGTTGCTGGCACTGCTTTTCGTATTCGCCGGTGTCGTCAAGCTCGTCATGCCGGCCGAGCAGTTGATTTCGCAAATGCCGCTTCCGCTGCCCGTACCGTTGCTGCGGTTTGTCGCAGTCGCCGAACTGACAGGAGCGGCTGGCCTGATCCTCCCTGGTCTCCTGGGAATTCGTCCGGGACTGACGCCGCTGGCCGCTGTCGGCCTGATAATCATCATGACCGGCGCTACGGTGGTCACAGCCGGCGGCGGCATGATATTGGGCGCTCTTTTCCCTCTGGTCGTTGGACTCCTCTGCGCTTTTGTTGCGTACGCCCGCTGGGTGGTGGCGCCGCTTCCCGGCCGGCGCGGATGATCCTTCCCGCGGGCGCCTCGCATGACGCGTCGCGACTCATTTCCGCACGCGCATTGCGCGGCTTCGCCGACGGGTTCGTCAGCGTTTACCTCGCGGCATATCTTCGTTTGCTCGGATTCTCCGCGATTGAAATCGGTGCGATTGTTACAGGCACTCTGATCGGATCGGCAGTGCTCACGCTGATCGTCGGTCTGCTTGCACACCGCGTTACAGCACGCAATGTTCTCTTTGGAGCGACAGCGCTCATGGCCGCAACCGGCGCCGGCTTCGCGCTGGTTCAAAATTTCTGGCCCTTGCTGGTTGTCGCCTTCGTCGGAACGCTGAATCCAAGCGCCGGTGATGTGAGCGTGTTTCTTCCGACGGAACAGTCGATCCTTGCGAGCGAAGTTGCGGCATCACAACGTACGGCCATTTTCGCGCGTTACAACCTGGCCGGAACTCTGCTGGGCGCTTTCGGAGCATTGCTGAGCGGACTGCCTGAAACGATCTCGCGCCGCTTCGGCTGGAGCTTGGTCGACGCGTTCCGTGCCGGCTTTCTCCTTTACGGCATTTTCGCCATCGCCATTTTCGCGCTCTACCGCGGCCTGCAACACGGTCGCACATCCCTTACGCCGGCTGCGTCGAATGCTCCCCTCAGGCGCTCGCGGCCTATTGTGCTGCGGCTCACCGCGCTGTTCGCACTAGACTCGTTCGGCGGCGGATTCGCGATCGATTCGTTGCTCGTGTTGTGGCTCTTTCTGCGTTTCAATATGTCACTTCAAGCCGCAGGCGCGGTCTTCTTCGGCACGCGCACGCTTGCTGCATTATCACAACTGGTTTCGCCACGGCTCGCGGCACGCTTCGGCCTGATCGAAACAATGGTCTTTACACACATTCCTGCGAACGTGTTCCTCATACTCGCCGCGTTCATGCCGAATGTGTCGCTCGCGGTAACCTTTCTGTTGCTTCGGATGAGTCTCTCGTCAATGGACATACCAGCCCGCCAATCCTATGTGATGGCCGTTGTGCCTCCCGAGGAACGCGCCGCAGCAGCCAGCGTAACGAATGTTCCGCGCAGCCTGACGGCTGCAATCTCGCCGCTGATCGCCGGTTCCTTACTTCAGCTGTCCACATTTGGATGGCCGCTCGTGATCGGCGGTGCACTCAAGATCACCTACGACCTGTTGCTGCTGGCGGGCTTCCGCCACTTACAGGAAGGCACGAAGTAATTTAGGGATGTTGAGAAACGGAAAGCAGGTTGCCATCAGGGTCTTTGAACCATGCGACGCGTGAGCGCTCGGGTGAGTCCCAGATGCCCAGATCATCCTGTTTCAAGAAGGAGTACCTTTCGAAAGTAACTCCGCGTTTGGTTAACTCCTGAACCATGTTCTGGATGTTATCGACCTGCCAGCCGAGGACCGTGAACGGCATCGGCGTGAAGTCATCGACTTTTGAAATCCGGATCAGGTTGCCGCCGGATCTGAACTCCAGCGCAAACGGATCCTGATTCACCAACTCGATGCCGATGATCTTCTCGTAAAAATTTCGCGCCCTCTTGTAGTCTTTGGTGGCAACAAACCCGACGATCTTGTTCGATGCGAGCATTGGTCACCTCGCGACAGAGGAAATTCGGTGTCAGGCACCTGTGTCCCCGAAATTCAGTTTGGACAGCTGGTGAATTTCGGGGACACAGGTGCCTGACACCGAATTTCCTCTGTCCGTCAACTCCGTCAGAACGAATACTTCAGGGCGAATTGCATGACCCTGGCGTCTCCCGACGTGAGAATCTGCCCGAACGTATTGCTGCTTAGTGAATTGGTTGGGTTTCCGGGAATCAGGCTGTTGGTTACGTTGAACGCTTCGCCACGGAACTCGAGTTTCTGATTTTCGCGGACCTGAAAGGTTCGTGTTATCGCCGTATCCAGTTTCCAGGTTCCCGGACCTTCGACGTTGGCCGGCCGCATGTTTCCGAGTGTCCCCAGATCCGGCTGAACGAACGCGCTCGGATTCAAATATCGCGTCAAGGAAGTGCGGTCGCCATATGGACTGCCCAGTACCTGGCTTGCGCGTTGGGCGCCGCTGTCGCCGTTCAGGTAGCGATCCTGGCCGCTGAGAATCGTCAAGAAACTGCCGGTGGACCGTCTGTAAATTCCGGATATGCGCCATCCTGTGAGCAGCGTGTGCAAGGTACGATTCGTAAACTGCGGAGTTGACGCTACAGCAGTTAAGTTCACAAGGTGCCGGTGGTCGGCCGGACTGCAGTTGCCTTGATCGAAATTCCGGTTGTTGGCATCCACATAGCTGCCATTGGCGTTCGTAGAAAAACTCTGATACGGACCGATGCAATGAGACCATGTGTAATTTCCACCCAGGTTGACACCTTTGATGGTGCGGCTCTGGAACGACAGAAGTAATCCGTGATAGTTGCCGGTGCCGCCGTCTTCGTGCGCATTGACGACGCCGTAGTATTGCCCTTCCACAGGATTCTGAAGCATGAACTTTCGGCGGTGGTCGGTATTGCTCGTCGTGGAGCAAACCGGATAGCTCACACCGTTGAGTGTGCACGGACCCAATCCTAAGAACACCGCCGGGTTCAGTTGCTTTTGTGCCCACATGTGAACGCTCTCACTTCCGATGTAGCTGGCGGATACAAACGAGTCACGCGGAAGTTGTCTTTGCAGGCTGAGAGTCCAGGATTGCACATAAGGCGGACGCATGTCGTACCGCAGCATCGGGATAAACTGCGATAACGGTGTAAATTTCGGAACCGTTCCGTGTCCCACTTCATACGGGAACGGATTGCCGCCGGGATAGTCGCTGTACGGGTTGTCCAACCCACCGGAGGGGCCGGTGACATTGGCGATCAGAGCATAAGGCGGCGCGTCGGCGCTCGATCCCAATTGTCTGCCGGCCGTGAAGTCCGTCGAAATTCCAAACGAGGCGCGAAGCGACGTGCGTCCATCACCACTCACGTCCCATGCAAATCCGACGCGCGGCGCAAAATTCAGCCAGCGGTCGTTGATGGCTGCTCCGTTGGTTGGGAAACCGGGGTCGCCGGGATAGTAGAGTCCTGCCGGTCCTGTCGGGAATACCGTACTCCTGACACCTTGCGCGAAACGATCGAGACTAAAGCCGTATATGGCGCCAAACTTCAGGTGCAACGGATTGAACGGTTCCCATCGCAACCCATAATTCACGGTAAGTCGCGGCGTCGCTTTCCACGAATCGGTGAAATACAGGGACCGGTACCATTCGCGGCTTCCCCACTCAACCTGCGTGCCTTGAACGAGCGTGGTCAGCTTGCCGGTCAGAAAATCAGCCATTCCCAATCCGGTTGCGGTTCCGGTGAACGAATAGGTACCGGGATCGCGAACGTGCGCGTACTGGTTGATCTGCCAATAAGCAAGGTTGCCGCCGAGTGTGAACTGATGGTTGCCGCGAATCAGGTTGAGATCATCATTCAACGCATACGTTGTAGTCCTGAAAGTTCCTTCGGTGTTGGAGCCGTTACCGATGTTGAATCCTCCCGTTACGGTGACCAGCATCACGTCTTTCAAAACGCTGTAAGCCTTCACACCCACATCCGATGCCTGGAAGTTCGGCTCGTGCCTGCGGTGGATCGCAGTTCGATTTACCGTCAGACGAAATGCGTTAACGGTGTTCGGGCTGAGCAGATAGGTACTGCCCGCGGCGTACGACTGAGCGAGGTTGTCGAAGCCGGCGTTCGTTGTGGTGAGGATATTGTTTTTCTGGAAATGGAACGGCGGATCCATGAAGTACGCGGTCGCGAGGTAACGACCGAACACGGAATGATTGTTGCTTAACTGGTAATCGACTTTTCCAACGGCCTGGTACTCGTTCGGGCGATTCAAGAACCCGTAGGTGATTTTGCCGCAAGGATCGTCGACCTTCGGAAGTCTGGCGGCTATGTTCATCGCAGCTTTGCTGTATTGCGAAGGATCGATTCGATTGTTAACGAAGGGCGCACGCAATGTAATCTGCCGTCCGGCATTGCAGGCTGGCGAGGTGAACGCCGTCCAATCACCGGCAAGGGCTGCCGCTGTCGGAACGAATCGAGTGGTTTCGCCAACCTGATCCGAACGCGTTCTCGTTCCTTGATAACCGCCGAAGAAGAACAGCTTGTTCTGAATGATCGGGCCGCCGAGCGTTCCACCATACTGGTTACGCTTCAGCGAATCGCGTTTCGCAGCAAAGAAATTTCGAGCATTGAATTTGTAATTCCGGACGAACTCGAACAGGTCACCGTGGTATTCGTTCGTACCAGACTTGGTTACAGCATTGACTGCGCCACCCGATCGGATTCCGGCATTCGCTGCCATGCCACTGGCCTCTACTTTGAATTCCTGGAGCGCATCGGGAAACGGCATTGGATGATTCGCGCCTTCGTACGGATCGGTGTGCATGGCGCCGTCGAGCGTGTAGCCCACACCAAAAACCAATCCGCCTGCAATCGAGAACTGCGTCCCGCCCTGCATGCTTTGAGTGCTCACTTGTCCCACGCCTGACGTCTGGACCGCAGCACCCGAGAGCGTCACCAGGTCGGTGACCTGGCGTCCATTCAGCGGGAGCTCGAGAATGCGTTCGTTCTCGATCACCTGGCCTACGGCCGTGCTGCGTGTTTCAACCTGCACGGCATTCGCCTGCACTTCCACCTGTTCAGAAACCTGACCTACTTCGAGTACAAGATTGATCACAGGGCTGCTGTTCACCTGCAGCACAATGCCGGTCTGGATGTAGGTGCGAAATCCGGGAAGAGCCGCCTCCAGGCGATATGGGCCCGTCGCAATGTTCGACAAGACAAACGACCCGGTTTCATTACTCACGGTGGATCGCATGATTCCCGTATCGGTCTGCGTCGCCGTGACCTCGACGCCGGGCAATACCGCCCCGCTTTGATCACGAACCGTGCCGCTGATCTGGGCAGTGGCCTGCGCCCACAGGCTCACGCATGTGAGAGCGAGCACGAACAATGAGAGGAAAAATAAACAAAGAATGCGCTTCACGTTCCCGCCTTTCTTCCAAAGTGTTTCTATTGGCCGCAACTGTCGTGGAGTCGGTTTCTTGCGGGGAATAGTAGGCTTCGGTGTTACGGGGTGTCAAACATTAACGGGCTCGACACATAGCCGCGGATTGCGCGGATTACACGGAACGAATCTGCGTAGTCCGTGCCATCCGCGGCTACCCTCCGGAGAACGACTGCAGAAGAGGAATTGACCGAGACTCACGGGCGTGATATCCAAGCAAACAATGAAGCAGGCCTTAGCAATCTTTCTAATGTCCTGGGCAATTCTAGGCTTTAGCCGCGAACCGGCTCAGCAGGGAGTATTGAGAACTGAGCACACTTTTCGCGGCAAGGTTGAGAAGGTCGACGCGGCCGCCCGGACGCTGACCGTCAATGGCGAGAATGTACCGGGTTGGATGGCGCCGATGACGATGACCTATCGCGTCGATAAGACGCAGAAGCTCGCAGTCAAACCCGGGGATCGCATTATCGCCAAGGTGTACGACGGCGACTTCGTGACACTACATGACGTTCGCCTGGATACCACGAAGCCTGCGGCTCCGAACGACCTGCCGCCACTTTCCTACGTCTGCACAACGCCAGGCGAGGAAGGTGTTCTGGAGGACAAGCCTGGAAAGTGTCCGCAGTCCGGTCTGTCTCTTGTGCCAATTCGCCTCGCGACGGCGTACTCGTGTCTCAAAGTACAGACCGTCATCCAGGACAAGCCGGGCGTTTGCCCGGTCGATCGAAGCGCGCTGGTTCCTATCACAGCCGCGCTCTACTTCACTTGCCGTAACGATTCAACAGTTCGCGAACTGGAACCAGGAACGTGTGCGGATGGCAGCGCGAGGATCAAGGGCTTCGAACGGCGTTCCCATGGCGACCACAACCCGCGGCACGGCGGACAGTTTTTCATGGCCGACGACAATTGGCATCACCTCGAGGGCACGCTGATACGACCAAATATATTCCGCGTGTACTTCTACGATGACTTCACTCGGCCGCTGGCAATTACAGGTTTTTCGGCGACCGTTGCCAAGACCGACGCGAATGGTAAGCCGATCGCCACTCCTATTGCTGTCAAGGCGGGACGAACAAGAGACCGCAATACACTGGAAGCGGCGATACCCGGCACGACGCTGCCCGCCAACTTCACGTTTCGCGTAAAGTTCAAACCCGACGACAAGGAACGTCAGTTCGACTTCGCATTCGCCGATTATTCGAAAGAACCGGTCGCTGGACCGCGACCGCAACCGCCGGTCGCAGTCCCTGCCACGCCCGCACCGGCCCCTGCGCCAAATGTGCCACCGACGCCCATCACTGGCGGCGACAATTCCACGGCCACCACCGTTGCTTCAGACGATGGATTGCCAACGACCACGACTGAGCTACTCGGTGAATTGGCGAAGCGCGCAGAGTCTGTGACAACGGTCATGCAGAAGGGCGATCTCTCGGCAGTGTGGTACCCCGCCATCGGCGCGAAAGATGTCGCGCTTGCACTCGAGCAAAATCACGTTAATGAGTTGCCGGAGGCTGAGAGACCGAAGTTGGCGAGCGCGGTGAGGCGACTGACCCTGGCGGCCTGGCGAATCGATTCAGCCGGCGATCTCGGCAACAGGGAACTTCTGCTACCGTTATATCGAGACTTTTCCGCGGCCGTCGCGGACATTCAAATGATTTATGGAACTCGGTAGACGATTCGGCGTGATCGTGCTCGCGAGTGCTGTCTTGCTCGTGGTGACCGTTCACACGGATGCGCACAAGCCGGTGACATCGAAGTACGACTACAACAGAGACGTGTTTCCGTTGCTTCGGGACCATTGCGGCAGTTGTCACGTCGAAGGCGGGCCGGCACCCATGTCGCTGATGACCTACAAAAACGCGATGCCATGGGCGGAAGCAATCCGTGACGAAATAACTTCGGGGCGCATGCCGCCCTGGCCGGTAGACGCGACCAGTCCGTCTGTCAAAGCCGGGCATGCGATCACTTCCCGCGAAATCAATATGATCGTCGTCTGGGCATCGGGCGGAACTCCACAGGGAAATGCTGACGTAGATCCGCCGGCCGTCACTTTCAGCCCGCAATGGAAGGTCGGTCCGCCCGACCTCAAGATCTCCATGGATGCGGAGCACACCATACCGCCGGAAAACATGGAGGAAGTCCGTGAGTTCTCTCTCGCCACGAACCTAACCGACACCAAATGGGTGAAAGCCGCCGACTTGATGCCCGGCACCGCATCCATCGTACGCGATGTGATCATTAGCATTGAGAATGGTCCCGTACTCGCGCTGTGGCAGCCTGGAAGTGAGACGACCGCCGCGCCGGCCGGTGCAGCCTTCCGCATGGCGCCCGGCTCGAAAATCCACCTGCAGATCCACTACAAGAAGAATTTCAACCAGGAACAGAGCGCAGTATCGGACCGAAGCACGGTCGGCTTGTACTTTACCGATCCGCCGCCGTCTGGCCGGGAGCTGCGATCGTTTACGATTGATCCGCCAAAGGGCAGCAACGTTGCAGGTCCGGCTCAAATCGTTGCCATCCGGCCAATGCTCGATCGCGCTTATGCGTCATTACTTATCGAAGCGGTCACGCCGGCTGGAATGCACGTTCCGCTGCTGGCGTTGCACGGTCCGCGGCCGCAATGGTTCCGTCGCTACTGGCTGCAGGAACCGGTCACGCTGGCGAGCGGCAGCGAAATCGTGGTAAGCGTTACGCCGCTATCGGATTATTCCGACGAGCCGAAGCTGACGCCACGATTCCCGCTTCAAGTATCCCTTGATTACGTCGCGCAGTAGATCGCCCTGTGTTAACATTGGCCCCAAAACCAAGCCACATATTAGGAGGCTTACGACGATGAAAACCACGATCATCTTTTTGATGTCCATTGCGGCCGTCATGGCTATGTCCACGGCAGCGGTCGCGCAGGATCAGGTCACGTTCACCAAGAATGTTGCTCCGATCCTGCAGGACCATTGCCAGGTCTGTCACCGGGACGGGACGATTGCGCCGATGTCGCTGTTGACATACGAGCAGGCACGCCCCTGGGCAAAGTCGATCAAGGCAAAAGTCGTCGCTCGTGAAATGCCGCCATGGTTCATTGAAAAGAATGTGGGCGTCCAACATTTCGACAATGATTCGTCCCTGAGCGACAAGGAAATCGAGACCATCGCCAAATGGGTGGACAGCGGCGCTCCTCAAGGAAATCCCGCCGACATGCCAAAGCCGCGCCAGTTCGCCGACGAACATGCGTGGCAGATTGGCCAGCCGGATCTCATTGTGAGTCTTGACAGGGATTTGGTTGTGAAGGCAGCCGGGCCCGATTGGTGGCCGGACATTATGATCGATCCTAAGCTCACCGAGAACCGCTTCATCAAGGCGATCCAGATCATTCCGATGAAGGGCTATCAGAATATCCATCACATTCGAACATCCATGGTGAAGCCCAATGACACGAGCACCCATGGCGGCGCCGTCGATGGAAATGTCGAGCTCGAGATGACACAGCAAGGCGTCTTCCTCAATGAGTATGCCATCGGAAAGGGTCCGGACGTCTTCGGTGAGGGCTCAGGCCGCTATATCACGGCAGGCACGAAGATCAACTTCGAGTTCCACCTCCATTCGAATGGCAAGGAAACTCCCATCAACGTGCTTCTTGGCCTGAAGTTCTATCCAAAGGATTACACGCCGAAGCATGCGGTCACTTCAATGACGATGGGCTCGAACGTCGTCGATCTTCGGCCGCGCGAGGCGAACGTCCGATCCGACGGCTTCCTGTCGCTGATCAAGCCGACAAGGCTACTGTCATTCCAGCCTCACATGCACACGCGCGGCAAAGCGGAGTGCATTGAAGCCATTTATCCGAATGGAAGATCCGAAACGATCAGTTGTGCGCGGTTCGAATTCAACTGGATGATGAACTACGTCTACGCAGAAGATGCGGCGCCTCTGCTGCCTGCGGGAACGATCCTGCACACGATCATGTGGCATGACAACAGCGCCGAGAACAAGAACAATCCTGATCCGGATGCGCAGATTACGAACGGATTAAGAACCGTAGACGAAATGTCATCCGCATGGCTCAGCTACTACTACATGAGTGAGGAAGATTACAAAGCGGAACTCGCAGCGCGCAAAGCGAAGCAGCCCACAGCGACGACTCGAGTCACGGGTAATGATTAAAAGCGTTTTAGGTAGTGTGATCGTTCTTCTGTTCACTGCAGGGCTGCTGAGCGTACATGCTCAGCAGCCGTCGTTCAACTTCCCCGGAATCCAATATCCCAGAGGACAGGATGTCAGTCCGACATTCGATGGGTGGCAGAGGAATCCCGACGGGACGATCTCGATGTGGTTTGGCTACTACAACAGGAATACCGAAGAAGAGATCGATATGCCGGTCGGACCCAACAACACCTTGGATCTCGGAAACGGCGATCAGGGTCAGCCGACGCACTTCTACCCTGGACGAAGATGGTGGGTGTTCAAAGTAGTTGTGCCCAAGGACTGGCCGTTGGACAAACGACTGTCGTGGACCCTCGCCAACAAAGGCAAGACGAACGTGGCCAAGGCGTGGCTTCAGCCGGAATGGGAGGCCGACGACCGGCTGATTTCAGCCGATGGCGCGGCTGATCGTTTCCTAATGGTTCTGGGACGACCAATCGCCGAGGCGATCGATGAAGGTGATAAGGCGCCGGTGATCGCGGCTATTCAACCTCAGAGCGCAACTTTACCGGGCACAGCAACGTTGACGGCGACTGTCACTGACGACGGGATTCCGAAACCTCGAGAAGGAGACCGAACCGCCGACGGGAACGTCAGAGGAGGGGTGGACGGTGTGCGCGTCCGATGGATTCTATATCGCGGTCCGGGCAGGGTTCGGTTCGAGCCGGACGTGAGTCCCGCCGCATATGGGAAACCTCTCACATCTCAAACAAAGGTAACTTTCAGCGCACCTGGTAACTACCGGCTCCGCGCCATCGCGAGTGATGGAGCGTTATTCTCCACCTCCGATGTCGAAGTTAAAGTAAACCCCGCCGTAAAATAAACTGCGCCTCCGTGGAACTGCGAACACGGTAGTCCCCTCCTAGGAGCTTTGCCCAATGAAAGCATTTTGCACAACAAAATCCTGTTCTGCCCAACGAATCATGTGGATCAGTCGAGCGTTACACGGAAAGCGATTTGCGATTTGCCTACGCTCGCTTCCGTAAAAAAGCGAGCATAGGCCGTTATCGCCGCCTTTAGCCTTTCAGGCAGCCGCTCCATACATACGGGGCACGCCTCGACATTTCCGAATAGCTGCTTC
>Ga0066710_100006340_pt1 | contig 11018 bp, 8 predicted proteins | sample GraSoiAngelo_159_FD_79666 | JGI IMG/M metagenome (GOLD analysis project Ga0066710, IMG submission 79666) | Grasslands soil microbial communities from the Angelo Coastal Reserve, California, USA - 14_1009_16_40cm | ecosystem: Environmental > Terrestrial > Soil > Grasslands | place: USA...
ATTATTGCTTTGGAGCGTCACATCTACGCAGACCCTAAAGTCCGTTTGGCAGCCGTCTCGAAGCTTGTATCCGCTCAACTCGAGAAACACTTTGGACGAACCGACTCGGTCGTTATTCCGAACGCCGTCGACACCGCGATTTTTAACTCCGAGGCTCGTCTTGCCCGCAGGTCAGTTTCGCGCCAAGGCCTCGAGCTAGACGACAGCGACTTTGTCGTTTTGTTGATTGGCAACGACTGGAAGAAAAAGGGACTCGACCAATTGCTCCGGGCTTTGGCCATCATCGAGACTCCGATCCAGCTCTTGGTCGTCGGAAACGATGATCCGGGACTGTACCGGCCCGCCCTCCGGCAACTGCGGCTAGAAGGCCGTGTGCGTTTTCTGGCGCCCTCTGCCGATGTGCTTTCGTTCTATTCCGCCGCCGACGCCTATGTTGCGCCGTCTCTCGAAGACGCTTTCGGCCTACCCATATTGGAAGCCATGGCTTGTGGATTGCCGGTGATCGCGAGTGTCCAAGCAGGGGCGAGCGAAAACGTCCTTGATGGGGCAACAGGATATCTGTTGCGCGATCCAATGAACCATGTCGAACTCGCCGAGCTCGTTCGGCGATTAGCTGGCGACAGGTCGGGGGCGCAGAAGCTTGGCGCTGCCGCTGCCCAGTACGTGCAAGCTTCGGTCAGCTGGGATCACAATACCTCAGCGACCCGCAAGTTTTTGGAAGACTCGATAGCTTCGAGCCAGATTTGAAACTCGGTGCTTTGACACGGCTCTCCGATAAACCAGTGCGTGCTCTTCTACAATCAGTATGCGTCCGAAAGTGCTGAGCGCGCCCTCTCGAGCCTGGTTCCCCACCGCCGCTGTCCGTTCTTGGTGAGTGATTGCCTCGGACATGCAACCGCCAGGGCTTCGGCGTCATTATTATAGGCGGGCAAACAATCCTATTGTCTTGTCCCTGACAACTTCGCCTAACCCACTGCTAACCTAGTCAGTCCGTTTAGTGGATTCTGGCATCTTGTCTGCTCTTCAGCCAAAGCATTATACTCAGTGCGTAGAAAAGTTCTCGCAGCCGAACGCACATGAAGTGCGAGAAGAGTCGAACGTTGTTCGCGCAAGCGTTAGGACGAGCTTACCAGAAACCATAAAAACGTTAGCATTGTCGATCACTCACCAGGAAAATAATATGCCACTCGCTGTCGATGCTGTTATCCCCGTTTACGGCGAGCGACCAGAAGCTCTTGCGGCAACTCTTTCTGCTTGCTTGAAGCAGACTTACCCTTTTTCCAGGATCTTCGTCGTCGACGATGGTTCTCCCGAACCCATTAGTCTGCCCCAGTGGTCCCAATCTTTGCCCCAGATTTGCCTTATTCGTCTTCCTCAGAACTTGGGTATTTCAGCTGCCCGGAATGCAGCTATCGCATGTTCAAATGCACTCCTTCTGGGATGCATCAACACACAAGTTCTCCCCGACCCAGACTGGCTTGCTGCGTGCGAGGACTATCTCTCGCACCATTCTGGTGTCGGCGCCTGTTACGCGCGCCTCGTTCCCCACAGGCCAAATCGTATTCTTACGCGCTGGCGCATGCGGTTTCTAGAAACAAAGTTTGGAGAACATTCCGGCCCCTCCCAATTCGCTCCAGGGCACGCCGTCTTATTTCGGAAAGAAGCCGTTGACCTTGTCGGCGGCTATGACGTTCGTTATCGGCGCCATCACGAAGATTCGGACATCTGTCAAAGAATGAGGACATCTGGTTGGGAAACTCATTATGTCGCAGTGAGTCGTTGCATCTCCATACAGGAGGATACGCTGAAGGAACTCGCCGCAAAGGAATTGCGAGAGAGCTACTGGTATTCTCCAGCTGAAAGTTCACTGGTTCGCCTTTACGTACATCTGAGCAAATGGACGCTTATTCGAGCTGGACGAAACATGCTAAAGGGCCGTTTCTACTTTATTCCTGTTGACGTGGCGATCTGGGCTTCTGCTCTATGGACAGCTACGCTAAGTACCCTGCGTTTCTCACAAACCATCGATGTTTGAACCAACACTACTTCCGCTCCAATGGCCTCTCCTTCGGCTGGTGAACAGTTGCCTTCGGCGATACCCAAGAAACCGTAGAGCAGAGTCTGCTTGCGGGCATGGTCATCAAGTCATACCAGTGTCGGCCAATAGCCTGTTTACACTGGCGCGAGGCTGGGCGTAAAGCGCCGTTTCCTCACCCGTGAGGTGTCGCTCGACTTCGCTCATGAATCTTGCCTTGGGCGTCTCTTTAGCTTTGTGCATCCAGTGTGTAGAGTCAAATTCTTCTCCATCGCTCGCGTTACTTCAAGAAAGGCTGCCACTGAGTGCCGTGCTTCGTTGAGACCAGCTCCGAAATTGCAGTTTCTGTTCTCTCGACCACGGTCATGAAAGGATAAAGATGAATCGAGCGAACGGCAGACTGGACGGCCGACGCGCCATAGACAAGACACCTCTCGTTGTTGTTTGCATTTTCTTGGCCACGGTCGCCGGCGTTGAGGTTTTGTGCCAAACCATAGACGTAGGCAGCGAACGTATTGAGAGTGCCATGTATATCTTCGCAAATGTAGACACCGCCAGGTCTTAAGTGCGGGAGCAGCTCCTCAAAAGTAACGATTTGCTGCTCCGGGAGATGGCCGCCATCGTCTATAACGATATCAATGTCCTGAACCTCGTTTTTGAACCGCATCCAGAAATTGCGATCGCCTTGATCGCCTATGAAAACTTTGACGGAGTCGCTCTGGTACGCTTCACAAGCGGGCTCGATATCGACCCCATATATCTCACTTAGAGGCCCAAAGTAATTCCTCCACATTTCCAAACTGCCGCCGCTGTAGATCCCGATCTCGAGGACGCAGACTGCGCGATCCTTAAATCGATGAAGGTGCCGGTCGTAAATGTCAAAGTAATGTTGCCACTTCCAGATTCCGGGTCCCTCTTTGTGTGCTTCAAAGAAGAGCCGCAGAGGATTGGTTTGGTATGGCGTGTCCATCGGTTTGATTGATGTAGTCCAGAGCTTGCGGAAACGCCAGGTAGTGTAGCCGCGCCAGAACATGCGCATTTGCCGCAAGGCAGCGGGAGCGTGCGGAAGTCCCCGAACGAGGGTTCTTGCGTTTCTAAACATTTAGCCGAGCTCCTGATTTCCGAGTTTCAGTTGGTCAGGTCTTCTCCTGTTTCGTCGGCAGCAAACCTCTGTTAGGCGAATAGCAGGAGCGATCTCAGAGTACCTCTCTTCAACGAGGCAGAGACGCCCTTGGAGAGCGATGTATCCGGAAGCAAAACCACGGATCATCTCCGGAGTTCATTCGCATCTCGGGGATGACGCACGTGCGCACTTCGCCTTACTATTCGCAATCGAACTGCAAGATGGAACGCTGGCACAAATCGCTAAAATCCAAGTGCATCCGGCCGGGCAAACCGCTGACCAGGGAAGACACGGTACGCTTGATTCAAACCTACCTGGATTACTACTATACCGTACGCTTGCGCAGGGCCATCGGTTATGTGACGCCGCACGATATGCTCGCCGGGCGACAGGCCGAAACCCACGCGGCACGCGATCGTAAGCTCGAGCTAGCACGTCACCAGCGACAGCTACGACGAGCGGCAGTATCACTTGAACGTTCCTCGAACACGACTACAATGGCGCCGCCAGGTGAAACGGAAGCGGGCTCTGCAGGGATGCAACCATGCTGAGGGATAATCTGGTAGGACTCATCGAGCCGATGCGAATCAGCGCGGGAGTTGATCCTCTCGCGCTGAGTATTCAGAAACAGGCATCGGACAACAGATCCTCATGCCTTGAAAATCCCCGCCCTGATGGGGCAGAATCATCACGAACGGAAAACGTCACCTCATCCATGTCAGGTTGAACTAGCACAATTCTATGTGGGAGCGGTCAGGTGTACATTACTGGGCAACCGAGAAATTACAATGCGACTCCCGGCAAACATCTATCCTGGTATCCGTTTCGGCTGCGTGCGACTTTCTGTTTCGCGGCACCCAAGAATCCGGATCCGAGCGGACGTTTCCGTTGAGCGGAATTGCCCGTGGTCAGCGGAAATCGAGTCGTCTTGGATTGGCAATCGTTGTCCTCGGGCTGCTCGTACGAATCGCTGCTGTGGCTCTTCCCGGCAATCAGCTCCGAGCGCCGTGGAGCGGAGGTGGCGATGCCCCCCGGTATGTTCTGTTAGCAGAAAACTTGTTGAGCGGAAAAGGGTTTACGTACGCGTTGCGACCCACGGCGCTTCGCGCCCCCGGGTATCCCGCGCTGTTAGCGGTCGTAATGTCACTCTTCGGCGATAATTACGTGATCGCCATTCGGTGGATCCAATTTGTGCTGGGCCTCGGCACAGTTTTATTGTGTTCGCGCTCGAGTGCCCGTGCCTTTGGCGAAAGAGCCGGACGCGCAACTCTGGTCATTGCGCTCTTCTTTCCCACGTTGATCTTTGTGACGGCAGAAGTGCTGACCGAGTGCATCGGCGCGTTCTTAGCGGCTCTATTTTTATACCTCCTAACCAAAGAAATACAAGGTCCACGGATGACGACGCTTGGCGCAATGGGGGTTGTTACCAGCATGGCCGCAGTATTCCGCTTCAATATGGCCGGACTGGGTTTCGTCGGCCTTTCCGTGGCCTGCCTTGCCAAGGCCTCACGTCCCACATGGCAAAGAGTATTGGCGTTCTCGCTCTTCGCGGGAATGGTTATTTCTCCGTGGTTGATTCGAAATCAGATAGCGTTTCGCGGTGAAGTTCTCTATTCAACCTTGAGCGGGCACGACGCTGTAGAAGGCATCCTGACGCCCCAAGGACGAGCTTTACCGGGTGACGACGATAAAATCAAGGCCGCGGAGGGCTGGCTATTGAGCGATGTCGAAACGAATGCTCCATCACGTTTTCAGCTCCCTTCGGAAGCTGAACTCAATCAGAAGGCGTGGAGAGCCGCACGGGATCTCTGGAAGCAATGGGGCTGGCGACTATTGCCACTAGCGTATGTAAAATTGTCCTATTTCTGGTTGAGCATCGATCAGATGCTTTGGACTCAGTCCTTCTCTCTCCGCCAGAGGCTATTTCGGTGGGGTGGCGTCCTGTTTTACTGGGTCCTTCTGACCTTCGGAATTGTCGGGTGGTTTCGAACCCGTCGATCTGCTCCCGTGCTTGCGCGCGCGTTTCTTCTCTATGCCGTCTTGCTAACAGCGCTGCACTTGCCGTTCCCGATGATCACGCGACTTCGGATCCCCTTCATGGACCCCTTAATCACAATCCTGGGAGGAGGATTCTATCGCCTAAAATAAATTGCCTTCGGCAGCCGCACCCTCGTAGTGCCGTAGAACCCTGGACAGTAGCATTCTGATTTGGCAGCTTTCCTTCCGCTCCGTAAACGGCGGAGTCACTGGATTGTCTTCTGTTGTTGAGGAATATTGCCTGGGGAATAGTAGTCTAACATCAATTTCCTACCCTCTGGACTAAAAAGCCGATACCGTGCGATTCCCAATTTTTGGAATTGGCATTTAAGCGTTGTGCTGAGGACCCCGAAGCCATATTTCACACTGCGAATGAAATTGATCGAGGAAGCTTCCTTGAAGTATTTGGTCGGACAAGAGACTTCACCAATGCGGTAACCGAAGTAGATGGACTGGGCTAACATCTCATTGTCGAAGACGAAATCATCGGAATTCTCAAGTAACGGGAGATTTGTGAGAACGTCTTTGCAGAAGGCGCGGAAACCCGTGTGGTATTCGGACAACTTCGCGCCGGTGAAAGCGTTCTGAAAAGCAGTGAGAAGACGATTAGCCACGTATTTGTACAAGGGCATGCCGCCTTTCCGGGCACCCCCACCAATAATTCGGGAACCTAGCACGACATCATAGACATCATAAGCAATCATGCTGGCCATAGCCGTCACCAGCAGTGGGGTGTACTGATAATCGGGATGAACCATCACCACGATATCTGCACCGGCAGCCATCGCCTCTCTGTAACAGGTTTGTTGGCTCCGTCCGTATCCATAGTTTTTCTCATGGATGAAGATCTGCACGTCGAGCTTTTGCGCGATTTGCACGGTTCCATCCGTGCTATGGTCATCGACGAGTATTTTGATATCTACGGTGTCAGGGAGTTCCTGGACCGTTCTCTCTAATGTCTTCTCTGCGTTATACGCCGGCATGACCACTGCGATGCGTTTTCCATTGACCATTTTGTCTCTCCAGCTCCAAAAGCTACGCGTCAGCGGTAGTAATGGAATTTCAAGCGGAGGAAGAAGTATTCGTTGATGGGTTCGTTGTCTCTCAGTGCTGGCACACTAGGAGCTTTCGCGATCAAACTATCGAGCGATACCTCCCGACGAAGCACGGTTTCGAACTGGTCCACCGCGGTCAGCTTCGGCCCCCACTCCACCAGATCCAGTGCCGCGGACCGCGGCAGGCGCGAGGCCAGGACAGACCCGCGCACAATCGTCAGGGGCTGCAAGCTTGCCAAGAAATGCAAGCCCCAACCCTCTACGGACTGAAAAGCGCGGACATAAGGAAAGGAATCTTGGAGGGCTTTGGCAATGGAAGCCTGAGTGGCGGAATCGCCGCCTGGCAGCCAAACTTGCATAACGCCGTCGGGCTGAAGGTGCCTCTTCGCGACCTCGTAGAATTCTCGCGAGTAGAGAAGGCTGGATGTTGGAGCGCCTATCGGCGGCGGAGGATCCAACGTGATCACATCATATCTTTTCGTCGACCCTTCGAGGAAGCGCCGGCCGTCGTCGATCACAATTTCGGCTAGCGGGGATCTAAGAATCTCTGGTCCGTCGGAATGGAAGTAACCGAATACGGCCGGAACGCTCGGCACCAAGTCCACTGCGGTCGTGTGAATTCCCCAAGAGCGCATGGATCGAAATGTCGTACCCATTCCGAAACAGACAACCAGCGCTTTCTCTGGAGCCCTGTCCAGGAAAGCCAGCGGCAAGTGAGCCATCATCTTCGTGATCGGACTGAGTTGTGTCATCCCAAGCCCATTGACCAGCAGGTGTTTGTCCATTCCTTTCCCCGTTGCCATCACGGTTGCAGTGTAATCTCGGCGCATCACGCCTTCGGGCCATTGGTTCTCATAGCCGTGTGTCAAACCCACCAGCGATAGAGAAAACAAGAACACTGCTGAATAGCGCGCAATAGGGAATGCGGCTGCGTGCGCTTCCTCAACGGCCGGGCGCCGCCACAAATCAGCGATCAAGCACATAAAGAAAAGTGGAGCAGCTAGGAATACAAGCACCCAGCGTTCACCCATCCATGACAATAACCAGAATCCAGTCAACAGCGGACCTAAGATCGAGCCAAGGACATTTATGGAATAAGCGCTCCCTGCGCGATCTGGGTCTCCCGAAGACCAGTGGTCGATCATCATTGGCGTCAGGAAACCCAGCAGTGCGCTAAAGGCGCCGATTCCAATCACTATACGGATTGCTCCAAGAACGAAACCTGCCTCTTGTGCAGGACGCGGTATAGGCAGTCTAGGGTCCGCTGCTAAGAGCGGGATCAAGGCGAGCAATCCAGCGATAATCCAAACATAGCTTCTTGCCAGAGACTTATGCGAGCGAACCCACCAGCGATAAGCCGCCGACCCGCAAGCCGTTGCTACAAGGTAGATAGCCAGGATGATTGCAAATGTGTAAACAACATTTCCCAGATACGGGGTAAACTGTCGTATCCACACGACCTCCATTCCCATGCTGATCAAGCCGGTCAGGAAGAGCAACACAAGCAAAAGGTTTGCCGGCAGTCCGTAAAGCCTTCGCCGTGCTTTACGTTCGGAAACCTTGGTGATCGGCAGTAGGGAGAGAGCTGGCGAAAGACTCAGAAGGAATACAACGCCGGCGAGGATACCATTGATTGCGCTTGCGAGGCGAAGGGTACCGCGGAATCCAAGCAGTTCGATCAGGAAGAAGGCCGAGATGATTGTACCAAGAACCGCTCCAACTACGTTCGCCAGGTAGAGATAGCTGAACGATCGTTCGCCTTCCGCGCCGAAGCTCTTTCCAATGGCCGCCATTGCGAAGGGGTAGGTCGCACCCATGCAAAAGCACCATGGGATCAACGACAGCGCGACCCACGCTCCGGAAAGCAGGTAATAAACGGTCGACTGCCATGTAACACTACGCGTTGTTCCTAGCAAGACATAATGCCCGTAGGCCAGCATGTGAGGCACGACCAGACCGGAAACGCCGATCATCAACTCCGCGAGAGCGTACAGACGCAAGGCAGTGGAGGCGGCAGATTCCTGGAAGCGACGGATGAAGCGACCAACACCCCACGAACCGAGACCCATACCGGCCATGAACATGGAGAGAACGATCGATACCATCGGCGTCGTTACCCCGAACTCTGCCATCGCCAGACGCAGCCAAACGACTTCGTAAACAAGACTGCAGAAACCTGAGGCGAGAAAGAAAGCGAAGTACCAGCGCATTCCGACTATGCCGGTTTCCCGTTTGGGAAGAGCTGCATCCTGCCCAGAGGATATTGACTCAATTACCTGCTCAGATGACTCGCGTCTCATGCGACACTCCGTAGATCGAATCAATCTAGCGTCAGATGTTCGTTCCTCAGCGCGGTATTGTTTTCCTGCGGCCTGCACAATTCGGCCGGTAGCCCCATCGCGAGCTTCACAACGTACTCTCACTTATGATGCGCGGCAAGAATCATACTGGACATTGCCGTGCAAATGGAGCTTTGCGGCGCCTGTGCCTACCGCAAAGTCCGTCTCGTTCCTCAGGCTCTCTCAAAAGCTCAGTAACGCATTATAAGAGGGCGCCCCTTTTTGGTATAGGTTTTGAGTGTCCGAATCATCGCCTACAGGAAGGAGCACCCTCATGAATGACTCAAAGTATATTGGGCTCGATGTTCACCAGGCAACCATCTCTGCCACCGTCTTGGATGCTGAAGGCAAGTTGGTGATGGAAGCCATCCTGGAAACAAAAGCGGAAACCGTACTGCAGTTTATTCACGGTCTGCGTGGCAGCTTGCACGTAACCTTCGAAGAAGGCAGCAGCGCGGCCTGGTTGTACACCTTGCTCAATCCCCATGCGTTCGCAGACCGGTGTCGTCATGAAAGACGGGTCGCAGAAGATTCGAGCGCAGCAATTCGGCGAGTTTGGGCTATTCCCTGTGGAGGCCAGGGGGTTCATCCGCGTGACATCTTTGGTGATCGCCATAGCTGCGCGCCATTTACTCGCCGCGCCATCGTGCCGAATGGCTCGGGAAAATCACCGAAGCCAGTGTCCGCCGGCGGGCGGAACTCTTACACCGACAAGCCAAGAAAGAGCTGCTGGCCGAAGGCCGGAAGCACAAGGCCACGAAGTTGCTTCGCCAGATTCCTTCCATCGGCCCGATTCGGTCGGTTCTGTTGGTTGCACTTCTCCAAACACCGCATCGGTTCCGCACCAAGAGGCAACTATGGACCTACAGTGGTCTAGCGTTGGAGACACGCAACAGCGGGGAATATCGCTTTCAGGGCGGGCAGCTCAAGCGCTCAAAGAAAGTCTTCGCCATTCGTGGGCTGAACAAAAACCATAACCACGATCTCAAAAATGCCCACGATGTCATTTTCACGAACCACAGTCAACCTTGTCTCGGCCTAGTTAAAAAAGCGTTCGACTGCTGGTACTCTTCTAATGAGGGAGCGGCACTCTCATCTCTGCATTTCAGGCGTGCTGTTCGGCACACTCCCACGGCTTTTTTTGATTTTCCGCCCATGGGGCGAGGAATGGATTCGAACGGATGAAAGTTCTGCTCACCGGCGGCAGCGGACTGATATGTTCGGAAGCGGTCGAGCATTTCGACGTGGAGGGGCATGAAGTTGCAGGCGTGGACAATAACATGCGGCGGGTTTTCTTCGGTCCGGCGGGCGACACGCTCTGGCATCTCGACCGACTGAAGAGTATAACCAAGCGGTTCACACACGTAGCGCTGGACATTCGCGACCGAACAGCCATCGAAGAACTCTTTCGAACGCAGCGTTTTGATTTGAGCACTAAGATTCCTTTGCGCCGTACAATCGTCGGTAAAGCTGCGCATGCATTTCGATCATATGGCTCCGCCGGTAGTTTTCGAAGATGCGTCTTCGAGCGCGGCTACCAAGTGCAGACCTAAGTACCGAATCATCAAGAAGACGCCCTATCTGCCGGGCAAGGTCCTTCGCATCTCCCGCGCGAAACGTGAGACCAGCATCGCCTAGGACTTCGGTGAAGCATCCAACATCTGATGCAACAACCGGGAGACCTCGCGACATATTTTCAGCGAGCACCAAACCAAAGACCTCGCCAGCAAGCGATGGCACTACGACAATGCTTGCTTTCCGAAGCGTGGAGTCGAGGGCGGCAGCGACAATACGTCCCACAAAGCGCAAACAGGAAGAAAGCTGCAGTTTCTTGGCGAGCTCTTCAATGGCGGATCGCTCCGGGCCATCCCCGATTACCATGAGTTCGAATACTCGATTCTCAGAACGAAGAAGACTTACGGCTTCCAGGAGCACTGGCAAGCCCTTGGTCGTTACTAAACGTCCTTGGAAGATGATGAGAGGAGGTCCGGGCGAATGCGGGGACTCGGAGCCGCGGATCTTCGATTCGATGCCGTGCGGAATTGTTAGAGCATTCGGAAGGTGAACTAACCCGTTGAGCCATACCGTGGGCATGATGTTGGTAGCCACGCGCGAGCATAGGAATCTCCGAATAAAGGTTAGCAACCAGAGCTTCCAAGAATTCAACCAGTTGTTATCAGAACGGCAGCGTAAACACTGGAGGTGACGCCCAGCCATAAAATGACCGGGACAAGGTACGCTGCTCGGTTCAATTAGAAGCTGGCCTGTTGGACAGATCGTTTGAAATCCATGATGCTCAACAACAACAGGTTTGCCGGTCAGCAACCCCAACAGAAGCGGAGGGAGAGCAGGACCAGCAAGGTGGATTATGTCGGACGAACGGATTGTCTGTAGTAACTCGACAAGGCTGGGTTGGCGGAGAATTCGAA
>Ga0066710_100006342_pt1 | contig 11018 bp, 9 predicted proteins | sample GraSoiAngelo_159_FD_79666 | JGI IMG/M metagenome (GOLD analysis project Ga0066710, IMG submission 79666) | Grasslands soil microbial communities from the Angelo Coastal Reserve, California, USA - 14_1009_16_40cm | ecosystem: Environmental > Terrestrial > Soil > Grasslands | place: USA...
CCCCGCCTGCTGCAGATTTTCGAACAGGCGGCGCGATCTTCGGGCGGCGAGCTCGTGACGGCCGACAGTTACGAAGCCGCGGTCCAGCGGGTCACGAACGAGCGCTTCGACGCCGTGGTGATCTCTCCCGCGCTCGCCAATTTTTCCCGCCGGGGGTTTGCGCGAGTCGTTCAAAATTCTCGGTTGAACAGCCAGTCGAGCGTCGTCCTTCTGACGGGTTCTCGAGGGCGGGGAAGCGATGTGCCGGGGGCGGGAAGGATTTCCATGCTCCCTCGTCCCTTCCATCCCGACGAGTTAGTGCCGTTCTTCAAGCAAATCACCCGCGCTTTTCAGGTCGAGCGGCGCGGCCAGCGGCGCCTGAGTTTCCGCGCGAACGTCCACTGTGTGAAAGGTCTCGCGCGTTTTCAGGCGACGAGCGTCAACCTGGGAACCACCGGGATGCTTCTTGACGTGCACACGCGGCTCGGCCTCAATGAAGAATTGGAGCTGCATTTTAACCTGGAGCCCTCCAGTCCCGCCCTGGCCACTCGGGGGAGGGTCGCGCGCGCGGACAGCCCCACTCGAGTCGGCGTAGTCTTCCAGGGTCTCGCGGCACAGGACCGCCAGCGAATTCGCATGTTTATCGAGCAGCACTTCCCGGGACGTTCCTGACCATGGCCGGCTCCTTCGGAGCAGCGGCAAACCGGGCCCTTTTGGAGAGGGCAAAGTATTTTACGTGCGCTCGATGGGGGCGCATTTCTTTGGTCCATTTTGAAAACACAGAAACGGCGTGAGTCCCGGTTCCGAACTACCAAGCGGTAAGCCCGTCGAGGTCGAGCTCGCTCCCCTCGCCTGCCGCGCCCGCTCTCGGGTGGCGCTCTCTCCCGAAGAATTCCAAGTGTTCAGCGCTTCGTGGATAATCAAACGCCCCTGCGGAGCTTGCAATAGAGCCTCCGAATGGAGTTTTCGCAAGGCGGCCGCTGACGCCGAAGAGCCATTGGACTCTTTGCAGTGCGCGGACTTATCGGTGGGGAGAAACGATCAGGATCGGGCTCCTGCTGCCAAGGAGCGCTTGGCCGCAAGCCAAGAGAGGCGTCATCGTCCGGGCCAATCCGCCCCTAGATGGGAAAGTCCCCTAAGGCGCCCGCTTGAGCTGAGCCTCTCACACCGACGGCCCGCCAGGTTTCTCCTTATTGACATAGGACTGAATGCGGTCGCGGTCTTGGGGTGACATCCCGTTGAATTCCACCCCTACGCCGAGTTTATGAACCACATAACGGATCTCCGCTATGGCGATGACAATCTGGCCCGAGTCGTCCACGTGAAAGCGGAGATGGACGGGGGAGTTCGTGTCGAATTTTTCCGCGGTTTCTATGAACATCCCACCCAAACTGATATCGCGGGAGAACCCGATGGCCATGCCTCCCGAATGCTCGACTTGAACGGCCAGTGGGGCGCGCGGGAACTTGCGGTTCTCCTCCATCTTGTGGTGAATGAAACGGAGAATGGTTTCTCGGTGCTCGGGGGAAATCTCCAGGAATTCTGTTCCGATCCCCCGGTCCGGGCCCTGATAAACGACCTTCGCTTTCGTTTCCACAACGGGCTGGCGTGGCGCCAAGCGGAAGCGGATGGAAAGCTCGGTCCCGGGAGCGAAGGCCTCGCTAACGCTGAGGAATACGCCGCCACCCCCGAGCCTCATGACGCTTCCCGACTTCGTCTCAGGCGCAGATCCAGTCTCATACTTCGCGGCGATTTTGACATCCAACCGGGGGTATTTCCGGAGCGGCCGGCGGACGCCCAGGTCACGAGACCAGTCAATCGTGTCGTCGAATCCCATGGGGGTCCTATCGCTGATGCCTATTCGCAGCCTAGCTTATCCCGCCGAGGCAATTACATGCAAACCTCCGGCAATTCCATTGACGAATGCGACTGAGAAAGGGTTCAGAAAATTTGCGCGCCAAGCCTGGGATGAAGCACCATGAGGACGATAGAGCGGCCGCAGGCGCCACCCAGAGGTTGAAGCAGGCGGGGTTTGGCTGTTCGCTCGCGAAAACTTTCCGGTTCGGAGATCTGGAGGCGCGGGTGGGAATCGAACCCACGCGTAAAGGTTTTGCAGACCTCTCCCTTACCACTTGGGTACCGCGCCCCGGAAAGCAGTGGCTGGTTGTTAGTGGCGAGTGGCAAGCTGGAAAAACAACGTCGCTTCTTCTCTCGCCACTTTCCACTGCGCACTTGCCACTTAGCTTCTTGGAGCGGGAGACGGGATTTGAACCCGCGACTTCGACCTTGGCAAGGTCGCACTCTACCACTGAGTTACTCCCGCCCGCCTGCCAAGAAAATCTATTTCCCCTGCTGCGGAATTATAAGAACTGCGGCCTCGCGGTGTCAAGTTCGACCGCGTGCTGAGCTGTTCCGACTTAATGGGCCTACGGGTGGTTTTTGTCCCGACCTCCAAATCTCGACCCGGTGGCGCAAGGGAGTTGATTCGAAATAGTTGGAACGGGACTAGCGCGTGGACGCCGGGTCGGCGACCGCCGCTTCCCTTAAGAATTTTGCCGACTCTTCCGGCGGCGTCGGATTGATATAGAAACCCGATCCCCACTCGAACCCCGCCACCTTGGTGAGTTTGGGGATGATTTCAATGTGCCAGTGGTAGTAATCGTTTGAAGCCTCGGGCAAAGGCGAGCTGTGAATGATCGAGTTGTAAGCCGGGTGGTCGAGAATTCGGTCGAGGCGAGTCAAAATGTCCTTCCAAATGGCCGCGAGCTGCTGGTATTCGTGCTTCTGCGATTCCTCGAAGGCCGATTGGTGGCCCTTGGGCAGCAGCCAGAGCTCGAAGGGAAACCGCGGCGCGAAGGGCGCGAGGACCACGAACGCCTCGTTCTCCGTGATGACGCGGGTCGCGCTCTCCATTTCCTGCCGGATGATGTCGCAGAAGATGCAGCGCTCCTTGAAGTTGTAATATTCGCGGGCGCCATCCACTTCCTCGAGCACGCGCTTGGGGACGACCGGCAATGCGATCAGTTGCGAATGCGTGTGCTCGAGCGAGGCCCCGGCCGCCTCGCCGTGGTTCTTGAAAATCAGGATGTACTTGAATCGGCGGTCCTTCTTGAGATCGACGATTCGGTCGCGAAAGGCCCACAGGGCCTGCTCGATGCGTTCCACAGGCAAGGTGGCGAGCGTCATCATGTGGTCGGGGGTCTCGATGATCACCTCGTGGGCCCCAATGCCGTTCATCTTGTCGTAAAGCCCTTCACCCTCGCGGTTAAGGTTGCCTTCGATGCCGAGCGCGGGGAACTTGTTCGGCACGACGCGAACTGTCCATCCCGGACCGTTGCGGTCGCCGTTCGAGCGATAGGCGAGAATTTCCGGAGGCGTCTTCGACTCGTTGCCGGAACAGAACGGGCAAAACCCCGAGCCGCGAATCTGCACCTTGTCGCGAACAAAGTCGGTGGGCCGCTTGGCCCGGTCGGTGGCGATAATGACCCAGCGTCCGGTGACGGGATCCTTCCTCAGTTCAGGCAAAGGTCGCTACCTCCTCTGCTCCAGGCGCCTCAGTGCTTAAAGGCGTCCTTCGTCAGACGCACTTGAAAGCCCCGCTGCGGGTCCCAGAACAGACTTACTATATCAAAGCGATGGGCTTCCGGCTTTTTTCGAATACGGTGCAAATATTCCCGCGCGGCGCGGGCAATGCGGAGTCGCTTTTCCGGCGTCACCGCGTCCTCGGGCCGGCCGGCTTCTCCGGAAGTGCGTGTTTTCACTTCGATGAAGGCCAGCACAGGGCCGTCCCAACCAATGAGGTCGAGCTCGCCGCCGCGCGCCCGGCGGTTTCGGGCCACAATTGTATAACCAGCTTGGCGGAGAAACCAATAGGCCATGGTCTCCCCCCGCTCGCCGGTATCCAGGTGTTCGGCCCCCTCCGCCCGGGCGGGTCGCTCCTTCCGGCGGGCGCGCTGCCGCTCTTTCCAAACCAGCGCGTTGTACATCATTCGCGCGAAGAGAGGCATCGGCCTCACCTTTCGCTTTCCGCGATGGTGCGGTCGAGCACGTCCAGGGCGAAATCGGCGTGGTGCTGCTCGACCACGAGCGGCGGCATGAGGCGGATTGTGCTCTCGCCGCAGCCCAGTAACAGCAAGCCCTGCTCGAACGCGCGCTCGGCGACCTGGCGCCGAGCCTCGGGGTTTGGCACGCGTGTCTTCTGGTCCTTGACCAGCTCGATGCCGATCATCAGCCCTTTCCCGCGCACGTCGCCGACCGTGGGATGTTTTTCCGCCCACCCCCCCAGTCTCTCGAGGAGGTAGTCGCCCATTCGCCGAGCGTTTGAGATGTATTTCTCCTCGAGCAGGCGAATCGTTTCGAGAGCCGCAGCGCAAGCGATCGGATTGCCCCCGAAGGTCGAAGCGTGGGCGCCGGGTTTCCAATCCATTAAATCGGCGCGAGCGATCATGACTCCGAGCGGCAATCCGGAAGCAAGTCCCTTGGCGGTAATGATGATGTCAGGGGCGGCCCCGAAGTGTTCGGAGGCCCACATCCGCCCAGTGCGTCCCATGCCGGACTGGACTTCGTCAAATATCAACAGAATCCCGTGGCGGTCGGCCAGCTCGCGCAGCCGGCGAAGGAATTCCGCGGGCGGCACCACGTACCCGCCCTCGCCCTGAATTGGTTCGACTACGATGGCCGCCACCTCTTCGGGCGGCACCTGTGTCCGGAACAATTGATTCTCAATGAATTCAACGCACAAGCGGTCGCATTGGCAGGCGCCCGGAGAATGAGGATAGGGGCAGCGATAAGGATTGGGGAAGGGCACGTGCGTGACGCCGGAAAGGAGCGGGCCAAAGCCCATTCGTTGCGCCGCTTTCGAAGCGGTGAGCGACAGCGAGCCGAATGTCCTCCCGTGAAACGCGTTCATGAATGCAATAAACCGGTGCCTGCGCGTGTGGTAACGCGCGAGCTTCATCGCGGCCTCCATGGCTTCCGTGCCGGAGTTCCCGAAATAGACTCGCTTGGGAAAATCGCCGGGGGCAATGGCCGCAAGCTTTTCCGCTAGCCGCGCCATCAGCGGATAATAGAAATCCGTCCCCGACATGTGGATGAGCGTCTCGGCTTGTCGCGCAATGGCGCGTGCCACGTCCGGATGGCAGTGGCCGGTAGAGGCCACGGCAATGCCGGCGGTGAAATCCAGAAAGGTATTGCCGTCCACGTCCTCGATGAACATGCCCTCCCCTCGGCGGGCGACCAGAGGATAGTCGCGTGTATAAGAAGGGGAAACAAATTGGCGGTCGAGCGCAAGGACCTTCTGCGCTTCGGGCCCTGGCAATATCGTATGGATGTGCGGCAATCGCTTCTCCACGTTCACTCTCCTGAGATGGCGTGTCTCGCCCGCCGGCTCCGATGGTCGAGGTCCTCGGGGCTCGCTCGCGCCGTTCCAACCTGCATGAGGCAGGCTACCTCTGGAAAACTCTGCTCCAAGCGCCAGCTCCGTCCGGTGCTCCAGTCCCGCCCTGCGGGATGTCGGATAGGCACGTCAAGGTGAACGGGCACTAGTCTCCGCCGAAAAGGTTCGGGCGAGCCGAACGCGGGAGGGTGTGCCCAGGGCGATTCATGCTATTTCCGTTTCCAACGCGTTCCGGCCTTGGTGTCTTCCAGTATAACTCCCGCTTCCTCAAGTTCGCGACGAATTTCATCGGCGCGGGCGAAATCCCTCCGGCGGCGGGCCTCTTCTCGTAGCGCCACGCGCCTTTCGATTTCCGCGTCGCTGAGGATGGTTCGGATCACGGGGCCGCTTGCGCCGCCGACCGGGACGGCGAGGGAGTCCCTCCGAGGCGGGGCCGTCGAAACCTCAGACGATGCTTCAATCCCCTTGACCAGGCCAAATTTCTCTAGTTTCTCGTAGTCGTCGTCCGCGAGCACGGCGAAGATGCCGTCCCACCGCGCCAGCGCGTCGAGAAATGCATCGCGATTCCCGGCGCGGAAACGGCCCTGGTCCATGGCCGTGTTTCCTTCGAGCACCAGATTGAAGATGGCGGCGAGCGCTTCTGCGGTGTTGAGATTGTCGTCGAGGGCTTCCTCCATCGCCTTGAGTTCGGACTCCGCTTTCGCCCGAAACGCCTCGTCCTCGCCCGGCGGGAAATTTTCCCTGGTCAGCCGATCCTGGAAGTTGCGCAGCCGCTCGAGCGATTTTTGCGCCTGCACCAGGCCGTCCATGGTGAAGTTCAGCGGCTTGCGGAACGGCACCGAGGCCAGCAGGTAGCGCACTGCGCTTGGTCGGTGGCCGTTCGCGATGAGGTCGCGCAGGGTGTAGAAATTCCCCACCGACTTGGACATCTTTTCGCCGTTAACGATCAGGTGCTCGGCGTGCAGCCAGTAACGAACGAAGGGCTTTCCCGTGGCGGCTTCGCTTTGCGCGATTTCGTTTTCGTGGTGGGGAAAGATGAGGTCGCTGCCGCCGGAGTGGATGTCCAGCGTTTCCCCGAGGTACCGCATCGCCATCACGGAGCACTCGATGTGCCATCCGGGCCGGCCCCGGCCGAGCGGCGTCTCCCAGTAGGGCTCTCCGTCTTTCCAGGCTTTCCAGAGGACAAAGTCCCGGGCGTTGTCTTTGTCATATTTGTCGCTGTCCACGCGCGCTCCGTCGCGCAGGCCCGTGAAATCGAGTTTGGAAAGCTTGCCGTAGTCTTTGAAGCTGTGCACGCGGTAGTAGACGGCGCCGTCGCTCGAATAGGCGTGGCCGTTCGCGAGCAATTTCTGGATCAGCTTCACCATGTCGTCGATATGGTCGGTGGCGCGGGTGAGGACCTCGGGCTTTTCCAAATTCAAGAGCTGGCGGTCAATTTCGAATCCCTGGACGTAGGGCTCGGTGTAATCGCGCAGCGTCTTTCCCGCCGCCAAAGAATTGGCGATGGTGCGGTCGTCCACGTCCGTCAGGTTCATCACCTGGAAAACCTCGAAGCCTCGATATTTCAGGAATCGCCGGAGGACGTCCTGGAAGACGAAGGTGCGGTAGTTGCCGATGTGAGGCAGATCGTAAACCGTCGGCCCGCAGGTGTACATGCGCACTCGCTTGTCTTCGAGCGGCTGGAAGTCCTCCACCCGGCCTGAAAGCGTGTTGTGGAAACGCAGTGCCATAAAGACTTTTCCGCCGGTGCACGTCATTCCCGCGAAAGCGGGAATCTACTGAAGTTCGAGAAGATTTGATTCTAGGGGCAGGTCTAAATCATGTCAACAAACCCGCAAGACCGTGGTGGTGTCATTTGGAATCGGATCCCTTTCGAAACCCGTGGGCTGACGAGTCATTCCGGCGGGAATCTCGTCCGCAAGCGATTGGAAATGCGGTCGCCTTGGCGACACTGGTTTCCCGCTTTCGCGGGAATGACCGGTGCTTCGAAACGGATCCGATTCCAAATGACACCGCTATCGGGAGCCGGCGGAAGTGCCGGGCAGGGGAATCTGTGGTTTAATGGGGGCGGGGGGGTGAACTGTGGCAGAGAAGCTCAGGATCGCTGTCGGCTCCGACCATGCGGGCTTTCATCTCAAGGAGAGCGTCCGCGACTACCTTAAGAAAAAGGGCTTCGAGGTCGAAGACTTGGGGACGAACTCGACGGAATCGGTGGATTACCCCGACTACGCCGTCAAGGTGGCGCGACGGGTCGCGGCGAAGCAGGCCGACTTCGGCGTGCTGATGTGTGGTACGGGGCTGGGCGTCGCCATCACCGCCAACAAAATCCACGGCGTCCGTGCCGCGCCGTGCAACGACACGCTTTCGGCGCAGCTTGCCCGTTCCCACAACAACGCCAACATCCTCACTATGGGGGGCCGTCTTACCGACGCCGCCACGGCCGAGAAAATTGTCGACTCTTGGCTTGCCACTTCCTTTCTCGGCGGCCGGCACGCGCGCCGAGTGGATAAAATCTCCGCCCTGGATGCTCCGCCTTCGGAGAACAAGTCATGAGCACAGATTCGCCCTTTCGTAACCGCCGCTTGGAAGAAGTGGATCCCGACATCGCCCGCGCCATCAAGCTCGAAGCTGACCGCGAAGCCCGCACGCTCGAGCTGATTGCTTCCGAGAATTTCGTCAGCGAAGCGGTGCTCGAAGCACTCGGCTCCGTGATGACGAACAAATACGCCGAAGGCCTTCCGGGCAAACGCTACTATGGCGGGTGCGAGTTTGTGGATGTCGCGGAATCGCTCGCCATCGAGCGCGCCAAAGAGCTTTTCCACGCCGAACACGCGAACGTTCAGCCGCACTCGGGCGCGCAGGCCAATCAAGCCGTCTACATGACCGTGCTCAAGCCCGGGGACACGGTGCTCGGCATGAACCTGGCGCACGGCGGCCACCTGACGCACGGCCACCCGCTGAATTTTTCCGGCAAGATGTACAAAATCGTCCCGTACGGCGTGCGCCAGGATACGGAGACGATTGATTACGACGGGCTCGAGCGGCTGGCGATGGAGCACCGGCCGAAACTCATCATCGCAGGGGCCAGCGCCTACCCGCGCACGCTCGACTTCGCGCGCTTCGGCGAGATTGCGAAGCATTCCGGCGCCTTGCTGATGGTGGACATGGCGCACATCGCGGGGCTCGTCGCCACCGGCCTCCACCCGAGCCCCTTCCCGCACGCCGACTTCGTCACCACCACCACGCACAAGACTTTGCGCGGGCCGCGCGGCGGCGCGGTGTTTTCGAAAGCCCAGTTCGCCAAGGAGCTCGACAGGGCCGTTTTTCCCTGCCTCCAGGGCGGGCCGCTCATGCACGTCATCGCGGCCAAAGCCGTTTGCTTCAAGGAAGCGCTCGACCCCTCATTCCGCGATTACCAAAAGCAAATTGTCGCGAACGCCTGCGAGCTCTCGGAGACCATCGCCGAGCAGGGATTCCGCATTGTCTCCGGCGGCACGGACAACCACCTGATGCTCGTGGACGTTTTCTCGAAGCGCATCACCGGCAAGCAGGCCGAGCAGGCGCTCGAGCGCGCGGGCATCACCGTCAACAAGAACGCCATCCCCTTCGATACGAACCCGCCCATGACCGCCAGCGGCATCCGCATCGGCACGCCCGCCGTCACCACGCGCGGCATGAAAGTGCCTGAGATGCGCGGGATCGGCGGCTGGATCGCCGAAGTGCTCCACCACCTCGACGATGAATCCGTCACCCAGCGCGTGCGCAACGAAGTCGAAGCGCTCACCGAAAAATTTCCGCTCTACGAGGGCCGCAACACCGACCGCGGCTGGAAGCGGGAGGATCTCTACACGCGTGGCCGGGTTCTTTGACCCCAAAGCCCTCCTCCCATTGGTCATCGCTGACCGGAGTGGAAGACCGTCCACGGGCCGGCGATCATGTCGCGGAGCACCGGTTGTTGCCAAGAGTACTCCGTGTGCGCCTTAAGAAACGGGGCGGCGAGAAAGTTTTCACCGCACGGATGCCCACGCCGGGCAGCGAAGGTCATTCTCTTCGCCATTTCGCCGTCAATGACTTTGCCCTGCACGGCGCCACCGGGATAGCTCGGCCCCCAGTTCCATTCCGGGATACCGCGCGGCGAAGCGTCGGTGTGTCCGCAGAGCGTGTGCTCGTCAGCCCCTTGCTTCTTCAAATACGCGTCGTAATGGTCGGAAAGGAATTGCTCGGCCCGATGGACCGTAATCTTCCCCTTATATTGCTTCATCAATTCTTCCCAGCGCGCCCGGCGGGCGTTCGGAGAGCTTGCGGGATTCGAGGGGTTGAAAGTCGTGTCTTCTTTGATGACGGCCGGGTCTAGCGCGAAGTTCGAGCCCACGAAATAGCCGTCCTTTGACCTCCAGAGCTTGTAGGCTTTCAAGCCCAGCTCGAACTGCGCCACCTCCCCGGTTTTGTTGTCGGCGAGCAGCCAGTCGTTCGCGTAGCCGCCGTTGTTCCCGTCGAGCATGATGCGGACGTAGTCGTCAATGGAATTGGCGTATTGAAGCGCTTTGCGCGAGCGCATGAATTCGGGCTTGCCGTTCGGGTCCCAGCCCACGAACTGTGTGATCGTCGTCTCCGTAATCATGATCCCCGCGGAGTTGACGCCGAAATCGTCGTCGCTGGTGATGAGGCCCGGGAAGCCGTCCATCAGGATGCGGAAGCCCTTCTCAGGAACGATGTCGAAGATGATGCGCCAGCGCTCCCCTTCCAAGTAGCTCGTCCAGTTGTTGTGCGCGATGACGACGCGGCCGTCGCGCGTGTAAGACCCCGTGGCCACAAAGGCGCTGCAATTCCCCGTCGGCACGATCTTCGGCGCGCCGGCGACTTTATGCTGAGCGTTGTACCAGGGGACGTAATAATCGGGCAGCTCTTCAAAAGCGTTCAGCGCCACCACGTCGTCGCGGTCGAGCCCGACATTGCGAGCCTTCAACCCTTCCACGATTCCGTCAATCTCCGCTTGGTATTCCGGGTCCATCTTTGGCCAGAGCATCTCGCGCGCCGCCTGGCGGAAGAACTCCCAGTCTTTTTCGGTCCCGTGCGTGTCGGTGAGCTTCACGGCCTCGAAAGCGTCTTTGATTTCGGGCGCGAGCAGGTAGCCGTGCTGGAAACCGATTTGGGCGGGAGTGCCGGCGAGGTGCACGTAGATCCATCCGCCCCGCTCGAAGCGGTACGCGCCGCCGAGACGTGCGTCGCCCTTGTCCGCCTTCTCGGTCAGCGTCGCCTTTTGAGCTGTGCCTTCTTGCCGTAACTTCACTTCCCCAATGACTGACAAGCCGCCGACCAGCCTGATCGCACACAAGGTCCCGAAAATGACTATTCCAATTCCTAAGCGCCTATTCAAAGGATTCGCCTCCTCGCCAAGCCCCTGCCGTTTGCCGACGGCCTTCATTTATGGCCGTCAGCTTCCGCTCAGAATTTCTCCTGTGGCAGTGTAGCCGCTTTCAACCGCCCCTTCAATCGTGGCAGGAAGGCCGGTATCCGTCCAGTCTCCGGCGAGGTAGAGCCCGCGAATGGGCGTGCGGGCCGTCGGGCGGGCGTCTGCGGATTCGACGGAAGGCGAAAAAGTGGCGAGCCTTTCCTTGATAACGACCGAGTGCAGAAGCTTGGC
>Ga0066710_100006343_pt1 | contig 11017 bp, 7 predicted proteins | sample GraSoiAngelo_159_FD_79666 | JGI IMG/M metagenome (GOLD analysis project Ga0066710, IMG submission 79666) | Grasslands soil microbial communities from the Angelo Coastal Reserve, California, USA - 14_1009_16_40cm | ecosystem: Environmental > Terrestrial > Soil > Grasslands | place: USA...
CCGGCCAATACTTGGCTCACGCGCGACGAACATTCTGATTCGCGCAACGACAGCTTTTTCATCGTAAGTAGAACCGCGCACCAGTGGGGCGATCTTCCGGCTTCATACCGTAATGGTGCGTGTGGATTCTCCTTCGAGGATGGACATGCCGAGGTGCTTAAGTGGCTGAGCGCAACTTCCAAATACGGCGTAAAATACAACTTTGCCGTGAGACCCTTCGATGCCGCCGGCAAGGTGGATTTCCGGTGGTACAACGATCGAACCGGCTGGGTCCTGGTCCGTAATTAGCCGGAGGGATTTTTATCGTTGACGGTAGGTTGCTAAGTTCATGGGCGAGAGGTCTGCCGCAGTCCAAAACGCCTCGCGTTCACCAGCGCCATCGGTAGGTGCGCCGGGTTTTGGAGTGCGCCGGCAGAGCGCAGCGGCGACGGCGCTTTGGATCGACTCCCGATCGTGGGGCAAACCCCGACCTCATGCCAGCCACCTCCGAAGAATCCAAAGCGGCGTGGCGCTCCGCTTCCCGCCGCGCTCCACAACGCGGGCGTGTTTGCCAACGGCTCGCTTACAGTTACTAAATCTTCAGCAGATGCGACATTTTGGACTACGTCGGCTCATCGCATTATTTATTCCGCTCCAATTTTCGTTTTCCTTACGGCCGCCGGCGCGCCGATGGAGTGGTAGCGATTTAGAGCCGGTTCATGGAGCGTGAGAGCCTGACCACCAGGCCACCTTATCTCCACGCTCTCCACCCGCTCGGCGTCGCCCAGACCGAAGTGCAGCGTGTTGGCGTGCTGCGAGCGGAAAGAATCTCCGGTCACATTTTGCCGCACGACGCTCCGGCCGTTGTAACGGAGCGCCACCCGAACGCCTGCGGGTGATGTCGTGCCTTCGCGGAACCGGAATCCAATCCAATTGCCGCAATCGGTGAGCGTGTTCTTGTAAACGCGCAAAGTTTGCTTCGGTTCGGGCCAGACTTCAAAGGTCGTGACGAGCAGGTCCATGCGACCGTCGCCGTCGAGGTCATCGGCAACCACGTTGCGTGAATCCTGTTCCAGCGCCACCCCCATCAAGTGGCCGATCTCGACGAAAGCCGTCCCGCGGCGGTTGAGATAGAGCCGGTTCTTTTCGTAACCCCCGTATGACCATCCCGCGCCCCGCGTGCGGCTGAATTTGGCCGTGAGGTAAGCGGTTGCTGAGAGGTCATCCACCGAGTCGTCCACATAAAGGTCGTGCAGCCAGAATTCAGGCTCATAATCCCGAACCGTCTGCTTGCTCTCCATTCCGTTGGCGATATAGACATCCGGAAATCCGTCATTATCGAAATCAAACGCGCTGCAGCCCCACGACCAGCCCGAACGCGCGATCGAGTCGCTCAATGACGTTTGTTCGAACCCGCCGCCGGCCCGCGCCAGGTAAAGCCGATTGCCGTAGGTCATTCGACTCCGCATCGTCGGATCGTCAGTCGCGCGGGGCCGCGTCAGGCCAAGATGCTCGAGCCGATCCACGCTGGGCGAATTCATTCCGATCATCAGAAAATCGAGGCGCCCGTCCCCGTTGAAGTCTCCCAGGGCGTGGGCCATGCCAAAGGCGTGCGGCTCGGCGACCCAGTCGCGGGTAACGTCCGTGAAGTGCCCGCGGCCATCGTTCGCGTAGAGGTCAACGCCCGCAAAATCACTGACGACCAGCAGGTCCAGATTGCCGTCATCATTCAGATCGACCAAGGATGCGCTGTAAACGCGACGCCCCTGTTTCTTCTCCAATCCCGCGGGAGCGGTCGCGTCGCTGAAATTGCCATGACCGTCGTTCAGCAGGAGATACGCTGGATGGCCGTCGTTTGCGTCGTAAAAATCGGGCCTTAATATCTGGCCGAGAGTCGGAACTTTGTATTGACCGACAAACACATCAAGGTCGCCGTCCTGATCGATGTCACCGCAGGTCAGCACCATCGGGTTTTTCAAGCGCGGGCTGGCCGTCCACACTGGACGGCCGGGTTCATCGAACGTGCCTCGAGGCGAGCCCTTGAACAAAACCAACCCTTCCAACTTCGCGCAAAGAAAATCGGCGAAGCCGTCTCCATCAAAGTCCGCCACGACAGCGGCAAAAATGGGACCCGTTGGATGCGAGCAGAGCGGCTCGGACTCGAAACGATCGCCCTCGCGGCGGTGATAAACCAGATTTTTGGCTGCCAGGATGATTTCGGACAGGCCATCGCCGTCGAGGTCGTAAAGAATCAGCGGATCGATGTAAGAAGACCTGTCCGACGGCGCGATTTGGGCGGTCAGGATTGGCTGGAAAAGCGGTTCGCCGTGTCGGGTTTTGATCCTCAGATGGCGGGCATCGATCCGTTTCACCGGCGTCAGGTCTTCGCCCGGCCGTCTGGCCGCCCAGTCCACAATCATATCACCCTCCACCATCGCGCGGTCCGGGCGGGCGGAATTGGTCAAGTGCGCGGAGAAATAGAAATGACTTTGTCGCGGCTGACCGGTTTCGTTCGTCTGGAAACGGTTGTGGCGAAACTCGGTTTGCACGAGTTCCCAGCCGGCGCGCTGGAACTCCCCAACAAATCGGCGCCAGTCATCGGCCGAGAGCGCCGGTCCGGGTCCTGCCGGTTCGAGCAGCGCAATCCCGTGAGGCAACGTTTGCGGCGGGTTCCATTTGCCCAACACGATTTCACCCGCGCGAAAGGAGGCGATGAGGTCGAGCTTATTGCTGGCTGCATTGAGCGAATCCCACAGCGATTCAAAAGTCCGACCACAATCCTGGGCGAGCATTTCCCCCGCCCAAACGGTCTGGTCCGCACTCCGCTCTTTGGCTGCGAGTAGAGCGACCTTGTCCGCGAGTTCCTGGCTGAACCGGCTCCCGGCGCGGTTCGACCCGGCGGAGGCCGCGGATTCGCGCGTGTCGCGCAGCGAACGGACCACAAGCACCACCGCGCCGATGGGCAGGAGGGCCAGCAAGATGGCCGAAGAAAGTTTGCGTGAAAAAGGAGTCAAACGGAAAGGCACGCAGTCCAAAACCTGGCGGACTTCCCTACGGTCCTGGCGAATGCGAAGCGTTTTGGACTGCGGCAGTCCTCTGCCGCTATTGGTCCCAGGGCAGCCGTCGCGCCGCGGAACCTTTGCCCTGGGCAAATCACGGTTCGACCGTGATGTTCTCCCAGTTGACGTGGTGACGATTGGCGTAGTCAGCGAAAGTCTTTTCGTGTTCAATCAAAACCGCGCGCACCACGGACGACTCGTCCGCATGACCGAATTCGGGAACGAAATCGGGAATCAAATCCTTCTGCCGGTGGGCGTAGATCAAGGCAAATACGGCGCCGGCAGCGACCACAAACGGCAGATCGTCTTCCGCGCCCTCGGCGAAGTCCTCGACGACGTCGGCGAGGAATTCCAACTGCTCCACCAGGTGCGGGTATTTCGGGGCGTTGATCTGCGTGAATTCCATCTTCAGAAAAGGGAGCTTCTTGTGCACGCCCCGCAGTATCTTCGGCGTGATCTGCGCGGCGCCGTGATGAACGAACTGTACAATCTCGGACATGGGCCACATCATGGCCAAATTCCGGCAACAAAACAAGTCGTTTGATGTGAAATTGCCGAAACGGAGTGATGGATCCGGGAGGCAACCGCGTCCGCTTCACCCTACCCCTGAAGCGGAAAACGCATTTGTTGATTTCCAAGGGCTTATGCATTTCAGGTTCATGGTCTCGACTCACGCGAAATTTTTCGTGGTGTTCCCTTTCTATGAACCGACCGCCGTACCGCCAGGTTTTGGAGTGCGCCAGTCCTCTGGCGCTTTCAGATCTGGTCCGCGGGCGCAAAAGCGGCAGAGGACTGCCGCAGTCCAAGACGCTAGCGCGCCAGCGGCCGCCTCGTCGCGGTTCATGGTCCCAATGCATGCGCAAAAGCGAAAGGAGGCATTCCATGGACCAACCCACCCCCCGACCCCTCCCAGGAGGGGAGCAGGTATTCGTCCGCGTCCTGTCCGGTCCCCTCCTCGGAGGGGTCGGGGGTGGGTCGGCGCTTCAGCAACGCTCGATCCCTCCGCCTTTTCATCCCTCCATTTCTTCACACCACTTCCACCGGACATTCCGGCAAGGCCTCGAGAAATGCCTGGCCGTACCGCTTGGTGAGGACGCGATTGTCGAGGACCACCACAATGCCGGCGTCAGTTTTGGCGCGAATGAGCCGACCGACGCCCTGCCGGAATTTCAGAATGGCTTCCGGCAAGGAGAATTCGCTGAAGGCGTTGCCCCCGCGGGCTTCGATGGTTTCGATGCGGGCCTCGATCAGCGGATGGTCCGGCACCGCAAAGGGAAGTCGAGTGATGATGACGTTGCTCAAGGCCTCGCCCGGCACGTCCACACCCTGCCAGAAACTGTCCGTGCCGAACAGCACGGAATCCGTGTCGGCCTTGAATTTTTCCAGCATGGTCGAACGCGGTGTGCCGGTGCCTTGCACGAAACAGGCGATCCCGAGGCGGTCGAAGAACGGCTGCATCCGTTCGCCTGCCTCCTGCATCAGCTTGAAATTGGTGAACAGCACGAAGGCCTTGCCGTGCGTCATTTTCACGAAGTGCTCGATCCAGTGAATGAGTGCCTCGGCGTAACCGGTCTCGCGCGGGTCGGGCATTTTATTGACCACAAACAACTTCATTTGCCGCCGGTAATCGAAAGGCGAGCCGACCTGAAGGTGTGTGGCCCTTTCCGCTCCCACACGCTGCGCGAAATAAAGTAGGGCAGGAGTCCCGCCTGCCCTAATTTGGGCGGGTAGCGGCTTTGTGCCGGTGGATTCACTGCTCGCGCTGGCGCGGTCGCTGGGCAGGCGGGACGCCTGCCCTACTTTGGTGGACGGCTCGCCCACCGCCGTGCCTGCTCCGAGCCGGTATTCCGTAGGTTTCAGCCCGGCCTTGTCTGGATTTTCCCGGATGTAGGTCGAAAATTTCTCCAGTTGCGCCTCGTTTCGCGCAATGCAGTCGAATGATTCGTCCTGCCAGAATGTTCCGGTGCGCCTCATTGCCTGATTGAGACGGTGTGCGGTAAAAGACTTCCAGGAATGCAGAATGTCTCGCAGCGAGTGCCCTGCGAGAGGGCGCACGAGCGCGTGGACATGGTTCGGCATGACGACGAAATTTCCCAGCACGTATCGTTCGCCATCGAAGAACCTCAGGGCCTCTTCGACAAGCGTGGACAGCGCGGGATCGCGTAACCGGCAACTCCCTTGGCCCGCGTCGAGCCACCGCTGGAACCTCTCGGTGAATCGTTCATGGTATTCGGCCCGATGAGCAGCGCTGTGCGGCTCCGGATTTCGCCGGAGCCAATCCGCCAATTCACGCGCCCATTGGCGCAACTTATCCTGCGGGATCGAATCGACCAGCCGGAACGTGACGAAATAGGTGCATCCTTCCTGCCTCCAATGCGGGAGGTGACGACCATAACGGGCTACCGGCGCTTCGCGGTCGAACGGCGTGAAAAGTAGGGCAGGCGTCCCGCCTGCCCCCACCAAGGCAGGCGGCGGCGGCTTTTCAGTCTCAAGACCGCTCGCGCTCGCGCGCTCGCTGGGCAGGCTGGAAGCCTGCCCTACTTTGGTCGCCAGCGTGGCGCTGGTCATAATAACGCTGGTGTCGCTGCCGAACAGTCGCTGGCGCAAAAATTCCGCGACATCCACAGGGGCCGCGTTGAGCGTCAGGTTTTTTTGGGTTTTGCCCGCGCGCTCCACCCAGTACACGTGATCGTCCGCCGTCTGGCCCAAGAACATGGCAACCCCTTCCCGCAGTTCCGCCAGCCTTCGATTGCATTCCATCAACTCCTGGCCTGTGTCCTTGTCCTCGCTCAACTCGATCAACTGGCTGACCGCCTCGCGCAACCGTTGAATCGGCAGCGTGAGATTGTCGCGGATGACCTCGGGGCGGCGCAGGCGCAGTTCCGTCCACTTTCGGGCCGCGGCCCGGGGCTGGTGGGCCGGGCGTCCGCGCGAGCCCTGGCTTTGTTGCGGGGACTGCTGTTGGGCGAGTTCCTCGCACACGGCTTCGAGCGCGGCGAAAAACTTGTCGGTCTCCTCCAGAAGCTCGACCACCAGTTTTACCGACGGGCCCTGGCGCAGCATGGCAAACAGTCCCTTTTCCGTGCGCGGATTCCAGAGTCGCTGCAAGGCGTAGCGCATCTGGCCGCTGGAGACGTTCAGGCCGATGTGCCGCGCGGCCACGTTCTCCACCGTGTGCGCCTCATCGAAGATCAGGAAATCGTTTTTGAACAGGATTCCCCCCTCGATCTCCTCGTCGATTCCCCCGAGCAGCGTGAAGAACAACGTGTGGTTCAATACCAGCACGTCGGCCGAGAGAATGCGGTGGCGCGCGCGCTGAAAAAAGCAGATGCCGTTCTGCTTGCCGAACTCGGAGGGGTAACCGCAGATCTTGGGCGAGCAAATTCCCCGCTCCGAACAGACCTGCGACCAGACTTTCAAATCCGGCTCGATGTCGAAGTCGGACAAGCTGCCGTCCTTGGTTTGCTTCGACCACTCGTAGATTCGGCGCAATTCCTGCACCTCCGGCGAAGTGAACAGGCCGTCGGCCTGCTGCATCGCCTTGTGCAGCCGGCGGGTGCACAGATAATTCTGCCGGCCTTTGAGCATCGTGAAATCGAACTTCACCGGGAGAACCTTGGCCAGCATCGGCAGGTCCTTCTCGACCAACTGTTCCTGCAAGTTGATCGTGTGCGTCGAGACAACGGCCTTCTTTTTGTTCGTCACCGCGAACAGGATCGCCGGGATGAGATAGGCCAGGCTTTTGCCGACCCCGGTGCCGGCTTCGACAACCAGATGCTCCTTGGCCGCGAGCGCCCGCGCCACAGCCACGGCCATCTGCTGTTGCTGGGGGCGGTACTCGAAATTCCTCGCCTGCGACAGCCGCCCCGCCGGTGAGAAGAACTCCTCGACCCGTTTGACGAGGTCGAAGCCGGACCCGGCGGCCTGCGGTTCGATCACGCCGATCATGCGACAAGTTATCCCTCGCGCGGCCGGCGCGCCACCATCTCCACGGCCGCCTTGTTCTTGGCAATCATGTTGGCGGGCAATATCCCTCGCCAGTTAACATTGGGATAAATGATGGCGCCGCGGCCCAGGATACTGCCGGGATTCAGCACCGCATTGCAGCCGATGTCCGACCCATCTCCAACCAGCGCGCCGAACTTGCGCAGGCCGGTATCGAACGGCCGGCCGTCCATCTCCACCGCCACATTCGTGCGGTCGAGTTTGACGTTGGAGATTTTCACCCCGGCGCCAAGATGCGTCTGGTGACCCAGAACGGAATCGCCAACGTAATTGAAATGGGGCACCTGGCAGTCGTTCAACAAGAGCACATTTTTCAACTCGCACGAATTGCCCACGACACAGTTGTCGCCTACGAGCACATTCTCGCGCAGATAGGCATTGTGTCGAATCTGGCAATGGCGCCCGATGATGGCCGGGCCTTTGATCATCACCCCGTCCTCGAGCACGGTGCCTTCGCCGATAAATACCTGTTCGCCGATATAGGCGGTTCCCTCGCAGCGATTGTGCAGCGCCGGTCGCAGGTTGGCCGTGAGGTAGTCCTTCAACCTCTTGAGCGCTTCCCAGGCATATTCGCAGCCTTTGAACAGTCCGGCGTGTTCCGTCTGCCCCAGATCAAACAGGTCCGAAGGTTTGAACATGCGGCGAAGCTTAGGAGAAGTCCGCCAGCGGGGAAAGCGAAATGGCCGCGATCGAAACGACCCAGGCGCCAAACTCCAAACACGCAAGCGCGGCTTTGTCCGCATATCCGTTCCGCGTGGGTAGCACAGGCGACCCGCCTGTGCCCTCGGGCGACCCGCCCGACGGAATGGGGAGCGGCATCGAACGGAAGGGAATGGCTTTCCCGAGGCCGGCCTCACTGCTCTTCCGTCCGCCGGGTCAGGCTTCGCCCAAAAACGGTCGTTGCATCGAGCCGCCTTCTCGCCTTTTATTTGGAAACTGATTTCATGGACCTGAAACGCACTGCATACGGAACCTGGAGCGGCGGACGATACATGCACTTCGGCGAACCGCTGAGCGAGGAACGCTTTCTGAGTGTCATTCAACATGCCTGGCGCAGCGGCATTCGAACGTTCGTGACGGCGGACGTTTACGGCAATGGCGCCGCGGACGAAATGCTCGGCCGCGCGCTGGCTGGTCTGCCGCGTGATTCCTATTGCCTCGTGGGCGCGGTCGGACACGACTTTTACTCCGGCAAACGGGACGGATCGAAGGGCTACCCGCGCTTCACAAACCCGCAATTGCGACCACCCAATCAATTCGCCGACTACCTCCGCATGGCCACCGAGAAATCCCTGGCCCGCTGCTGCGCGGACAAATTTGACCTGTTGCTTCTGCATAACCCGGACTTTACCGGCTACAGCAGCGACAAGGTCTGGAGCGCAATGGAAAAGGTGCGCGACGCCGGGCTGGCCGATCGCCTGGGCGTCGCGCCCGGCCCGGCCAACGGTTTTACGCTCGACCTCATCCTTTGCCTCGAGCGTTTCGGCCCGTTGCTCGACTGGGCGATGATCATCCTGAATCCGCTCGAACCATGGCCCGGCAGTCTGGTATTGCCCGCCGCGGTGAAATACGAGGTGAACCTCATCACACGAGTCGTGGACTACGGCGGCCTGTTCCACGACGACGTGAAGCCGGGACATCAGTTCGGCCAGCAGGACCATCGCGCGTTTCGTCCGCCGGGTTGGGTCGAGGCCGGCTGCGAAAAGATGAACCGAATGCGCGACGTGGCCGCCAAGCACAGAGTCACGATGCTCCAGCTCGCCTGCCTTTGGAACCTGTCACAGCCCGGAGTCAAAAGCGTCATCCCGACCTTGATTCAGGAGCGCGGCGCGAGCGCCAAACCCATCGAGACGAAAGTGGACGAACTGGCCTCGCTGCCCGACCTCCAGCTCAGCGAGGAAGAACTCGAGTTGCTGGCGGAGATTGGCGACAACAGGGGCTGCATGGAATTGAAAGGCGCCCATCGCGCGCACACGGGCGAGCCGCAACCCGACCGCTGGGGCCTGACGCCCGACCACGAACTGGTCGCCCGACGCTGGGGAATTGACCCGGACGCCGACCTCGCCTGCACGCACAAAATCGCGGCGCCATGAAAGACCGATACGTCGCCGCCAAGGAACGCTGGGCACGGAAGATGGCCGGCCAAGCCAGGTCCGCGCCGCGCTCGACCAACCGCTTGCCGCCTGGACAGCGCGAGGTGCACAATTTCCCCGTGCTCGATCTTGGCATTCAGCCGGAAATCCCGCTCGACCGATGGGAGCTGAAAAGTCATGGCCTGGTCGAGAATCCGCTGACTCTCAACTGGCAACAGTTCCTGGCGCTGCCCCAGTTCAAGGACGTGAGCGACTTTCATTGCGTGACTACCTGGAGCCAGTTCGATATGCAGTGGGGAGGGGTGGCGTTTTTCACCATCGCTGATCTGGTCAAGCCGAAACCCGCAGCCACGCACGTATTCTTCAAGAGTTACGATGGTTACTCGACCAACAATCCGTTGGACGTGTGTCTGGACGACGACGTGCTGATCGCTCATCAGTGGAACGGCAAACCGCTCCCCAAGGAACATGGCGGCCCGGCCCGCGTCGTCATCCCAAAGCGCTACGCGTGGAAGGGCGCGAAATTCATCCGCGAAATCGTATTCCTCGACCGCGACATCCTCGGTTTCTGGGAAGTGCGCGGTTACTCGAACAGTGCTGATCCGTGGACGGAGGACCGGTTCGGGTGAGGGCTGCCTAACCTTCAAAATGATGGAATCACTGCTTGACCCTCCGCGTGCAGTGTTCCTGCAGCCAGATGATGTCCTTGTTGTTCGGGGAGGAGAGGATATCGCGGACGAGTTCGCCTCGGACCAGCGGGGGCATGGTGCGATCGTCCAGCCAACGCCTGGTCTGGGAATGCCCGTCGGCAAAGGAAAGTCCGCCGGCGCGATTGTGATAGCTGCCGGGCAGATCGTAGAAGCCGGTGCTCGAAGGCTGATTTGGCCAGCCGCGCATATCTGTGGCAAAATTGCCGATGTCGATGCTGTCCTCCCGCATATCCAGCAGGACGAACGTGTGGGCCGGGCCCGGATCAATCATTTCGCTGGCTTTCAAATACACTTTCCAGACCCCATCTGACAATCCTCCGTCCTCGCCCCCAAATCCCCCAACCCACAGATTCATGGACATACTGCGCACGCGCGGGACCACCTGTCCTTTGAATGGGCCGCGCGAGGGTTTGACGGAGGACTTGTCCGCCGGGCATCTCCAAATGCCGGCGGCCTGGCCGCAGTAGGGCCACAGCGGGCTTCGCTTGATGTCCTGGTTTACGTCCCAGTTGGAGGAATTATCGCGGTCAAAATCCATAAAGCCAAGCACCCAGGTGTAAGGGTCTTTGCTGGTGTCACCCAGGTACGGACTTGGGCTGGCAAAGAGAAGCTGGTCGCGGTTGTCCTCATTATACATGCGCCACGCAAGCATCAATTGGCGATGATTGTTCAGGCACTGAATGCCCTGTGCTTTGGTTTTGGCTCTCGACACCGACGGCAACAACAGGCCCGCCAGGATGCTAATTATGGCGATCACGACCAGCAGTTCAATTAATGTAAAGGCGCGTTTTCTTCGCATCGCACAGCTCGGCGTTGCAGTTCTTCGGCCAATCGGAATTGGCCTATTGATGGAGGCTCAATCTCCTTCAGCTTTCGAGCTTGTCAACGCGCGTCGCCGCAAAGTTTTTCATTCCGGCTCGACACATCGGGGCTTGTCCTTTCCTTCAGCGATGAGGTCTTCTGCCTTTGACGGGAGGTGTTCCCATTAGACCGGTCTGCCAAACCACAGGCGGCGCCCGTTGGACAGGAGACGGGCCACAGATTCGTTGGGCCATCAGAATTGCCTCCTGTTCCATCGGCGCCGAGGGATAACCGACGGCCAGACACTGAAACAGAAAGCATTCGATGAATGCACGGACGCTGCCTAACCGTTCATACTGCCCGGTATGCG
>Ga0066710_100006344_pt1 | contig 11017 bp, 6 predicted proteins | sample GraSoiAngelo_159_FD_79666 | JGI IMG/M metagenome (GOLD analysis project Ga0066710, IMG submission 79666) | Grasslands soil microbial communities from the Angelo Coastal Reserve, California, USA - 14_1009_16_40cm | ecosystem: Environmental > Terrestrial > Soil > Grasslands | place: USA...
AGGTCGGCGGCGAGATCGGTCGAGGCCGGCTCGGCATTCGGTACGTGTTCTCCTGCACGACCCAGGAGTTCCGCGAGCGCTACCGCACGCCGGAGTACGGCTCGATCGTGCTGCAGTTCTGAGGTCGCGGCGTCATCGGGTAGACTCCGGTCCCCATGGACCGGATGCGTCGCGCCGCGCGTGGATGGCTGGGCGCCATCGCCCTCGTGCTTCCGGTGCTGGTCCTGCCGGCCGAGGCGTCGCCGCGCCTCCGCCCCGGCATCCTGGGTGACTACGACGCCGAGCCGCGCCGCGCCGACGGTCACGTCGACGGGACCCGTCTCGCCGCCCGCCTGGATTCCCTCGGCGTCACGACGTACTACTGGCTGGTCTGGAACCGCGCCACGGACTGGGAAGACCTTCAGGCCTTTCTGCCGCTGGCCGAACGCGACGGCATCGACGTCTGGGTATACCTGGTGCCGCCCTCGGAGTCGCCGCCGCGCGACTCGCAATACTCAGAGCCGTATCGACTCGACTTCAGCCGCTGGGCCGAGGAGATCGCGCGGTTGTCGCGCAGTCACCAGCGGCTCCGCGGGTGGATCATCGACGACTTCACGCTCAACCTCGACTTCTTCACGCCGGCGTACGTATGTAGCCTCCAGGCCCGCGCCCACCGCATCAATGCCGATCTCGCGTTTCTTCCGCTCGTCTACTTCCCACAACTGCGCGACACCTTCGTCAGGGCCTACGGCGGATGCGTGGACGGCATCGTCGCCGCTTATCCGGCGGACCGCGACGAGATTCGCTCCGCGCGCGCCCTGCTGGGCGGCGGGCCGGCGCCCCTCCCGGAGCTGCGTTTCCCCTGGGGGGTTCGTTCCGCGTCCGGCGACTTCGTGTCCGCCACCCAGCGCGCCACGATCGGTCCCGGCTCCGGCGCGACGCTGCGGTTCCGCGAACGCGACGACTACACGGGCGCCACTTCCGGCTACCACCGCAAGCAGGTCCTGCTCGACAGCCTGGTGGTATGGGACGAGGACGTCGCAGGCGGTTCCCCCGGATGGCGAGAAGTGGCCCTCCCCATCGCGTCACCCGGCGGATCCCGCAGAGATGCGGAGGTGACGTTCCGCCTCTACGAGGCGCAGGGGGTCCACAACTTCGGTGTCCGGTGGTGGATCGAGGACCTACGCGGGGAGGGCATCGCGTTGCGCGGCGACACCCGCCACCCCGAGGCGTGGAAGGCATCGCGGCGAGGGGCCGGATTCACGAGCTTCGGTCCTGCCCCGCCCTCGGCTCCGGCGGCACGGAGACTGCCGCTCGTGGTAATGATCGCCGCCACGCCGTCCCAGGACGAGAAACGCTACGGCGCGCCATCCTCGCCGGCGCGCATCCTCGCACACCTGGACGATTGCTTGAGCGCGGCCCGCGAAGGGTGGTGTGACGGCGTGGTCACGTTTTGCCTCGACAAGACGCCCGGCAGTGCTCTCTTTGACTCCGTGCGGGTCCGCTACGGCGCGGTGAAGTTACCCGCGCATCCTGAACCGAGTCGCATTCGTCCGGCGCGCCACACCGCTCCCTCAAAACGGTGATCGTCCGGTCGCCGGACGCCGGTGCCGCGGCGACTCACGAGCCCGCCTTCGTCTCGAAGGCGCGTTCGGGACGAATGCCTGCTCCCGTCTCGCATTTTGCACTCAAGCCCCGCGAGATCCCGCCCGATAGATGACTTGATCGCTGGCTGTTCGAACCGCGTGGGCCCTCCGAGGAGAGCCCGCTAAGCACCACTATCCCGAAGCCGCCGCCGGTTGTGGCTGGGCTTACGGCTGGCCGGGCGCGAGGAATTCTTGGCTCGATGAAGAACACCTCCCCTCAGGGCAAACGGCGTTGCCGCCCGCAGAGAATGATCCGCGGTCCACTCCTCCGGGCCTCCGGCTCGCGAATGGCAGCTGCACTGCTCGCCGGGATGCTGGGGCTCACCGCCTCCGCCCCTGCGCAGACGAGTGCAGGGGGGTCGAACTCGCCACCGCCGACCCCGACGCCGGCGCAGATCGAGCAGGCGTCCAAAGCGACCGGCCTCTCTCCGGCGCAGCTCCTCGAGAAGGCGCGCGAGCTCCAAGGCGGCGCGGGCAAGGCAGACACCACGAGCCCGGCCCCGGAGGTCAAACGGTCCCCGGCCTCGACCGAGACGGCCCCGCCGACCTCCGAGGCGCCAGCGGCCGCGGCCGCGGACGACGGCCTCCGGCCCTTCGGCTACGAGATCTTCTCCTACTCTCCGAGCACCTTCGAGCCGCTGACCAATGGGCCGGTCGGCCCCGACTACCAGCTCGGACCGGGTGACGAGCTGGTGCTCACGGTCTGGGGAGACGACGAGCTCACGGTGACCCAGGAGCTGAACCGCGAGGGCACGATCACGCTGCCCCAGGCCGGGCAGGTCCAGCTCGCGGGGCTGACTCTCGAGGAGGCCCGCGCTCGCCTCCACACGGCGCTGTCGCGCGTTTACTCCGGCATGCGCCCACCGGGACAGCGCTCGACCACATTTCTGCAGGTGTCGGTGGGCAAGCTCCGCTCCATACAGGTGTTCATCCTGGGCGACGTGGTGCGACCCGGGGGGTACACCGTCAGCTCGGTCTCGCGCATCCTCAACGCCCTCTACGCCGCCGGTGGGCCGACCCGCGGAGGAACGCTGCGGGACGTCCAGCTCAACCGTGGCGGCCGGCGCGTCGCCTCGCTGGATCTCTACGACATCATCCTTCGCGGCGACGCCTCGCACGAGGCGCGGCTCGAGAACGGCGACGTCATCTTCGTCCCGCCGGTGGGCCGGCGCATCGCGGTCTCCGGACCGGTCCGGCGCCGGGGCCTCTTCGAGCTCGCGGGGGGCGAGCAGCTCGCCGCCCTGCTGCAGTTCGCCGGTGGAGTGCTACCCAACGCCGACGTCGAGCGCGCACAGATCGAGCGCGTCGTGCCGGCATCGGCGCGGGACAGCCTGCGCGGGCAGGACCGCGTCTCGGTCGACGTGGTGCTGCAGGAGGTCCTCGATCACCCGGATCGCGACGTTCGGCTCGCGGACGGCGATCGCCTGACGGTGTTCTCGATCGGCGATCGCCGGATCAACACAGTGGTGGCGTCCGGACGCAGTGTCCTGAAGCCTGGCACGTTCGAGTACCACGACGGCATGACGGTGGCGGACCTGATCCGGCAGGCGGGAGGCCTCACGCCCGATGCATTCCTCGACAGGGCCCTGATCACACGCACGCTCCCCGACGGCAATCGCACGGTGCTGCGCGTGGACCTGCGCACTGCCCTGGCGGGCGAGACTTCCCAGAACGTTGGGCTGGCCCCGCTCGATGAGCTGGCGGTTTCGTCCGTCTGGGACCTGCGCGACCGTTACACGGTCACCGTAGGAGGATCGGTGCGGCGTCCGGGCGCGTACGAGTACCTGGACGGGATGACCCTTTCCGACCTCCTGCTCGAGGCCGGCGGTCTGACCGACGATGCCATGCAGGCCAGCGCCGAAGTGGCCCGCGTGGACTCGAGCACGCGCGCTGGCCGGCGCCTAGCGGACACCCTGACCGTGAAGCTCACTCCCGGTTCCGGGCTCCTGCCGGAGGCCTCGAGTGGAGCCGCATTCCTGCTGAAGCCGCACGATGCCGTGTTCGTCCGCCGCGACCCGGACTACGTACTCCAGACCTACGTGACGCTGAGGGGGGAGGTGAAATTCCCGGGCGCCTACGCGCTGCGGGGCCGCACGGAGCGGCTGCGAGACGTGGTGGAGCGCGCCGGTGGGCTCACGGATCTCGCCCACCCGACCGCCGCGGTCTTCGCGCGTGAAGGAGCCGGCCGCATCGCCATCAATTTCCCCGCGGCGATGCGAAATCCGCGCGGGCGCGACAACATCCTGCTCCGGGGCGGGGACGAGCTCTACGTGCCGCGCCTGAACCCGGTGGTCACGGTGGAAGGGGCGGTCCGCGGCCCCGTCAGCGTGCTCTACAAGTCCGGCATGGGGATCGGCTACTACATCGAGCAGGCGAGCGGATTCGACTCCCAGGCCGACAAGCGGGGAACCACGGTCGTGTTCGCCGACGGCTCGGTGCAGAGGAAAGGGCTATTCGGCAGCCCGGTGCCCGACGCCGGCAGCCGAATCATCGTTCCCAGCAAGCCGCCGCCGCGCGATACGGACAATCTGAAGGACGTGGGAGCGCTGGTGAGCCTGATGGCGAGCGCGGCGACCATGATCTATCTGATTCGACAGGCCTCGCCGTAGCGGTGGGAGTTCGATGAATCCCAGAACTGCCCTCGACTCTCCCGCGGAGCCAATTGCCTCGGCCCCCGGCGCCGGAGGCGAAACGGGGACCACGCCGCCCGCCCCCGGGATCTCGGTGGTGATGCCGGTGCTTAACGAGGCACGGTTCATCGAGGCTGCCGTCCGCTCCCTGCTGGCGCAGCGCGGAGTGGGTGCCGGCATCGAGGTCCTCGCCGTGGACGGCGGCTCCTCGGACGGCACGCGCCACATCCTCGGAGCCCTGGCGGCGGAGGACGCGCGCGTCCGTGTGGTGGACAACCCGCGCCGCGTGACACCCGTCGCGTTCAACCTGGGGATCGCGCACGCGCGCGGCGAATGGATCGGTTTCTTCGGAGCCCATGCGTCCTACGCTCCCGATTACGCCGCCGCCTGTATCGAGGAAATGAGGCGACACCGAGCCGTGGGCTGCAGCGGCCGGGTCCAGTCGCGGCCCGCCGACGGGACCCGTTCCGCGCGGCTGGTCGCCTGGGCGCTCTCGCACCCGTTCGGCTCCTCGGGTAGCTCGGTGCGCACCCAGCCCGAAGGCGAGGCCGACACACTGCCGTTTCCGGTCTACGACAAGGCGACCGTGGTGGCGGCCGGCGGGTTCAACGAAGCGTTGCTGCGCAACCAGGACAACGACCTCTGCCAGCGCCTGCGCGCCCGCGGCGGCCGGTTGTGGGTGACCTGGAGCACCGAGGCCGCCTATTTCCCCCCCGCCGACCTGGCGGCGTTCGCGCGCTACGCCTTCCGCGGGGGCTGGTGGAACGCCCGATCCCTCGCGGTCAACGCCGGGTCGATGCGCATCCGGCACCTGGTTCCCGCCGTGTTCGTCGTGGCACTGGGGCTTGGAGTGCTCATGGCGATCGCGGCGCTCGTGTGCGCGCCGTCCGTGCGGCCCTTGCTGTTGGCCCCGCTGCTCGCGGTCATCGGCTCGTACGGCGCCCTGGCCGCGCTGTCCGCCCTCCAGGTGGCGATCGCGCAGCGCGCGCCGCTGGCGCTTGCGCTGCCCGCCGCGTTCGCCCTGTTCCACACGGCGTACGGAATCGGCACACTTTTCGGCTTCGCGCGCCCTCGGCGCCTCTCGGACTTGCCGGCCTGGTCGCGCGCTGCCAGACCGGTACAGGGGGGGAAGGCCCTGCTGCACCGTGTGAACCCGAGCCCGTTCCTTCGTGACCTTTTGCTGACGACGGCTGCCTCCCTGGGCACCGGACTCGCGCTGGTCGCCGTGACACGTTTGGCCGCCCATCTGCTCGGACCGATGGGCTTCGGCCACTATGCTATCGCGCGCCGGTTCATCGCCGCGGCCGTTCCCGTGCTCACGCTGTCGATGGGAGTGGCCATCGCGCGCAACGCCGCGCTGGTTCGCGATCCGCGTCCCAGGCGGAGCGTGCTGAGGGCGGGAATGGCCCTCGCCCTGGTTCCCACCCTTCTCGCCTGCGCCGTCCTGCTGGCCGCCCGCCGACTCGTCGGATCTCTGGTCTTCGGTGGCGAGGCGCCGCCCGGCCTGGTGGAGGCGACGCTGTTGTTCCTGCCCGGGATGGCGGTCTTCACGGTGCTCTTCGCGTGGTACCGCGGCACCGGACGGATGGGACGGGGGAACCTCTGGCAAGTCGCGGTGGTGGGAGTGGCCCCCGCGGCCATCGCCTGGTGGAGCCCGCCCGGCACCGGAGTGGTTCGGTTCCTCGCCTGGCTGTCGCTCCCGCTCTACGCGGCAGCGATACCGCTCGCGGTGTTCGCGTCCCGTCGGACGGGGCGGGCCCTCGGCACCGGTCCACTCCTCGGTGCGGTCCCGGGCGGCGCCCTGCGGGAGCTCGCGCGCTACGGCATCCCGCGCGTGCCCGGCGGTCTGGCGCTCGCGTGCTTGCTCGGCGCCAGCGCATTCCTCGCTCCACACCTCGCCACGGTGCAAGATGCGGGATATCTGGCTGTGGGCCAGGCAGTGTTCGCGCTGGCCGATGCCGCGCTGGCGTCCCTGGGGCTGCTGGTGCTGCCGCGCGCCGCGCAACTGCTGGCCGAGGGCCGCCGTGACTTCCTGCGCAGCGGGACCAGCGACATCGCGGCGCTCTCGGTCCACCTCGGCCTCTTCGCGGGGCTCCAGATGCTGGTGTGGGCGGACACCATCGTGCTCGCCTGGCTCGGCCCCCTGTACGTACCGGCGGTGCCGCTGATGCGCGTGCAGCTGTGCGCCCTGGTGCCCTACTTGATCTACACCTTGCTGCGCTCCGTGGTGGACGCGCTCGAGACGCGGGCGATCAATACGCTCAATGTGTTGATCGCGCTCGGCGTGACGATCATCGCTTGCACCGCAGGGGCAGCCTTCGGGTGGGGTGGTCTGGGACTGGCGCTGGGAACGGCCGTGGGATTGCTGGCCCTGGGATTCCTGACGCTGCGATACCTCTGGCAGGGCGGCTGGATCGCGGCCGAACGGCTTCACCTCCGCCGCGCCCTGATCCTCAACCTGCTGTTCGTGGCCGTGGCACTCCTGGCGCGGAGCGTCCTGGTCGGGCGGGCAAGCCCCCTGGGACTTCTGGTTTTGGCGGCGGGGGTAGAGACGATTCTGGTCATCCTCTACTGGCTCGTCATGAGGCGGCTGCGGCCCTGCTGGGTGGGTGAGATCGAGCGGCGATTGATCCAGAGGGCAGCCGTATGACCGGTCCGGTTCTTCGCCTCCCCCCTCCGGGCCGCTCAGGCCTCGCACTCGGGGCAACCGTGGAAACCGCTGCCCCATCTCGCAAGCCACGGCGGCCGCGATCCAGGCCGGCAGCGGCGGCAGGGCCTGAGCCCTTGCCTCTTCCCAGTGTCGCTCCGCTCAAGACCGTCGTCCACATCACGACGAACCACACCCGGGACGACATCCGGGTATTCCTCAAGGAGTGTCTCACCCTCCAAGCGCACGGTTACGACGTGCATCTTCTCGTCGCCGATGGCCTGGGAAACTCCACCGCGCATGGCGTAACCATCCATGACTTGGGCTTCCCCAGGGGGCGTCTTCAGCGATTTGCGCTGAGTCCATGGAAGTGCTGGCGCTACGCCACCCGGTTGCCTGCACGTATCTATCATCTGCACGACCCGGAGCTCCTGGGCATCGCTCTGCCCCTGGGGCTGCACGGCCGCAAAGTCGTCTATGACAGCCACGAGGACGTTCCTCGCGCCCTCCTGAGCCGCGATTGGATTCCGTCGCCGCTTCGGATTCCGATATCGCGCCTCTTCGAACTCCTCGAAAACTTTGTCGCTGCCCGCCTCTCGGCGATCGTGGCGGCCACGCCCAACATCGGCGAGCGGTTCTCCAAGATCAGAGCAGTCCCCACCATCATCAACAACTACCCCCTCTCGCACGAACTCATCCAAGCCTCGCCCGCTTCGACGACGAAGCCACGGGCCGTCTGCTACATCGGCGCTATCAGCGCGCCCCGGGGTATTCGCGAGATCGTCAAGGCTCTCGAGCTGGCCGATGCACGTCTCATCCTTGCGGGATCTTTCGAAACGCTGGCCCTTGAGGAGCAGGTCCGGCGCCTATCGGGCTGGGCAAAGGTCGATTTCAGAGGGAGTGTCAGCCGGGTCGAAGCCCAAGCCATCATGCAGAGCTCACGAGTGGGGCTCGTGCTATTCCACCCCGAGCCCAACCACGTCGAGGCCCAGCCCAACAAAATGTTCGAGTACATGTCGGCGGGCCTGCCGGTTCTGGCGTCTCGATTTCCGCTGTGGGAGTCGCTCATACGGGACGCCGATAGCGGCCTGTGCGTCGATCCGCTCGACCCCAGCGAGATAGCCGCGGCGATGACCTTTCTGCTGGATTCGCCGCAGCGAGCAGCGGAGATGGGCGCCCGCGGAAGAGCGGCGGTGGCGTCCTCGTACAACTGGGATGTCGAGGCGCCTAAGCTCATCGAGCTCTATCGAGCATTGGATGGGCGGTCGGCGGGGACATGAGGATCGTCACGGTGCTGGGAGCCCGTCCGCAGTTCATCAAGGCCTCCGTCGTATCGTGCGCTCTCTCTCGCGCGGGGCTATCCGAAACGATCGTGCATACCGGGCAGCACTTCGACGCGAACATGTCGGCTGTATTCTTTGACGAGCTCGAGATCCCGGCGCCGAATCACCATCTGGGAATTGGTGGGGGCACGCACGGCCAGAACACGGGCCGGATGATCGAAGCGATCGAAGCGGTTCTGGATGGGGTCATGCCTGACTGGGTGATGGTTTACGGGGATACCGATTCGACGTTGGCGGGTGCGATAGCCGCCTCGAAGCTGAAGCTCCGCGTAGCACATGTAGAAGCGGGGCTGCGTTCGTTCAACCGGGACATGCCCGAGGAAATCAACCGCGTTCTAACGGATCACGCGTCGACGCTTCTGTTTGCCCCGACGGACGGGGCGGTGAGGCAGCTGAAGCTCGAAGGGATCGAAGAAGCGCAGGTGTGCTGGGTCGGGGATGTCATGTACGACGCGTCGCTGCGTTACGGGGAGAAGGCGGAGCGTGTGAGCGGCGTGCTGGATGCGCTCGGGCTCGAGCGGAAGGGATACGTTCTCTCGACCGTGCATCGTGCCGAGAACACGGATAGTCCCAGGCGGCTGTCCTGCATCGTGGAGGGGTTGGGGGAGTGCCGGGACGTGGTGGTCCTGCCTCTGCATCCGCGGACGCTGGGGCGGATGCGATCCTTTGGCGTGAATCTGCCGAGCAACGTACGGGTCATCGAGCCGGTGGGTTACCTCGACATGGTGATGCTTGAAAAGAACGCACGCGTGATCGCGACGGACTCGGGGGGAGTCCAAAAGGAGGCGTTCTTCTACAGGGTGCCTTGCGTGACCCTCCGGGCCGAGACGGAGTGGATCGAGCTGGTTGAGGCAGGGTGGAACACTCTCTCTCCTCCGGAGGATGGCCATGGGATATCCGAGTCAATCAAGCGAGCAGTGGGCGTTGAGGGAATGCCGATCCGACCGTATGGGAACGGCGACGCCTCGGAGAGGATCGCGAGCTGCTTGAAGAACTGGGGACCCGTCGGAACCAGGGTGGCGGCCCAGTCTCTCCAGGAGACGCCGGGGAGCCTCGTGAGGGCCGGCAGGCCCGGACTGACCGTTCCCGGACGCGGAGGGATTGACGAACGGAGATGAGCGGGGTCGGGTTGGCCTCGGAGCGGGAGGAGCAATGCGTACCTGGGGCTCTGCGATGAGTCGACTGAAGTGCGATGGGTTCTTGCGCCGGAGATCGGAGAGGAGGCGGGCGGGGGAAGCGGTACCTGTCCCGGTCGCTCCGTCCTGGTCTGCGGCACTCCGCTCTCGTGGTTTGAACGAGGTGGCCTGGTGAGCGTTCAACACAGGGAATGGGAAGGGGCGGCTTTCGAGAGGGCCCAGAGCTCGTCGAGCGTGCTTTCTCTTCAAGAGGTCGTGCGCGCGCTGTGGCCGAAACGGACGCGCTTGGTTCTGGTCGCGCTGGGTGGGGCGCTGATCGGGGGATTGCTGGGGTTCGTGATTCCTCCGACCTACCAGGCCGTGACGACGGTGATTCCGGTACCGCCGGAAGGCTCGCGCCTTCCGATGGCGGAGGCCATGACGGCGGGGGTTGCTCCGGAGGAACTGGCTGCGATCATCAGTGGATCACCAGGTCCCTCGGTGCAGCTGTATCCCGACCTGATTCACAGCCGGTACATGCTCGAAGCCCTCCTGCACACACGCTTCGCGCTTGCCACTCCGGGCGACTCGGCGACCCTAATCGATCTCATCCAGCCCCATGGGCGGGGCGCTCTGCGGATCGAAAAGGCCCTGAAGCGCCTGCAGCGCCTAGTCGGTGCGGGAATCGACAAGCGGAGCGGTCTCCTGAAAATCGACGTGCGCTCTCGGGATCCCGTGGTGGCTGCGGGTGTGGCCAACATGCTGGTGGCGCGGCTGCAAGAGTTCGGCATTCGCAGCATGGCCGGGAATGCCGCCGAGAACCGCCGATTCATCGAAGGGCGCCTCGCCGAGACACGTGTGGAGCTCATCCGCGCCGAATCGGAGCTGGAAGTGTTTCGTGAAGGGAATCTCCGGATCGGAAATTCGCCGCGCTTGCAGCTGGAACTGGATCGTCGCATGCGCGACGTACGGGCGCAGGAGGAGATATTCCTGGCCTTGACGCGGGAGTACGAGCTCGCCCGGGTCGCGGAGCATCGAGACGTCCCCGTCATCAACACGCTCGACGTCGCTGCCATCCCGGCCTCGCGCCAGTGGCCGCGACGAGGTCTCATGGCGGCCTTGGGGTGCGTCCTTGCTGTAGGCACGGGGGGCATCTGGGTACTGGCGCGGCAGGGACTGCTATCCGGCTAAGGACGAATAGCGACAGGTCCCGGCGCCTGGACGCCGTCGGGCGCCACGTAGCCGTCGCTCACCGTGAAGATCAGGGTCTACGTCTCTCCATCGCTGCTGGAATTTGCCACCCCCGCATACGGCCATCGCGCAACTGGGTGGGAGTGCGAACGCTGGGATACTGACGACGGCGCTCTCATCGTCTATTCCGACCGCTCCGATGGGGGTAGCGTCTTTCATTGCGCGGGGCTGCCGGCCTGGGGGGGGGGCGGCAGAGTCGCAGCCCGTCTCGGCCGGCGAGCAGATCTAGCAATCGGTGGCAGTATTGCCCGGGGACTCGGGGAAGCCGATGGACGTCCCGCTCGCCGCCCATGTTTTCCTGTGTGGACTCTACGGCACCGAGCCCACATACATCGAGGCCCTGGCGTGCCGGGGCTCGGCGTTTTGAAGTGGGGGGTCGCCGGAAGCCCATTGAGCAATCAGCGCG
>Ga0066710_100006345_pt1 | contig 11016 bp, 8 predicted proteins | sample GraSoiAngelo_159_FD_79666 | JGI IMG/M metagenome (GOLD analysis project Ga0066710, IMG submission 79666) | Grasslands soil microbial communities from the Angelo Coastal Reserve, California, USA - 14_1009_16_40cm | ecosystem: Environmental > Terrestrial > Soil > Grasslands | place: USA...
CGAGGGCACGCTGTTTATCGACCGCGAAGGCTACACCCTATGGCCCGAGCGCAAGCCCAACGGAGGCGAGAGCGTTTTGTCCTCCGGCACGATCAGGAGCGAAGGCTCCGCGCAGCACTACCCCCACGTCCTCAACTTCCTGGAATGCGTGCGCTCGCGCCGCAAGCCGAACTCCGACCTTGAAACCACTCACCGCTCCACCAGCGCCCCCCACGTCGCCAACATCGCCTTCAAACTCGGCCGCAAGTTGCGTTGGAACCGCGACGACGAGCAGTTCGCGAATGATCCCGAGGCCAACAAGCTTCTAACCAAGCAGTATCGCAAACCCTGGAACCTCATTTAACCCGTTCGCGAGCCAATGCGCGTAGATGTGCGCGCCCATACGCGAGGATAGTCAGGCAGACTTCTTCTCTTGTAGGGTACCCCTTCCTAGGCGGACCCCCGCCGCAGGACTGCTCGCGCGGACCGTATAGGTTCCCCAGTCCAAGAAATCCGCAGTATGCCTGATTGGTTCTGAGTTCAGGAGCCTTTTGGGTTGTTGTAAACGCGAAGAACGCTTACAGATCATCAAGGAAAGAGAGATCGTGGGCTATCACGTATTTTTCATAGCATGCGCCGCACACCCAATGTTCACTCCTGTCGACATAACCGAAGTTGCCCGCCTCAATATGGTTCCGGCAGAGTTCGCAATGCTCGTGGCTCCAGCCGCCTGGAATCAAACCATCAGGTCTTGCCAGTGGAAGATCCGCGCCCCCGACTGGGTACACTGGACAATACCTGGTTGTTCGTCTCCTTCCGTCCGCCCTTTCTAACTTGATCCATTCTTTCACTTCCTGCCCTTCAATGATCGAGACATCCTCTGCCTCATATCTTGATGCCCGGGCATCTTGCGCCTCAAACCGCACTTTGTCCCGGATCCACTCTGGTTCGACGACCATCCATACGTGAACCGCTTTCCACCGCTCCTCTAAGTACGGAAGCCTCGTGTCGACCAGCTCAGGTATGGATTCCTCGGAGCCGCGAAACACTGCTGTTTTTGAGGTGTTATTGAGCGACGTGAGGTCTCCGTAAAGGCAGTCTCTTTCCGGCAGCAGGAGCCAGCACTGCCCCTCTCGTACGCCGTCACTCGATCAAAAGTCCCAGTCAGTTCAAGATCGGTGTAGCCATTGGGGTGGGTGCCCTTCTTCTCGACCTTGGAGACGCTAAATTGCGGCAGACCTTCCATCCGCTTTCTTGGAGTTGAGCTCATGAGGTAGATAATCTAACTTCTCACAACAGAATTCTGCAACTCGGCAGCTGGCGGGTGGGAACAGACTTTTGAATCGTGTTGTGCACCCTTTGGAGTCTGGTTTTTTAAAGGGCGGTCGGGTGGCAGACCTTGACGGGGCAGGCGCAGGGTGGGTGCCGCACACGCCGAGTTTGCGTGTGCGGGTTTAGAGTCTACTTCATGTCACCAAGACGGGCAACCGCGTTGGCCCTGGGTCTTTCTGAATTTTCCCAGCCCGTCTTGCTCCACCCACTTTTCTCAAGATCTTCCGCTCTCCGACCCGGACCCCCATCCCTTGAGTTTCGATCAGCAACCTTTCAACCGCGCCTTTTCAACATCTTCTCGCTCCATTCGAATGATATCCATAGAATTACTTGACATGCGGTCTTTCTTCCATGCTATACTTCCGCGTGTTTGCCAATAGACAGTCCGGCAAATCTCCCGATTCCTTTCTAGGCCTAAGCCCTATTCCCCGTCCACGATTCGCTAACTCCTTTGCTTGTCACAGATCCAATAATTCGCCCGTAAGTCCAGCCATTGCCACAGATCCGAAAACGCATGTTTCTAACCCCTGTATTTGCCACACATCCGAGACCCCCGGGGATCTTTCATTTTGGTTCAATCGACTTGTCACAACTTGCCGTTTCAATTTCCGGTCCTTACCCTTCATGGGTCACAGTTCACGGGGCACGGTCCACTTTCCCGTATCCCCTTTCTTTTCAGATTCTTCCGCACTCTTTCCCACAACGGCCATTGCGTATCTGCTTTTCATTCAATCAGTTGCACACTCTTTTCATTGCAACGGAGGGTGTACACCCCTGCCCACTTCCTTCGACATTCAAACGTTTCGAGGTTTCGACGTCTTCACCATTTCCCCAAAAGTGCTATATTTTCAATACCATGAGAGACGAATCTAAAATGTTCGCCACCGTCGAAGAAGCCGTCGAAGAGATCCGCCAGGGCCGCATGGTCGTCCTCGTCGACGACGAGGACCGCGAAAACGAAGGCGACCTTGCCATGGCCGCCGAAAAGATTACGCCCGACGCCATCAACTTCATGGCCAAGCATGGCCGCGGCTTGATCTGCATGCCCCTGACGGAGGAGCGCTGCGACGAGCTCCGCCTCCCACTCATGTCCCCCATCAACACTTCCGTTCATGGCACAGCCTTCACGGAAGCGGTGGACGCGCGTGTCGGGGTCACCACTGGCATCAGCGCTTCCGATCGCGCCATCACCATTCTCACCGCCATCGATTCCAAGACCAAGCCGCAGGACCTCGCGCGCCCCGGACACATTTTCCCGCTGCGCGCACGCAATGGCGGCGTGCTCGTCCGCGCTGGCCAGACGGAAGCGTCCGTCGACCTCGCCCGAATCGCCGGTCTCGCTCCCGCGAGCGTCATCTGCGAAATCATGGGCGACGACGGCACCATGTCCCGCGTGCCGCAGCTCGTCGAATTTTGTAAGGAACACACTCTGAAGATGCTCACCGTAGCGGACCTCATTCGCTATCGCATGCAGCATGAACGCTACGTGCGGCGCGTCGCCGAAGCCGTGCTGCCCACGCGCTTCGGCGACTTCCGCATGATTGCGTACGCCAGCGACGTGGACCACGATCAGCACGTTGCGCTGGTGCGCGGCGAACTGGAAGGCATGGAGCCCACGCTGGTGCGTGTCCATTCGCACTGCCTCACCGGCGATGTTTTCGGTTCCACTGCTTGCGATTGCAGCGAACTTGTCTCGCGCTCGCTGGCCGCCATCGCCAAGGAAGACCGCGGCGTCTTTCTCTATCTGCACCACACCGGCCGCGGTTTCAGTGTCGATTCGCCCGAGGAACCCGGCGTGCTCCCGCAGATTCATTTCCACAAGCGCGGCCAGCTTGATCGCGAACCGGCGCGCCAGCGCATGGTTCAGCACGAAAGCGGCATCGGCGCGCAAATCCTGATTGATCTCGGCCTCAAGGACATTCGCGTCCTCACCAATCACCCGAAAAAAGTCGTCGCCCTTGAAGGCTACGGCATCCGCATCGCCGACCAGGTCCCTCTGCGCATCGACCAGCCCAAGCCCACCCACCAGGTTCTTTAATGACTGGCCCTTCGCGTTCATTCTTGAGTTGTAGGGGCGGGGAATGCCCCGCCTATTGCGCACCTTCGCCACGCGTCATTTCGAGCGCAGCGAGAAATCTCTCTTATGGTTTGTCCGGCAACTTTTCTGCCGGAGGGGCGGATTTCGCCGGTGGCGTGGTGGGCTTTGCCGGAACCGGCTTCCCGACAGTCAAATACTTGCGCATTTTCTCGAGGCGCTTCGGACCGAGCCCGCGAATCGCCAGCAAATCGTCCACGCTCTTGAACGCGCCATACGATTTGCGCATCTGCAAAATCTTGTCCGCCGTCGCTGGCCCGATGCCCGGCACGAGTTGCAATTCTTCGGACGTCGCGGTGTTAATGTTTACCGGCTTCGCTGGCGGCTTTTTTTTGGCGAACACACAAGGACCGAAAAGAAGACACAGAATAAGGGGAACGCGAATTGCGAAGGGCCGCCATGCCATAGCGGAAATATAATGCGCTAAATACTTCTCTAAATCAACAACAGAGGTGCCCCGGGCCGCTAACTCACCCGCGCGCCCTGCGCGTCGTAGACTTCGAGTTCGCCGAAGAGCGCGGTTTGCGATTCGATTTGCGCGCGGTCACCGACGGCGACGATTTGCATGTTCGCGGAATCCAGATACCTGCGCGCCGTCGCACGCAAATCCTCTGGCGTGAGGGCGCGAACTTTCTGCCGATACGTTTCAAGATAATCGTCCGGTAATTCGTTCAGCGCCACGGTGGAGAGTTGAGACAGCAAACCATCTTGCGTTGCGAGGCCCATCGAGAAAACGCCGCTCAGATAATTTTGCGCGTCGGCCAGTTCCGGCTCCGGCACCGGCACAGATCGCAATTTATCCATCTCATAAAAAATCTCCGTCAGCGACGCTGCCACAACGTCATTTCGAACGGCCGCGGAAACAGAAAAGTAGCCATGCTGCCGCAACGCACTCACCCCACTGCGCGGACTGTACGTATAGCCTTTGTCTTCGCGGATATTCATTACCAGTCGGGAATTGAAAGCTCCGCCGTACAAACTATTTGTCAGCCCCAGCTTCACCCAGTCCGGATGCTTTCGCGTAATCGCGTGGCAGCCTGCCAGGATTTGCGTTTGAACCGCGCCCGGCACGTGCACCAGATACAAGCGACGGCCGCGCGGATTCGGAGGGGTCGCGCTCGCTTTCGAATCGGGCTTTTTCCCGGCCCATGTGCCAAAAACTTTTTCGGCGGATTTCAACATTTCATTCGAATCGAAATCGCCGACGAGTAACAAGATCCCATTCGCCGGCGTGTAAAATTCGCTGTAGACGGCCTGCAAATCTTCGCGCTTGTACGCGGCGACTTGCTGTTCGCTGGGCGAAACTTGGCCATACGGGTGCGCGCCGAACAAAACTTTTCGCAATCGCTCGCTAGCAAGGAATCCTGGCTGCGTACGCTCCAGCTTTACTTCTTCCAGTTTCTGCCGCCGTTCACGTTCGAATTCGCCCTCGGGAAAGGACGCTTCGCGCGCCAGTTGATTCACCAATCCGAGCAGTGGCTCAGCAAATTCCGACAAGCCGGAAAACGAAATCGCGCTCGTATCTGCCCCGGCGCCGGAAGAAAGGTCCGCGCCGATGCGCCGCAAATCTTCCTCGATCTGGCGGCTGGCGCGCTTCGTGGTTCCCGTTCGAACGACGGTGGCAGTCATTTCCGCGAGTCCGGGCGCGCGATCCGCAACGGCAGCGTTACCGGAGCGAAAAAAGAGTTCGCCATGAAATTTCGGAATTGAATGCGCTTCCGCGAGAATAACTTCAAGGCCGTTCGAAAGGCGCGCCCTCGTGCGTTTCGGCCACGTCACCGCGCGTTCCGCCGCGAGTGCAGGAACACCGATCGCTACTTCCATAGCACGAGTGGCCATTATGCAGCCTCCTTTTCACCCGCGGAGGCGGGGGCGCCCGCCTTGACGGGCGTGCGAAAGACGATGGCGCGTTTTTCATTTCGCAAATATTTCTTGGCGGCGGACTGAATCTCTTCGCGCGTGACCGCAAGAAAGCCATCCAAAATGGTGTTCACCAGTTGCGGCTCGTTATCGAAGAGCGTGAAGCACGCGAGGAGATGCATCAGGCCAAACTTCGGCAGGTAGCCGCCGCGCCCGCCTTCGAGCGTAGCGTAATAATCCGAGCGCCACTTCACTTTCAATTGCTCCAGTTCGTCCGCGCTGATGCCATTTTCCCTGACATCGCGAATCACGGCGTCAAACGCGTCCAGCGTCTGTTGGCTCGAATACTCGGGCTTGTGCAGTATGCGCGTGGTCATTTGCGTCGGCCCGTTGTAACCGAAGAGGTCGTCGATTCCGCCCCCGGCTTCGACAGCAATCTGCTTCTCGAGCACCAGTTCACGGTGCATTCTTCCCGCGCGTCCGCCGTGGAGCGCCTGATCAAGCAGCGCCATGGCGCACCAATCGGCGGTCCGCCGAACGGGCATCAAGTACCCGATGGCCATGGCCGGAAGTGTACCGAATTTTTCCTCTACGTCGCCGCGCCGCTCCTCGGCTTGTTCGGGCTCACTGGGGTCGGCGAACGGCGGAGGCGCTCCGGCAGGAATGTCGGCAAAATATTTCTTTGCCAAGGCGATGCCTTCTTCCGGTTTCACGTCGCCCAGTATCAGCAACACGGCATTGTTCGGCACGTAGTAGGTCTTGAAAAAAGCTTGCACGTCCTCCAAATCCGCGGCATCGAGATCGGCAAAATCACCGTAAAAATTGTGCGCGTTGGACCAATTGCGAAACGCCACCGGCGGCATGTCCAGCCACGGGAAACCACCGTAGGGCTGGTTCATCACGTTGACGCGAACTTCTTCCTTCACGACGTCGCGCTGGTTTTTCAGATTTTCATCATCTACTTTCAAAGCGCGCATGCGGTCCGCTTCAAGCCAGAGCACACGCTCCAGGGCATTCGAAGGCACCGCTTGGTAGTAATTCGTCACATCGTAACTCGTGGAGCCATTCAGCACGCCGCCACTGGAATTGATCAGCTTGATGTGTTGCGTCTTCGGCGCATTCGCGGAGCCTTGAAACATCATGTGTTCAAACAGGTGCGCAAACCCGCTGCGTCCTTGCGGTTCGAGCCGGAATCCGATTTTGTAGTAGATGCCGACGGTGACTACTGGCGCCGTGGAATCCGGCGCGACCACTACGTCCAGTCCATTTGCCAGTTTGGTACTTTCCATCCCAATGTGAAATCGATTCACGCATTGCCCCCTATTACTTTTGCCTTTGGTTTCTGGTCCACAGAACTTTCATCCAGCTCAGCCAACATTCCGGCAGAATCTTGTGAGAGCACGCGCGCTGCCAGACGGTTCAACGCTTCATACGCATCCACAAATTCGTTCGGCGATTCTCGAAGTGCGTTCGAATGCGCACGCACTACTTTGTAATCTCCGCGAGAGAGCGGACCTGTCCACGCCGCGCGCGGCCCAAGTCTTTCGAAATTCTCCAGCACCTGGCGCGACAGGGGCAACAGCGCGCGAATGGCTTCGCCGCGTTTCATTCCCAACGAGACGAGTAGCTGGGTGGCTGCTTCTTCCACCGCGAGCACATGACCGGCGGCCATGGCAGCCGCGGCATGATACAAAAGCTTCTTGCTTCCCGCGATATGCACTGGCGATCCGCCGAGCACACGGGCGATGCGCCGCGCGACTCGCACCGCCTGCGTTTCCCCTTCCAATGTAAAAACCTTGCCTTCCAGGGATGGCACGGCGACTCCGCTAAAAGATTGCAACGGATGCATTGATCCGATTTTCGCGCCCCAGCGCTGCACGGAAGCGAGCACAGTAGAGTCCATTGCGCCGCTGGTGTGGAGCACAACTCTTCCTTGCAGCTCCCCTTCGCCAATCCGGGCCAGCTCTTGCGCAACAACCGCGATATGGTCGTCGGGTGTGGCGATCAGAATCACCCGCGACAGGAGAATCTGCCGGGTCATTCCCGCGCAAGCCTTGCCTGCTCCGATAAAGCGAACGGCTTTGCGCGCGCTTGCCTCGCTGCGAGTAACAACGGCGCCGATTTTCCAGCTCAGTTCGCGTAACCGGCGCCCCAGCGCGCGTCCCACACGTCCCGCTCCGATGATGGCCAGGCTATTTTGCATCACGTGTTAGCATAACCTGAGGGCAACGCTGACACCAATTTCCATGCACCTTTTTGGACTGGTATTTTCTGGCTTTATCGCGATTTTCTGGCTGACTCACGGCCTCCGCGTTGCTTACGGCGCCACACGTTTGCCCTGGGTGAAGAACTTTGCCCCTGCCGCGGACCACGAGTGCCCGCGCATCTCGATTTTATTTGCTGCGCGAGATGAAGAAGAGAAACTGCCGGCCGCGCTTGCAACGCTGATGGAAATCGACTATCTGAATCTGGAAGTCATCGCCGTGGACGACCGTTCGCAGGATGCTACGGGGCGCATCCTGGACGAATTTGCCGCCGCGCATCCCCGGTTGCGTGTCGTCCACATCACGCAGCTTCCCGCGGGTTGGCTTGGGAAACCTCACGCACTCCAGAAGGCCTACGAAACGTCTACGGGCGAGTGGCTCCTGTTTACGGATGCGGACGTACGCTTCAAGCCCGATGTTCTGCGCCGCGCCGTTGCTCTTGCTAAACAGCGTAACCTCGACCACCTTACGCTATTCGGCGAAATCGAGATGGCAGGCTTCTGGGAGAAGGTCCTGCTCACGTTCATGGGTTTCGGTTTCCATCTCGCTACCAACTCTTCTCGTGTCAGCAACCCGGACTCTGGGGCTTACGTGGGCGTGGGCGCGTTCCAATTCCTCAAACGCTCTGCCTACGAGGGCAGCGGTACCCACCGCCGCTTGGCGATGGAGGTGGTCGATGATATGAAGCTGGGAAAAATCGTGAAGCAATCTGGTTTTCGTTCGGAGGTGGCCTTCGCGCAGGATTCCATTGCTGTTCGCTGGCATGCCGGCCTTGGCAATATTGTTCGCGGGGTCACGAAGAATTTTTTTGCCGCCGCCGGTTTCAGTTTGACGATCGCTGCACTCCAGATTGCTGGCCTCTTCAGCTTGAGCGTACTCCCTTTCGGCGGCCTGCTCTTCGGAGAGGGCTGGATTCGTATCTTCGCCGCGGTCGCCGTATTTATCGCTGTTTGCTTTCACGCCGGGATCGCCGCCGTTGTCATGCGTGTCTCGCCACTCTACGCCTTGGCACAGCCCCTCGGCGCCATGCTTATGAGTTATATGATCCTGCGGTCCGCGTTCGTGACGGTAAAACAAGGCGGCATTGTCTGGCGCGGTACTTTCTACCGGTTAGATGAATTGAGGCGCGGCGTTGTTTAGGTTGCAGGCTCCGCCGGTGCGGGAGTCGCTTCGGCTGAAAAGAATCCCGATAAATCCCTCTGCTTTAATGAGCGGATGCGGTCGCGGAGCTGGGCGGCTTTTTCGAATTCGAACTTTTTGGCGGCTTCGCGCATTTGTGTCTCCAATTGCTGCAACATTTCCGCGAGCTGCTGTTCGCTTTTGATATTTGCCGCGGCGGCATCGAGGGTGGCGTCGTCCACCGGGACGGTCACGTAGTCGGCTTCGACGATTCTCGCCAGTTCCATGTCCACGGACTTAATGATGGACATCGGGGTGATGTTGTTCTCTTTGTTGTAGGTGACTTGTTTCGCGCGGCGGCGGTTGGTTTCGTCGATGGCTTGATTCATGGAGTCGGTCCGGCGGTCGGCGTACAGAATCGCTCTTCCTTCGATGTGCCGGGCGCAACGTCCGATCGTCTGGATGAGAGAGGTGGTACTCCGCAAAAAGCCTTCCTTGTCCGCATCTAAAATAGCGACGAGCGAAACTTCCGGCAAATCCAAACCTTCGCGCAGCAAGTTGATTCCAATGAGCACGTCAAATTCGCCGCGCCGCAAATCACGCAGGATTTTGATGCGGTCCAGGGTTTCCACTTCCGAGTGCAGGTAGCGGCACCGGACGCCAATCTCTGTGAAATATTCGGACAAATCCTCCGCCATGCGTTTCGTGAGGGTGGTCACCAGCACGCGCTCATTTTTCTCCGAGCGGACGCGAATCTCTTCCAGCAGGTCATCCACTTGGCCCTTCACGGGACGAATTTCCACTTGCGGGTCCACGAGTCCGGTCGGACGAATGACCTGCTCGACGACCACGCCACCTGCCTTTGTCAGCTCGTAGGGCCCGGGGGTTGCGGAGACGTACACCACCTGATTGACCCGGTGCTCAAATTCCTCGAACGTCAGCGGGCGGTTATCCAAGGCCGAAGGCATTCGAAAGCCGTAGTCCACGAGGGTCTGCTTGCGTGCGCGGTCCCCATTAAACATTCCGCGCACTTGACCGACTGTCTGGTGTGATTCATCGATAAAAAGCAGGTAGTCTTGTGGAACGTAGTCGAGCAGCGTCGGCGGCGCTTCGCCGGGCAAACGACCGCTCAGATGCCGCGAATAATTTTCGACGCCGTGGCAGTAACCGATGGTGCGCATCATCTCGATGTCGAACATGGTGCGCTGGACCACCCGCTGCGCCTCGACAAATTTTCCCTGCTTTTCCAATTCCTTTTTCCACCACCAAAGCTCTTCCTGAATGGTGACAATAGCGCGGTCTCTTTGTTCCTGCGGCATCACGTAGTGGGTCTTCGGAAAAATCGTGACGCGGGCCAGATCTTCCTGGCCGGAGTTCACTTCGCCGGTCAGCGGATCGATCTGCCGGATGGTATCGATCTGCTCGCTCCACATCTCGAGCCGGAAGCCTTCGTCCTGATACGGCGGATAAATCTCGATCATATCGCCACGCACGCGAAATGTTCCGCGGCGCAAATCCTCGGAGCGATCATATTGAATGTCCACCAGCCGGCGCAGCAGAGCCTCGCGCGAGGTCTGCTGCCCCTTTTCCAGGGTAACCAGCATTCCGTAATAGGCTTCCGGCGAACCGATGCCGTAGATGCACGAGACGGAGGCCACGATCACTACATCGCGACGTTCGAACAGGGAACGCGTCGCGCTCATGCGCAGCTTGTCCAGCTCGTCGTTGATGGTGGCTTCCTTGTCGATGTAGATGTCCGCAGAGGGGACGTACGCTTCGGGCTGGTAAAAATCATAGTAGCTGACGAAATATTCGACGGCGTTCTCTGGGAAGAAGCCCTTGAATTCGTGATACAACTGCGCCGCGAGCGTTTTGTTGTGGGCCAGCACGAGAGCAGGACGATTGGCTTGCTCAATCAGCTTGGCCATGGTGAAGGTCTTGCCCGACCCGGTCACGCCGAGGAGCACCTGATGCTTCTCGCCAGCCTCCACGCCGCCATAGAGCTGGTCAATCGCCGCCGGCTGATCGCCGCGGGGCTGATAGTTGCTGCGCAGCTTGAATTTCATGGGAAGGGTCTCCTGCAGCTTCGCCGGCCGACGCCGAATCCTTGATTATACTCCGGGACGCAAGTTGTGGCTTCTGCTGGGGAGAAGTGACGGCAGTTTCGAATCAAGGTTGATTCGGCGGCGCTTCCGTCACTAAGAGCACTTCGGCGTGGCTCTTGGCGTCGACATTGTAGTGCACATGATTCGAGCCATCGGCTTTGGCCACGACGACATCCATAAATTGGCTGGTCTCTTCCGTTGCGCGGACGACTAGACCGCTCTTCAGCGAAATGTAAGTGATGATCTCGCTGGTGCCTTTCGC
>Ga0066710_100006346_pt1 | contig 11016 bp, 11 predicted proteins | sample GraSoiAngelo_159_FD_79666 | JGI IMG/M metagenome (GOLD analysis project Ga0066710, IMG submission 79666) | Grasslands soil microbial communities from the Angelo Coastal Reserve, California, USA - 14_1009_16_40cm | ecosystem: Environmental > Terrestrial > Soil > Grasslands | place: USA...
CGCGATCCCGAAGTCCGTCACCTTCACGCGGTCGCTGTCGTCGACGATCACGTTGTGGGGCTTGAAATCCCGGTGGATAACGCCGCGCGCGTGCGCGAAGCCGGCCGCGCGCAGGATCTGGATTGCCAGCTCGATCGACCGCTCCTGCGACAGCGGCGCGTCCTGCGCGATCAGCTCGCTGAGCGTCCTGCCCGGCAGGAACTCCATCGCGATGTAGTAGGTGCCGTCGTGCTCGCCGCGGTCGAACACGTTCACCACGTTCGGGTGCTGGAGCCCGGCCGCGGACTTCGCCTCGCGGCGGAAACGCTCGACGAACTCGGCGTCCTGCGCGAAGCGGCGGTGCAGCACCTTCAAGGCCACCTGGCGGCCGAGGTGCGTGTCCTCGGCGCAGTAGACGTCCGCCATCCCGCCCGAGCCGATCCGGTTGAGGATCCGGTAGCGGCCGTCGACGAGCGTGTTGTCGGCTACCTCAGCCACTTCCGATCAGCGCCTCCAGCACGCGCTTCGCGATCGGCGCCGCCACCTCGCCGCCGGTCTCGGAGGGCGGCCGGCGCTCGAGCGTCACCGCGATCGCCATCTTCGGGTTGTTCAGCGGCGCGAACGCGATGAACCAAGGCTGGTTGAACTTGCCGCCCTGGACCTCGGCGGTCCCGGTCTTGCCGGCCACCTGGATGCCCTGGAGCGCCGCGGCCGTGCCCGAGCCCTCCTGCACGACCTTGCTCATCATCTGCCCGACCTTCGCCGCGGTATCGGGCTTCATGACCTCGGTCTTCTTCGAGGGGTGGATCCGCTCCTTCACGCGCCCGTCCGCCCCGACGACCCGGTCGGTCAGCCGCGGCTTCATGAGCGTTCCCCGGTTCGCGATCGTCGCGGCGACCATCGCCATCTGGAGTGGCGTGACCTGGAGGCGCTCCTGGCCGATCGCCACGCGGCCGATATCCACCGCGTTGTTCTGATCGAGGATCTTCCCGCCCTTGCCGAACACCCCGCTCGCGATGACCTGGTCGTGCGGGTAGTCGATCGGCGGCTCGGTGTCGAAGCCGAAGCGCCGCATGTAGCGGTACATCGTGTCCTTGCCCACGTGCTCCCCGACCTCGCCGAACACGGTGTTGACCGAGTTCGTGAGCGCCTGGGTCAGCGTGATCGGCCCGAAGTCCTCGCCGCCGAAGTTCGTCAGCGGCACGCCGCCGATGAGCTTCGGCGACTTGCCGCTGACGATCGAGTCGGGGGTGTACTTGCCGGTGTCGATCGCCGCGCTGGCGGTCACGACCTTGAACGTCGAGCCCGGCTGGTAGCGCGCCTGCGTCGCGCGGTTGAACAGCGGCGAGCTCGGATCGCGGTTGAGCGTCCCGAAGCGGCCGGGCACGTCGTTCGGGTTGAAGTCCGGCAGGCTCGCCATCACGCGGATGCGGCCGGTCGCCGGCTCGAGCGCGACCACGGAGCCAGGCCTGCCGGCGAGGCCGGCGAAGGCGGCCTGCTGGCCCTTGGGGTCGAGCGTCGTCCGCACGTCCTCGCCCTCGCGCTTCTTGTTGAGGAGCTGGTCGATCACGGACTGGAACTCGTTGCGCTCGCCGGTCAGCTCGGCGTTGCGGGAGCGCTCGAGGCCGGCGCGCCCGCGCTCGATGAACGAGTAGCCGACGGCGTGCGAGAACAGGTGCCCGCTCGGATAGGTGCGCACGAAGCGCTTCGACGACCCATGGCCGAGCTGGCGGCTGCGCGCGAGGACCGTCCCGTCGTCGGCGAGGATCAGGCCACGCGGGATCTGCTGTTCCTCGAGCAGCGGCCGCCGGTTCGCCGTGTTGTCCTTCAGCTTGCTCGCCGTGAAGACGCTCCACCACGACGTGGAGCCCACGAGCAGCCCGAACAGCAGCACGATCAGGACGAACAGCTGGGTGATCTGGCGGTTCAAACCACGCCTCCGCCCGGAGCGCGCTCGGGCCCGGCCCGGGCGTGGTCGGACACGACGAGCAGCAGCGCGAGCAGGATCAGGTTCGCGACGATCGAGCTGCCGCCGTAGGAGACCAGCGGAAGCGTCACGCCGGTCAGCGGGATGACCTTGGTCACGCCGCCGACGATCACGAAGACCTGGAGCGCGAACACCGCCGTGAGCCCCGCGGCCAGCAGCTTCGAGAAGTCGTCGTTCGCGATCAGCGCGGTCTTGAACCCGCGCGCGGCGAACAGCAGGTAGATGACGACGATCGCCGCCGCGCCGAACAGCCCGGTCTCATCGGTGATCAGGGCGTAGATCAGGTCCGTGTGCGCCGCCGGCAGGATCTTGCAGGCCAGGGGGTCCGCCGAGTGGCAGCCCGGGATCTGAAGCAGCGCCTGGCCGAAGCCCTTGCCGAACAGCCCGCCGTCGGCCTGCGCGAACAGCGACTGCGCCATCTGGTAGCCCTGGTCGTTCACGAGCTTCGGCGTAAACGGGTGCTGCCAGATCTCGATTCGCTCGTGCACGTGAGGCACGTGGTCGGCGAAGAACGCCGACCCGGCGGCGAACATCCCGGCGCCCGCGGCGACCAGCGACAGCCGCGCCGTCGCGACGTAGAGCAGGGCTAGGAAGCCGCCGAAGAACATCAGCGAGCTGCCCAGGTCGCGGATTAGGACGAGCATCAACATCGCCGCGCCCCACACCACGAGCAGCGGGCCGAAGTGCTTGATACTGAGGCGGAAGAACCTTCCCTGGACGAGCACGTCGCGCGTGTCGCGCAGGTAGCTCGCGAGGAAGACGACGATCGCGAGCTTCGCGAACTCCGCCGGCTGGAAGTTGATGACACCGAGATCGACCGACAGGTAGGCGCCGTTCACCTGCTGCCCGATCAGACGGGGCAGGAACAGCAGGCCGATCCCGGCCGCCGCGATCGTGTAGCGGTAGCGCTCGAGCGCGCGGTGGTCGCGCAGGAAGACGATCGTCGCCACGAACAGGATCAGCCCGAGCACGAACCACTGCGCCTGCTGGCGGGCCAGATCCTCGTCGATCCGGTAGATCACGACGAGCCCGAACGCCGCCAGGAGCGCCGCGAGCGGGAACAGGTAGGGGTCGGCGTCCGGCAGCCTCGCCCGGATGAACAGGTGCGCGAACACGCAGCAGCCGAGGAAGATCGCGCCGTAGGTGACGGTCACGGTGCTCATCACCGCCGAGCGCGTGATCAGCACGGCGGTGAAGCCGCCCGTCACGAGCAGCGACACCGGCACCAGCCCGAACAGCTCACGCGAGCGCGCCGACATCAGCAGGCCCTCGCCGCGCGCTCGAGGCGGCCGCGCTCGAGCTGGCGCACGAGGTCGGCGCGGTCGCCACGGCCGGCGAGGTCGTGGTTCGAGAGCAGGCAGCTGCGCCCGAGGCGGGCCACCGTGCTGGCGGGCACGCTGCTCACGTAGTTCTCGGAGTAGAGCTTGATCCCGAGCGGTAGGTCGTAGGGCACGCCGCGGTACAGCGTCACGAGCCCCTCGTCGTTGGTGCCGACGAAGTAGAACTGCCGGCTGCCCACGTAGAGCCCGACCAGCAGCGCGGCGACGGCCAGCGTCGCGACCGCGGCGGCAAGGGCGCGCCGGCGGCGCGGCGGGGCCGCGCGCGGCGGCGCGGCGGCCGCCGCGAGGGCTTCGTCCTCGCGCTTCTTCCGGCGGATCATCGTCGGCGCGTGCGTCTCGCGCCCGGTGAGGGTGTCGCTCTCGGCCGGCGCCTCCCCGGCGTCGCGGCCGAGGCGGAACAGGACCACCGTGATGTTGTCGCGGCCACCCGCGCGGTTGGCCGCGTCGACGAGCTCGCGCGCGGCCTGCTCGAGCGAGGAGCGCCGGCGCAGTGTCGCCGCCACCTCCTCCTCGGGCACCATGCTGGTCAACCCGTCGGAGCAGACGAGGTAGACGTCGCCGTCGCGCGCCGGATAGGTCAGCGTCTCGGGCTCGACCTCCGGCTCGGGCCCGAGGGCGCGCGTGATGATCGAGCGCTGCGGATGGACCTCGGCCTGCTCCGGGGTCAGCTTGCCCTCGCGCACGAGCTGCTCGACGAGCGAGTGATCGCTCGTCAGGCGCTCCAGCTCGTCGCCACGCAGGACGTAGGCGCGGCTGTCGCCCACGTGGCCGATCGTCACGTCCTTGTCGCCCACGTGGACCGCCGTGAGCGTCGTGCCCATCCCGCTGCGCGACTCGTCCTCCTGCGAGAGCTCGTAGATCCTGCGGTTCGCGTCGCGCGCGATCCGCTCGAGCTGGGCCTCGGGCGCGATGTCCTCGTCGCGGGCCTCGGCGAACGCCTCGACCGCGATCTGCGCCGCTACCTCGCCCGCGCGCGCACCGCCCATCCCGTCCGCGACGGCAAAGAACGGCCGGGAGTCGTAGTAGGCATCCTCGTTGGCGTGCCGCTGCCGGCCCACGTCGGTGAGCGCGGCCTCCTCAACGATCCGCAGCGCCACGCGTCACTCCCTGTAGCAGTACTCGGAGTCCCCGATCCGGATCGTGTCCGCCGGCTTGAGCTGCTCCGGCCGGCGCACCTGGCGGCCGTTCAGGAACGTGCCGTTGGTAGATCCGACGTCCTCGATGAACATGAAGTCCCCGCGGGGAAAGATCCGGGCGTGCACGGACGAGGCGAAGGCGTCGTCGACGGTTATGTCCGCGCTATCGGCGCGGCCCAGCGTCGCACCCCCGCTCAGGTCGATCTCGGTGCCGGGCTCGAGCCCCATCGCCGCGACGACCTCGAGCCGCGGGCTGACCCCGGCCGCCAGGTCCGGCCCGGCGCGGCGCCGGTCCCGGTGGGGCACCTCGTCCGGGCTCTCCGCCGGCGCGCTCACGTCCTCGTGGCGGGTCATGTCGCGGAGCGCACTGCGCGCGACCCACAACAGGAACAGGTACAGCACGGCCAGGAACCCGAACTTGAGCAGCACCGCGAGCGGGTCCTCCACGCCCTACTCCAGCTCGAAGGAGAGGCGGGAGAGCCCGAGCGTGATCTCGTCGCCCGGGTTCAGGGCGGCCTCGGCGACGCGCCGGCCGTTGACCTTCAGGCCGTTCGTCGAGCCGAGGTCGACGACGACCCAGTGCCCGTTCTCGCGCCGCACCTCCGCGTGCCGGCGGGAGACGTTCGGGTCGTCAAGCACGAGGTCGCAGTCGTGGCTGCGCCCGACCACCACGAGGTCGCCCGACAGGACGGTCCGCCGGCCCTCGCCGACGAGCAGCGCGCGCGCGGTCTCGGGCAGCGGGGGCGGCGCGAGCTTCCGCGCCTCCCGGTCGGGCGAGTAGACCATCGTGTGGCCGAACTCGCCGAGCGGCTCCTCCTCGGCCTCGAGGTCCTCCGGGCTCCCGGCGAGGCGGGCCTGGATCCCGAACTCGCCGAGCTCCAGCCGGTCGTCGGTCTCGAACTCGATCGACGGCCGCGTGATCAGGGCCAGCCCCTCGTTACGCGCGTGCTCGAGCAGGTAGTCGGACAGCTCCTTTTTCAACCCGGGCTCGTAGCCCTCGAACTGCGCGCGGTCGTCGGGCGAGAGGAAGATCCGGTACTCGTTCGGCACGTACACGCGCGACACCGAGATCGTCTTGTTCTCCTCCATCTCCTTGGCGAGCTTGCGCGCCAGCTCGACGGGCTGGACGCGCGACTTGAAGGCGCGGCTGAACGCCCCCTCGACGAGGCCCTCGAGCTTCGCCTCAAGGTTCCGCAGAACGCTCATCCGGCGCCATCCTACGGAAGCCGAGCAGGCGGGCCCCCGCCACGGCGAGCGCGGCGCCCAGCACGGCTCCGCCGACGGCGCCGCGAGCCTGTGAGAGCTCGGCCGAGGCGGACGTCAGGTCGCCGAGACCCTGGTGCGCGATCACGAGCGCCGCGGCCCAGCAGCCGGCGCCGATCAGATCGAGGGCGAACGCCCGGCCTCCCACGAGGACGGGCAGGACGGCCGCCAGGGCCGCCCACACGACGACGGTGGCGAGCAGCGGCGAGCTGAGCGCCGGATAGACGGCGTCGCTGACCGCGCCCGAGAGCGAGCCCTCCCACAGCGGGCGGTCGAGCGTGCCGTCGGCGCGTCCCAGCAAGAGCGCGTGGCCGCTCAGGATCTCCGCCACGATGACCCAGAGCGCCCCCAGCGCGCCGAGCCCGGCGCGGCGCCAGGCCGTCGAGGCGAAGCCGGCGAGCGCGGGGAAGGCCGGCGCGAGCCCGGCGACGCCAAGCAGAGGCGCGAGCGCGGGCAGGCTCCAGAGCACGCCCGCGCGCGGGAGAAGCAGCGGGACCGGCACCAGCGCGGCGGCGACCACGAGCGCGGTCCCGGGCGTTCCCGCCCGCGCGGAGGCGAGCCAACCGCACACGCCGAGCGCGGCGGCGCCGAACCCGACGCGCGGAAATAGCGCCACCGCGAGCGCCGCGGCGCCGGCGGGGACCAGGGCCGAGCCCGAGGGAGCCGGCCCCAGCGCCTCGAGGGCCGCGAGCACCAGACCGCCCGCCCCGAGCCCGGCGCCGAGGCGGGCCACCACGCGGGCAGGCAGCGAGCGCTCGTCCTCGTCGAACTCCCCGCGCTCGACGAGTCCGTCCTCGTCCGACAGCGCGCCCGACGCCTCCGCGAGGGCTGCGCGCAGCTCCCGCAGCGGCGGGCGGCGCTCGGGTCGCGGGTCGAGCGCTTCGTCGATCGCCGCGCACAGCCCGGCCGGCAGGTCCCGCCGCCGCCGCGCCAGCGGGGACAGTCGGCGGCCGCGCTTGGCCTTGCCCGCAAACCCCTCGTAGAGGGTCAGCGCGAGCGAGTAGACGTCCGCGGCCGTCGTCGCCGGCTCGCCGGCGGCCTGCTCCGGGGCCATATAGGCGAGCGTCCCGACCACGTCGCCCGTGCGCGTCAGCGGATCGCCGCCCGCGACCTGCGCGACGCCGAAGTCGGCGAGCTTCGCGAACCCGGCACCCGCAGCCGGCTCGGCTACCACGATCACGTTCTGGGGCTTCACGTCGCGGTGGACGACGTCGCGCTCGTGGGCGTGCGCCAGCGCGTCGCAGAGCGCGACCCCGATGCGGGCCACGTCGCGGTCCGAGAGCGCGTCCTCGGCGGCGAGCTCCGCCAGCGTCCGTCCCTCGACGAGCTCCGAGACGAGATAGACGGCGTGGTCGTCCGCGCCCAGCTCGTACAGCGCGACGATGCCGGGGTGGTTTAGCCGCGCGGCGACCCGGGCCTCGCGCTCGCCGAGCTCGTCGCCCGCGCGCGCGATGGCCTTGACGGCGACATCGCGCTGCAACCGCTCGTCGCGGGCGAGCCAGACGACGCCGAAGCCGCCCTCGCCCAGGCGGCGCCGAAGCCGGTAGCGGCCGAGGACGAGCGGCTCCTCCTGCGCCGGGGCCGGCTCGAGGACGGGCAGCTCGAGCGTCGAAAGGCGTTCGCTCACGACTCCCGCTTTCGGGCTCTGCAACAAAAATCCCTGCAACGCAACCTGTCTGCCGGTCATACTTCGCCGAACTTGTCCTTCCTCGACGAACGCGACGAGGCACCGCGGCGAACCGGCCCCCGCCGGCCGCCGCCGAGGGGTCCCGGGGTCGATCGCCAGACCCTGATGGTGAGGCGCGCGATCGCCGTCGGCGGCGGCGCGCTGATCCTGCTGCTGCTCGTGCTCGGGATCCGCGGCTGCCTGAGCGCCCGCAAGGAGCGCGCCTTCAAGGACTACGTCCGCGACAGCGCCGCGCTCGCCTCGGAGTCGAGCCAGCAGAGCGACCAGCTGTTCGGGCTGCTGCGCAACCCGGGCAGCCAGACCGCCGTCGATCTCCAGAACAGCGTCAACGGCCTCCGCGTCCAGGCGGAGAAGCTCGTGGACCGCGCGAAGGGCATCAGCCATCCGGACCAGGTGAGCACCGCGCAGCGCTACCTCTTAGAGACGCTCGAGTTCCGCCGCGACGGGCTCGGGGCCATCGCCGACGCGTTGCCCACCGCGCTCGGGGATCAGGGCCGTAGCGTCGCGACCGCCAAGATCGCGGCCGAGATGCAGAACTTCCTGGCGAGCGACGTCGTCTACACGCAGCGCTTCGTGCCCGACCTCCAGAAGGCGCTGAAGGGCGAGCACCTGCTCGACGACGTGCCGCTGCCGGAGGAGGTCTCGAGCCCGAAGGCCGGCTTCCTCCCGGACATCGAGTGGCTCCGCCCGACGACGGTCGCGGACCGCATCTCCCGCATCCGCGGCGGCGGTGGCGGGAAGGCCGCCACGCCGGGCCTCCACGGGACCGGGCTCGGCACGGTCACGGTCGTGCCGAGCGGCAAGGCGCTCACTCCGGGCCAGGCGGTCGACATCACGGTGAGCAAGGACCTCGCGTTCCAGGTCCAGATCCAGAACCAGGGCGAGAACGACGAGTCGGACGTGACGACCAGGGTCACGATCTCCGGCGCGGGCAAGCCGATCCAGCTCGAGCAGCGGCTCGACACGATCGCCAGAGGCGCGTCGAAGACCGTGACGATCCCGCTCGCGACCACGCCGCCGACGGGCAAGGCGGTGACGATCAAGGTCTCGGTCCAGCCGGTCCCCGGCGAGAAGAAGACCGACAACAACAAGGCCTCGTACCCGGCCATCTTCACGCACTAGCTGTAGCTGTAGCTAGTCTCCGCGGCCGATGGACGACCTGACCTCGACCCAGGGAGTCGTCGCGCTGGCCGCCGGCGGCGTGGCGCTCGTGACGCTGATCCTGGCGGTCGTACTGGCCGTCAAGCTGCGCCGCCTGCGCGCGGCCCAGACGGCCGTCCTGGGCGGGGTCGACAAGCGCGACCTCGTCGCCCACGCGGAGCGCATAGAGCGCGCGTTCACCGAGCTGCGCGACTGGGTCGAGGAGTCCGCGAGCCGGCTCGACGAGCGGATGGCCGTGGGTGAGGGGCGGATCGACGGCTGCATCACCTACCGCGCGCTGATCCGCTACGACGCCTACGGCGAGATGTCGGGCCGCCAGTCGAGCTCGGTCGCGCTGCTCGACACGCGCCGGTCCGGGGTCGTCGTGTCCTCGATCCTGCACCGCGACCAGGCCCGCGTGTACGTGAAGCAGGTCCACGAGGGCGAGTCCGACCTCGACCTCTCCCCCGAGGAGCGCGAGGCGATCGAGACGGCGCTGTCGGCGGGTCGCGTCTGAAGCTGCCCGTGCGCGTCGCCTTCCTCGGGCCGGCCGGCACGTTCACGGAGGAGGCGCTGCGGGCCTCCGCTCCGGGCGGCGTCGAGGAGCTTCCCTACCCCACGGTCTACGAGACCGTCATGGCCGTCCAGGAGGGCGCGGCGGACCGCGCGGTCGTGCCGATCGAGAACTCGCTCGAAGGATCCGTGACCGCGACGCTCGACGCGCTCGCGGGCGAGGCGCGGGACGTCCGGATCGCGGCCGAGGTGCTGCACCCCATCCACCACTCCCTGATCGCGAAGGACGAGCTCGCGCTGGACGCGATCGAGCGCGTCTTCTCGCATCCGCAGGCGACGGCGCAGTGTGCGCGCTTCCTCCACGAGCGACTGCCCGGAGCCGAGCACGTGTCCGCGACCTCGACCGCCGAGGCCGTGCGGCTGGTCGCCGCGAGCGACGAGCCGTGGGCCGCGCTCGGGCCGCGCCTCTCGGCCGAGCTGTACGACTGCCGACTGCTCGAGGAGTCGGTCGAGGACCGACCCGACAACGTGACCCGCTTCGTCTGGCTCGCGCCCGCCGGCACCGACCTCGAGGAGCCGCCCTCGAAGACCTCGATCGTCTTCTGGGGCTTCAACGACGACTCCCCCGGCGCGCTGGTCACCGTCTTGAGCGAGCTCTCGGAGCGGGGGATCAACCTGACGAAGATCGAATCGCGGCCGCGACGCGTCAAGCTCGGGCACTACATGTTCTTCGCGGATCTCGAGGGCGGAGCCGACGACACACCCGTCCGAGAGGCCCTCGACGCGCTCGGAAAGCGGGTGGAGACGCTGCGGATTCTGGGCAGCTACCCGGCAAGCCGGTAACGCGCCCTCGCTACACTGGCGCCCCAAGATGGGCAGCAGCCTCCAGCTCGCCACCGCCGAGGCCGAAGAACCGGCCCCAGACGCCGCGCTGCCGTCCGGCGGGACCGTGCAGCGCGGAGACGGGACGACTGGCCGGGTCCTGGTCCTGAACGCGACCTTCGAGCCGATCAACGTGTGCACGGTCCGCCGCGCCGCGGTGCTCGTGCTCAAGGAGCGGGCCGAGATCGTCGAGCGATCGAGGTGGGCGCTCCACGCGGAGAACGTCACGCTGCCCAAGCCGCTCGTGATCCGTCTCGTCACCTACGTGAAGATCCCGCGCGACGCCCACCGCCGCAAGATCACCCGGCGCGCCGTGTTCGCCCGCGACAGCTGGACCTGCCAGTACTGCGGCCACGAACGCGGGACGCTCACGGTCGATCATGTGATCCCCCGCTCCAAGGGCGGGAACTCGACCTGGGAGAACATCGTCACCTGCTGCGCGGCCTGCAACCGGCGCAAGGGCAACCGCGAGCCGAAGCAGGCGAACATGCGCCTGCGGCGCCGGCCGCACGCGCCGAGCCCGACGATCTTCGTGCACGTGGCGACGCCGACGATCCCGAGCGTCTGGCAGCAGTACCTCATCGCCTAGGCGGCGCACGCCCGTGCCCGACGAGCCTACGGCCTACCCCGAGATCCCAGCCAGCCACGACGACGTCCGCTCCCTGCGGCGCTGGCTCATCGTGGTCGGAATCTGGGCGGTCGCCGCGTCGGCGATCGGGATCATCGCGCTGATCGCCTCGAACGACAACAAGAGCTCGGGTAAGAACGCGGCGGCTGCGAACCGCCGCCTCACCGAGCTCGAGCAGTCGCTCTCGGGGCGAATCCAGACGCTCCAGACCGCCGTCTCGAAGGCGGCCAAGGCCGATGACGTGGTGAAGCTCGACGCCCGGCTCAAGGCCCTGCGCAAGGACGTGACCGACGCGAAGAACGCGAGCGACAAGGCGAAGTCCACCGCCGACGACCAGAAGACGGCCGTCGACGACCTCACGAAGCGCGTCGACGCGCTCGAGAAGAAGCAGAGCCAGACGAAGACCAAATAGCCGAGGGGCGCCCGAAGGCGCCCCTCGCATGCTTCTGCTGGTCGGAATC
>Ga0066710_100006347_pt1 | contig 11015 bp, 10 predicted proteins | sample GraSoiAngelo_159_FD_79666 | JGI IMG/M metagenome (GOLD analysis project Ga0066710, IMG submission 79666) | Grasslands soil microbial communities from the Angelo Coastal Reserve, California, USA - 14_1009_16_40cm | ecosystem: Environmental > Terrestrial > Soil > Grasslands | place: USA...
AAAGATTATTTAAGTTTCAACCAATACTTTCTATAAGTCTGAATTGCCGAGGTGGCAGAATCAGGTAATGCGCCAGATATCATCCCAAGGTTTGATAAGAGATGATAGGAGATCCTTGAGACATTTGCCTGAAAGCTGGTGTCCGCAAGGACTTCAGGGTTCAAATCCCTGCCTCGGCGTATTTTCAAGGTTTTTTAGAGTAGAACTTTAAAATAGTTGTTTCCTAAGATTTCTTATTTTTATTTTTATAACCCCAGTACCAAATTAATGCAAAAGCACTATCCGCAAGAATTATAACAATAATACTGATGATTTCCCAACTCAATCCTCTTTCTACAAAAGACCGTATTAAAAAAAATAGGATTGCGGAGACAAGAATTAACCATGCCACGAATAAATGTTTATTTTCTAAAACCGCCCAACTTACCAGCTTCACCATAAACTCCACTCATGTACTACCTTACGAACAATTTATTTTTTCTGTTAAATAAGCCTATACAAAACGTCACTAAAGTTAATATCTCTGCCTCGGCGTTCATTAAGCTAACTTTTATTCAGAAATAAATTAATAATTATGGATTTTAATGTGTGGTTTATTATCGATCCCTTTAAGAAGGTCCCTAATTTTAAGCCTAAAGATTTTGTCAAAACCGATACCAAGACTTTCCCTATTGTTCCCCGTCTATTAGAAACTAAGATGGGTAAAATGATTTTTTCTGATCAAAAAATTAGAATGATTGGAAAGGAATATGGAGGTGATATTGAGGAAATAAGTTTAGACAAAAAAGAAATAACATCCCCCAAAATAGTGATTCTAGAATTTAGTCACTGGGAATCTTTTTTAAGAAATGCTGAAGTCATAAATTTTTTAGCCCACAAAAAAGATTTTTGGGTTTTTCCTTTACCAGGCAGTTTAATCTCTCACCTATTGGTAAAGTTAGGGATTAAGAAAAAAAAGAAAAGTTATGCAAAAGAAATTCTCCACTTACTTGAATCTCACTGAAAAGCAATTCATTAAGCTTATCAAAAATGTTACCAAAGTTTGAAGTTCTGCCTCGGCGTATTTACATTTAAACAGCTGTTAAAATTTAAGTATTTTTTTAACTTATCTAATTCATGAAAGGTATCAAGCGTTACCTTCTTGTTCCAATTGGATGAGAAAAGGCTTGTGGTTATGATGAGTCAACAAACGCAATTAGTCGTAAGGAAGAGAAGAAAAAGAAATTTTAAGAGAGGTAAGAATAGAAAGTTTAAGATCCGAGTTCGTTATCAATACCACTACTATCGTTGGATTCGGACAGAGGACTATGGGACTTTCCGCGATTTGTACGAGAAGTATAAAGGTGGAGATTTTACTTTTTGGTGTGGAGATCTTCCTCCCAAACAATCGACTGACGGCAGTTGGACGGGATATAGGTTGGATGGAGACAAGACCCACACTTCTTCAACCATGAAGAGATATGGACGCCATAAAGCATGGATAGATCCATTGTACAAATTCGAAGGAAAGAAAGTAATTCTGGTCTACAATGCTCGTGAAGCAATTGAACCCTTATTATTATAGTCCTTAAACTAAACTATTGTTGATTCAGTAAAGATTAAAAAATTTAATGGACCTAGACTGGACCTGTCAAGTATGTCGGAAGCTGAATCAGAATTCCAAGTTTGTCCAGCAGTTTCTGTTGGTCATAATCTTTTGAAATCATGATTACTTTCACCCCGGGAATGCTTTTTAAATCATTATACATCTCAGAAATGCTCGGTGAATAACCAGCCCTTGTTTCCGAAAGTTGCAAAATTGCAACATTTGCATATCTGTCGGTTACCTTCCATTCACCTTTTTTCTCCTTCGAATCAATTGACAACCTGTCGATATCTTTTTTTCGTATTCCGACGGCCTGGTTATCCATTTGTTTCAGCTGTTTCTTGATTTTAAGGTTTGTTATATGTCTTCCATAAGGATAGGTGTCTTCAATTCTTCTTTTTTTAAAAGCAATTATCGCTGACACTTTAAAATTAACATCAACAAAAGCTTAAATTAATTTCTGTATCAAAGGTCTTAAGCTCCAAGGAATCGCTTGAATGCTAAAACTGCAACTGCGAGTACTGGAAGGGAGATACCAGAATCCCACAAATAGTTTATATCCTGAGACTCGATGTAATCATGTTGTTTCCCTATTAGGTCGAAAACATTTATCGCTACAGTATTCCCATATATCTTTCCTACATCTGCTTTGGTTATGGTTCCTGGCATCTGGAGGCTGTAAGTAAACTCCGATCCTGGAAGAGCCTTCAAACCTGTCAGCCCAGCGTCTGTAAAGTTCTGTGATTGATTCTGGCTGGAATTGGACAAAATATTGAGCACGTCCTTTGCATCGTATCTATAGTTGATGTATGGGACTGAATTAGTGATGTTAAAGTAGGGATCATTGCTGAGAGAAACTGTTCCGCTTAAAATTATTTTAAAATCTTGAGTCACTGTGCAATTTGGATTTTGCCATCTGGTGGTGTTGTAAAAGCTGGTGCACGTCTGTGCAGAAGTATTGGTGAAACTTCCCGTTGAGTTGGTGAGATTTCCAAAAGAAGATGAGATGTTGTAAATTGCTGAAAGATCGTAGACAACTTGAATTGAAGAGCTGCCATCCCCGTTTATTTTCTGCGTAACGTCAATTTTTATGCAGCCAGAAATAAAAACGACAAAAAATAATCCCAGAAGGAGCAAGCTTCTGTTTGACTCCATATTTCTAATTTGAAAAGTGCCCAAAATAAAGTAATAAACTATCGACTGTTTTATTTTCTTTTTGAATTTTTGTTAATATTGTGTTGTGCCGATTCCGGAAATCCATGTTGCATAGGAGCTTCTAGTCTGGTGGCAATTATCAGTCCAACCACTCCAAGAATTGCCCCTGCTAGGAAAGCATATTGGAACCCAGTAACAACTCCTGCTATCGAAGCTGGTGGATCTGGGTCCAACGCTGTTGCGATTGTAAGAAGAACGGCAAGACCTAATGGAAAGCCGAGTCGCATGGAAGTCGAGATCAGTCCAGATGCGAGACCTTCTTCACCAGGTTTTGTTCCTGCAAACGCGGCAATGTTAAGTGCAGGAAATCCAATGCTCGCACCAAGTGCCCAGACCATCATTCCAGGCAGCACGCCTAAAAAATTTCCTTGACTCGAAATCTGTGTGAGCAAGGTGCATCCAAGTGCAACCAGAAGAGATGATACAACCAAAACAAGTCTTACGCCGAATCGATTAACAAGCCGAGAAGATCCCCATCCTCCTACAAAGAAAAAGATGAGGGCTGGCGGAAGAAATACGAGGGCAGTCAAAAACGCTGAGTAGCCCAGGATTTGTTGCAAGTATACTGTAAGAATAAATCCCAACCCTCCACTAGAAGAGGTAATTACTAGACCAATGACATTTGCTTTTAGAACCGACCCCCTCCTCAGAAATCCCAACGGCAACAGCGGGGCTTTGGAACGTGATTCTATCACTAAAAAGCCGGCAAGAGCAATAATTGAAAGGCTCAATGGCAAGAAGGTCAAAAGTGAAATGAAGCCATATGTCGCTGCGTTTGTCAGTGCATAAACAAAAAGCATGACTCCGCTTGTCACGGTAAAAGCACCCGGAAGGTCCAAATGTTTTATCAATGCACGACCTTTCGCATTAGGAAGAAACTTCTGGCAAAGAATCGCTGCAACAAACCCGATTGGAACATTGACGAACAATACAGATCTCCAGCCAAAAGCCGCAGTCAAGATTCCTCCGGCGATTGACCCTGCTGCGAAGCCGGCAGACAAGACTGCTACAAAAATTCCGAGCGCTTTGTTTCTTTCTTTGCCTTCAGGAAATAAAGCCACGAAAATCGCTAACGCAGTGACGGATGAAATAGCTGCTCCGATTCCTTGCACAGTCCTCGAAACAATTAAGGCTGGGAGTGAAGGTGCAAAACCACCAGTAAGAGAAGCGATGGAAAATAATATGACTCCAATGATGAACAGTTTCTTCTGCCCGTAGACGTCACCCACTCTTCCGCTCAGTAATAGAAAGCCCGCCATTGTAATTCCGTAAGCACCAATAATCCATTGAAGATCCGGAAGGGGGGCTTGGAACTCGACTCGAATTGAGGGAAGGGCTATTTGGACAATTGAGAAATCCACGACGTCAAGAAAGACAGCGATGATTATCAGAGCGAAGATCAACTTGGTATGCTTGATTGGTTTCGATGTCTTTCTTTCCCTTCTCATCCTTCTTAATTATCGGAGCTCGTATTTAAAATTAATCCAATGAAAAAGTAACTTAAACACTAAATTTGTTTTAAGAGAAAAATAGATTATGGAAAGAGCTGGTATTTTTATAGTTTTCTTGATGGTCGTGATGGTGGCATTTGCTTTTTGGCTAGAAAATCAAAAAACCAACAACCCGAACAACAATCAAACCTTTGATTTTTCTATTTCCTTGAGTCCAAATTCAGACTTAATTTATAATGGAAGTTCTGTTAATTCTCAAGTTTCCGCAAGTCTGATTTCAGGAACAACCCAGGCAGTTGCCTTTAGTTGCACAACAACCTCTCCTGACCTATCTTGCTCATTTAATCCATCTTCATGTTACCCTAATTGCAACTCAAACCTCATAATTTCAACTTCGCCAACAACAGCCTCTGGAACTTATGCAATAGTAATTACTGGAAATAACGGATTGTTAAAGAGAAACAGTATCTATAATCTGATCGTAATCTCAAATCAGACTTACAATCAAAGCTCGGTCCAAATTCCTCTTTCTGGCTTCACTCAAATTGGCACTACTGTTCTTTCAAGTGGCTCAAATGGTTCGATAACAACGGATTACCAAAGAAACAGAGCGTTCATGAATTACAACATAACAGACCAAGTCAAAAGTATCACTGTTATTTTCAAGATTTCAGGTCCATCTGCTACTCAAGCTGTTGATGTTGATGGTGTGGTCAGACAAGGTGTCACTATTTGGCCCAATTACCAGAATCAGTGCAATCAATATTTCTTTGCATGGAGGGCAGACAGCAGCAAGCCATCGGGCACGAGTGTCTTGGGAGCCCAAGTCGTGAATAATCCGGGAGCAACTATGTTGTCTCAATGTCCTGGGACTGGTTTCACTCCTTTCAACAAGACAGACGGTTCAAATGCGTTCAGCGACCTGAACATTAATGTTTTGGATGGCAACACGCATGTTTTTAAAGTTGTCCGCCTTTCTCCTTATTCATTCCAATTTTTTACAGACGGCATTCTTCAATTTACCGCCAGTGACCCCAATTCAGTTTTTGCTGATTCAGGACTTTATGGACTAAGAACTGATAACGTAAATGTTTCCCTCTATTATTCGATGGAAGTCCCATCAAATGTGGCCGTGAGCTATTGCAGTAATTCTGGAGCTTGTTATCCCTAGATTTTCAATAATTAATAATCAGAAATTCTCTATAAATCTTGAATTAAAAACCCTAATAAGGAATTTTATTTCAATTGCAAGCGCCAATAGTCTAGCCGGCAAGATGCGGCTATCGGGATTCGAACCCGAGTTCCGAGCTTTATCCTATGATTGGGAAGCTCGTGTCGTGCCTCTAGACCATAGCCGCATTAGTTAAAATGTGTTCCAATTGCGATTTTTTAAAAGGGTTCGTCAAATCAATTCTGTCCCTGAATTTTTGAACTTCTTCAATTCTAGAAATGTGAAGATGACCAAGAAAATCTTCAATAGTTTTGCCTATTCCCAAATTTCCTTTGATTATGCCAATCCCATGATATTTGATTCCTTCCCCGAATTTTTTAATTATGTAAAAAGGCTTCCTATTACTTGCTATCATTTATATCAAAAATAAGGATGGACAGTAACTATTTAACATTAATTTTTTGACGGTCAAATTAGCCTAACTGACAATGAAAAATCCAAGTCGAATTTAAGTTTGTGGAATAAATGTTTTTCATGGTTGCTTATTGGCCCACTACTGTTCCATGCTTTGAATGTGGAACAAGATTTTTGAGCGAAAGGGAACTGGGCGAATTGTCCTTAAAAATAGCTAGAGAATTTAATAAGGCACCTTCTGTAGGATGGGCAATGCCTCGTCAAATATCTTATGAGGTAGGTTTGGTAAAGATTTTGACGAAGAGAACTCGTCCTGCAAAAAATAATCCTTACGTATCAGAATATTTGCTCAAATGTTATTTTTGTGGCAAAAGCACCACTGAAGAAAATTATAAAAACGAGCTACAAAAAAGAGGATACATTCAGGACAGTTCCTCGGAAAGTGTCAGTCAAATATTTTGGAAGAATCCAGGAATAAAAAATCGAGTTTTATTAGACGTTAATCTGGTAAGGATTTAAATTCTTAATGTAATTATTGTTGTATGTCTTCAAAAGCATTGATGGTTTCATACGGAATTGGGGAACATGAGTTTTGGAAAGATGTTTCTATGCATCCTGAAAGGATTATTGTAACAAAAGAAAGGGGTGCATATTATCCTGAACAAATCAGACAAAGATGGAAGAGATTCTTTGAAACAGAGAATAGATATCTCAACTACGGTAATCCTCTGAAGGTTTCAATAATGTACAACGAACACAATTTCGAAAGAGCAATCTCCGACTTTACCTATAGAGTGAAGTCTTTGAGAAGCTACGACGGAAAATCAGAGATCATGGTCGATGTGACTTCAGCCCCTCCCTTAGCTACCTTGGTTTCCTCATTGATAGGACCTAAGTTTGACGTTGACGTTTTTTTTACTGTTCCAGAGTCCAAGTCAACTGAACAAGTTTTTATTTCTTTTGACGAAGAAGAACGATTGCATCCAGACGAAGAAAGGGTCTTAAAAATGACTGGGAATAGGGGTTATAACTCAATCGACTATCTATCCGGACAACTTACCAATGATCTAAAGAGCCCATATGCTTCCTCTGACAGACAGCACTTGGAATACATGATCAGGAAGATGGGGAAGAAGAATCTTATCAAAATCTATGACGAGAATTCGATGTATTTTCGCTTGACGGGGATAGGAAAGGGAATTTATGGTGGGATAAGAGAAGCTCCAAGACCTGAATACACAACAAGCAACAAACGCTATGATCAATTTTCTTAATGTTTAAACCTTTCTTTTAACAAATTGAAAATATGAAAAAGATTCTTTGGTCAATATTCTTGACTTTTTTTGTGTGTGTTATTTTTACGGCATCAACAAAGGCTGCAGTGATAACTGTTTGTTCTTCAGGATGCAATTCCCAAACTGTTCAAGGTGGAATCAATTTGGCATCCAATTGGGACGAAGTCAGAATTGTACAGGCAGGAGATTACAACGAATCATTAAACATCAGCAAAACCATAATCTTGACGAGTAATACCACGATAAAACCCACCATATTTACAGGTGGAAATCTTGCAACAATAAACATAACTGCAGATAGCGTGTCAATTACCAATCTCAATATAAATTTCAGCAGCAGCGGGTTGTTTCACTTTCCAATCTGGGCAGGCTCTGCTACTAACATAACAATAGCGAATAACGATATTTCAGCCCTATCAAGTCCAACGATTTCAGCAAAGGCGCTCATTTATTTTCTTCAGACAAATTCCAGTCTCATCGCGAATAATAGTATTATATCCTTGATTGGAAATACCATTGTTAACGAGGGAATCTATCTTAAATCCAGCTCTAATAATATTATTCAATCAAACAATATTTCCATGAATGGTAAAATTAACTATGGCATCACTCTATTGAGCTCAAATAACAACAGTGTCGTCTCAAATATTGTTGCCAGTAATTTTGCTGGAACCGCTATCAATTTACAGAACTCTAGTTACAATAGCATCGCCTCAAACAAAATCAAACCAGATTTTGGAGGAAACTGGTCAAACACTGGTGTATTTTTGTTTGTCAATTCCACAAACAACAATATTATCCTAAATGATATTCGACCGAACGGAGAAAACTACAGCTACGGCATTTATGTGGCAACCAGTCCTATATTTAGTATATCATGCAGCAATAATATTTCATCGAACCAAATCATTACCAACGGATCATTTGCAAATTATGGAATTTATATCATCTGTGATAAAAATAAGATAGTCTCAAACAACATTTCAATCATGAGCGCAACTGTCACAAATCCGCCGAATCATAATTTTGGCATTTACCTTATCAATGCCTCGAACAATGATGTGGAATCAAATATGATTTCTACGGATGATGCACCAAGCAATTATGGAGTTGCACTGGCTTCAAGCCTTTCAAATGTCTTCCTTGCAAACGGCATTTTGACAATCAACAACCAAAGCTACGGCTTATATCTTGAAAATTCAACCGACAATTATTTTTACGATTCTATGATAAACGCGACAAACTCAAACGACATTTTTTTAAACGGAATACTTCCTGGAAACGATTTTGTAGTCAACTCTACTTTTAACGAATCCGATATTGCCTTCAATGATCCAAACGTTCCGACAAAACTTTTTGTGCAATATTATTTGGATATCTTGGTCAAGGATAATAACTCAGTTCCCATTTCATTGGCAAGAGTCCAAGTAAATGATATTAGTTCTGTTCCTGATTCTGAAAATCCAACCGCAAGTTTTATTCAGTTAACTAATTCTTCTGGCTACATTCCCAAACAGATTTTGACAGAATTCATGGCAAACGCAACTTATGCGTCTCCTTACTACCTTTATTTTTCAAACTATACAATCGTTATAATCCATCCTTCATTCCTACAATATTCTAACCAGTTTAACCTTACCTGAACTATGTTTAAAATAATAACTCTTGCTACTCCTCCTGCTTCAAATTCCACAAGTTTTCCGTTGCTAGTTTGGGATCAAGTTCAGCCACTTATTGAAGTTAATCTGAATTCGTCCAAAAACAGTTGCTTTGTTCTGGAAAATCTTGGGAACGCATCCGCTTCAAACATTAACATCACGCTGAGCGGAATCCAGCCATCTTGGCAGAGCACTTCCCCAACCTTTTTTTCAGTAATAAATGCACAAAGCAGTGGGGTTGTTTGCACGACATTTAACATTCCCTCAGATGCCGTCCAAACCGATTATCCGTTATTATTGAATGCATCCGACAGCGTTTACAATTTTTCGAGTTTCACGCTAAGAGTTAGCTCGAACCAAACCAATATAACAAGAGAGCAGGCAAATCAGTCTTTGCAGCTTGCTGAACAAGAAATCCAAAATGCCGCGGCCGCAGGAAAAAATGTCACAATCGCTAATTTGGATTATGGTTTTGCAGTTGGCTACTTCAATAGCGGAGATTACAATAATGCCAAGATTTATGCAGACCTAGCATACAACGAGGCAGTAAATGCTCCCTTATTACTAGTACCGCCACCAACAGAGTTTCCCCTGCCATTAATTTATTTGGGAGTCGCGACAGTTGGAGTTTTAATTTTGTTGTTTTCATTCATTGCGATCAAGGGAAGGGGTTCCAAGTCCAAAGACATGCAAGAATTGAAGGAAAAATGGTCGGAGAATGTGAAATCAAAATTGGGAACTTAGGAGTTTGGCGGGATGCATAAGGAATTATTTTTTCTTTTCATTTTAATCGTCGCAATTCAATTTTTTTCCATTAGTCTATCTAATGCCATGATTATTTTTCCTCATGTTACCGGCTGGAGTGGTGCTAGATTGTATGAAGCCGTGGCTAATACTTCCAATCCGACCAGTCAAGTATTCATCGGAGAAAATGCTAGCAATATGGAAATGTTGATGCTGAAAATGAAATCTCTTGGATACGGCATCATTAGAATACAGTGGGATGGCTCGTGTGCTTCGGGCAGTGACGGTCCATACTCTGACACCAACTTGCAGCGCGCCATTCAGCTAGCGCAGCATTACAACATGTGGATTGTTGCTGGTATCGGCACTGACAATGACATGACATCAGCCAACCTTACTTGCTGGCTTAGTGAATGGTCTCCCATCATTTCAGCATTCAAGAATGGGTTCAACGGTTACAACAACATAGTCTGGACTCCTGAAAATGAACCCACTGGTCTTGACGTCTCTACGTTGAGTACTAGCTATCAGGCATTCATCAATCAGACTCGCTCCCTTGGAGATACACACTGGATTGTCGTTGAAAACCTCTGTGATTTCTCTTGTCCATATTCTGGCATCGATGAAGTTCAAGGCTATCCAAATGTGACTGATCCACTGAATATGATTCTTATTTCACTTCACAGCTACTTTGGTTGGCAGTTCAACTCAAACGACTGGAATAACGCCTCGGCTGAAACTTCAGCCAGTAATGACTTTCAAGTCGTTCAACAGGGCTCTGTCAATACAGGCTGGCAAATACTGAACACTGAAGGCGGAGCCGACCCACAAGTTGTTAATTGTACTGGTCCTCCAGACTGCGTTTTGTCTGGTAGTGCGGGTTATTCGATCACTACTCTTCATTACATTCAGACATTGACGAATCTTTACAATTCTAAAAACATCGACTGGATGTGGTTTCCGGCCGCTTCATGGACGGACACTCCAAATGCTGGAATCTACGGAGCTCTAGCAGACAATGGATGGGGGAATGAAATTGCTCCAAATTCATCACTTCCACCTGGAAATCTTTCCCTGAACTGGAGCGGTGTGCCAATCATTGTAGAAATAAATCAAAGTTCAACCAGACAATCATGCTTTTTTTTAAATAATGTTGGAACCGGAAATGTAACCAACGTGTTCATAAACGTCAGCGGAATACCATCAAGCTGGTTTACCCTACAGCCGACTTTTATTTCAAACTTCGCCTCAGGCACAAGTTTGCAAGTATGTCTTAATTTTTCCATCCCCCTTCAAGCTAATGTTCAAGACTACACTGTGATAACGGTGGCTTCCAGCAATGCGTCTGCAAACACAAGCTTCACTTTGAAAGTTGAAAATCAAACAATTATTCAAATGTTAAAGAATGATGCCCTGCTTTCAATAATTAAAGCCGGAGTAAAAATTAACGAATCGCTTGCCAACGGGACCGATGTTACTTAT
>Ga0066710_100006350_pt1 | contig 11013 bp, 11 predicted proteins | sample GraSoiAngelo_159_FD_79666 | JGI IMG/M metagenome (GOLD analysis project Ga0066710, IMG submission 79666) | Grasslands soil microbial communities from the Angelo Coastal Reserve, California, USA - 14_1009_16_40cm | ecosystem: Environmental > Terrestrial > Soil > Grasslands | place: USA...
ACAGCTATTACACCCGCTGGCTCGAGTATCGCCACGATAACCGCCGCGACGATACCGCAAGCATGGAGCGGCGCATGCGCGACATCATGGATCACTATGAAATTCCCGCGCAAGTCGGCTATGAGGAGCTTGCATCCACAGGAGCTGGATACTGAACCGCTTCGATTATCCACGGAGTCGCGGAGACATAGCGAAGAAACGCCGAAGAATAAAGTTAGAGTGCAGAAGTAGAACCTAAAAAGCGCATAGTGCCCGGGCCACTCTGGTCATCAGTACTCTGAATCTTCGGCATTTTCAGTTAATGCTTCTGCATTCTTCCTTCTAAGTTATGCATTTCACAGGCGTTCACCCGTACACCAACCTTGGTACCGTGTGTTGTACTTCGGTTATGTACCAGGGTTCGTCCCGCATCCGACGGGTAAACACTACCGCTAATTGCGGCCAGTTTACTCGCAGATACTACATATGCATAGTGGTAGCATCTGTCCTCGAAGTGATTTCCAGAAAACAGGCATAAAACGCTGCAAAACGCGGAATTCTGCCCTGACCTCGCCTGTTTCAGGGTTGATATATGCTCAGTCCACTTAATCCACTCTGAGTGCGTTTCAGAGAGGATTCTTCTCCCAATGATGCCCTGCATGGGTGGACATGGCAGGACGGAACCTCTGTGGAAAGGACCGATATGGCAGATTCACGCGAAGTCATGAACATTCGCCAGGCGTCGCAGTATCTCGGCGTCAGCCCGGACACGCTTTACAAGTACGTGAATGAACAGAAAATTCCGGCCTTCAAGCTAGGGAACCGGTGGCGTTTTAAGAAATCTAGACTGGACCAGTGGATGGAAGAAAAGTCCAGCGAGATGGAAGTGAAAGTAAAGAAAGCGAAGGCGGCCAGCCAGGCTGCCACATAAAAGGCGGGCACATGTTTGGATTCTTCGGATCGAAATCAATCGTTGGCTTGGATGTTGGCTCTTCCAGCATCAAGGCGGTCGAGCTTAAGAAGGGTCGCGGCGGAATTGAAGTCGTGCATCTTGGGCTGGAGGCGCTAGCGCCGGATATCGTAGTGGACTCGATGATTGTCGATTCGGGCACAGTCTCGAGCGCGATCTCGAAGCTGTTCTCGGAAAACGCGATCAAGACCAAGAGTGTCGCCACCGCGGTCAGCGGGCACTCCGTGATCGTCAAAAAGATTTCGCTGCCTTCGATGAGTGACGCGGAGCTGGCAGAGACGATCCAGAAGGAAGCCGCCCAGCACATTCCGTTCGACCTGGCTGACGTGAACCTCGACTACCAGATCCTTTCCGAGGACGAAGGCCAGCCCCATATGGATGTGCTGCTGGTTGCTGTCAAGAAGGACAAGATACTGAACTACACCAACGTACTCTCGATGGCGGGCAAGACTCCGGCTATCGTGGACATCGACGCGTTGGCCCTGCAGAACTGTTACGAGTACAACTATGAGCCTTCGCCAAACCAGGTTGTGGCCTTGCTGAACCTGGGTGCCAGCGTGATGAACATCAACATCGTGAAGGGAACGACGCCGTTGTTCCCGCGCGATGTCAGTGTGGGCGGGCATCAGTACACGGACTCGCTGCAGAAGGAACTGGACCTGAGTTTCGATGACGCGGAAGCACTGAAGCTGGGCCGGAAAGTTGGAACAGTCAGCGAAGACGCTAAGACGCCGATCCTGCAGCAGGTGACGGAAATCATCGTTCTGGAGATCCAGAAGACTTTTGACTTCTTCCGTGCGAGCGCAGCAGGCGAGCACATCGAAAAGATTCTGGTTGCGGGCGGGTCATCGAAGGTGCCGGGGTTGCTGGAAGCATTGCGTCAGGAGTTTTCGTTGCCGGTCGAGATCCTGAATCCGTTTCAACGGATCACGCCGCCGGCGGAGGGCCTGGGAGTGGAGTTGATTGACAACAATGCCGGGCAGTTGGCGGTCGCAGTCGGTTTGGCCCTGAGGAGCTTTGAAGAACTATGATCCGAATCAATCTGCTAGGAACGCCTAGAGCGAAAAATAAGCGCGGATCAGCCGCGGCTGCTGCGCCGTCGATGGAAATCGGCGACGTCGGGTCACCGACAGTCAAGATCCTAGTCGCAGTCGCCTTTTTTGCATGTGCCAACGGTTATTACTGGTATTGGCTCGACCATCAATCCAAGGATATTGCCGCCAAGATGCAGGTTGCAGAGCAGCATAACCAGCAGCTTTCGGTCGTAAAGACGAAGTACTTGGAGCGCCAGAAGCAAGCCGACAGTTACAAGCAACGGGTGGATGTGATTGATCAGCTCCGCAGTGCCCAAGCTGGCCCAGTCAATTTGCTGAACACGATTGGCGACACGGTGAACGGAACTGAGGCAGTCTGGTTGAGCAGCATGAAAGACCAGGGCGCAAACATTGCGATTGATGGCATGGCGCTGAGCACCGACGCCGTGGCCACTTTGATCGAGAATCTGCAGAAGACCGGCTTCTTCAAGAACATCGAAATTAAGGAAACGTATCAAGACGAGCAAGTGAAGGACATGCAGGCCTTCAAATTTGAACTGACTTGCGAAAAGGGAAGCGCAAAGGGGAAGTCCTAGGGACGACGACATGAATTTTAGCGAGCTATCTGGAATTAAACAGTGGGCGGTGACGTTGGGTGCGGCGGCTCTGATCACCGTTGCCCTCTACTTCACGTATTTCAAAACCCAGCGGGGCGCAAATGCCACCGCACAGCAATCTCTCGATGCGAAGCTGCAAGAGAATGCGCAGCTTGAGCCGTATGTGACGAAACTGGCTGAGATAGACCGCCAAGTAGCTAGCCTGCAGCAACAGCTGGAGATTGAGAAGCGGATCGTTCCTGACGAGAAGGAAGTGGACGGCTTCATAAAGATGCTCGATGCCGAAGCCATGAAGTCAGGAGTCTGGTTGCGCAGATATACCGCGCAGCCGACTTCTGCCAAGCAGTTCTATACCGAGGTCCCGTTTGAGGTTGAACTCGACGGTCCATACTTCTCGATGCTGAATTTCTTCGATCACGTGGCCAAGCTGGAGCGCATCGTGAATGTGTCGAACCTGCTGGTGGCAAATGTAAAGAAGCCGGCAGAAGCCAAAACCAAGCATACGTACCAATACGCGCCCAATGAGAGCGTGGTCGCGACCTGTGTGGCGACAACATTCTTCAGTCACGACACTCAGCCGGCGGCACTCATCCCGGCTGCAGCAAAAGGTAGGGTCCGATGAAGTGGAATCTGGCGTTTTTGCTAATCATGACAGGTGCCACGCTGGCGCAAACGCCGACCGTGGCGGTAAAGCCGTCCGCGAAGCCATCAGCTGCGACGGTCAAGGCGGTGCCTCAGCAGCCGGCGGCGAAAGCACAGCCGAGCGCAGTTAAAGTAAGCGCTTCTCCGGCACAAAAGCCGGCTTCGGTTTCAGTTCAAGTCGCGGCTGCGAAACCAGCCGCAGCGGGACCAGCCGCGGCGGGACCAGCCAAGGTGGCTACGGCTGCGAACTCTTCGGCAAAGACCGGAGCGACGATTCCAAAAGCCAACAGCACAACGGTTGTATCCGCGAAGCCTGCGGTTGCGCCGGCAAAGATAACCGTTGTGAACGCAAAGCCCTCTCCTGTGCCGGCAAAAAAAGTGGCTGAGGCAAAAGTTCCGGTGAAAGTTCCAGTAAAGGAATCGCCAAAGCCGATGGCGGGAGCCAAGGGTTCAGTCCAGACTCAGACAACAGTAGCCGTCCAGGACACCAAAACGACAGACACTGACAAGAAGCAGGTTCCGAAGGCCATTAACGCTGTGGGTCGGCGGGACCCGTTCATCAGTCCGGTTGTCAACCTGGGAGCGGTGGGTTCGGGATGCAGCTCCGGCAAGCGCTGCCTGGCCATTGACCAGATCGCCCTCAAGGGAGTTGTGAAATCAGACGTGGGAATGATTGCGGTAGTCGTGAATGCACTGGACAAGGCTTATTTCCTGCGCGAGAACGACCCGGTGTTCAACGGTTACGTTGTAAAGATCACCGGCGATTCCATCGTTTTCAAGGAAACGTTCCATGACAGGTTAGGCAAGTCGCTAACCAGAGATATTACAAAGACAATTACTCGGCCAGCGGTTTAAGAATTCAGGGGCCGACAAGTTTGGTAACGAAAATTACAAGACTGAGCAGATGAAGGCGGGGAGACGGGAAATGCGAAAGCAAACGCTGGGAACAATAATCGCGCTGCTGGCCATTGTACTGGCGGCAGGCGCGCAGACTCCAGGGACGGAACCAACGGCGACGCGCGCTGCGTTGCAGAAGGTCGCGGTAGTGCCCGGAGATAGCGGCATCAGCATCGAGATGACGGCCAAAGGTGCTGTCACGCCCAAGGTGGAGACACTTTCCTCTCCAGCGCGGATCGTCGTGGACCTGCCGAACACGGCAGTGGCCACCTCGATGAATCGCATTCATGTCGGCAACAACGGCGTGAACAGCGTGCGCATTGGGACCGACGCCAGCGCGACAACACGCGTGGTGGTGGACCTGGATCGGCTCTGCAAGTATGAGTTGGTGCCGGGCCCGAGCGACAAGCTGACGCTAAAGCTGCAGTTGTCTCCGGCCGCGCAGAATACAAGCGTACCGGCGAAGGCGGCGACACCGGTGACCACGGCCACGCTGTTGCCTCCAGCCGAACTGAAACCGGAGCCGAGCAAAACCGCGGCAATCAACTTCGTGGTGGTGGACCCCGCGTACGCGCCGAAGAAAGATGTTGCCAGCATCGAGCCTCCTGTACGCACGGTAGATGCGGCGTCGAAGTTCGTTGAAAGACCAGAAGGAAACCTGCTGCCCGCAGCGAACGCGGCGATGCAGGGGGCTGATCAGTCTTCAAGCACGGCGTCCGCTCCAGCTGCAAGCGCTGGAATTCAACCAGCAGTCAATCTCGCCGCCGAACAGAAGACCCATCCTCAGGCGACGAACGGCCCTAAATATACCGGCGAGCCCATCTCGGTAAACCTGAAGGATGTTGACCTGAAAGACTTCTTCCGTCTGATCCACGAGATCAGTGGATTGAACGTCGTGCTTGATCCCGATGTGAAAGGTACGTTGACGATCGTGCTGGATGACGTGCCGTGGGACCAGGCTCTGGACATCGTTCTGAAGAACAATACGTTGTCACGTCAGCTTGACGGCAATGTGCTGCGCATCGCGACGGTGGACACGCTGCGCAAAGAGGCAGAAGCCCGCCGTGCCGCGCAGGAAGCCGAAGCCCTCGCGGTCGAAAAAGTCCAGATCACTCGTTTCTTGAGCTACGCGCATTCCCGTGACGTTGCGACGACGCTCAAGAAGTTCCTGAGCCAGCGCGGTGATGTAGTGGCCGATGAACGCACGAACTCGGTTATCATCTCGGACATTCCAGCAGTGATTCCGTCGATTGACCGGCTGATCGCGCAACTTGACCGCAAGACACAGGAAGTGGAAATTGAAGCGCGTGTGGTGGCTGCGACGCGCAGCTTTGCCCGCGACATCGGTACGCAGTTAGGCCTTGGGTGGGGTAACGCTGCGACTGCTGTGACCGGTCAACAGGGAACGACTCTACCTGCAACCGTCGCTGGTACAACGACAAATGTACCTCTCTTCTCAAATCTGGGAGCGGTCGGAACAACCAGCGGTATCGGCATTGCGAACATCAGCAGAGCTGTTCAATTGGATGCGGTCCTCACTATGGCCGAATCTCGAGGGCTGTTGAAGATTCTGTCCAGGCCGCGAGTGGTCACACAGAACAACATCATGGCAGTCGTGAAACAGGGTGTGCGCATTCCGGTGGTTACTCAGGCCCAGCTGGGGGGCCCTTCTACAACGACCTACATTGATGCTTTCCTACGCTTGACCGTGACACCGCAGATCACAGCAGAGAACACGATCTTCTTGAATGTGGACGTCGAGAACACGACCCCAGACTTCGGTCATGAGGTCGGCGGCAATCCAACCTTGATCACACAGCAAGCGACCACCCAGGTACTAATTACGGATGGTGGAACGGTGGTGATCGGCGGCGTAATTCAAACCAACAACTCTGTCGCCACTAGACAGGTACCGGTGCTTGGCAACATTCCGTGGCTCGGCAATCTGTTCAAGGATCAGGCTGTCACTACTTCGACTCAGGAATTGATCTTCTTCATCACCCCGCGCCTGATTGAGACATAACCCGACAAATCCGTTCGCAAAATTCGCGTTCGGATAAAGACTTGACTTAGTAGCAAGCAGCCGCCGGAATCCTGAAAATGTCAGGAACCGGCGGATTGTTTTGTAGGGAATTTTCGTTAGGCGATTCGCTTAGAGGCCGCCATCTGCAAGATCGATAGCGGGAGCTTTACTCTGCGTGATGCGGACTCGTTGGTACTGACCACTTCAACCACGATTCCACCTTCTTCGGGAAACGGATCGGAAACCAGTTTCATTTCCTGGCCATAAAGCCTCACCCGGTTAAAACGTGCATAACCGAGGCTGATTAACTTCCGGCACGTATCGCGGTCCTGGGAGCGGTCAACCTCTGCTGTCATGAATTCACCTAATGCCGCGGTGGCGCAATCGAAGACAGTCTAAACGAACTGTTGAAAATATGCTGTGAAAGGTGAAGACTTAACTAAGTACTTGAATATAAAGGGACTGGCTATGCTTTGTTCGGATCATTTTTCATCTGAGATAAAGTTGTATTCATGGATCACGAAGGTCGGCTTGGCCGGTTGCGTCACGTCATGGAGCAACGCAAGCTGGACGCGCTTCTGATCACGCACCTGCCGAATATCCGCTATCTCTGCGGGTTCACAGGCAGCTCCGGGACCGTATTGGCGACCTACGGCGGTGTGACCTTTTTCACCGACGGCCGTTACGCCGAGCAGGTTCGTGCGGAGGTGCACGGCTGCCACGTCAGAATCGTCCGAAAATCTGCGCTTGTCGCTGCGGGGGAATGGCTTGCTGATGAAGCTCGGTTGCGCAAGATTGGCGTCGAGGCAGCGCATTTGACGATCGCAGAGCGAACATCATTGGCAGCAGCCTTGGGGAACAAGTCGAGGCTGATAGATGCTCCTCCTATGATCGAAGGGCTACGACAGATCAAGGACGCTGACGAAATCGACCGGATCCGGGCTGCGTGCCAGCTGGGCTCTGAACTGTTCGATCGCGTAAAGACCGTGCTGAGGCCAGGAGTTTCTGAAGCGGAAGTCGCTGGAGAAATTGAGTTTACCGCCAGGAAACGCGGCGCAGAGCAAATGGCGTTTCCAACCATCGTCGCGGGAGGCAAAAGGTCGGCATTGCCGCACGGACGCGCCTCAACCGCAGCGATTCCGCCCCGCGGATTCGTGGTGTGTGATTTCGGTGTTATACTCGCGGGCTATTGTTCGGACATGACGCGGATGGTTCACGTAGGGCGTCCGTTGTTGAAGGCGCGGCGGGTTTACAATGCCGTTCGCGAAGCGCAGCAGGCGGCCCTCGAAGCTGTGAGGCCGGGAGCAACCACTGGCGAAGTTGATCGAGCGGCTCGCAAGGTGCTGAAAAGGAAAAGCTTGGGAAAGTATTTCACGCATTCTACGGGTCATGGCGTGGGCCTGGAAATTCACGAGGCTCCGCGCATCGCATCCGGGCAGAAAGAGCTTTTGCGAGCCGGTATGGTGATTACGATTGAGCCTGGAGCCTACCTGGCAGGCGAGTTTGGTGTGCGCATCGAAGACACGGTTGTGGTGACGGAGACGGGCTGCGAGATTGTTACAGCTTGCTCTAAGGATCTGATTACAATCTGATTTTTCCTGTGTGCGCGGAAGGCGAACCGCGCATTTCTAGGGCTTGCGGATACGACTGGACCGGCCACTCGCCAGCCTCTCAAACGGATGAACCTTAAAGAGATCAAGGAACTCATACAGTTCCTCAAAGAAGAAGAAATCACCGAGTTCGAGCTGGAGCGCGGCGATGTGAAGCTGCGAATCAGGCGCGGTGCGGCAGAAGTGAGCCAGGGTGGGGCGGACCGGATTATCGCGCTCCATTCTGCGGCTGTGCCTGTCGCTCAGCATCCTGTCGCGGTTTCAGCCGGACAGGGAGCCGGAACTGCGCCGCCTCCGCCGCCTGCCCAGGCGGTTCCTGCACCGGAAGATCTTCACATCGTGCGTTCGCCGATTGTGGGAACGTATTACGAATCACCATCTCCTGGGTCGCCTCCCTTCGTGAAGCCGGGGGACTCAGTTGAAGCAGGTCAAGTGCTGTGCATTGTTGAGGCAATGAAGCTGATGAATGAAATTGAAGCGGACGTCGCAGGTGAGATCGTGAAAAGCCTGGTCAAGAATGGGCAACCGATCGAGTACGGACAGGAGTTGTTCGCGATTCGGCCGAAGAAATGACAAACATAAGCACGGGCGGGGACGTCCGCGCCTCTAGCATTCTGGACTTTGGAGGCACGGGCGTCCCCGCCCGTGATATGACCCGAAATCAACGTCAATGTTCAAAAAGATCCTGATTGCCAATCGTGGTGAAATCGCTCTGCGGGTCATTTGCGCCTGCAAGGAGCTCGGCATCCGCACGGTGGCGATCTACAGCGATGCCGACCGAAATTCGTTGCATGTGCGTTTTGCCGATGAAGCGATCTGCATTGGACCTCCGCAGCTGGCCCAGAGTTATCTCAACATTCCCGCCGTAATCAGCGCCGCCGAAATTGCTAACGTGGACGCGATTCATCCGGGCTACGGCTTGCTTTCTGAGAATGCCAATTTTGCCGAAGTGTGTGAAACCTGCCATTTGAAATTTATCGGTCCACCGCCCGAGGTGACGCGCCTTATGGGCGAAAAAGAGAAGGCGCGAGCAGCCATGAAGAAAGCTGGCGTACCCATTCTTCCTGGGTCGGATGGCGTTCTAGGCGGTGACGGCGAGGCGTTGGAATGGGCGCGTGCCGTCGGATTTCCGGTGATCATTAAGGCCTCCGCGGGCGGTGGTGGCCGTGGCATGAGGATCGTGCGGTCGGAACAGGAATTGCCCGGTCTGTTCAACGCCGCGCAATCAGAGGCTGCAGCGGCATTCGGCAACGGCGACCTCTACATGGAGAAATATGTTGAGAACCCGCGCCATATCGAATTTCAGGTTCTGGCCGACCAATACGGCACGGTTGCCAGCCTTGGCGAACGAGAATGCAGCATTCAGCGGCGGCACCAAAAGCTGCTCGAGGAATCGCCTTCGACGCAAGTCACCCCGGAACTGCGGGAAGAAATTGGGCAAGTGTTGTGCAAGACGCTTTCAGATGTCGGTTATGTAAATGCCGGGACAATCGAATTCCTGATGGATACCGATCGGAAGCTGTATTTCATCGAGATGAATACGCGGATACAGGTAGAGCATCCGGTTACGGAGATGGTCACCGACGTTGATTTGGTGAAGAGTCAAATCTTACTCGCGGCCGGCGAAACTCTGGAAAATGTGCTCCACGGGCCTATTGTCCATCGCGGCCACGCCATCGAGTGCCGCATCAACGCCGAGCATCCGGAAAAGTTCACGCCTTCCGCAGGAAAAATCACGACCTTCCATCCTCCCGGTGGCACCGGAGTGCGCGTGGACACGGCGGCATATGCAGAAGGCACGATTCCCCCATATTACGACTCGCTCATTGCAAAATTAGTGGTTCGTGGCAAGGACCGCGATGAAGCCATCTCGCGCATGTCGCGCGCATTGGGAATGTTCATAGTAGAAGGCGTGTACACCACGATTCCTCTGCACCGGAAAATTCTTGCCGATCCTGAATTCCGCGCCGGGCACACTGATACGACGTTTATTGAACGATTTTTCGCGCGCAACGGCAAACAAGGCTGAGCCTTGGCATTGCTTCCCATGACCTTGATGCCACGTCTGTATGCGATTCTCGATGCATCGTGCTTTTCGACTAAAAGGGAGTTGCTGTCGGCGGCCGAAGAACTTGTGGCAGCAGGCGTGACATTGATTCAGTACCGCAATAAATCAGGCAACGCGAAGATAATCCTCGATCAGGCAAGACAATTGACGGAATCCGTTTCGCGGACGAGGGCGTCCGCGCCACACCTTCGGCTGATCATGAATGATCGCGCTGATCTTTGCTTGGCGGCGGAGTTCGATGGGGTGCACGTCGGACAAGACGATCTCTCACCAGACAGTGCGCGCAAGATCATCGGTCCCGAGCGCTGGCTGGGTGTTTCGACCCACAATGCGGAACAGGTCGCAAAGGCAGACAAAACCTCAGCCGACTACATTGCTATCGGCCCGGTATTTGCCACCTCAAGCAAAGCCAATCCGGATCCACTCGTTGGGCTCGATGGCGTGCGAACCGCGCGGGGGCTCACGAAAAGACCTCTGGTCGCAATCGGTGGAATCACACGGGCAAACTGCTACTCTGTGATTGAAGCAGGCGCCGATTCGGTGGCGGTGATATCCGACCTGGCAACCGACCCAGGAAAATCAGCAGAGGAATTTTTGCGGATTCTAGGGTAAAGTCTTTGAGGCACTTGTAGGAATGAACGGGCCCGATAGAATCGTCGTTGGTCGTTCGTCCTTGGTCGTTGGCAAAACCCGAGCAGTGTGCTTGTGCTTGCGGCAACCGGGGGACGTCAACAGGCTATGGTTTTTGCGAACGACGAACGACGAACGACCTACGACGGTGGTTTCTTGAGCACCGAAACAAAGACCATTCCAATCCCGACCGAATCCTCCACTGACCGCGAATTCGTCAAAGGTCTGGGCCTGACTAGCGCGACCATGCTGGTGATGGGCTCGATGATCGGCTCAGGTATATTTCTCGTCTCAGCGGAAATCGCCCGCGAGGTGGACTCGCCGGCCCTGCTGATCGGCGCCTGGGTCCTGACCGGTTTCCTAACTATCGTCGCCGCGTTGAGCTATGGCGAATTGGCCGCCATGATGCCCCACGCCGGAGGGCAATACGTTTATCTGCGCGAGGCACTTGGTCCGCTCTGGGGATTCCTCTACGGCTGGACGCTCTTTCTCGTTATCCAGACCGGAACCATTGCGGCGGTTGCCGTGGCATTCGGCAGGTTC
>Ga0066710_100006351_pt1 | contig 11013 bp, 8 predicted proteins | sample GraSoiAngelo_159_FD_79666 | JGI IMG/M metagenome (GOLD analysis project Ga0066710, IMG submission 79666) | Grasslands soil microbial communities from the Angelo Coastal Reserve, California, USA - 14_1009_16_40cm | ecosystem: Environmental > Terrestrial > Soil > Grasslands | place: USA...
ATCGAGCGTGACGGAAAGGCGATCTGGAACACCGAGCAGTTCCAGAAGGCGCTGGGCCAGGGCACCACGATCGACGCGGCCGCGCTCCGCGACGGCGATCAGATCGTGATCGGGCGGCGCAACGAGCGCGGGGTGGGGGAGAACCTCAACTTCCTCTGGGTCATCGTGAGCCTCGCCGGCGGTATCTACGGTCTCTCACGGGCGTTCTGATGAGTCCGCGCGAGATGCTCCGGCTCGTCGCTCCCGACCGGGAGAGCCACCACTCCGATGCTGCGGCGGCGGGGCTGTCGCCGCGCGACGAGCTCGATCCGGTGGTGCGCTCCGAGCTCGCTGCCCGATTCCAGATCGGCCAGCTGCTGGAGCGCGGCGCGCGATCGAGCGTCTACGCGGCCCGTGAGGTCGCCGGGGGCCGCCGGGTGGTGCTCAGAGTGATCTCGCGGGCGCCGCTCGCCGATGCGGGGCTCGAGGGCCGGATCGAGCGCGCGATCGCGACGGCGGGGAGCCTCGATCATCCCAACATCGTGCCGATCCTCGCCTCGGGCGCGACCGCGGGCCTCCGCTGGTGGACGATGGAGCCGGTCGAGGGGCGCTCGCTCGCGGCCCTGCTCGAGACCGGCGGCCCGCTCGATCTCAAGAGCTGTCTCCGCCTCGCCGAGCAGGCCGCCAGCGCGCTCCACTACGCCCATCGGCGGGGTGTGGTCCACGGGGATGTCCGCCCGGCCAACCTGTTTGTGACGGGGCCCGGCTGGGTCCACCTCTCGGATTTCGCGGTCAGCCGGCTCCTCACCGGGCCGTCGGCCGCCGCTGCTCCGGAGGTCACCGCTGCCGCCGAGCCGGGCCCCGCCGCGGACCAGTACGCCCTGGCGCTCACCGTTTTCGAATGCCTCGCCGGCGCCGCGCCCTCCGAGGGCGATGCGCGCGCGGCGGGGTTCTGGGATTACCCGCTTCCGTCGCGCCTCGCCGAAGCGCGCCCCGCTCTCCCCGGGCACGTCTTCGACGCCCTGCAGCGGGCGCTCTGCCCGCGGCCGGCGCATCGCTTCCCCACGGTGCTGGACTTCGTCTCGGCACTGGGCGCGGCGGAAGTGGGTCCACCTTGCACGGCTCCCGAAGCGAGGCCCGCCCTCGGGTTCGCCGGGCCGGACCTGCTGTTCGTGGAAGCTCCGCCGCGTCCGCGTCCGCGTCCGCGCCGCAGGACCTGGCGGGCGGTCACGGTCGTGCTGGTACTGGCGGGCGCGGGGGAGTTCGTGCTGGAGCGGATGCCCGGCGTCGAGCCGAGTGCTCTTCCGACGGTGGCGGCGCCCACGCCGCCTGCTCCCGCGGCCGAGGCGCTGCCCGCGCCCGCCGCCGCTGGGCCCTCCGCTCCGGCCCCATCACCCGCACCGGCGGAGACGAGCGGTGCCCCGAGCCCCGGCCCCGCCGTGGACGCGCGAACCGTACCCCGTGGGCCGGTCCACCGCGCCAAGGCGAAGGTCCCGGCCCTGCGGCCGGCGACCCGTCGCTCCGCCAACGCGACTCCGGTCGCGCCCTCGACGCTTGCGACGGTACGACTCTCCGTCACCACGAGCCCGTGGGGACTGCTCTACGTCGACCAGCAGCTGGTCGGCAATACGCCGATCGTGGACTTCGCGGTGACGCCGGGCACCCACCGCCTGCGCATCGTGCGGGATGGATATCGTCCGCTCACTCGCCAGATCCGGATAGCACGGACCGAGCGGAGCAGATCGTTGAATCTTGTGCTGGAGGCGGCGGCGCCGTGAGGGGGCGGGCGCTGAAGTCGGATTGCGGGCGGGTCGCCACGCGACTAGGCTGCGCGATGGGGGGGGTGAGGCTCGGCGCGGAGGCGCGCCGTGAACCGGTGGAGGCGGTCACGCTCGCGGTCGGCTTCGGCCGGCGTGCAGCATGGGGCCGGCAGGAATCGCTTGCCGGGAGGTAGGAGCGTGCGATACGATGAACGTCGGCGGGGCTCGGGACGGCGAATGCGGTCGGAGCGCCGTCACGAAGAGACGGGCCACTCCCCCGAGCGACGGAGCTCACACGACCGCCGCTCCGGCTTGGGGCGGCGGACCGGGCGCAACCGCCGCCACGGCTGGCCGCCCAAGGGCCGCTATCTGTTCTGATCGGTAGGGACAGATGAACGCGGGCGCTCGCGCCGCTCCGGCGGCGTCCGCTCCTTCATCCATTTTGCGAAACGAGGGATGCCGTCTTCGATGGGGGTGCGGGGAACGTACCCCAGCAGGATGCGCGCCTTGGTCACCTCGGCCCAGGTGCGGTCCACGTCGCCCGGCTGTGGGGGTAGCCGCTCGATGACCGGCTCCACCGCGAGCGCTTTGGCGAGCAACTCGACCAGCCGGGTCAGCGATGTGGTGCGATGGCCGCCGAGGTTGATGACCTCGTACTCCCCCGGCACATGGCGGGTCCGCGCCAGCGCCGCGAGCACGCCGTCGAGGATGTCGTCGATCCAGGTGTAGTCGCGTTCGGTACCCCCGTCGCCGTAAAGAGGCAGCGGCCGCCGCTGCAACATGAGTGTGGCGAACTTCCGGATCGCGAGGTCCGGTCGCTGGCGGGGACCGTACACCGTGAAGAACCGGAGCGCGAGGATCCCGGTGCCGTACAGATGGTGGTGGGTGGCGCACAGCAGCTCCGCCGCCCGCTTCGACGCGGCGTACGGCGAGATCGGGTCGTCGACCCGGTCTTCCTCGGAGAAGGGAACCTTCGCGTTGTTCCCGTAGACCGAGGAGCTTGATCCAAAGACGATCCGGTCGATCTCCCGCCGCCGCGCCAGCTCCAGCACAGACTGCGTTGCGATGACGTTCGCCCGCAGATAGCCGAGCGGGTCCGCCAGCGAGGGTCGGACGCCGGCCTTGGCCGCGAGGTGGATGATGGCGTCGATCGGCTCGCTGCCGACGCCGGCCTCGAGCTCGGGCAGGTCGGCGCAGTCGGCGTGGACCAGGCGGAAGCACGGGTGGCTGGCTGCGGCCGCCAGGTTGGACCGCTTCTCCTCGGGGGAGTAGAACGGGTCGAAATTGTCTACGCCGATCACCGACGCGCCGCGTGACAGCAACCGCTCCACCAGATGGCTGCCGATGAAGCCGGCGGCACCGGTGACGAGGATGCGTTCGGAGGGGGTCCGCATTGGGAGAACGTCGGAATCGAGGATGTCGAGGTCCTCCTTCTTTCGACCGTCGGGCGGGTGCAGGAACCGGACCGGCCGCGGAGGCTGTTGTGCGTCCCTCGCTCGTCAGCTCACGCATCAAGGCGGGGCCGACCGGCCGGGTCCGGACCCATTTTGGTGCGCCTCCTGATGCACTCTGCCGTCGCATCCCGCTGCAAACCGTGCCCCCATCATGCCTTGCGGTCGCCGGGACCGGGACCGGGGTGGCATCGGCGTTGCTTGGGCCTCCGCTGAACGAGACACCGCCTTCCGTCCAATTCGCAGGAGCCGTCCTATGGCCACCACCACGAGTGCCGCCCGCCTGCTCTCCGGTTGGGCGGCGATCGGTCTGCTTGCGTCAGGCTGCGGGGAGCCGACCTCCACCCGATCCGTCGACGTCAAGGTGACGTCACCCAGCGCGACCCTTGCGGCCTCGATAGCGGTGCCCGGCACGGTGACGCCGGCCCTGGCCCAGCTATTGAGCTCCGCGTCGGCGTCCGATTCGCTCTTTGTGGTGGTCGGCTATGACGAGCAGGCCACGAGCGGCGCCGCCGTCGCGCAGAAGGTCATGGACGTGGGCGCCGGTGCTCGGGCCCTTCAGCAGCTCCCGTTCGTGGGCGCGCTGGGGACACCCTCTCAGATCGCGGCGATCGCCGGGCTCCCGGGGGTCACCTCGGTGTCGGAAAATCGCCGGCTCCACTACCTGTCCCGGTCGTCCGCGCTGCTCGCCATGTTCCGCTTCCTCGACGAGAGCGTGCCGACCATCAAGGCCGACCAGGCCCGCGCCAGGTACGGCGTGTCGGGGCGGGGCATCGGGGTCGCCATCCTCGACAGCGGTATCGACGGCCTCTACCAGCAGGATGTCGGGTTCCCCGGGAGGACCGTTCAGAACCTGAAGGTCCTGGTCAATCAGGCCGACATCGTTTGTTTCAAGGGACTGCCCTGCGCCGGCTCAATCTACATTGAAAACCTCCCGAACAGCGAGACCTCGGTGGGGCACGGCACCCATGTGTCGGGGATCGCGGGCGGGAACGGCTCGATGTCGGGCGGGCTCTATACCGGCGTCGCGCCGGGCTCGAATCTCATCGGCATCGGCACCGGTGACATCCTGTTCATCTTCTGGGCGCTCGCCGGGTTCGACTACATCCTGCAGAATCAGGACCGGTACAACATCAAGGTCGTGAACAACTCCTGGGGCACCTCCGGGGCCTTCGACCCCAAGGATCCGATCAACATCGCCACCAAGCAGGTCACCAAGCGGGGGATCACGGTCGTCTTCGCCGCCGGCAACGACGGTCCCGACCAGAACACCCTCAATCCCTACAGCGTGGCGCCGTGGGTCATCGGCGTGGCGGCCGCCTGCTCGGCCACCGACACCCTCGCGCAGCGGGTGCATTGCCAGCCGGGGGGTCACCTGGCCGACTTCTCCTCCCGGGGCATCCCCGGAGACCCGCTGTATCACCCGACCGTCACCGCGCCGGGGGTGCACGTGATCTCGACCCGGGCATCGACCGGGACGGTGCTCAACGGCAGTGACGCACCCCACGACTTCGACCTGACTTCGAGCTGCGGGATGCGCCAGGAGTTCGTGACCTTCTACACCTGCGCGAGCGGCACCAGCATGGCGTCACCGCACGTGACGGGCGTGGTCGCGCTGATGCAGGAGCGCGCCGGCGGACGCCTGACGCCGGCGCAGGTGAGAAAACTGCTGATTCAGACCGCGGATCCGATGGCGGGTTATGCGACGTTCGAGGTGGGGGCGGGGATGGTGAACGCGCTCAACGCGGTGGGGAGGTCCAAATGAGCGCGATGGAGCGGACGGGAATCGAACCCGTGACCCCCTGGTTGCAAACCAGGTGCTCTCCCAGCTGAGCTACCGCCCCGGACGACCGTGTGCCGAAGTATGCCACGGTGCGGAGCCTCGAATCAATCCTGGGCGGCGGCGGCGGGTCATCCGCCGGCCGCTTCCGCGTTGAGCCGGGCGAGGAGGGCCGGCGCCGTGGGGCTCACCCGCGCGCCGAACAGGCAGGCGTCGAGATAGGCGGGCTCGGCGGGCGCGCAGAGCTCGCGGCGCGGCCCGGCGTCGTTGCGGAGGGTGCCCACCTGCTCCCCGACCGCCTCATAGCATTTCATCTTGTCGGCCTCGCCGGTCAACTCCCGGCAGAGGGCAAGGCCGTCGCTCGCCCGCGCGTTCAGATCGATGAAGTTCTTGACCAACCCGAAGTAACACCACGGCCGGTATCTCGGCGTGCCGAGGGAGCACATCGCGATCGAGCGGGCGTGATCCTGCAGTGCGTAGGAGCTGATGTCGCGGCCGAGGCTCTGGTAGCAGACGTAGCGCATCCGGAGCGGGGCGGTGTCACAGGTCTTCGCCGCCGCGCCGATGTTGCCGTGGTTGAGGTACAGGATCACCGACGTCTGCATCTCGTAGCAGGCCACCAGGTATTTTTCGGCGACGCTCGAGCAGGGATAGAGCGGATCGGCGGCATCGACTGCCTTGTACGCCCGAGCGGCGCCGTGGTCCATCCCCGACATGTCCATGCCCGGCATGTCGGCGGCCATGTGGGTCTCCAGCTGGTGGGCCGGGTGCTTCGGCATGGTGACGTTCACGATGTTCTCCATGAACGCGCCGCCGTAGCACGACCGGCGATCCCAGTCGTCGTTGAGGTAGTCGCAGCCGGCGAGCGATTTCGGCAGGTCGTGGGCGTAGATCATCTCGAGGCCGTGCCCCATGCCGTGGACGCACTGGAACCGGATCCAGCGATCGGCCCCCGGCCCGCGGAACGGCTCGCAGAGGGCGTTGACTTCGGCGGGGCCGATGGTCCTGGCCGCGGCGAAATACGCCTGGATGACCCCGTGGTAGCAGCCGGACTGGAAGCGCTCATCGCACATCGCGAAGGTCCGCGCGACGTCGCCGCCCCGCTTGCCGGCGGCGATGCCGATGCCATGCGCATAGACGTGGGCGTCGCGCTTGACGTCCCGGTCCAACGCGCCGATCCGCTCCAGGGTGCCAATCGCGACCCGCACCTCCCCGCGCGCCGCCACCGAGTCGAGCGGGCCGGCGTAGCAAGCGACCTTGGGCTCCCCGCCGAGCCGCCCGCAGCGCTCATAGAGGAGCTGCGCGATCCGGAGCGAATCGCGGGGTGTGCCGAGTCGCGAAATCCACCGCGAGAGATGAAAGTCGTTCCGGCCCATCAGGAGGCCGGCACCCACCAGCACGACACAGGCGGCGATGGCGCCAGCCCGGCCCAGCCGCCGCTTGGCGGCGCTCATGGCGGTCCTTTGTCCGGGTTCACCTGGATCGCTGACTTGGGATTTTGAATCGAGGCGTCGAGAGAGCCCCGGGTGGGCCACCAGGCACCCGTTGCGGGCACCTGGTGGCCGGTTGAGTTACCGGATCAGGACGAGCCGGAATGCTTCGAGCTCTTGCCGCTCTTGCCCGTGCCCGTGTCATAAGTACCCTCCCCGGTGCCCTCGGCGGTGGCGCCGGCGTTCCCGCCGACCCCCAGACCGAGACCGAGGCCGATACCACCCGTCAGCCCCCCGGGCGCGATGCGCTGCTCGAGGCGCTCCATTTCTAGATTCAGGTGCCTCATTCATTACCTCCTGCGGGCAAACCTGTTGAACTGAAGCTGACCAGTGTCGGCCAGCCGGGTGGGGGAGCGGCAAACTCCGTACCTCGATTCCGGCCCCGGCTCCCCGGAGCGAAAAGCCGACATACCAGCGTGATTTGAATCGCGGTGGAGCCCCGAGTGCTTCAATTCGAGGCATCGGCGGCGGCCTCGCGCACCAGGATGAAACCGCGCCGCGGTCGGCTCGCTCAACCCATCACCGAGGGCCGGCCTATCGTGCAACGGTTGCGCCCTGGATGAAGCCCGCCACGTCCTTCGACAGCCGCGCGAGGGACGGCAGGTGGATGTACATCATGTGCCCGGCCTCGAAGTATCCCCGGCTGATCCGGTCCTTGAGTGAGGGGTCGAGGCGGAGGTGGTTGAGGGAGTACTCGGCGGCGAAGAGCGGTGTCGCGGCGTCGTAGTAGCCGAAGGCGATGTAGAGCCGCATGTGGGGATTCTTGGCGAACGCGCTCCGCAGCGACTCGCCCACGTCCACGTACTCGTTGTCCGAACCGAAGTCCCAGCGGGAGCCGATCCCGCCGCCCAGGATGTAGTACTCGAGGTCGCTCTTGTAGCCGAGCTCCCGGCGGACGTAATCGTTGAACATCGCGGTGTAGGGCGGCCGGATCGCCGCCATGCTGGGGTCGAACTCGGGAGTGTCTCCGCCCGCGGTGGCGTCGAAGCCCTTGAACCGGGTGTCGAGGCGGCCCACCGTGCGGCCCTGATCGCGGAGCAGCTCCTTCTCGAAGCGGCCGAGATCCACCCGGAGGTTGTGCCGCTCGATGAAAGTCCGGTCGAGCCCGGTGAAGCCGGCCAGCCGCTCCGCGATCTGGCGGACCTCCGCCGGCGTGAGCTGGTCGCCGCGGGCCAGCGCGATCAGGTATTCGTTCATCGCCCAGCGCCTGGCCTGCTCCACCACCTGCGCCAGGGGCGCCTGCTGCAGTGGGCCGAGCTTCCGGTGGTACCACGCCGTGGCCGCGTAGGTGGGGACGAGCAGGGCATACGGCAGATCGTTGCCGGTGCTCCAGTCGGCGGTCTCGAAGTTCAGGATGGTGGAGACCAGCACCACGCCGTTCAAGGCGATGCCGTGATTCACCAGCCAGTCCGAGAGCCCGGCGGCCCGGGTGGTCCCGTAGCTCTCGCCCACTACGAAGAGCGGCGAGGCCCAGCGCTCGTACCGGGTGAGGTAGAGCCGGATGAACTGACCCACCGATTCGATGTCGCCGCGCAGGCTCCAGAACTTCCTGCCCAGCTCGGCGGTCGCGGCGCGGCTGAAGCCGGTCCCCACCGGATCGATGAAGACCAGATCGGTCGCGTCGAGCCAGGTCTGCTGGTTGTCCACCAGCTCGTACGGCGACGCGGGAAGCCATCCCTCGTCCTCCAGCTTCACCCGCCGGGGTCCCAGGGCGCCGAGATGGAGCCAGACCGATGCGGATCCGGGCCCGCCGTTGAAGGAGAACATGAGGGGCCGGCGGCCACCGGCCGGCGGATTGTCCAGCGTGTAGGCCATGAAGAAGATGTTGGCTTCGATGACGCCCTTCTCGTCGCGGAGCGGCATCATCCCCGCCGTCACAGTGTAGCTCAGGGTGCGGGCGCCGAGCCGGATGGTGTGATGGGTGACGACCGGCTTTTCCTCGGTGAGCGGGGCCGTCGCGGGCGGCGCGGGTCTCGCGCTGTCCGGTGGTGAGGGGCGCGGCGCGGGCGGCGGGGCCGGCGCGGCCTGGAGGAGGCAGAGCAGGGACGGGAGCAGGGCCATCGTCTCCTCGCTGCGGGCGGGTCGAGCAATCGCGGGGAATGGAATGTACACGTAATCTTAGGGGTCAGGGGTCAGGGGTCAGGGGTCAGGGAGTAGGGGGCAGTGCGCGGAGACGGGAGATTCCGGTGCGGATCCTGAACCAGGCCGAAGTGACGGCGCTCCTCCCGATGGCGGAGTGCATCGAGGTCATGGATGGCGCGCTCCGCACCCTGAGCTCGGGCGGCGCGCTCCTGCCGCTGCGCTCGGTGCTCCGGCTGCCGGGCGGGCGGGGCCTCTTCGGCCTCATGCCGGCCGCGCTCGCCGAGCCCGACACGCTCGGCCTCAAGGCGATCGCGATCTCCCCCGGCAACGAGGGCACCGAGCTCGACACCCACCAGGGGCTGGTGATCCTGTTCGACCCCGAGCGCGGGACGCCGATCGCGGTCATGGACGCGAGCAGCATCACCGCCATCCGGACCGCGGCGGTCTCCGGGGTCGCCACCCGCGCGCTCGCGCGCGAGGACGCGGGCGACCTGGCCATCCTGGGCAGCGGGGTGCAGGCCCGTTCCCACCTCGAGGCGATGGCCGCGGTGCGCCGGCTCCGCCGGGTGCGGGCGTGGAGCCCGGATCCGCGCCAGCTCGCGGCGTACGTCGCGGCGGTTCGGGAGCGCCTGGGCATCACCGTGGAGGCGACGAAGGGCCCCAGAGAAACGGTGGAGGGGGCCGACCTCGTCTGCACGGTCACCGCCTCACCCACGCCGGTGCTGGAGGGGAAGTGGCTCGCCGACGGCGTGCACGTCAACGCGGTCGGGTCGAGCCTGCCCACCACCCGCGAGCTCGACACGGCGGCGATCGCCCGCGGCCGGCTGGTGGTGGACCGGCGCGAATCGGCGCTCAACGAGGCGGGGGACTTTCTCATCCCGCGCGCCGAGGGCGCCATCGGTGACGCCCACATCCTGGGCGAGCTGGGCGACGTCCTGCTCGGCCGGATCGCCGGCCGGACCGCGGCGTCGGACGTGACCATCTTCAAGTCGCTCGGCATCGCGGTGGAGGACCTCGCCGCGGCCCACCACGTCCTTCGCCGCGCCGAGGAGCGGGGCGTCGGGATCGTGGCCGACCTCGGCGGACGGCGGAGCTGAGATGTTAGACTTCCCCGCGGTGACGGCGATGCATGCGCGGGTGAATCCGTTCTTCGTCCCCGGTCGTGTGGCGCGGGAGCCGCGGGACCCGGTGCGGGCCTTCCATCGGGCGCTGCCGGGTTACGCCCCCACCCCGCTGCACCGCTGCGACGGCCTGGCCCGCGCGCTCGGCCTGGGTGAGCTCCGGGTGAAGGACGAGTCGCACCGGTTCGGCCTCGGTGCATTCAAGGCGCTGGGCGCGGCGTGGGCGCTCCACCAGATCCGCGAGCATCGAACCGGACCGATGATCGTCTCCACCGCTACCGCGGGCAATCACGGTCGCGCGGTGGCGTGGGCGGCGCACCGGCTCGGCGTGCCGGCCGTCGTGTTTATCCCCGCGCGCTCGGCGCCGACGCGGATCGAGAACATCCGGCGCGAGGGCGCCCGGGTCGAGCTGGTTGCCGGATCGTACGATGACGCGGTCCGGCGCTGCGCCGAGGAAAGCGCCGCGTACGGCTGGCAGGTCGTGTCGGACACCGGCTACGACGGCTACCTCGACATTCCCCACTGGATCGCGGAGGGGTACGCTACGCTGTTCGAGGAGACGGACGAGCAGCTGGCCCGGGACGACTCCACCGGGCCGGACGTGGTTCTGGTGCAGGCGGGCGTCGGCGGACTGCTTCATGCGGCGGTGGCGCACTACCGCGCGAAGGCGTCGCAGCCGATGCTGGCGGCGGTCGAGCCGGTGGAAGCGGACGCCCTCTTCGAGTCCATCAATACGCCCGATGGAGATCCGGCGCCCTCACGCGGCCGCCAGGACTCGATCATGGCCGGGCTCAATTGCGGCGCGGTGTCGCTCTCGGCGTGGCCGGCGGTCCACCGGGGCGTCGAGCTGTTCATGACGGTGGAGGACCGCTACGCGGAGGCGGCGATGCGGCGCTTCGCTCGCCCCGTCGCGGGCGATCCGGCGATCACGGCCGGCGAATCCGGCGCGGCCGGCCTCGCGGGGATCCTGGCGCTGCTCGAGGCGCCGGAGCTCCAGGCGGCGCGGAGGTTCCTCCGTCTCGGCCCCGCCAGCCGGGTGCTGCTGATCAACACCGAGGGTGCGACGGACCCGGAGGGATATCGACGTGTCGTCGGAGAACTGCCATGAACTGCGTCAACAGTGAACAGTCAACAGTCAACAGTACCTGCCCCGAACGCGACGATCATCGAACTCGGGGTTGTTCCCGTTGACTGTTGACTGTTGACCGTTGACGCTGTTTCGATCCCACCCGAGACAAGGAGTGTCACGATGCCTCTCGCCCCCCCCATCAACCTCACTCGCTGGATCGAGGAGCACCGCGCGCTGCTCAAGCCCCCGGTCGGCAACAAGATGATCTGGCAGGACTCCGA
>Ga0066710_100006352_pt1 | contig 11012 bp, 8 predicted proteins | sample GraSoiAngelo_159_FD_79666 | JGI IMG/M metagenome (GOLD analysis project Ga0066710, IMG submission 79666) | Grasslands soil microbial communities from the Angelo Coastal Reserve, California, USA - 14_1009_16_40cm | ecosystem: Environmental > Terrestrial > Soil > Grasslands | place: USA...
CATCCACGCTGAGGTTGGGCGCAATCTTGCGCGTCTCGCGAATATATTCCGGCGTGATGCCTTGCACGCGCATCCCCACGAATTCATCCGCACTGGGCTGCAATCCCAGGTCGTGGATTTCTTTCACATAACTGGGTATGACGCCTTGGATTTTCATGGCGATGAGTTCGTCGGCGGTCAGGTTCTTGAACCCTGCCGCCTCCATCGCGTCCATATACGATTCCTTCTTATTCGGTTCGTCGCTGGCCTTCTGCTGTTCTTTGGCTCTGTCCCTATCCTTGTCTTTGTCCTTGTCTTTGTCCTTGCTGGCCTGTGCCGTTTCCCCCGCACGCTTTGCCGGTGCGGGTGCATCCGTCGGCCGGACAACAATCACGCTGCTACTTCCTTGTTCCTGCGGCGCTGGCCTTCCAGTTCCCAGCGCCGCGTGTGCCACGCCCAAGAACGCATTGCCCGCCAGCAATGCTCCTGCTAGGCAAGCTACGCCGGCCGCTAGCCCCGCCACGCGGAGTCTGCCGGCAGGCCCGTCCAGTCCAAGCACACGCAGGACGCGCTGCGAAAGCGGGCTACGATTGGCAGCCATCATCAAAGAAGGAGTGGCGCGCCATTCTTCCATCAGCGTGAGCGCGCGCGCGTAATTGACGGCGTTGCCGCAAACAGCAATCGCTTCGTCGTCGCAGCAGTTCTCGCGTTCGGTGCGAATGCGCTGGCTCACCCACCAAACCGCGGGGTGATAGAACAGCAGCGTCTCCACGCCAATCTGGAAAAGATTCACAAAGCAATCCAGCCGGCGAATGTGCGCAAGCTCATGCGCGATGACCGCTTCGATCTGTTCTTCGCTCAGTCCGGTTAGCGCCCTCGCCGGCAACAACACCACTGGACGGAACCATCCGAGCACTGCCGGTGCATCCAGCCGCAAACACTCGCAATACCGGACCATCCGCTGGAGGCCCATCTTTCGTTGCAGCACCAGGCATTTTTCGTAAAGCTCTCGCGCTACAGGCTTGATCTCTTTGCGCCGCATCCTCTCAATCAAGAACAGCCCTCCGGCAGTTCGCAAACTCAGCAAAAGCACTCCCAGGAACCACACCTCCACAAACCACACTATCCCCGTCGGCTGCGCCGCTAGCGTTCCGGCGGCCGGGGCGCCGGACCGAAGCCCGCGCGCGGCGATTTGCACCGGTATCACCGCGCTGGCCGAAGTCTTTTGCGCCCCGTACCTAACGGCCGAATCCGATTGCCGCAGCATCCCCGTGAAGGTGATCACCGGGGCCGTCATCATCAACACCAGCGTGACCGCCGCCAGCGCGTAGCGCGTCGTCGCCCGCCGACAAACCGTGTTCGCCACGGCAAATAGCGCCGCGAGCCCCGCCCCTTCCCATACGAAATGGAGCAGTGTCCAGCCAAGGGCCTGAAGCAGTTCCGGCGAAATACCGGTCGCAAGGTTTCTCATCGGGCGCTCCTCTCGTACTCATCCAGAAGGCGGCGCAACTCTTCTAACTCTTTCTTGGACGTTCGCCGGCCCTCCAGCGCGTGAATCATCAATTCGCTCGCAGACCCTTCAAAGACTCGCTGCAGGACGTCACTCACCAGTTGGCGCTTGGTTTCCGTCGCCGGCTGGCATGCTTCATAGACGTGCGCGCGCTGCCCTTCGTCTCGGCGCACCGTTCCCTTGGCGGTCATGATCTGCAGGAGTTTAAGTACCGTGGTGTAGCCCATGGCTTTCTTTTCGTTGAGCGCTTCGTGGACTTCGCGCACGGTCGAAGGCCCGCGCATCCACAAGACGCGAAGAATTTCCAGCTCGGAGGCCGTGGGCTTTTGCAGAGGTTCCTTGGTCATGGGGTGAAGACTAATACGAAGACTTTCGTATTGTCAACGAAAATCTTCGTAGTTCCCCTGCCGGCCTCTTTTCGCACTTTCGGGGAGATCTGCGCTATTTCGCTGCGGCTTCTGCGAAAATCTTTTGGAGAATCTCTGCCTGAACTAAATCCGGGAGTTTCGAGGTTCCAAACCGCGCTTTGGCGTCCTCAAGGAGCATCTCGCGGTACTCCATCTTTGCCTCGTCATCCACCCAGCGATACACGTACAGGACATCCTTCGGCCCGGAAGGCTTTTGCACGTCACCTTGAACAAGCTGAATTTGCTCATAGGATATCAGAAATGCGATGGCCCCTTCCGCTTCGTTGGTGGCCACTTCCCCTTGCAGCGCGTAATCGAAATTCTCCGGATCGCAAGGATCGTCGTTCTTGTTGCACCACCCTTTATTCACCTTGTAGAACTCAGCCAACTGGGCTGTTCGCGCGCGCCGGATGGCCGAGTCTGGCTTCGTCGGGAAAAAAGTCACGTCGCGCCGGGTCCGCAGGTCGTACAACGCGATTTCCGCCGGGTGCACCGGCGCAAAATGAATCTGGCTACGGTGGTACACCAACAGGTCGGTTCCCAGTTGTCCCAGTAGCCAGCCGTAAAGGCTTGCTTCCAATTTCAAGTCCGGTGAAAGCACCAGCAGGCAACCGGCCGACGGATTGATATGGGTGTCGAGAAAAAGCCGGCTCCCTAACGCTGCCACTCTCAAGATGGAGCCGTAACAGTTACCGTCCGGCTGAGCCGAATTTGTGTGCGCGTCCGGGAAGCTCGCGCTTTTCCATTCCGCTTGCTTCCGGTCGTAGCGATCAAGAAAAAGGGGCGGATTCAGCTCGTTGGTTCCGTCGTCCACGTAATAGCTGATTACGTATTGATTGGCATCGTCGAGTTCTGCCCAGCTCGTAATGCTCTTGTCGAAGTTGGCTAGCTTCCCGGCATCCGTTGGCAAATGCTTTGCCGCAAGAGCCTGCCGCAGCGTTTCATTTGTCGGGCGCGCAACGCGCCCATCGATCGAGATAGCGGCAAAGAGGAGAAAGGAAAGAATTGCCCTTCGAAACATGCCGCCTTACCTCTTATGTTTTTGCCAACATACACGATTGGATGGGCGCCATTCTCCATTCACCAATCACAAGTCGCTATCACTTCGGCTCCAACACCAGCGGCAGCCCGTTCTTCGGATTCCCGATAATCACCACCTTGGCATTCGCGCTGGTCGCCAGCTTCTCCGTCGCCTCGATGCCTTTCCATTCGAGCAATTGCGGACTGATGCCTGTCGCCACGATCTTCTGAAAATCCGCGATGCCCTGCGCTTCGATGCGCTTCCGCTCGGCTTCCTGCTTCTCCTTCTGTAGGATGAAGCTCATGCGCAGCGCGTCCTGCTCGGCCTGCTGTTTCGCTTCGATGGAACCCTTCAGCATGGCTGGCAATTGCACGTCGCGCAGCAGCACGTTTTCCACGATCACCCCGCGCGGCGCGAGTTGCTTCGTCAACTCATCTTGAATCTGCTGCTGCACCAGTTCCCGTGCATTCGTATACAAAGCATTCGCCGTGTGCGCCGAAGTGGACGCGCGAATCGCCGCCCGAAGCGTGGGCTCCACGATCTTTTCCGCATAATCCGCGCCAACGGTCTGATACACCTGCGCCGCCATCGTTTTGTCCAGCCGGAATAGCAGCGATGTGTCCAGCGCCAGGATCAGCCCCTCATTCGACGGCACATTGGCGCTCTCTTTCACCGATTGTGTCTGGATGGAGAGTTTTTGTACCGATTTCAGTGGATTAACCAGATGAATCCCCTCTGGAAGCGTTTCACCCGTGACCCGGCCGAAGAGCGTCAGCACGCCCACATTCCCCGTCGGAATTGACGTCGTGCTGGCCATCAGAAGAATGATCACCAGCAACAGGATCCCAAGCTGCAGGATTCTCTTTCCCACGCCTCCCAAATTGGGCAACGGCGGCAACCCTCCACCGCCCAATTCAAACCTCGTTGGATTTGGCATTTCCCCCTCCGTCTTGCGTGCGCAGCTCCCAGGCGTCGAAGCTGCGAAGCACTCACAGCTCGATACCCGCTAAACAAAACGATGAATCCCTATGCTCCGCGGGAACCCGGTCTCCATACCGCACTGCAACCTTACCACAATAGCTTGTAGTCTTTTCACTTGACACCACAGGCCGCTCGCGGCAGAATCCCCGCCATCATGAACGTTGTTCCCGCGCAGCCCCATTCCGTGGCCTAGCCACGGCGCTTTAAGGCCACGGATTTGTTTTGGATGAAGCGCGGCAAATAGATGGGCCGCCAGGGGGCTTGATCGATTTCGGATGGTTGCCGTGTCGTCCGGCAGGAATCGATCTGGGCGTAGCGGCCACTGAGGGAGAACAAATGCAATATCTGCCCGGCTTCACCGTGCAATGCATCAATCCGCTCTGCGAAGCTCGCGGCCAGTGGTTGCGCGCCGACGCTACCAATCCCATCGGCAACGATGGCCGCTGCCCTTGCTGCGGTGACTTCCTCCGCAACGTTCCCCCGCCGCTTGGCCCACGCTTCCGCATGCGCCCTCGCCCGCTCACCGCGCGCCCTCCTCTCCGCCCCCGCCCACGCTAATTCGTCGGCAATGTGCTATCTGGGGGCATATCCCCGTGGCGACAGAAAGAGTCCGGAAGCAATCGATTTCACAAGGAGTTGTCTGTGCGCCGTGGCGGCAAAGAGTGCGAAATACGTTGAAAAGAAACAGGTTAGATGCGGCCGCTGGTCAGCTCCAGACTAACTTTCGACGAGGCCTTTTTCGATCATCTCCTCATCGCTGAGCCACAGGTCGGGGATATTGGCTGAGCCGAGCCGAAGAATGTCTTCGAGTGCACCGCGCACTTCGCGAAGGTGAAAATCGACGCCGATGCGTTCGAGCAACTCGATGAGCGCTTGCGCGCCCTCCGCCAGCGCCGGCTTGGGACGCGCGCCCGGCCGGGGCGAATCAGAAGAGCTTCCGCGGCCCGGCACCACTTCAAGCCGGTGATACGTCACCACATAGATTGCACTGGGTCCCGCGCCATGTCTCACGATGTGCAGGAAGCCGCGGGCCTTTGGTTTCTGTTGAGCGAGCCGTGCTGCCGCACCGGAACCGGATGGGAGGGCGCTCATCGCGTTTCTGGTCTCGCGTGTCCCTTGCGGCTCAACTGCAGCCGCTCGTGCTGCCGCAGTTTTCGCACTTGTAGCAGGCGCCATTCGGCACCATTAGCATGCCGCACTCGCTGCAGGTGGGCGCACCCTCCCACGCATAGTGGCGTCCGTCCTTCAGGGTCACCTTCCCGCTAAGGATGTCCTCATCCGTGGTCCGATCGTAGTCTATTTGACCTGGATCCGGCGCCGACAGTACTCCCTTTGGAGAAGCGGTGGGCGCCGACACCGCGACCGCTCCGCTTTCCGCCACAGCTGCGCCATTCAGCTTCAGATAATCCGCGGAGATGAACTTCCCGCCCATCCAACGCGCGATGTAATCCAACACCGAGGATACAAACCGGATGTTGGGATTGGAGGTGATGCCCGACGGCTCGAACCGGGTATTGAGCAGTTTGTCCACGAATACTTTCAGCGGCACGCCATATTGCAAGCCGAGCGAAATGGTCAGCGCCAATCCGTCCATGATGCCCGAGAGCGTCGAGCCCTCCTTGGCCATCTTGATGAATACTTCACCGGGACGTCCGTCCTCGTACATGCCCACGGTGATGTAGCCCTCGTGCCCGCTCACGCTGAACTTGTGCGTTACCGAAGCGCGTTCATACGGCATCTTCTCACGCGCTGCCCGAGGGAAGAGTTCCCGCTGCACCGGCTCGGCGAGGCCCATCCTTTCCGCTTTCGTGTCGTCCTTTTTCTTTCCCGCTGCCGAAAGCGGCTGCGAGCGCTTGGAATTGTCGCGGTAAATGGCCACGGCCTTCAGCCCCAGCTTCCACGATTCGATATACGAATTCATGATGTCTTCGACGGTCGATTCCTCAGGCATGTTGATGGTCTTCGAAATCGCCCCGGAGAGGAACGGCTGTGCCGCGGCCATCATTTTCACGTGCCCGGTCCAACTGATCGAGCGCCCGCCGCCCTGCGGCGCCAGCGAGCAGTCGAACACCGGCAAATGCTCTTCCTTCAGGTATGGCCCACCTTCGATTTTTCCGTTCTTGTCGATGTGCGAAACGATTTCGCTGGTCTGCTCCGGTGTGTAGCCCAGCTTCATCAGCGCTTGCGGCACGGTGTTGTTGACTATCTTGATCAACCCGCCGCCCACAAGCTTTTTGTATTTCACGAGCGCCAGGTCCGGCTCGATTCCCGTGGTGTCGCAATCCATCATGAATCCGATCGTGCCCGTCGGTGCCAGCACAGTGACCTGCGAATTCTTGAAGCCAAAACTCTCGCCGTGCTTGAGCGCCGTGTCCCAAGACTCTTGTGCCGCCAGGAACAATTCCGTCTGCACGTGCTCGGGCTGGATTCCGCGCATCGCGTCACGATGCATGCGAATCACGTCCAGCATCGGCTCGCGGTTTTCTTCGTAACCCGGAAACGGCCCTAGGCGCTCCGCCATCCGCGCCGACTGTGCGTACGCTTCACCGCACATCAGTGCCGTGACTGCGCCGGCCATATCCCGCCCTTCCGCTGAGTCATACGGCAGCGCCATGGACATCAGCAGCGCGCCCAGATTGGCGTAGCCCAGCCCGAGCGGGCGGAAATGATGCGAATTCTCTGCAATCTTCGTCGTCGGGTAGCTCGCATTGTCCACCAGGATTTCCTGCGCCGTGATGGTCACGTCCACGGCATGCTTGAACGCCGGCACATCAAACTGCCCGCTCGGCGCCACAAACTTCATCAGATTCAGCGAAGCCAGATTGCATGCCGTGTCATCCAGGAACATGTATTCCGAGCAAGGGTTGCTCGCATTGATCCGTGCCGTGCTCTTGCAGGTGTGCCAGCGGTTCACCGTGGTGTCGTATTGCATCCCCGGATCGCCGCAATGCCACGCCGAGTCTGCAATCTTCATCATCAGATCGCGGGCCCGCAATTTATCCACCGGCTGCCCATCGGCGACGTTCTTCGTCCACCAATCCTTGTCCTCGATCACCGCGCGCATGAATTCGTCCGTCACGCGCACCGAGTGGTTGGCGTTCTGGAAGAAGATCGAGCTGTACGCATCGCCGTCGATCGAGCTGTCATAACCCTGTTCGATCAGCACGTGCGCCTTGCGCTCTTCTTTCAATTTGGATTCGATGAATCCTACGATGTCCGGATGATCAATGTTCAGGATCACCATCTTGGCCGCGCGCCGCGTCTTCCCACCGCTCTTGATCACCCCCGCGAACGCATCGAAGCCTTTCATGAAGCTCACCGGGCCCGAAGCGATTCCGCCGCCGCTCAATGTCTCTTTGCTTCCGCGCAACGTCGAAAAATTCGTGCCTGTGCCCGAGCCCCACTTGAACAACATCCCCTCGGTCTTCGCCAAATCCATGATCGAGCCCATGTCGTCCCGTACCGAATTGATGAAGCACGCCGAGCATTGGGGCTTCGGTTGCACGCCGACGTTGAACCACACCGGCGAGTTGAATGCCATTTTCTGTTCGACCAGCAAGTGCGTCAGTTCATCGCGAAACGCATCGCGCGCAGCCGTATCGGCGAAATATCCGCCTTCTTCACCCCAGCGCACGATGGTGTTCACCACGCGGCCAATCAGTTGCCGCGCCGACCCTTCGCGTTTCGGCGTTCCCGGTTTTCCATGGAAATACTTGCTAGCGACAATGTTCGTCGCGGTCTGCGACCAACTCTTGGGCACTTCCACGTCTTCCTGGCGGAAGATGGTCGCGCCCTTCTCGTTCGCAATCAGGGCCGTGCGTTTCTCCCACTCCACCGCGTCAAACGGAGACCTCTCCCCATCGGTAAAATACCGCCGGAAGACCAGACCTTTCCCCAGGCTGCTCGCTGTCTTCTCTGCAGCCGTATCGGTCGCCGAGGATTTTCCGCTCAATGCCTGCTTCACGGTTGCCATCTGTCCCTCGCGCTTTCGGGGGTCCCCTCCCAAGCGCGGGGAACCCTATTATTTTACTCCTCTGCGCTCGGCAGAGGTGCCGCGCTTTCGCTTCAGGGTCTGGGCTGAATCAGCGCAACTCGATTCCTGGGGCTCGTGGAAGGGTACAGCGAAAAAAAAACCGACTGCCAGGCAGTCGCACTCAAAATGCAGCGCGAATCGCCCATGCACCGCCGCCGGCCGGTGATTGGTACTCACTCAGCCTGACAGCAGGTGCTCCGCCAAAAGTATGGGCGCGGAGCAGGTACTTCGCGCTCGGTTTTATTCGCTTAGAACCCGGGCCGCTTAGCGGATGCACACGGACCTTTGTTTCTCCCCGACTCGGTCCGTGTGGCGCGTCCACGTTCCCCCGAATCTGGAGTGGCAGTATCAACGGATGTTGATTTCGTGTCAAGAGAAAAACGCAAAATGTGGTTAACATTTTCGCCTCATGTCTATTTGTAGTGGTGCACTTTCTGCTCAACTGCAGCGCCGTCAACGGTTTTCGCGGCTTCCCATCCCGCGCTACACTGGTTATGCAGAACTCATGATGAAACGCACTTTATTCTTCCTGGGCTTCTTCTTTCTCTCCTCTTCGCGTCTGCTCGCGCAAGATCATGCTCGGGCCTCGGTGCAGGCACCGGCTCCGGATGTCGTGCAGCCCGCTTACGGAGCCAAACTGCATATCGACGGAATTCCCAACGCGGGAAAAATCAACGATGTTCTTTACCGCGGCGCCCAACCCAAAGAGCGAGGTCTCGCCGAGCTGAAAAAGCTGGGCATTTCCACGATCGTCGATCTTCGCGGCGAAGGCCCTGACAAAATCACCTGGGAACGCCGTCAGGCCGAATCGCTGGGTATGCGCTTCGTTCACATCCCTGTCAGCGGCTGGTCACCTCCGACCGATGAACAAGTGGGGCAATTTCTCTCCTTGTTTCGCGACAATCCGCCGCAAAAGATTTTCGTGCACTGCCGCTTCGGCGACGATCGCACCGGCGTGTTCGTCGCCACCTACCGCATGGCCATGGAAAAATGGACCTCGGAGCAAGCCATGAAAGAAATGTATTTTTTCGGTTTCAGCGGCTTCTGGCACCCCTCGATGAAAACATTTATAAGAGAGTTTCCCGCCCGCCTCAAGTCCTCGCCGTCTCTAGCTTCCCTTCAGGCGCAAGCCTTACCTCGCTGACCGGGGATGAACCGTTTTCGACCGACGGCAGCACCCTGTACCAAATCATTTGTGGTTTATAACTACTGTATTGTGAACACGTTACAAGCTGCACCTTCCGTTTTCTCCTAGTACCACCGTACCTCGCCAAAACGTTACCCTTGCTTCATTTCACGACGCGGCTTACCTCATTATTCTTGCACTTCGATTGCAAAAATCCTTCTGAGGGAGGGATAGCCGTGCAAGTCGGGCGTTACGAAATTCTCGAAATCATCGGCACCGGAGCTCATGGCCGCGTCGCACGCGCCCATGACCCGCTGATCGGCCGCCTCGTGGCCATCAAGATTTTCCCCAAAGAACTGGCCAGCGGAGAAGCCCGGCAGCGATTCATTCAAGAGGCTCGCGTAGTCGGCCAGCTTTCCCATCCTTCCATTATCACGCTGCATGACATGGGCATCGACGAGGCCACGCAGACACCCTATCTCGTGATGGAGTATCTTGAAGGCCAGCCGCTCGATCGCATTCTGGAAAAGGGCAGCATTCCTCTCCCACGCGCTTGCGCCTGGGCCGCGGAAGTCGCCAGCGCACTTGGTGTCGCGCACCGCAAGGGCGTGATTCACGGCGACGTCAAGCCTGCGAATATGCTTATCACCAACGACGGCCGCTTGAAGCTGATGGACTTTGGCATGGCCCGGCTGGCCAGCCGTGATTCGGCCGCCACTCCTCTCGCCGGCACGCCCGCCTACTGGTGTCCCGAACAGATCATCGGCAAACCGCAGGACGCGCGCTCGGATCTTTTTTCTCTGGGCATCGTTCTCTATGAAATGGTGACCGGGCAGCGCCCCTTCGACGCCGAATCTTTGCAGGGTATCTGCGCGCGCGTTCTTTCTTCGACGCCGCTTCCGCCGTCTCACGCGAATGCTTCCGTACCCGCCTCGTTCGATGACCTGGTGGCTCGCTGTCTCGCCAAGGATCCTGCGGCGCGTTATGCCGCCGCCGACGCTCTTGCACAAGAGCTTTATCCTCTCGCGCGGCGTGCTCCGCTCCCGGCGCCGATGCCGCAATCGAATGCCAATGGGAACGGCTTGCGCGACCGCGCGTCGCGCCTCTTGCGCTCCGCCTGATGATTACACTGCAAAAAGGCCGCTACCAAGCCCTGGAATTGATCGGCTCCGGTACTACGAGCCGCGTCGAAATGGCGCGGGACAACGTCATTGGCCGCACCGTCGCCCTGAAGACCTTTATCCGCAGCTTCGGCGACGATCTGGAAGGCCAATTCCTACGCGAAGCCCAGCTCGTCGGCCAGCTGTCACATCCAGCCATCGTGCAGCTCTATGACGTGGGCATCAACGAACAAGGCACGCCATTCCTCGTCATGGAATACATTGCGGGAAAGACTTTGGAACAGCGCCTCGGTCCCTTTGCGCTGACCGTCCAGCGCGCCTGTACCTGGGCCGCGGATCTAGCGCGCGCCCTCACACTGGCGCATCGCGCGGGAATCATCCACGGGGACATTAAACCGGGAAACATTTTCGTTACGCCGGAGGAGAAGGTAAAGCTCGGCGACTTCGGCATCGCGCGCCTGGCTACACAAGTTTCCGGCTCCGACGCCCTGATCGGGACCCCTGCTTACCTGGCCCCGGAACAAATTCGAGGTGAACCGCAGGATCAGCGCTCGGATCAATTCTCGTTCGGGATCGTGTTTTATCAGATGCTGACGGGCGTGCGGCCGTTCGAAGGTGATTCTGTCGGTGCGATTTGCTCGGAAATATTGAATGCCGAACCCTTGCCGCCCTCAGAGCACAATCCGGCGGTGCCGCCGGCCCTCGATCGGGTCATCGCGCGTTGCCTGGCAAAAAATCCGAACGACCGCTTTGCATCCTTCCAAGAGCTAGTGCAGTCTCTTTACCCGTTTACGCGCTCGCGGCCTCGGCCCGCCAAACCCTCGGAGGGGAAGC
>Ga0066710_100006354_pt1 | contig 11008 bp, 9 predicted proteins | sample GraSoiAngelo_159_FD_79666 | JGI IMG/M metagenome (GOLD analysis project Ga0066710, IMG submission 79666) | Grasslands soil microbial communities from the Angelo Coastal Reserve, California, USA - 14_1009_16_40cm | ecosystem: Environmental > Terrestrial > Soil > Grasslands | place: USA...
GACGTTCTCGAGCTTGATCCCGATATCCTCGCTGATCACCTTGCCACCGACCAGGACCGCGATGTCCTCCATCATGGCCTTGCGCCGGTCGCCGAAGCCTGGGGCCTTCACCGCGCACACCGCCAGCGTGCCGCGCAGCTTGTTCACCACCAGCGTGGCGAGCGCCTCGCCCTCCACGTCCTCCGACACGATCAGCATCGGCTTGCCGCGCTGCGCGATCTTCTCGAGCAACGGCAACAGGTCCTTCATGTTCGACAGCTTCTTCTCGTACAGAAGGATGAACGCGTCCTCGAGGACTGCCTCCATGCCTTCCTTGTCGGTGACGAAGTAGGGCGAGATGTAGCCCTTGTCGAATTGCATCCCCTCCACGACGTCGAGCGTAGTGTCGACCGAGCGCGCTTCTTCGACGGTGATGGTGCCGTCTTTGCCGACCTTGTCCATCGCCTCGGCGATCATCTTGCCGATCACGCTGTCGGTGTTGGCCGAGATGGTGGCGACCTGCTCGATCTCCTTGTTCTCCTTGACCGGGCGGCTCTGCTTCTTGAGCTGCTCGACCACCGTCTCGACCGCGCGCTCGATGCCGCGCTTGATCGCCATCGGGGCCGCACCCGCCGTCACGTTCTTGATCCCCTCGCGGAAGATCGCCTCGGCCAGCACGGTCGCCGTGGTGGTGCCATCACCGGCGACGTCCGAGGTCTTGGAGGCCACCTCGCGCACCATTTGAGCGCCCATGTTGTGATACGGCTCGTCGAGCTCGATTTCCTTGGCGACGGTGACGCCGTCCTTGGTGACGGTCGGCGAACCCCATTTCTTGTCCAGCACGACGTTGCGGCCACGCGGGCCCAGGGTCACCTTGACCGCCCTGGCGAGGACCTCGACGCCCTCCAGGATGGCCTGCCGGGCCTGCTCGCTGAAGAGCAACTGCTTGGCTGCCATGTTGCCTCCTTACGGTGAATTCGAATCTCCGCCGCGGCGGAGGGATCTACTTGGTCTGGGCGAGAATCCCGAGAATGTCGTCCTCGCGCAAAATCACGTATTCGGTGCCCTCGATCTTGACGTCGGTCCCGCTGTACTTGCCGATCAGCACGCGATCGCCCTTCTTCACCTCGACGGCGATGCGCTTGCCGTCCTCGGTCATGCGGCCGGGGCCCACCGCCACCACCTCGCCCTCCTGAGGCTTCTCCTTGGCGGTGTCGGGAATGATGATGCCGCCGCGCTTCGTCTCCTGTTCCTCGATGCGGCGAACCAGGATGCGGTCGGCGAGAGGCCTGACGTTCATGCGTTCCTCCCCCTGCGTCGCGCCCGCTTCAAGCGGGCGCACGGGTCACGAGTGTGAGTGAAGCGTTTCCATGAAGCGGAGGGTCTGCTCCTAAGGGTGGGCGCTTCTCGGCCGCCGGCCCGCACCCGGCATCCAGCGGCACTTACGGCCTCGGTCGATCCACGCGTCCGAGTCGTTCGGCGAGGGCGTTCTGCTTTCCGCTCACCGTGCCCAAATGGCAGACCTTGACTGGCAATCTAAACGATCGGCTGTGCAGGCGCAAGTGGCTGGGCGAGGGAAGATTGCGGCGGCGATCGCCTGCCGCAATGCTCGCAATTGCAATGGGTTGCGGTCGCCTGTCGGCTACGGTCCGGGGTTGCCGTTCGTCTTCGCGGGCTCCCCCTCGAACAGAGCGACTCGCGGTCTCCCGTCGAGGTAGCCGGTGGTCACCTGCCCCTTGACGTCGATCCGATCGTGGATTTCCGGCGCACGGGTATGCGTGAACACCACCATCGTGTCTCTTCCCTGATGGAGGTCGAACACGTAGCCCTGTCCCACGGTGAACACTTCTCCCACGCGGCCGCGCACGCTCACCACGCGACCCTCGTACCTTTCGGGATGGCGCTTGATCTCACCGATCGAGACCCGGGATGAACGACCGCGTGGCACGAAGAACAGAGCGCCCGCCACGACCAGCCCCACCACGATCGAGATCTGGAGGCGCCGGTCGGTGGCCAGGGCGTCCGACCACACGACCCACCACGGCTCGTGGAGCGGCCGCAGCGTGGGAGACGCGCGTTCTAGGTGGGGCAACGCTTCCTCGGCGTCGACCGGGAAGACGGTGCCCGGCTCCTCCTCGATGAGCGATGAAGGCGGCTCGGCGGAGGCTCCTTCGGGCACCACCGTGAGGTGGGGAATGCTGCTCGCCGCCGCGGTCCACGTCGCCGGGCCGGAAGGTTCGGGAGCGGTCGGCCGTCGGGGCTTTCCGCCCTCGGCGACGCGTGGCATGCGCGGTCGATCCGACACGCCTTCGAGTCCAGGCTCGATCTCGAGGTCGGGCCCGACGAGCCAGGTCGGCCGCGCGGCCTTGCCGGACGTTTCGATCGGATTGGGCTCGGACATGGAAAGGATCCCCTGCGTGGCCAGACCGCACGATGGAGGTATCGGCGGGCCGACGAGCCCGGTTGAGCCTCACGGGGGTGGCCGCCCGCCCGGGGACCGAATCCCGTATTGCTTGGCCTTGCGATAGAGCGTGCGCAAGCCGATCCTGAGCATCGCCGCGGCACGAGGCTTGTCGTGCCCGGTGTGGCGCAGCGTGGCGGCGATCAGGGCACGCTCGGCCTCCTCGACCGTCATCCCGACGATCACGCGCACCGCGTCGCCCGCGCTCTCCGGCTCGCGCAGCGCCTCGGGCAGATCCGAGAGATCCAGCGGCCGCCTGCCCTCCGCGAACGCGACCATCCCCTCGATCGCGGCCCGAAGCTCCCGTACGTTCCCCGGCCAAGGCATGCGCGTGAGGCGCTCGAGCAGGCCGCGGGTGACCCCGGTCACCTTACGCCGGTGGTCGCGGTTCAACTCGCGCAGGAAACATTCGACCAGCAGCGGCACATCCTCGCTGCGCTCGCGCAACGGGGGCATCGAGATCCGCACCGCGCCTAAACGCTGGTACAGGTCCTCGCGGAAGCGGCCGGACTCGACCTCGGCGGCCAGCGAGAGATGGGAGGCCGCGATCAGGCGGACGTCGGCGCGCAACCTCTCGTGACCGCCGACACGCTCGAACTCGCGATTCTGGACCAACCGCAGCAGCTTGAGCTGCGCTCCCGGCGGCGCCTTGTCGATCTCGTCCAGGAACAGCGTGCCACCATCCGCGAGTTCGAGGCGGCCGGGCGTGGGGTGGGAACCCTGCTGCCCGAACAGCTCGCCCTCGATCGCTCCCGGCGCGAGCGCCCCGCAGCTCATCCACACGAATCGCTCGCCCTTGCGCGGGCTGGTCTGGTGGATCGTCTGAGCGACCACGCCCTTGCCGGTTCCAGCCTCGCCCTCGATCAGCACCGTGGCCTGCGAGGATGCCAGGTGGCGGATCTGCTCGAGCACGCGGGCGATCGGGCGCGAGCGGCCCACCAGTCGTCCGATCCGGAATTGCCGGTCCAGCCTCTCCTCGGCCTCGGCTGCCCGCGCCACCAATCGTTGGTGCTCGAGACCACGTCGCAGAACCTCGAGCAGTTTCTCGAGGTGGAGTGGTTTGACCTGGAAGTCGTAGGCCCCCTGCCGCATGGCTTCGACCGCCTTCTCGATGTCTCCGCCCTCGGTCACCACCACGGCGCACAGCTCGGCGTTTCTCTCGCGCGCCCGCCGCAGCACGGCGAATCCGTCGATCCGCCGCATGTGCAGCTCGGCGACTAGGCAATCCGGTCGCTCCTCGTCGAGCACGTGGAACGCGCTTTCGTCGTCGTGGGCCCACAGCACGGAGAACCCGCTCTGACGCAGAAACGCGATCAACGCGCGCGTGGCATCGCACTCCCGGTCCACGACTAGGACGGTGGGCTTGTCTCGATGCATGAGTGGGCCGGCGCGGCGGCCGAGCGCACGTGGGCGCGGCTAGCGGAGGCTCTCCAGCGCCCGCAGCACCTTCTCGTGATCCGGGATCTGTGCCGGGTCGCCGGGCGCCGGGCTCACGTCGCGATGGACGATTCGTCCCTGCCGGTCCACGGCGAACAGGGCGCGACCCGAGTGCCCCTTGTCGGCGACTAGGACCCCGTAGGCCGCGCTCGCTTCACGCTCGAAATCCGAGAGCAGAGGGAAGGAGAGGCCGAGATGCTTGGCGAACGCGTCGTTCGCGAAGTGACTGTCCACACTGATCCCCAAGACCTCCGCGTCCAGATTGCGGAACCGAGACATTTGCTTCTCGAGCGCGGGCAACTGGTGGGAACACACGGGCGAGAACGCCAAGGGGAAGAACGCCAGCACCACGTTCTTGCGGCCGCGGTACTCCGTCAGAGTGAAGAATTGGCCACCCGGTCCCTTGAGCCTGAATTCCGGTGCCATCTGCCCGATCTCGGGTACTGCCGCCGTCGTTTGCATCGCGTTTCCTCCTTCGGCCGGGCTCCCGAACAGGTCCAACCGGAGCGTTGCCCGATCCGGGATGTCGCGGCCGCCACCCCCGTCTTCTCCGGCGGCCTCCCGTCGCGCGGGGAGGCGCAGCGCATCCTGACTGAGCGCGGCGAGCTCCGCAAGCGAGGCGACTCCACGCCGCTCTTCCCACCGCGTGGCCAGCTGTACCAGCAGCCGTGCCGTCGTCCGGGCGTCTCCGAGGGCGCGGTGGGCCCGCTCGCGGGGCAGCCTGAGGCGTGCGGCCAGCTCGGGCAGAGAATGCCCACTGAATCCAGGCAGCCCGCGCGCCAGGCCGAGGGTGTCGATCACCGGGTTCCAGAGCGGCGGCTCCCCGGCGTCGCGGAGCAGCGGGGCGAGAAACGCGAGATCGAAGCGCGCGTGGTGGAACGCGAGCATCGAAGTTCCGCATCGACGGCGCAGATCGGCGGCCACCCTCTTGGGCTCCGGGGCCTCGGCCACCATGACCGTGTCGATCCCGTGCACGGCGGTGGCGCCGAGTGGGATCGCGCGCGAGGGCCTCACCAGGGTCGCCCAGGATTCGCAAATGTCCTCTCCCTCGAGAGCCACCACGGCTACCTCGAGGAGGACATCACTGGCGGGGTCGAATCCGGTCGTCTCGACGTCGATGACGACGACCCGCTGTGCGCTGAGCAGGGACACGAGCCCTCTAGCAGGCCGCTGAAAAAGCCCGAGTGCTGCGTTGCTCGGTCGCTCAGCGTCCCTTGGCGGCCTTGCCGAGGTACTCCTGGAAGCTCACCCCGCGGTCCATGTGACCGTCCCCGATGTAGCGCAAGACGTCCAGGAATCGCTCGGCTGGGACGTACCCCGGCACGCGCGTGATGTACTCGCCCTCCGGTCGCAGGAAGACCGTCGTGGGATATCCGTTCACGCCGAATTGAGCCGCCAGCGCACGCCACGTGGCGGCCTTGCCCTGGTAGAGCCCCAGCTTGTCGGCTTCGGCGTCGAGCTTCACGGTGACGAACGTCCGCTGCAAGTATTCCCGCACCTCGGGGCGGGAGTAGACGTCGCGATCCATACGACGGCACCAGCCACACCAGTCGGTGTACACGTCCACGAGCACGATGCGCTTTTGCCGCCGCGCTTCCTTGAAGCCCGAGTCCCAGTCCCGCCACGCGAGCGGGGTGTCCTCGGAATGCGCGGGCTGCGCCACCATCAAGAGCAGAACCCACGCGGCGGCGCGGACGAATGCTTTCATCCCTTTGACCTCGCGATGTTGGTTTCGATGCTCACGGCCGCAAAGCGTATCACGGCGCGGGCCGCTCCGACAGGGACGGCTGGTTTTTGCCCGTTCCTTGACCGACGCTCCCCGTCACGAGGGCCCGAACACGGTGTGCCGCATCGCCTCGCCACCCTGTTCCGGATCGAACCACACCCCGCATAGCCGGGAGGTTCCAAACTGGCCCGGATTCACGACCACGGTGCGCCCGATCGTGTCGCGGAACGACGCCGAGACGCGCGGCGACTCGTGGATGTGGCCACCGAGAACGAGAGGCGGTTGGTGTCGCTCCACGAACCGGCGAATCGCGCGCGAGCCGACGTGAATGCCCGCTCCGATCATGTCGCAACGCGTGTCCCGCGGCGGCGAGTGAAGGACGAAGATCGTCTCCGCGGGCGCCGTCAAGTCCACCAGCTCTTCGAGCGCCTCGGCGATCGTGGGGGAACGGAGCGCGGGATCAAAACGGTGCGGCACCGCATCCCGCCCGTGGCTCACCCAGCCATCGAGCCGCGCGGGCGACTCGGCGTCGCCGTCTTCCCATCGCTCCCAGTCCTTGATGCCGAAGGGAGTGATCGGGACCCAGGACGACCCTGCCACCCGCACGCCGCCCACTTGCACCGCCTGGCCGTGGATCAACCGCCACAAGCTCCCGTCGTATCGCTCCAGGCAGTCTAGATTGGCCGCCCAATCGTCGTTGCCCATGAGCAGCAGCAGCTGCGTTTCCGGCGACCCCTCGCGCAAGCGCCGCGCGAACTCGACCAGGAATCCCTCGAGGAACAGGCGCTGATGCGCAATCCCGTCGGTCCCGGTGGCGTGTGGGCAGAGGTCGCCACCGATCAGCACCGCACCCGGTCGCCGGGCGGCCGAGACCGCCATCAGCTCCTCGTACAGCGCGCCTTGACCGTGGAGATCAGAAGTGAAGAACCAGTCCGGCACCCGGCACTCCGGTGGCAAGGGTGCGACAATCCGTGCCGAAAGCGCGACTCTAGCCGAGGGCTTTGCACGGCCGCAACAAGTCGAGCCGCCTCGGGCTCGAGCGCGGCCGAACCAAGAGGCGAGACGCGCACCGAGGGGTGCGCGCGACGGCTCGCCACTGCACTTCGGCCTTGACCCGCCGCCACGGGGCTGCGGATACTTTTCGACCGTCCCGCTCGTTGCCCCCGACCGAAAGGAATGGATCCCCGATGATGCGCCCCCTCCGCGCCGCAGCGCTGCTCTTTCTCTTCGTGGCTCTGCCGGCCGTCCATTCCGGTGCCGCGCCTTCCCCCAATCTGCTCGCGAATCCCGGCTTCGAGCTGCCGCTCGGCAAACACCCGTGGATGCCCGCCGCCTGGGACACCCTGGATTCGGGATTGTCGACGGTGTTCTTCGGGCGCGACACGTTTCTCGTCCATGGCGGGCGCTACGCGGTGAGTGTCGCCAACCTGAGCATGCTGTATCCGATGTGGCACAACTGGAGCCAGACTCTGGTGGTCGGCAAGGAGCTGTGGGGCAAGGACGTCGAGCTGTCCGTATGGACCCGCAGCGTGGGACTCCAGGGACGCGGGTACGTCCTGTTGCAGGCCTATCGCGACACGATCGAGAAGATGTCGCGCATCTGGAAGGTCGATCGCGAGGCCGCGGGACGCAAGCTGGGCTACTCGCCCACCGACAGCCCCCATGTCGTTCTCGGCTGGCAGCGCAGCTACTTCTCCGAGCCGGAGACCGATTGGACCCAGCGCACCGTGCGGATCTTCATCCCGCCCAGCACCAACATCGTGATCGTGCGCTGCGGCATCTTCGGCACCGGCCAAGTGATGTTCGACGATGCCGTGCTCACCGCCCAGCCGGCTCTTCCGCCTCCTCCGGTTCCTCTGCACACGAACCTGTTGGCGGACTCGAGCTTCGAGGGCGACGGCAACGCCTGGGAGTACTCGATGCCGCCCTACGAAAACCAGGTGGTCGAGAAAGACAGCACCTACGCGCACACCGGCCGCTACAGCATCCGCATGCGCGGCGGAGCCAAATCGGGATGGGTGAACACGCGGGCTGGCGTGCTCCAGCTGATCGGCAATCGAAATCTGTCCGGCAAGCGGCTGCGACTGTCGGCGTGGGTCAAGACGGACAGCCTGGGGCGGAACGCCTACATCAAGATCTTCTGCTCGACACCGGAGGGCGACGTTCACAACGTGCCCGAGGGTTTTTCCGGCACGACGGACTGGACTCACACCGTGCTGGTCATGGACGCTCCGCCCGAGACCTACCTCACGTGGGCGTGGTGTCTCTACACGGTGCCGGCCTCGGGCACGGTATACTTCGACGATGTCTCGCTCGAAGTGATCGGACCGGCCGACTACTTGAAAACCGGCGCACCGCCGCCCAAGCCGCCCCCACTTCCGGCGCGCTAACCACGCGGCTTGTGGCGCGGCGAGCGGCTTTTGTGAACAGAGGCGAGCCCACCTCTTGACAGCCGCGGGCGGATCGGGCCAGACTCCAAGTGCAGCTGGGCAGAAAGGCCTCCTTGGCAGGGAGCTTTCCGACCCGAGCCGAGGTTCAGTCGCTGCATGAACCTGCCACGACGCGGTCGACAGCGGATTTCACGAGCGAGGTGAGCCGCCCGACACGCCAACGGCCTCGCGGAATCGGGAGCTGCAGGGTGCGCGGAACACTTGCCCGAAGTGTTTCCCTCTCGCGTGCCGAGGAGCCCCCCCTCCTTGAATGTCTTCACCGCGCCGCGGCCTGCCACCGCGGCGCGTCTGCGTTTCGGGGGTCGTGGTGTGGGCGCCGCTAGAGCCAGCGCCGGCTGCGCAGGAACCACCAGGTTCCGAGCGCGGTGGCGGCCAGGAGCCCCAGCGCGTAGAGCTCGCCGTATTTCCACTCGTAGGCGGCGAAGTGGAAATTCATGCCGTAGTAGCCGGTGATCACGGTGAGCGGCAGCATGATCGTCGCGATCACGGTCAGGATCTTGATGACCTCGTTGAGCCGGTTGGAGACCACCGAGACGTGTAGCTCGAGCAGCCCCGACACCTCGTCGCGAAACGAGTCCAGGAGGTCGTTCACGCGGGCGAGGCGATCGTAGACGTCCCTCAGATAGGGCCGCACCTCGGCGGGAATCGCCCGGTACTCGTCGCGCGTCAGCGCCAAGATGGTGTCGCGTTGCGGGCCGACGATGCGCCGCAGGGCCGCCATTCCGCGCTTGAGCTTGAGGATTCGCGCGTGGACGCGGCGCCCGGCCCGCCGGAACGCGTCCTCTTCCATGCCGTCGAGCTCTGCCCCGATGCGGTCCATGATCGGCAGGTAGTTGTCCACCAGCAGATCGAGCACGAAGAACAGCAGGTGCGCCGGCCCGCGCGTCAGGATCTCGGGCCGCCGGCCCAGGATCTCCTGCGCCGCCGCGATCGAGCGGGTGCGGCCGTCGTGATAGGTGATGATGAAGCGCTCGCCGACCACCACGTCGACCTCGCGCAGGGCGGGGCGGTCCTCCTCCCAGCGCGCCGAATGGACCGCCAGGTACAGGTAGGAGCCGTAGTCGTCGACCTTGGGCCGGTTGACCTCCATGAACATGTCGTCGATCACCAGCGGGTGGATGTGGAGCGGGGCTAGCAGCTCGCGCGCCGCGGTCTGATCCTCGGTGTCGAAGTCGATCCATACGACGCCGGGGCCCTCGACCGCGCACCGGATGGCCTGCTCCGCGGTGACCTCCTCGACCCGCCCCGCCTCCGATCGCCAGGCGCGGATCATTGCGGGCTCGGGCTCCGCTGCCGGGCGAGGTGAAGCGCGACGCGGCTCGTCTGCACGTGAATGTGCACCGTATCGCTCACCTTGCGCGCGTAGCCTCCGCCGAGGGTCACGACCGCGGGGATCTTGCGCGCGGCCGCCCCCTCCAGCACCTGGCGGTCCCGCGCCTCGAGGCCCGCGAACGTGAGCCTGAGTGATCCGAGCTGGTCGTCCAGGTACGGGTCGGCTCCCGCTTGATAGAGGAGCAGCTCGGGGCGATGCGCCCACACGCGCTCGAGGCCCTCCGCGAGGCGCCGGTTGAATTCGTCGTCGCCGGTCTCGTTGTCGAGCCCGATGTCCAGATCGCCGCGCTCCTTGATCGGGTAGAGATTCTGCTGATGGATCGAGAAGGTGAAGACCCGCGGGTCGTCCCGGAACAGATGCGCCGTGCCATTCCCCTGATGCAGGTCGCAGTCCACCACCGCGGCCCGCTCGATATGGCCGTCACGCTGGAGCACCCGGATCGCCACGGCCAGGTCGTTGATGTAGCAGAAACCCGAGGCCAGGTCGGCGAACGCGTGATGGAAACCGCCGCCCAGGTTGATCCCCACGCCTCGTGTCAGCGCCTCCCGTGCCGCCAGCGTGGTACCCCCGGCGGCGAGCGCGTAGGCGCGCACGATCTCGGCGGTCAAGGGAAGCTCGGAGCATGCGGTGCGGGGCGTGATGCGCAGGTGCTCGAGATCCGACAAGTACTCGGGTGTGTGCACGAGCAGCAGGTCGGTGCGCGGAGCGGGCTCGGGGCACAGGATCTGGGCCTCGTCGATCTCTCCGGCCGCCACCAGGCACCTCCGCACCAGGGCGAACTTTTCGGTCGGGAAGACGTGGGGGCCGATGTCGCACTCGTAGGCGGGCGCGTGGACCACGGCGGCGGTCGAGGACATGGCCCCCTCATGGTGGCATGGGGACGCGGCGCGCGCAAAGGCGCGCGAAAGTCGGGATGCGGTGGCGAGCCGCTATGGATAGAATCGATGTCCTCCATGACCCGTGCCCGCGACGCGACCGAGGCCCCGTTCCGGGACCTTGAGCGCCGGCTGACGCGCCGGCGTTGGGCCCAGCTCGACCTGCGCCTCCGGGTCGAGCTGGTCGCCCTGGCCCTGATCGTCTCGGGTTTCCTGTTCTGGCAGGCGCGGGCTCCGCTCGACGGGCTCGCTCACCGCGGCGGCCCGCCGGCCGTGGTGCTCGCCGTGGCGGTGGTCCAGGTGATCCTGGCGGCGCTGGCCGGCGTTCTGGCGGCGACTCGGCACGCGCGCGCGCTGCGGGTGGGCCCGCCGGGTCCAGAATGGCTCGCGCTTCCGGTCGCCCCCGAGCGGCTCGCTCGGCATCTGGCGTGGGATGCGCGCCAGGCGGGTTGGGCGATCGGTGTTCCGGCTGCGGGCGTGCTCACGGCGGCCGTGGGACTGATCCCGGCGGCATGGGAGCTGGCGCTGGTGGCGGGCTCGGCATGGCTGCTTTCCGTATCGAGCCGCTTGGGCGCGGCCGTGGGACAGGCGTGGGCGCTCGGCGCCGCGGAGCGACGCCCCGGGATCACGCCGCTCGCATGCGCCCTCGGCGCGACCTCTCGGCCGCGCCGGCACCGCCTGCGCGCCGCGACCTGGTCACGGACCTCGCCGTTGTGGGCCCTGGTTCGCAAGGACATCCAGCTCACC
>Ga0066710_100006355_pt1 | contig 11008 bp, 10 predicted proteins | sample GraSoiAngelo_159_FD_79666 | JGI IMG/M metagenome (GOLD analysis project Ga0066710, IMG submission 79666) | Grasslands soil microbial communities from the Angelo Coastal Reserve, California, USA - 14_1009_16_40cm | ecosystem: Environmental > Terrestrial > Soil > Grasslands | place: USA...
ACAGGTTCGCGGCGTCTCCCTCGGATCACCAACGCGGCGAAAACGATCACGGATGTCAGAAACCTTTTGGAACCTCCAAACGATCCTCGAAGCCGGCTCCCTCTCACCGCGCATTCATCTTTCTTTTTTCTCCGTTCGATCATCCTCCTTCGAAATCCAGAATGCCTTGACAACGTCGCAGGAGTTCCTACATTCCATCCTTGATGGGACCCTGGAATCTGACCAAGAGACTTCACACCATCATCCGGGAAAGGAGGTGAGTGACCATAGCCGCCAAAAAGAAAGCTAAGAAGACCGCGAAGAAGAAGGCTACGAAGAAGAAGAGATAAGCCAGAAGCGGGTCTTCGATCGACTCAAAGGGGTGAGCAATCACCCCTCTTTTTTTCCCTGCCGGTGTTGTCGTGGCGGGGACTAAGGCGGTGTGCTAGTCTCGCGCCCGAAATCATTAATAGATGAGGGGAGAGGAGGGGGGATGGTGAACAGTTCTCTGACCTACAAAATAGGAGAAACCGCTGACCGGACTGGCACTTATGAGTGCCTGATCTGCAAGTATGCCGGAGTAGTCACGGAGGTCCACGTGGAAAAGGGGAAGATCCTCCCCATGTGCGCGACCTGCAAAGATTCGGACACCACCTGGCACTTCAAGAAGTCTTCTTAGCCGCGGCCCGCCTCTTCACCGCCAGCGCATCCAGCCGGCGCGCGATTTCCCTCTCGAATCCCTCCGATCCCGGACGGTAAAATTGTGCACCGCGAAGGTCCTCAGGGAGGCATTCCATGGCAGCGACGGCCCCCTCAAAGTCGTGGGCGTAGAGGTACCCCTTCCCGTATCCGAGATCTGCCAGGAGGGGAGTTTCTGGGTTGCGCAGGTGCAAGGGCACGGGGAGACTGTGCCCCTCCTGAATCTTCTTCGCCGCTTCAGCATAACCCCGGGTCACCGCGTTGCTCTTGGGGGCCACGGCCAGGTAGACGGCGGCCTGGGCCAGGGCCAATGCGCCCTCCGGCATCCCGAGAAAGTGGACCGCCTGCTGCGCCGCCGTCGAGAGAGGGAGCGCCTGTGGATCGGCGTTTCCTACATCTTCGCTGGCGAAGCGGATCAGTCGGCGGGCGACGTACAGCGGATCTTCCCCCGCCTCCAGCATGCGGGCCAGCCAGTAAAGGGCGGCATCTGAGTCGGAATTCCTCAGGCTCTTGTGAAGGGCTGAAATCAGGTTGAAGTGCTCCTCGCCCGCCTTGTCGTAAACCAGCGGCTCCCGCTCCACCGCGCGGCGGATGGTCTCTTGGGAGATTCGCCGAAGCCCGTCCGGAGACGGCCGGGTCATCCGTGCCACCAACTCCAGCGTGTTCAAGGCACGCCGAGCGTCACCCGAGGCGAGAGCCACGATCAGGCCCGCCTCTTCCTCGCCCAGCAGGACCTGGCCCTCCAGGCCCCTCGGATCGGCGACCGCCCTCCTGAGAATGCTCCGGAGCGCCTCCTCGTCCAGGGGGCCAAGCACGTACACCTTCATCCGCGAGAGCAGGGCAGAGTTGATGGCGAAAGAGGGATTCTCGGTGGTGGCCCCCACGAGAATGATAGCTCCCGACTCCACGAAGGGTAAGAAGGCATCCTGCTGCGCCCGGTTGAAGCGGTGAATTTCGTCCACAAAGACTAAGGTTCTCTTTCCCGAGACCCTCAGGTGGCGCTCCGACGCCGCCATTACCTCGCGGACCTCCTTGATCCCAGAAAGGACCGCCGAGAAGGGGACGAAGGGGGCGCCGGTTCCCCCTGCCATGAGGCGGGCCAGGGTAGTCTTCCCGGAACCGGGAGGTCCCCAAAGAATGTGGGAATGGAGTTCCCCACTCTCCAGAGCCATCCGTAGCGGTCTGCCTGCACCGAGGAGATTGTCCTGTCCAGCTACTTCCGAGATCCGTGAGGGGCGTACCCGATCTGCCAGAGGGGGCTGGCTGGGGGGACTGGAGGTCGGCGGGGGAGAGAAGAGATCCATGAGGGAGCCGAGGCGATGGCTTTCGCCTAGAGGACTTCTTCCTGGAGCTTTGTGGGCGGATGGCCGGCCGAGTCTTCCTCCTCCGCATGGGTGGATTCGGAAGTGGAGGGAGAGGTCAGGCCCTGAAACTCGCGCACCTTGCCTTCCGCGAGAGACTGCACGACCGCATCGTGGACTCCTAGCGCCGCGACCAGGGCCTTGCGGGTCAGGGAGTCAAAATCCCTCAGCGCCCGAGCGACTTCCTGGATGTCCACTTCAGCGGCGATCCAGGAGGTGCGTTCCCGGATCCGGGCGGTGGCGTTTTCTAGCATCTCGAGCGCCGAAACCATCGTCTGACGCTGTTCGCGGGTGAACTTTTGGAACCGCTCTGCAAGCTGGAAGATTTCCCGGGCGATCCTCTCCCGCTCCTCGGAGCCGTGCTCCCAATGGTGGCCGGTAAGAATCCACTCCACCGTGGTATTCCCCACCCGAGCCAATTCCAGCAGTCGCTTCACCTCCGGGAGGATACCGTTCTCGTACTTGTGAATGGCTGGCTGAGTAGCCCCCAGGATGTCGGCCATCTGCCACTGCTTCAAGCCCTTTTCTTTCCGCAGGCGCTTGATTCGCTTGCCGATTTCTTTCTTATTCAGGGGATCCATCGGGTGCGCTCCGTAATCCGAGACCAGCCGTCCGTCACCTGAACGGTGCAAGTTTTTGAGGCCATTGTAGCGTAGGCGGCGCGAAACCACAAGACGAGAGCGGATTTCCAGCCATGTGGATTCGCGTCATATCTTCTTGATTTGATCGCGCAGAAAACAGCGGAGACGATCCTTGAGTTCGTCCGGCATCTTCTGGAGAAGGCTTTCACGGCAAAGAGCACGGGCGACCTGGAAGGTCTTCAAGAATTCCTCGCAAGGGGGGCAGGCCTCGAGGTGCCGGGAGAGCGATTCGTGCTCAGGCTGGGCCAGCTCTCCGTCCACGAATTCACTGAGCAACTCGAAGACTTGTCGACAGGTGGGCTCCCCGGGCCGATGCGGATGACTCATGCTACGTTCCCCTGCAGGTACCGGGAGAGGGATTGCCTGAGGAAAAGCCGGGCCCGGTGGAGTCGGGTCTTGGTGGCGGCCAGGCTCAATCCCAGGATGTCAGCGACCTCCTGGTTGGAAAGCTCTTCGACTTCGCGCAGGGTAAAGATGATCCGATACTCTTCGGGAAGTGCGGCCACAGCCTCCCGGAGCACCTGGGCCAGTTCTTTGCGGAGGAGCCTGTCATCGGCCCGCTCGCTCCAGCCCCGGATGGGCATCTGAATCCGTACTCGCGCCGGGTCCAGAATGTGCTCCAGGTCATCCAGGGATTCGGTCTGTTCGTGGCGGGAGCGCGAGCGAAGCTTCATATAAACGGAGTTCAGGGCAATCTTGTACAGCCAGGTGGAGAAAGCCGATTCCCCCCTGAAGGTGTCGATCTTGCGGTAGACATTCAGGAAGGCGTCTTGCACCGCGTCCAGGGCATCCTCCCGGTTCTTCATCATTCCGATGGCCAGCCGGTAGACTTTGTCCTCGTAACGGAGCATCAGATCCTCGAAGGCGGACTTGTCGCCGCCTCGGACTCGCTCCACCAGAGTGGTGTCCAGATCGGTGACCGGCAAGAGCTGCACCTCTTAGGATGCGGGAAGGGTCGCTGCGATTCAGGCAGAATCTAACACACGCCGACTGGACCCGGCAATGGCGGGGCCTCGCGCCCCGAGGGAGGCAGCTCCAGGCTTGAGTGGTCGACAGGCAGCTATGGAGTGCGCGCCAGGGACACAGCCTTGCACCTCCCAGGACGCGCGCGGAGTTCCAGGGATTCCTCGGGAGGGCGTGGTTCGCGCGGCACGGATCCCCGGCAGTTCCAGCAGGGAAGCGCCGACCCAGACCGACTGTGCAGAGTCCAGGCCGAGCCGAAGATGGGGAGAGGTCTTGCGTTTCCTTCCAAGTCAGGACGGGAGCCAAGGCCGTCGAGCCGAGCCCCAAGTCGCGCCCCTTTTCGGGAATCCCACGTTGGGATCAGCGTGTAAGCCAGGAGTTGTTCTTGAAGGTCAGGACGGCATAAGGAACCGTCCACATCAGGAAAAAGACGTGGAGGAAGGAGTACAGGACTCCGTAGAGGAAATCGGTGTTTCTCTCGAAGCGAATGTAGAACACCATGTAGGTGGCACCCATAATGACGATGAGAGCCAGAAATCTGAGGATCAGGATTGGATCCACGAAAATGTGGTAGAGGGAATAGAGGGTGATGTAGAACTGAAATGGGATCAGCACTACGGTCAGCATGAAATCGAAGGCGGCCGGCAGGCGGTGGCGGTCCCGATAACGGCTGAACATGAACGTGGAGAAGATGATGCTCTCCCGAATGAAGCTCTTGTGCCAGCGGGTGAGCATCCGTGCCAGCTTGGTGAGTGTGGAGGGGGCCAGGGTCTGAACCTCGGCAGTCCGCTGATACACCGTGTCGTAGCCCTCCCGCAACACGAAGTTCGTCAGGGCCCGGTCGTCCCCGTAGGTGCAGAACTGTCCCATGAATTGCTGGTTGAGCCAGCGGTCCTGAAACCGGGCTACCACCGAGCGTCGGTAGGCGGAGAGAACGCCTGAGCAGCACATGACGGTCTTGAAGACCGAGGTCGAGGCCCGGAAGAACTCGAAGGCCATGATGTAACGGACCGCTAGCATCCGAGTGAGGAAATTTTGGCGCTTGTTGAACACGCGGACCTTCGCGGTGGCGGCACCCACCTTTGCGTCGACGAACGGGGAGACCAGGTGCTTGAGACCATCCCGGGCGATGACACTGTCGGAATCCATCGTGACCAGGATCTCGCCCCGGGACTGTTTGAACCCGGTGGCCAGGGCGTGCCGCTTCCCTCGATTGCGGGGATGGCGAAGCGTCCGGACCAGACGCGGGTAGCGCGCCGCAGCCCGCTGGATGTACTCCCAGGTGTCGTCGACGGAGCCATCATCCACGCAGAGGATTTCCATCTTTTCCCGCGGGTAATCAGAGAGCGCGCTCGACTCGATGGCCTTCTCCACCATGGCTCCCTCGTTATAGGCGGGGATGACCACGCTCACCGTGGGGAGATTGGCTGAGAGGGGATACGGCTTATAGAGAAAGCAGAGGATTGCCCGGTAGGGAAGGTGCACCATCATCAGCACGCTGTAAACCACCAGCGGCACGGACAAGAAGCGGGTCACGAAACTGAGGTTGTACCAGTAGTGGGCCCGCTCGAAGGACCCACTGACGAACGCGGAAAGCACGATGACGCTGAACGCAAGAAAGATGAGGGTCTTGGTGAAATTCTCGGCGTTCTCTGAAGCCTCGAAAACTTTCGTGGAGGCCAGAATCGCGTCCTGCTGGGGAAACCTTTCCGGCATGGGGAACGACGTCCTGCGATACTGGGAAAGGAGATAAGCCGTTTCGGCGAAGGCCTCAAGGGGAGGGCCGGTGCCGCGCCAGGGCCCAGGGGCGATCCGCGCAACTATCGAGAAAAGCGGGAGTTTTTACCATGTTTCCCCGGGAGAGTCAATTCCGCGCCCCCCTTCTCTTTGACTTGCTTCTCACGCTCCACTCTAATAGGAACCCTCACCGGCAACCTCTCGCTGGAGGAAAGCGGAGGAAATGCTCGTGCCCCACCTGCTCCAGCTCCTTCTCCTGCTCGGGCTGATCCTCGTGGCCGCCAAAGGGGTGGGTGCGCTGAGCTCCCGCTTCGGCCAGCCCGCGGTCTTTGGCGAGATTCTGGCTGGTCTGGTGCTGGGGCCTACCTTCCTGAATGTGCTGGGGCTGGGAATCTTTCACGAGGGGCATGCGACCGATCCGCTTCATCCGGATCTGGGCGGTGTGATGCATGATCTCGCCCAGGTCGGCGTCATTCTTCTCATGTTCGTGGCGGGCATGGAGACCGATCTGTCCGAAATGAAGCGGGTCGGAAAAGTGGCCTTCTGGTCCGCCGCGGGCGGGGTGGTGCTTCCCTTCGGGCTGGGAATCCTCGCAGGTAGGCTGTTTGGTATTCCCTGGATCGAATCGATCTACATCGGGACGGTCCTGACGGCCACCAGCGTGAGCATCTCAGCCCAGACTCTCATGGAGCTGGGGGTGCTTCGATCCCGGGAAGGCACCGCCATCCTGGGGGCCGCCGTCATCGACGACGTCATGGGGATCATGGTCCTTTCGCTGGTCATCGGCTTCACGGGTGCGGGATCTTCCAGCGTGGGCGAGCTCGGGGTGGGAAGCTTTCTCCTCATCGGTCTTCGAATGATCCTTTTCTTCGTGGGGGGCTGGTTCGTGGGGCGAAGATACCTGGAAAAGGCAACCCAGGGAATCAGGAGGCTGCCGGCAAGCCAGGCCCTCACGGCCTTCGTGCTCCTGGTGGTCTTTGTGTATGCGTTCGTCGCAGAGTACCTCGGGAGGGTCGCCGCCATCACCGGCTCGTACATGGCAGGACTTCTCTTCGCACAAACCCGCTTCAAGGCCGAGATCGACCGCGGTATCAATCCCCTCACCTACTCCTTGTTCGTGCCCATCTTTTTCGTGGATATCGGCCTGCAAGCCAACGGACGAGAGATCTTCGGTTCGTGGAGGATGGTGCTGCTCTGCACCGTCGTCATCTTGGTGGCCATTGTTGGAAAAGTGGCGGGGTGCGCGGTGCCGGCGAGCTTCTCGGGGTTCAGCGCTCGGGAGTCTCTGCGGCTAGGTGTAGGGATGATCTCGCGCGGTGAGGTGGGTCTCATCGTGGCGGGGTATGGTCTCGCCGCCGGTGTGATCCCCCGGGACGTCTTCTCCATCATGGTGGTGATGGTGCTGGTCACCACGATGATCACGCCCTTGGGGTTGCGGCGAGTCTTTCCGAAAGGTGCCGCCCTTGCAGTCCAGCCGGAGCCGGTTTTCGAGTCGATTTCCCACATCGAGACGGATTGAAGCGCTATCGATGGTAGAAGTCCCGGATCGCCCGCACCACCTCGCTCTGCTGGCCCTCCGTCAGTTCCGGATAGACGGGCAGCGCCAGGGTGCTGGAAGCCGCCTTCTCGGCCACGGGGAAGTCACCTGGATGGTGTCGCAAGAAGGCGAAGCAGCGCTGCAGGTGTAGGGGAATGGGATAGTAGACGGCGCACCCAATCCCCGAGCTCCGCAGCGCCGTCCGGAGATCGTCGCGTCTTCGGGCCCGGATAACATATTGGTGATAAATGTGCCGGGCCCCCGGCCTGGTTTGGAGCAGGGTGATGGGGCCGTCGGGTCCCAGCAGCCCGTTCTCCTCGAAAAGGCGGGCATAACGGACCGCGTTGACCTCCCGCGCCGCGTTCCATTCCTGCAGATGAGGGAGCTTGACCCGCAGAATGGCCGCCTGCACCGCATCGAGGCGGCTGTTAATCCCCACGTGGGCGTGAACGTAGGCCGACTCTTCTCCGTGACGGCGAAGCGACCGGACACGATCCGCCAGTCCCTGATCGCCGGCGCTCACGAGTCCCCCATCTCCGGCCCCCCCTAGATTCTTCGAAGGGAAGAACGAGAAACAGCCGAACGTCCCCACGGTTCCAGCCTGGGAAAGTACTCCCCCTACCTTTGCCGTGGCACCGAAAGCCTGAGCAGCGTCTTCGATGACGGCGAGCCGTTTGCTCAGGGCCAGCTCCATGAGGGGATCCATGTCAGCCATCTGGCCGAAGAGGTGAACCGGCAGAATGGCTCTCGTGCGCGGAGTGACGGCGCGAGCCACCAAGGCCGGACTGAGGAGAAGCGTTCCCGGATCGATGTCCACGAACACCGGCCTGGCGCCGGCGCGGTGGATGGCGCTCGCCGTCGCGAAGAAGGAGTAGGGCGTGGTGATGACTTCATCCCCTTCGCTGATCTCCAGCGCCATGAGGGCCAGGAGCAACGCGTCGGTACCCGAGGCCACCCCCACTGTTTCGCTCCCCCCCAGGGCAGCCGAGATCTCCCGCTCCAGGGAGGCGACCTCCTCCCCCAGGATGAATTGTTGAGACTCGAAGACCCGGTGCAAAGCCTCCCGGATGCGCGGCTCTAGAGCGCGGTATTGGGTCTTGAGGTCCAGCAGCGGGACGGCCATGAAGCCGATTCTATCAGAGCGGGGAATTGTGGGTGAGAGGCTAGCCCAAAACAGAAGCGGGGGCGCCGAGCACCTTGCGCTCCGCACCCCCGCGGGAAAGACTAAAGCTTTGCCGAGTTAGCTCTTGCTGCTGGGCTGTTGCCCCTGGGGCTTGGCGATGGAAACCGTCTTGGCAATATTCTTTCCGTCTTGGGAAGGAGAATAGGAGACGGTCACGTGATCGCCGGCGGCCAGCTCATTCAGCGTGGACGCTTTGCCCGTCATCATGATCTTGGTTCCCGGTTCACAATTGATGGTGATTTCCTTGGTGCTCTTGTCTTTCAAGGTCTCGCGGACCACGAACGAGCTGTTGGCGGCGTCCACCGAGACAACCTCCCCGCTCACATGAGTGGCGTGGGGCTTTGCCGCGCCAGCAGCCGGAGCACTGCCAGCAAACACCGAGGCACACGACAGGACAAACAAAGCGACGAACAGAAGCATCAGGGATCTCTTCATTGGTAGAACCTCCTTGCCAGGCTGTTACAGCAATGATGATGCCAACCGGCTGCGCGGGAATCGAAGGCTTCTAAGAGCACTAAACCGTTGGGTTTGTGGGAAAGGAGAAGAAATCGACTAAGACCCTACCCCGGGTTCGCCTGCACCAATTGGTGCATCGGCCTCCCCAGATGGTGCAGGTCTGCCTTCACGGGCAATGCCGAACTTTTCCAGGCGGTATTGAAGGGTACGGTAGGAGATCCCGAGAAGTTTGGCGGCCCGCGTCAACGTTCCTCCTGCCTTGCGGACCGCCTTTTCCAAGAGCTCCCGTTCTAGACCTTCCAGAGAGATCCCTTCGTCCGGAATGTCCAGCTCCTGAAAGGCGCCCGCCGGACCCGGAAGATTCTCCCGGATCTCCGCGGGCAGCAGCTCCGGCATCAAGGTGTCCCCCTCCGCCAGGAGGAAGGCACGTTCCAGGGCCGACTCCAGTTGCCGGACGTTGCCTGGCCAGCGATATCGCAAGAGCAGCGCGAGAGTCTCGGGAGCCACTCGCAGCATGGGTTTTTTCGCTTCCCGGGCCAAGCGCGTCAGGAAGTATTCCACCAGTGAAGGGATGTCCGTAGCTCTTTCCCGGAGAGCCGGCAGAAAAATGGGAAACACATTGAGGCGATAGTATAGATCTTCGCGAAATTTGCCTGCTTTCATTTGCAGGGTGAGATCTCGGTTGGTGGCCGCCACGATGCGCGCGTCCACCAAAACGGAAGAGTTTCCTCCGACTCGGCGGATCTCCTTCTCCTGCAGCGCGCGAAGGAGTTTCGCCTGCATGGCCAGCGGAAGCTCACCCACCTCGTCCAGGAAGAGGGTGCCCCCGGAGGCCTGTTCGAAGAGACCCAGCTTTCGAGCGATGGCGCCGGTAAAGGACCCCTTCTCATGGCCGAAGAACTCCGATTCCAACAGCGGCTCGGGAACGGCGGAACAGTTCACTGCGAGGAAAGGATGGGAGGCGCGGGGTGAGTTGTAATGAAGCGCCCGGGCGATGAGCTCCTTGCCCGTCCCACTCTCTCCGTAAATCAGTACGGTGGCCAAGGATGGGGCGACTTTCTCCACGAGCCGGACAACATCCTGCATCGTGCCATGGTCTCCGACGATGTTGTCCAGGTGGAACCGATCATGGAGCTGGGCCCGAAGCCTCCGATTCTCCCCTCGCAGTCGCACCGTTTCCATGGCCCGTTCCAGAACCAGAAGAAGCCGCTCGCGGTCGAGCGGTTTGGTCAGGTAGTCGAAGGCCCCTTTCTTCATCGCTTCTACCGCGGTGTCCACGGTTCCGTGAGCGGTCATGACCACCGCGGAGCAGGTGGGAGCTTCCCGGAGCGCTTCTTCCAGCAGCGCTATACCGTCCATGCCCGGCATCTTTAAGTCGGTGAGGAGGACCTGCGGCGGTGAGGAGCGCAGGAGCTGCAGCGCTTCCTCCCCGTTGGCACTGGTCTCCACCTCGTAGCCCTCACGGGTCAGGATGATCTTCAGGATCTCCAACTGCTTGGGCTCGTCATCCACCACGAGGACCGTACCAAGACTCATCCGTTCTTTCCCCCTACCAGGCTCGGAACCGGACGATCGCCTCGGGGCCGGGAAGGACCCTCCAAGGGGAGGTAGACACGAAATTCGGTGCCCCTCCCTTCAAGGCTGGAGACCTCGACCCTTCCCTGGTGGTCCTGGACGATTCGCTGGGTGATCGCCAAACCGAGTCCCACGCCTGCCTCCTTGGTGGAGAAGTAGGGGTCGAAGATTCGGTCCAGGTCGCGAGCAGGAATGCCGACACCCTCGTCGATCACGCTGATCCGGATCATCCCGTCCTCTCCGGAATCCGCTCGTATGCCGAGGTGCCCCCCTTGAGGCATCGCCTGGATTCCATTGTTAACCAAGTTCAGAAGACAGGTCCGGATCCCTTCGGGGTCGGCCTGCAGGGAAGGCAGCGCCGGATCCAGGCGAAGATCGAAGGTCACCTTCTGCTGCTCCCCTCGCGGGGCAGCCAGACGGAGGACGTCTTGCAGGACCTCCTCCACGCGACAGGGCAGGACCCGCAGCCTCGGCGGTCGCCCGTAATTCAAGAAGTCCGCTACCATGGCGTTTACCCGGCGAAGCTCTTCTTTGATAGCCAGGAGTGTCCGGTCGATCTCCTCCCCCCGGGGCGCCTCGCCGGGACGGAGCGCCGCGCGCAGATGGTCCACGCTCAGGCTCACGAAGTTAAGGGGATTGCGTATTTCGTGGGCAACGGCGGAAGCCAGGCGACCCAGGGAGCCGGCGCGCTCCGCCCGCCGCAGCTCCACCTCGAGCCTCCTGGTTTCCCGCAGCTTCTCCAGCATCCTGTTGAAGCTCTCCTGGAGCTTGCCAATCTCGTCGCCTCTTTCCACCTTCACCTGGACCTCCAGGTCTCCCGCGCTCACCCTCTCGGCGGCCAAGCTGAGGCGCTTCAGCGGGGAGGTGAGGCGATAGG